>ERZ773060.212-NODE-212-length-25573-cov-6.21479_pt1 | contig 25573 bp, 24 predicted proteins | sample MGYA00580628_ERZ773060 | MGnify/ENA primary metagenome ERZ773060 (study PRJEB29015, sample SAMEA2738019) | human oral metagenome | biome: human oral; feature: human-associated habitat; material: dental | place: China | collected 2045 ... | reverse complement strand
GAATCGTCGTCCTCGGATCCACGGTCCCGGGGGTGCTGCCCGTTGTTTTGATTGTTTTGGTCTGCGCCCTTGTTGTTTTTGCCTGTGATTAAAAGCGCTTTTGAATTGTCGCCGCTGCGGTGCCGTTTGGTGTCCACGCTGACGGATTTTTTGCAGGCGGTAAGTGCCAAAGCGCAGCTTACGGCAATGGCGACGGGCTTGGTAACGTTCATGATGGTGTTCTCCAAAAAATTAGGGGAAAAAGTGCGCAATCTGCGGCATAAGCGCGTTAGGCTGCGCTGGCGATGCTGTTTGCTGTTTTTGTTGCCATCAGAACGATAAGAAATTAGCGTACAAAAAATGGAAATGGGTATTTGGATGCAATAAGGCAGCCTGAAAACGGGAAACGGATTTTCAGGCTGCCTTGACTGCGTTCATCGCGGGAACGGCACGGCAGGGGGCAAAACTTTCCAGCTTCTCGGGCGCTAACCAACCGGCATGCTGTTTGAGAAAACAAAGGCTGGCGGAAAGCTGCGCCGTCGGCTTTTAATGAGCGGGCAAAAGGACTAGAATCCTGCTTGCAACACCCGATTGGCTTTAACTTTCAAGGAGAATGATGATGCGCAATATGAAAACCGCCGCACTGCTGTGCGCTGTCGTGCTGAATGCCTCTGCTTGGGCTGCACCGTTGGTAAAAACCTTGCCCGGCGACCTGACTTTGGAGCAGGCGCAGGCTGTGGTGAGGGCTTCGGTGCGCAAGGCGGAAGCGATTAAAGTGCCGATGAACATTGCCGTGATGGATGCGGGCGGCAACCTGAAAGCGTTTGCCCGCATGGATGATGCCTTTCTCGGCAGCATCGACATCGCCACCCGCAAGGCCAGAACGGCACGCTATTTCAATATGCCCACCCGCGATTTGGGCAAAGCCGCGCAGCCCGGTGCCGAGCTGTACGGCATTGAGGCGACCAACGGCGGCTTGGCGATTTTTGCCGGCGGCGTGTTGCTGGTCAACCGCTCCGGCGTGATTGTGGGGAGCATCGGCGTGAGCGGCGGCTCGGTGGACGAAGACGAAAGCGTTGCCAAAGCCGGCGCGGCCGCCCTGCCGGAACGGTAAACAACCGTTGCCATGCGTTGAAAAACCGCAGCCTGTATCACACGCAGGCTGCGGTTTTATATTTTCAGGCTGCCCCTGCGGGTGAGGCAGCCTGAAAATTGGTCTAGCTCACGCCACAATCCCACGCTCCTTCAATTCCAACAATCCCGCCAAAACGGCATCGCGCTGTTTTTTTGCCTTTGCCATCGGCGCGGCGAGCACGGTTTCGCTTTCGCCCAAATCGATGAGAAACTGCAACATAACGCCCGCAACCGGATGCCTGCCGGCGAAATCGGAATCCAACACGCCGCTTTCCAGAATGCGGCTTCGTTGGGCGACAAACTGGTTTTCGTGGTTGATTGTGATTAAACGGGCGGGCACGCCCAAGCAGTAAAAATCTAAAAATTGGGCGCGGGAGATGTCCAAAGCCCAATCGGTGTCGGCATAAAAATCGTTTTTGAAACGCAGAATTTCCCCGCTTAAACCTTGGATTAGGTCAAATCCCGTATTGCTGATTTTCAGTTTGCCGATTTTGCCTGCCAGCCGCACGCGTTTCAGCAGGGGCGTGTTGAAAACGGCGATGTCGCCCGTTTTCAGATTGTTTATCTCGATGTCTTCAAACACGGCGGGGCCGACCATGCAGTTCAGGATTTCGCAATCCGACAGCCTGATGTTTTTGAAACGGGATATTTTGGCGGCATCGTCTTGCGTGCCGATACTGCAATTGTCGAAAACGCAATGCGAGAGAGCTTTGTTTTCCATGCGGACGGGGGCGCGTTTGTCCAAGCTGCGTTCCATAAAGAAGCGGGTGTTTTTGATTTCGCTGAACATGGTTGTTCCTTGTCGGGCGGTGTTTGGTTTTTCAGACGGCGTTTCGGGCTGCCTTTGATGCCGTCTGAAAGACAGACTGAAAAGGGTTTGACCGTTTTTCAGGCTGCCCGAAGCTGCCGCAGCAGGTAGTCAAACAGCGCTTCGGCGGCGTATTCGGCGTGTTCGCGGCGCACGGGGAGGTTGAAATAATAGCACTGGTCGGCGAAGTGGGCGCGGATGTCGGCAGGCAAACCGTATAGCTCGGCGTAGGCTTCGGCGATTCGGCGCACGGCGGCGGAGACGGTTGTGATGTCGCCATCGCGCTCGGTGATGTCGTAGAACAAGGCGCAGTGTTCGGCATCGAGGTTGGCGATGACAATCACGGGGTAGCGGTGGCGGGCGCAGTAGTCGTAGTGTTCGCTGTCGGCGCTGTTGCGGGTGAATTTTCGGATGGACATTTTCAGGCTGCCTTCCCGTCCAATTTCTTCAAGACCGCTCTTACAGTTTTCACCCGCGTTTCCACATCCTCCATCACCGCCGTAACACGCAATTTGTCCGCTCCCGCCATGCGGTAGTTTTTATTGCTCTGCATCAGTAGGATGATGTCGGCGGGTTCAACGCTGGTGTGTTTGCCGAAGGTGAGCGTGAGCGCGTCGCTTGATGCGTCGATGGCGGTGATGCCCAGCGACTTGGCGGCGAGGCGCAGGCGGTGGCTTTCCAGCAGGGTGGTTACGGGCTGTTCGGGCAGGCCGAATCTGTCCACTAATTCTTCGTGGATGCTGTTGATTTGCCCTTCGGTTTCGCAGGTGGCGAGGCGTTTGTAGAGCACCAATCGCTCGTGGATGTCGGGGCAGTAGCCTTCGGGCAGCAGGGCGGGGCTGTGCAGCTTGATTTCGGTGGTTACGCCCAATGGCGCGTCCAAATCGGGCTGGCGGCCTTTTTTCAGGTCGCGCACGGCTTGTTTGAGCATTTCGGTGTAGAGCGTGAAGCCGACTTGCACCATTTCGCCGCTTTGCCCTTCGCCGAGAATTTCGCCCGCGCCGCGGATTTCCAAGTCCTGCATGGCGAGGGTGAAACCTGCGCCGAGTTCGTCTGCCGCCGCGATGGCGTCCAGCCGTTTTTCCGCGTCTTTGCTGATGTATTCGGGCGTGAGCAGGTAGGCGTAGGCTTGGTGGTGGCTGCGGCCGACGCGCCCACGAAGCTGGTGCAGTTGCGCCAGCCCGAATTTGTCGGCGCGGTTGATGATGATGGTGTTGGCGTTGGGAATGTCTATGCCGGTTTCGATGATGGTGGAGCAGAGTAAGACGTTGAACCGTTGCTGTAAAAAGTCGCGCATCACTTGTTCCAACTCGCGCTCGCGCAACTGCCCGTGCGCCACGCCGATGCGGGCTTCGGGCAGGAGCTGTTCCAGTTTTTCGCGCATATTTTCAATGGTTTCCACTTCGTTGTGCAGGAAAAACACCTGCCCGCCGCGTTTGAGCTCGCGCAACACGGCTTCGCGCACGCTGCCTTCGCTAAACGGTTTGACAAAGGTTTTCACGGCAAGGCGGCGGCTGGGGGCGGTGGTAATCAGTGAGAAATCGCGCAAGCCTTCCAAGGCCATGCTGAGGGTGCGCGGAATCGGCGTGGCGGTGAGGGTGAGGATGTCCACATTGGCACGTAGTTTTTTCAGCTGCTCTTTTTGCCGCACGCCGAAGCGGTGTTCTTCGTCGATGATGACCAAGCCTAAGTTTTTAAACGAAATGTCGTCTTGCACCAGCTTGTGCGTGCCGATGACAATATCCACCGTGCCGTCTGCCATGCCGGTGAGCGTGGCGCGGGTTTCTTTGCTGCTGTTGAAGCGCGAAAGCTGGGCGACTTTGACGGGAAAATCGGCGAAACGGTCGGCAAAATTCTGCGCGTGCTGCTCCACCAAAAGCGTGGTTGGCGCGAGCACGGCGACTTGTTTGCCGCCCATCACGGCGACGAATGCGGCACGCAGTGCGACTTCGGTTTTGCCGAAACCCACGTCGCCGCACACCAGCCTGTCCATCGGGCGCGCCTGGGTTAAGTCTTTGATAACGGCGGCGATGGCAGCGGCTTGGTCTTCGGTTTCTTCGTAGCCGAAGCCGTCGGCAAAGGCGCGGTAGCCGTCTTCGTCGAATTGGAATTTGTGGCCTTCCTGCGCGGCACGGCGGGCGTAGAGATTGAGCAATTCGGCGGCGGTATCGCGCGCTTTTTCGGCGGCCTTGCGCTTGGCTTTGTTCCATGCTGCGCTGCCGAGTTTGTGCAACTGCACGTTTTCATGCGCCGCGCCCGAGTAGCGGCTGATTAAATGCAGTTGCGAAACAGGCACATAAAGCTGCGCTTCGCCTGCGTATTCGAGCAGCATCATTTCTTGCGCTTCGCCGCCCAAATCCATAGACACCAAGCCCATATAGCGCCCGATGCCGTGTTCTTCGTGGACGACGGGGTCGCCGATGCTGATTTCGGCGAGGTCGCGCAGTAAACCGTCGGACACGGCGGCGTGCTTCTTGCGGCACGTGCTGCTGCGGCTTTTGGCGACGTATTGGTAGAGATCGGATTCGGTGATAACAGAGATTTTTAGGCTGCCTGAAAGGCCGTCTGAAACACCCGTAGGTCGGATACTTGTATCCGACAAAGCGTCCGACGCTGCGGAAATGTTGGATTCAAGAATCCGACCTACGCTGTTTTCAGGCTGCCCCAGCCTAAACCCATACGCCAGCGGCGTTACCGTAATACACAGTTTCTCGCCGCTGTCCAAAAACGCCTGCCAGCCGTCCACGCTTTTCGGTTTCAAACCGTGCTGCGCGAAAAAGCCCAGCATCGTTTCGCGCCGCCCCGCGCTTTCGGCGGTGAGCAGAATCCGCCCGTCAAACGCCGTCTGAAAGTTTTGCAAAGCCTGCAAAGGCTGCTCCGACTGGCGGTTTACCGCCACATTGGGCAAGGCAAACGCCGCGCCGCCCAGCTCGGGATGAATCTGCGGATAGGCTTTCAGGCAGCCTGAAAACTGGTCGGCCGCCAAATACAGATGCTGCGGCGGCAGCGGCGGATAGGTTTCGTCGCCCTGCGCCATTTGGAAACGCGATTTCACCTCCGCCTCAAACCGCCGCGCCTCGGCGTGCACATCGCCCACGCACACCGCCAGCGCGTCCGCGCCGATGTAGTCAAACAGCGTCGCGCAGCCCTCTTCAAAAAACAGCGGCAGATAATATTCCACCCCCGCGCCAAACTGCCCGCCGCTCACCGCCTTATATACCGCCGCCTCGTTCGGATTGCCGTTCACCTCCTCGCGGAAACGGCTGCGGAAGATTTTTTGCGCCTCGTCGTCGGTGGGGAACTCGTGCGCGGGCAGCAGGCGGATTTCCGACACGGGCGCGATGGTGCGCTGGCTGTCGGGGTCAAACGTTTTGATACTGTCAATCTCATCGTCAAACAAATCAATGCGGTACGGCGTGTCGCTGCCCGTGGGGAACAAATCCACAATCCCGCCGCGCACGGCAAATTCGCCGCCCGCCACCACGTTGGACACCGCGCTGTAACCCGCTTCTACCAAATTCTGCCGCAGCGCCGCAATATCCAGCCGCTGCCCCGTTTTCAGCCAAAACGTGCGCCCCAACAGAAACGGCGCAGGCGCAAGCCGCTGCATCGCCGTGTCCACGGGCACAAACAGCGCGTCCGCCAAACCGTTTTTCAACTGCCACAACACCGACAGCCGCTCCGACACCAAATCCTGATGCGGCGAAAAGCGCTCATACGGCAGCGTTTCCCAGTCGGGCAGAAACAGCGCGTTGTCCTCTGGGCGGAAAAACTGCCACGCCGTTTGCAGCCGCAGCGCGCTCTCCGCATCGGGCGTGAACACGATTTTGGTTTGGTCGGAGGGCAGGTTTTGGGTTAAGAAATACGGCAGGCTGCCTGCGGTAAGGTTCAGCCAGCGCACGCGCGGGGCGGATGGGGTGGGGAGGGGGAAAGTCATGGGGTTGGGTTTTGTTTTTTGGGGTTGGTTGGAAAAATAGGGGGCAGCCTGAAAAACGGTTTGGGGTGGTTTTCAGACTGCTTTTTACGGTCGTCTGAAAGGCAGCCTGAAAACGGATTCTCAGACGGCGTTTGTGGTTTGTAGGTCGGGCATTTATGCCCGACGTTTTAAAATTTATCCATGTTTGTCGGGCATGAATGCCCTACCTACTATAACTTCGCTCGTTTTCAGGCTGCCTTTGGGTATCGCTTCGGGTTATGCCGGTCTTCATAACATATTGATGGATAACCGAATGCTGTTTTTGATGTCTTCAATAATGGCATCGGGGGCAATTTGAAATAACAGCATTTCGGTTTCATACGGTTTGTCTGCATCTTGAAAAAGCACTTGTGAAAAGTGCCGCATCAGCGAGCAGTATTCGCGATAGGCATCTTCGCCATGATGGTATTCCGCTTTTTTCCCGATAATTCAAAAACCGTATCCAGATGGTATTTGGCTAAATGGGTATTTCTGCCGACAGGCTGGGGAAACAGCTTTTTGCTGTTTCCGTAATTTTTGAAAATCAGCCAGTTTAAAGAAAAAATGACACGAGAATCATAAATGGCATACAGCTTTGGATTCAGGAAAGAAGCCACTTTTGAAAACGATGAAATCCGCTCAAATACTTCTTTGGGCAGCTTACCATCAGCAAGAAAATCAGGCAGCCGCTCTAACAGATCGTTGTTTTCGGGGCTTTTGCGAAATCCTTTAATTCCGCCCCAATCCCTGATAATCCAGTAATCTATATCCAAACTTCTTTCATGCGCCATCTTTTCTGACAGTTTATGTTTGAGCATGATTTGTTTTTCTCTGTTGGTCAGTATGTCGTCAGAAATGGTTACGGGCGAACTTGCAAGTATGTCTTCCCATGTGTCATTTTTGGGATCTAAATATTCAGCCAAAAAATTTTCTTTAATTTGTTGAATGACTTTTTCCATCATATTTTCTTTATCAGTAAGTTGTAGCCTGTGTGGCTTTGCCACGCACGCAGTTTTTAATCGTCCAAAAACTACGTCTGTTTTCAGGCTGCTTTTGCGGTCGTCTGAAAGGCAGCCTGAAAGTAGGTTTTCAGACGGAGTTTGTGATTTGTAGGTCGGGCAATTCCAGCAGCAAGCCGTCGCGGTAGCCGTTTTGTCCGTATTCGTTGGGATAGCCCAGCGGGTTGATGATGAGGCGGCAGCCGTCTTGCACGGTATCGACGGCTTGGTGCGTGTGCCCCGCAATCCAGCAGTCAAAGCCCGCCACGTCAATCTGGTTGATGAAATAGGGGTTTAGGGGCGAATCGGCATACTGCGGCGCGGTGCAGGCGGGGTGCGGCGGAAAGTGGGTGAGCACGATGGTGCGCGCTCGGTGGCGGAAATGCTCAATGAAATTGAGTTGGGCATCAAAGCGCTCGATGTAGTCTTCGGGTTCGGCGCGGCGCTCGTGCGGCGGTGTGCCTGCGGCGATGTAGAAAAAATCGGCGATGTTGCGGCGGGCAAGGGCGAGGTTTTCGCGGAACTGTTTTTTGTTCACCCAAGGCAGCCTGAAATTGCTGAACAGCGTGCCGCCAACGAAGGTGTAGCCGCCAAATTCCAAGGGGCGGTTTGCGGTGAGCAGCGGGGCGTTGGCGGCGATGAGTTCGCACGGCAGTTCGTCGAGGTGTTCGCCGTAAAAATCGTGGTTGCCCAGCACGAACACGCAGGGCTTGCCCGCGGCGGCGCAGGCAGCCTGAAACGCTTCCGCGCCGCGCCGCGCGTTGCCGAAGTCGCCGGCTTGGACGATTAAATCGGCAGCAGGGTGCGGGGTGACGGTTTGACCGTGGGTGTCGGAGAGGATGTGGAGTTTCATGGCTGGCGGACGGGTTTTCAGGCTGCCTGTGCCGCGGGCGGTTATTTTCTTTTCAACACCAGCGTAAACACGCCGTTTGCTTCGCTGCTTTGCAGCAATTCGTGCCCCGTGTGGTGGCAGAATGCGGCAAAGTCGGCGGGTGCGCCGGGGTCGGTGGCGAGTATGGTGAGGGTAGCGCCGCTGTCTAAGGTGGCGAGGGCTTTTTTGGCGCGGAGGATGGGGAGCGGGCATTTTAAGCCTGTTAAATCTAGGGTTTGCATGGGGTCTCCTTAGTGAATGATGTGCCGATGGCAGCCTGAAACGGGGTTTGCGCTTGACCAAACGGTGTTTCAGGCTGCCGCAAGATGGCGAAACGAAAGGGGGCGATTTTAGCAAAGTTTGGCGCGGGCGTTGGCGAAGGCGTTTGACGGCATGGCGCGTGAAGGCAGCCTGAAAACAAGCGAAGCAGGTGAACCGCGCCTCTAACTTGTTTTCAGGCTGCCTTTTGCGATGGGCGAAGGTTTGGGCGGTGCGATTGGGCGCGGGCGGGATGGCGGCGCAACGGCAAAGGCTCCCCGCGCGGGTACGCCGCGATGCGCGGCGTGATAGGGCAAAAGATTGGGCTGAGGCAGCCTGAAAATGGGTTCATCAATCGGCAACTGCCATAATGGGCATACAGCGCGGCGGGGGTGATTGGGCTGCGGCTGACGGTTTCAGGCTGCCTTGTATATTTGTGCTTTGTATATTTGTGCTTCCACAATTTGCAGCCTGAAAACCCGCTCAACCCAGCGCAGGATAATCAATATACCCCTGCTCCCCGCCGCCAAACATGGTTGCGCGGTCGGGCGCGTTCAAATCTGCGCTCAGTTCAAAACGGCGTGGCAGGTCGGGATTGGCGAGAAAGGCTGCGCCGTAGGCGATGAGTTCGGCGGTGCCTTTTTCCAGCTCGGCTTCGCCCGTTGAGGCGGTGTAGCCCGTGCCGGCAACCACGGTTTTGCCTTGAACCATTTTGCCGAACAGCTCGATTTCGTTGTCCTGCGGGTAGTGCGGCAATAATGGGAACATCGGTGCGCGCTGCATGATTTCCACAAAGGTGAAATCCAGTTTGTTCAACTCGTTGATTAAATATTGATAAGTGGCGACGGGATTGTCGAACGCGATGCCGGCGTAGGGGTGCAGCGGGCTGATTTTGATGCCGACGCGTTCGCCGCCGACCGCGTCGATGATGGCGCGCATGGCTTCCAGCGTGAAGCGGGCTTTGTTTTCGATGCTGCCGCCGTATCCGTCTTGGCGCAGGTTGGCGGAGTCGGACAAAAACTGCTGCGGCAGATAGCCGTTGGCGGCGTGCAGCTCTACGCCGTCGAAGCCTGCGGCGACGGCGTTTTTGGCGGCCTGGGCGTAATCGGCGATGATTTGGCGGATTTCGGCGGCGGTGAGTTCGCGCGGGGTCTCAAAATCTTTTGCGCCTTGCGACGTGAAGTGCTGCATGCCTTCGATTTTGACCGCGCTGGGGGCGGCGGGCAGAACGCCGCCACGGTCAACCGAGTGCGCCACGCGCCCCGTGTGCCAGAGCTGGGCGAAAATCAGCCCGCCTTTTGCGTGCACGGCGGCGGTTACTTGTTTCCACGCGGCAATCTGCGCGGCGGTGAACAAACCGGGCGTGAGCGGGCTGCCGAGCGCGTCGGCGGAAATATTGACGGCTTCGGACAAAATCAGCCCGGCGGACGCGCGTTGGGCGTAATACTCGGCGGTTATCGCGCCGACGATGCCGTCTGAATCGGCCCTGCTGCGCGTCATCGCCGCCATCACCATGCGGTTTTTCAGTTTCAGGCTGCCTAGGGTGTAGGGTTGGAGGAGTTTCATGGTGGGTTTCCTTTGGGGCTTGGTTGAAAGTTTGTAGGTCGGGCATTCATGCCCGACAAATCCCGTTCACAATGTCGGGCATGAATGCCCGACCTACTCAGGGGTGGTTGAAAGTGTTGCCAGTATAAGTACGATGCAGATTCAGATAAACGGGGTAAAATGGATAACATTTATCCGTATGTGGAATAATGCTGGTAAAAAGGCAGCCTGAAAACGGATTTTTGACGGTTTCAGGCTGCCTTATTATTGGAAAAATAGGAGTAAAGAAAATGAAAACTTGTGCCAACCGCGCCGAGCTCATCGCCGCCATTCGCACCGCGCTTGACCGCTATCTTGCCGAGTTCGCAGATATTCCCGAGCAGGCGAAGGACATTCGCGCGGCGGCGGGCGAAAAAACGCCGTCTGAGCATTTGGCGTATCAGCTGGGTTGGACGCAGTTGCTGCTGCAATGGGAACGTGATGAGCAGGCGGGCAAAACCGTACACACGCCTGCCGAGGGCTATAAATGGAATCAACTGGGCGATTTGTATCAGCATTTTTACCAAAGCTATGGCGGTTTAACGCTTGTCGAGCAGCAGGTACGCTTGCGCGAACAGGTTGGGCAAATTTGCGCGTGGCTGGCAACGTTGCGCGATGACGAGCTGTTTCAAACGGACACGCGTCAATGGGCGAACAACAGTGCGGGCTGGGCGGTTGATAAATGGGTGCACGTCAACACCGTTGCGCCGTTTACCAACTTTCGCGGCAAGATTCGCCGATGGAAAAGGGCGGTGTTGTCGGCGTAAAAAGGCAGCCTGAAACCGCATTCCGCCCCTTTTCAGGCTGCCGAAAAATTCTGAAAAACGGAGTACCACATGGACTACCTAAACGAAATGGCGCTCTTCGTCGAAGTCGCCCAAGCCAACGGTTTCAGCCGTGCCGCCGCCAAGCTCGGCATGCCGCAGTCCACCCTGTCGCGGCGCATTGCCGCGCTGGAAGACGCGCTCGGTTTGCGGCTGTTCAACCGCAGCACGCGGCGGCTGGAGCTGACGGGCGCGGGCGCGTATTACTTAGAACGCGCGCTGCCGATTGTCGCCGAAGCGCGGCTGTTGCACGGCGCTTTGGACGAAATGCGCGAAACCGTGCGCGGCGCCTTGCGCGTGTCGCTGCCGGTGGACATGGCGTACAACATGGTCGCGCCGCTCTTGCCCGAATTTGCCGCGCGTTATCCCGAGCTGCGCGTGGATTTTGACGTAACCCCGCGCAAGGTGGAATTGATTGGCGAGCCGTTTGACTTGGCGGTGCGCACCGGCAAACTGTCCGATTCCGATTACATCGCCACCCCGCTGGCAGAATTTTCAGGCTGCCTTTACGCCGCGCCAAGCTATCTGGCAAAACACGGCGAACCGCACTCGCCCGATGATTTGGCGGCACACGAATGCCTGCGCTTTTCAGACGGCCTCTGGACTGTGCAGCGCGGCAGCGAACGGGCAACGGTGCAGCCGCAAAGCCGCTTCGGCGCCAACAGCCCCGGCATGCTGCGGCAGATGGCGGCGGCCGGGCTGGGCATCGCGCTGTTGCCCGAAATCCTGGTGCGCGACGACGTGGCGCAAGGCCGTCTGAAAGCCGTATTACCCGACTGGCAAAACGGAAAAACACCCGTCCACGCCCTCACCGCCACGCGCCTGCTCACAGCGAACGTGCGGGCGTTTATTGGGTTTTTGCGGGAGAGGTGGGCGGAATAGGCAAAAACCCGCTGACGGTCTGTCGGCGCACAGGTTACAATAAGCGATACCGTTTTATTAAACAGACAAACAGGCGTTGCTGCCGTTTGAAAAGCGTTTCAGGCTGCCTTGGGCGATTGAAAAGGCAGCCTGAAACCGCCAACACCGTCTGAAACCCCAACCCAAACAAAGGACACCCCATGCGCTTTTTCCCGACCGCCCTTGCCGCGCTCGCGCTCGCCGCCTGCACCGCCCTGCCCCATCCGCAAACCCTGCCCGAGCTGCCGCAGCAGGCGCAATGGTTCAAATTGGAGCAGACCGATGCCGCAGGGCAAACCGTGCAAACCAGCCTGTTGGCGGTGGAGCGGCTTTCAGACGGCATCCGCTTTGTGCAGACCGACGCGCTCGGCGCGCCCGTTTCGCGCCAAACCGTCAGCACGCGCGGTTGGAAAAACGACGGCTTCATCATGCCCAACGCCCAATCGCGCCGCCTGTTTGCCGCGCTCTTGCCGCTGATTGCCGCCGACCGCGCCGCAACGCTTTATCCCGATGTGAAGCAGGCGCAGCCTGAAACATCGTCCAAACGCCGTCCGACATTTTGCCCCGAAGGCAGCGGCGCACTGTTCCGCTACCGCAGCCGCGATTTGTGGTGCGTCGCCCGCAACGGCAGGCAGTTCAGCCTCTCGTTCCCCGACCAAACCCGCTGGACTGCCAGCCCGATTGAAGAATAAAACATGAACACACCCGTTTACCTCAGCCGCCCCGCCGTAACCAGCGCGCTCGGCAGCGGTCTGCAAACCCATATCGACGCGCTGCTCAACCCGAATGCCGCCAACCCGCTTGTTTTTTCCGACCGGTGGGTGAACGGAAAAACCTACGCGTTCGGCGCAGTCGGCGAAACCCTGCGCCCGCTGCCGCACGACCTGCCGCCCCAACACACCAGCCGCAACAACCAACTGCTCTGGCACGCCCTCGCGCAAATCGAATCCGACATTCACGCTGCCGTTGCGCGCTACGGCAGCCACCGCATCGCCGTCGTCATCGGCACGTCCACCAGCGGCGCAGACGAAAACATCCCGCTGTTTGAACACGTTGCCCGAGGCGGTGGTTGGGCAGACAAACCGTTCAAATATTTCCAAAACACCATGTCTGCGCCCGCGGGGTTTGTTGCCGAAGCCTACGGCCTGCACGGCCTGCGCTACGCCGTATCCACTGCCTGCACCTCGGGAGCGCGCGCCCTAATCAGCGCGGCAAGGCTGCTGCGCGCCAACCTTGCCGATGCCGTGATTTGCGGCGGCGCAGACACCCTGTCGCCGCTCACGATTAACGGCTTCGCCTCGCTCGACGTGCTTTCAGACGGCATCGCCAACCCCTTTTCGGCAAACCGCAACGGCATCAATATCGGCGAAGCCGCCGCCGCATTCGTGATGACGCGCGACCCCGATTTCGGCGGCACCATGCAGCTTTTGGGCTGCGGCGCAAGCAGCGATGCCTACCATATGTCGTCGCCCCGACCCGACGGGCTGGGCGCGGCGCAGGCGTTTCAGGCTGCCTTAAACCATGCCGGATTAAGCCCGCACGACATCGGTTGGATTAACCTGCACGGCACGGGCACCCAACACAACGACAGCATGGAAAGCCGCGCCGTTGCCGAAGTGTTCGGCTGCCAAACGCCCTGCACCTCAACCAAGCCGTCCACAGGGCACACCCTCGGCGCGGCGGGCGCGCTGGAAGCGGCATTCGCATGGGGCGTTGCCAGCCGCGAAACCAATCCGCAAGGCAAACTCCCGCCGCAGCTTTGGGACGGCACGCCCGACCTGGAACTGCCTGCGATTGCGCTGACAGACAGCGGCAGCGCATGGCCGGACGGACGGCGGATTGCGGCCAGCTCGTCGTTTGCCTTTGGCGGCAGCAATGCGGTGCTGGTGATTGGGGAAACTGCGAACAGCGCGCAAAAGGCAGCCTGAAACTTATGACCCCGAGGCAGCCTGCATAGTAAAGCTAAAAACAAAACCGTTTGGTATCGCGCCAAACGGTTTTTTGTCGGATAGATTGAAATCTTTGCGAAACCCAAGCAGGTCGGGCATTTGTGCCCGACAATTTTAGCCCGTATTTGTCGGACACAAACACCCGACCTAGTGATAACAACAGTTTGTTTTCAGCTTCGCCACGCCGCGTCGCTACGCAGACCGCCCCAAGGCTTTTGCAAAGGTTTCAGCCTGAAACCCAAAACGGAGCGGCGGATCGCCGCCAAAGGGCGTATTCAACAGAATTTTACAGGTTCGTCAGATACAGCGAGCCGCCGCCGCGCCATCGGTTGTAGGTTTTGCAGAGGTTGTCCAATGCGTATTTGCGGCAGCCTGAAAACGGAAAATCCGTGTTCGCCATCATCGTTCTGCGGAACACAACGCGATTGCAAACACGGGCTTTCGTTTCAGGCTGCCTTGGCGGGCGGCTTATTTGGCTTTGGCGACTTTGTTCACAAAGCGCGCGCCTAGGCTGCGAACGGGTTTGGCGGCTGCGGGGGCTTTCATGCCGCGTTCGTCGCGCACTTTTTGCACCAAGTCGTCGATGACTTTCATGCCCGCGTCAAAGCCTATTTGCTGGAAGTTCACTTTGTATTTGCCGCCCACGATAACGGTGGGCGTGCCTGTGATTTCGTATTGCTCGGTCCATCTTTTCATTTGTTCCGCCATGTTTTTGTTGCTGAACGAATCGTAGGCGGCCAACACTTTTTTGCCGTCAAACGCCGATTGGGCGGGCAGCCATTGGCGTAACACGTCGTCTTTGCCCAAATCAATGCGTTGCGAAGCAAAGGCTTCAAAAATCACAGGGTCGGCTTGGTCGCGCAAACCTGCTTGTTTCACCGCTGCGGCAAGGCGGGCAAAGCCGAAGTCGCGCCCTTCATCCCACACGATGTGTTCGGTGCGCAACACGGTGTCTTTTTTGAATGTTTTGGCGTGTTTCATCAAGATGGGTTCAAGGTCTTTGCAGTGCGGGCACCAGTAGGCAAAGAATTCGGTTACTTCGATTTTGTCTTTTTGCAGCGGGGCAACTTCGGCTTTCACGACTTCGTAATCCGTGCCTTCGGTGGCGGCGGAGGCAGGCAGGGCGGTTGCCAAGGCTAAAAAGGCGGCAAATGCGGTGGTTTTTAGAGTTGTTTTCATGGTTTTTCCTTAGGTGAGGTTATTGTTTGCGAGGGATGCTGTTTACGCCGTTTTGCTGCAAGGTTTCGCGCACTTGGTTGGCGTGTTTGCTGTCCATGCTGCGCGTTTGCACGCGATAGAGTGTTTTGCCGTTGCTTTGCACTTCTACAACTTGGGTGTTTACACCCATGAGCGCGAGTTTGGCGCGTTGTGCTTCGGCGGCTTGGCGGGTGTTGTATGCGCCTGCTTGCACGGTGGTGCGGTCTGTTTTGTTGCCGGCGGATTTGTTGCCGGTTTTGTTTTGCGCGGCGGCGGGCTGGTCGCTTTTGCTTTCTCTGGCTTGGGCTTCTTCGGCGGCGCGTTGTTGGGCGCGTTTGGCTTGCGCTTCTTGGCGGGCGACTTCGCGGGCTTTTTCTATGCTGCCGCTGTTGAGAATTTGCTCGGCGGTGGGCTTGGCGTTGCGGTCGGCAAGGTCTTCTTGCTGGCGGCGGCGTTTTTCGGCTTCGCTGAGTTTGGCTTTTTCAGGCTGCCGATTGTCGGTTTTACCGTCGGCGGGTTTGGTTTCGGGTTTGCGCGGTTTGGTGTCGCGCAGGATGTCGGTTTCGGTGCTGTCGCCTAACACAGGGTCCTCCATCATGTCGGGCGGGCGGCGGGCAGTTTCGGTTTTTTTGGATTTGTCTTTGGTTGCATTGGGTTGTTCATCAATCAGTGCGGGTTCGGTTTCTTCGCGCGGTTTTGGGGGGCGCGCACGTGGGGCGGAGGCAACGATGGGTTCGCTGTCTTCCAATGCGGGCGTGGTGCGGGTGTTGTCGGTTGGCTTGGCGGCGCTGGCGGGCACGTTGCCGGGCAGCAGCACTTCGGTTTGGCTGCTTGCGGCGGCGGGCTGCTGTCTGCTGGCGGCGGGGGTTTTGAAATCGCGCTCTTTGTTGTGGTTTAAGGTGAACAATACGCCTGCAATGGCAATCAATGCGGCGATTGAGCCTGCCATAAAGCTGAATAAGCCTTTGCCTTGTTGATGTTTTGCGTGCATGAAATTTCTCGGTTGCATAATGGTGTTTTCAGGCTGCCTCGGTGGCTAAAATAGCCGTGCATTGTAGCAAAATTTGTTTTGCTTGGCGGTTGTTTTTGAGGCTGTTCGGCGTGGTTGGGCGTTAAATTTTGTGTGATTGCATTAAGAAGCTGTATTCGCTTTGCCTATGCAAATTTAAAGTTTGGCTTGGATTTGGGGTTGTCGCAAACGCGGATTCTGAGGCAGCCTGAAAACGGATGCAGCCCAAATTTTCGCCTGCTTTGCGGGCAAATGGCTTAAAATCGGCGGTTTAACATTTTCTTTACAGACCGATGATATGACTTTTTCCGTGGTAAACAGCCGCGCGTTAAGCGGCATGGATGCGCCGTTGGTGGAGGTGGAAACGCATCTTGCCAACGGCTTGCCGCAGTTTAACATTGTGGGGCTGCCCGACACCGAAGTGAAAGAAAGCCGCGACCGCGTGCGCGCGGCGATTTTGCAAAGCGGTTTTGCCTTTCCCGCGCAAAAAATCACGGTGAACCTTGCGCCTGCCGATTTGCCCAAAGAGTCGGGGCGGTTTGATTTGCCGATTGCGATTGGCATTTTGGCGGCGAGCGGGCAGGTGAACCCTGACGATTTGGCGCGCTATGAGTTTGCGGGCGAATTGGCGTTGTCGGGCAGTTTGCGCCCGATTCGCGGCGCGTTGGCGATAGCTTGGCAGGGGCAGCAGGCGGGGCGGGCGTTTGTGCTGCCCGAAGATAACGCGGAGCAGGTTGCCATGATGCCGAACATCGAAGCCTATGGCGCGGGCAGCCTGAATGCGGTGGCGGCGCATTTGAACCGCCTTGAACCGCTGCCGCGCGCGCAAAGCCGTCAGAGGCAGCCCGAAAACCGCAACACGCTGGATTTGAGGGATGTGAAAGGGCAGCACACGGCGCGTTTGGCGTTGGAAATCGCGGCGGCGGGCGGGCACAGTTTGCTGATGGTCGGTCCGCCGGGCACGGGCAAATCCATGCTGGCGCAGCGGTTGCCCACGATTTTGCCGCCGCTGACCGCCGATGAACAGATTGAAGTGTGGGCATTGCGTTCGCTTTTGCCGCAGCACGCGCACGATTTTAGCCGCGAACGCCCGATGCGGATGGTGCATAACTCCGCCAGCTCCGCCGCGCTGGTGGGTGGCGGTTCCGACCCGCGCCCAGGGGAAATATCGTTGGCAACGCATGGCGTGTTGTTTTTAGACGAGCTGCCCGAGTTTGACCGCAAAGTGTTGGAAATGCTGCGCGACCCGTTGGAAAGCGGGCAAATTCACATTTCCCGCGCCGCGCGGCAAGTAACTTATCCCGCCAAGTTTCAACTGGTTGCGGCGATGAACTCTTGCCCGTGCGGCTATTTGGGGCATCCTACTAAGCCTTGCCGCTGCACGCCCGATGCGGTGAAACGCTACCGCGACAAAATTTCAGGCCCGCTGCTGGACCGCATTGATTTGACGATTGAAGTGCCCGTGTTGCCCGCTGCGGATTTGACCAGCAGCCAAGCGGGCGAGAGCAGCGCAACCGTGCGCCAACGGGTAATCCGCGCGCGCGAAATCCAATATCAACGGCAGGGCAAAACCAACGCCAAACTGCTGCCCAGCGAATTGGACACGCTGGCGCAAATCGACGATGAAGCCAAGCAAGCTTTGGCGCAGATGCTGGAAAAATTATCGCTGTCGGCGCGCAGCTTCCACCGCATTTTGCGCGTATCGCGCACGCTGGCGGATTTGGCGGGCGACACGGTGGTAACGCGCGGGCATGTTTTGCAGGCAATCGGCTTTCGGCGCGCGATTTGAGGCAACCTGAAAACCGAATTCTCCCGTTTTCAGGCTGCCCCAGCCTTTCCCATCCCCACCCCGCGCGGTACAATCCCCGCTTCATTTCCACACGGAGCGCAAAATGCCCAACTTTATGCCCGCCCTATCCCGTTTTCAGGCTGCCAAAGTGCTGGTGGCAGGCGATGTGATGCTGGACCAATACTGGTTTGGCGACGTGTCGCGCATCTCGCCCGAAGCCCCCGTGCCGGTTGCCAAAATCGGGCAAACCGAACACCGCGCAGGTGGGGCAGCGAACGTGGCGCGCAACATCGCCGCATTGGGCGGGCAAGCCGCGCTGCTGGCGGTGGTTGGCGAAGACGAAGCCGCCGACACGCTGTCCGAGCTGCTGGCGCAAGACAACATCGCCGGTCATCTGATTCGCAGCTCCGCCGCGCCCACCACGCTCAAACTGCGCGTGTTGGCGCGCAACCAACAGCTTATCCGCTTGGATTTTGAAGCCGCGCCCGATTTGGGCAGCCTGAAAACCGTGCGGCAACAATACGCCGAACTCGTGTCCCAATACGATGCCGTGATTTTGTCGGACTACGGCAAAGGCGTGCTAAACGAAGTCGCCGCCATGATTGCCGCCGCCCGCGCCGCGGGCAAGCCCGTGTTAATCGACCCCAAAGGTGCGGATTTCAGCAAATATGCAGGCGCCACGCTGCTCACCCCCAACCGCGCCGAGTTGCGCGATGCCGCAGGCGGCTGGGAAAACGAAGCGGGCCTAACCGCCAAAGCGCAAGGCTTGCGCGAAACGCTGGGCTTGGACGCGCTGCTGGTAACGCGCAGCGAAGAAGGCATGACGCTCTACCGCGCCGACGGGCAAACCCACCAGCCCACCCGCGCCCAAGAGGTGTACGACGTATCGGGCGCAGGCGACACCGTCATCGCCGCGATGGGGCTGAGCCTTGCCGCAGGCTACACGCTGCCCGAAGCCATGCACACGGCAAACGCCGCGGCGGGCGTGGTCGTAGCCAAGCTGGGCACGGCGGTGTGTTCGTTTGCCGAGCTGGAACAGGCGTTGGCAGTATAAAACCCCATTTTCAGGCTGCCTTTTCAGCACGCATAGGCAGCCTGAAAACCACGAAACGCTTAAAAACAACGTTTTACTCACACAGTTCAGCCACACATAAAGGAATCCCAACATGACCATCATCGTAACAGGAGCAGCCGGCTTTATCGGCAGCAACATCGTCAAAGCGCTCAACCGGCGCGGCGAAACCGACATCATCGCCGTGGACAACCTGACCAACGGGCACAAATTCCGCAACCTTGCCGATTGCGACATCGCACATTATCTCGACAAACACGAATTCATCCGCCAAGTGCGCGAACACCTCGTTCCGCACGACATCCGCGCCGTGTTCCACCAAGGCGCGTGCAGCAACACCATGGAACACAACGGGCAATACATGATGGAAAACAACTACCAATACAGCCTGGACCTGCTGGATTGGTGCCAAGACGAGCGCATCCCCTTTTTATACGCCAGCAGCGCGGCGGTTTACGGCAAAGGCACAGCGTTCCGCGAAGAGCGCGCGCTGGAAAAGCCGCTCAACGTTTACGGCTATTCCAAATTTTTGTTTGACCAAGTGGTCCGCCGGCGCATCGCGCAAGGTTTGACCGCCCAAGTTGTCGGCTTCCGCTATTTCAACGTGTACGGCATGCGCGAGCAGCACAAAGGACGCATGGCATCCGTCGCCTACCACCATTTCAACCAATACCGCAGCCAAGGCTATGTGAACCTGTTTGGCGCATACGAAAACTACGGCAACGGCGAACACAGCCGCGATTTCGTCAGCGTGGAAGACGTCGCCAAAGTGAACCTGTATTTCTTTGACAATTTTGAAAAATCAGGCATTTTCAACCTTGGCACGGGGCGCAGCCAGCCGTTTAACGACCTCGCCGCCGCCACCGTGAACGCCTGCCGCGCCGCCGAGGGCAAGCCCAAGCTGTCGTTGGCGGAATTGGTGGAGCAGCAGCTTATCCGCTATATCCCCTTCCCCGAAGATTTGGCGGGCAAATACCAATCGTTCACCCAAGCCGATACCGAGAAACTGCGTGCCGCCGGCTACGCCGATGATTTTTACACCGTAGAGCAAGGCGTGGAACGCTATGTGGCTTGGCTGCTGGAACAGGCAGAATAGGCAATAGCGTTGATTGAAATCGCAATTTGGTTTTAACCAACGATAACAAAAGGCAGCCTGAAAACGGATTAACCCGTTTCAGGCTGCCTTTGTGCGTATTTGCAGAACCCGCCGCGTTGTTTACCCTTTCGGCATCGTATCAACGGGCAATCCGCCCGCTGCCGCCGCGCTTGGCTACAACGCAAACGCTTTTCAGGCTGCCTGAATCCGAATGGTTTGAGGTAGCCTGAAAAGCATGGCGGGTTGGCTTGCAAGCAAGTCTTAATACCGAACCAGCATCGCGCCCCAAGCGAAGCCGCCGCCGATGCCTTCCATCATCAGATGTTGCCCGCGCCGGATGCGCCCGTCTTTAATGCCTGCGTCCAGCGCGAGCGGGATGGAGGCGGCGGAGGTGTTGGCGTGTTCCTGCACGGTGAGGATGATTTTTTCTTCGGGCAAGCCCAGATGCTTGGCAGTGGCATCGATGATGCGTTTGTTGGCTTGGTGTGGCACCAGCCAATCGATTTGTTCGGCGGTGTAGCCCGCTTCCTGCAACACTTCGTCGGCAACAGCGGCCAGCTGTTTCACCGCGAATTTGAACACGCCTTGCCCGTCCATTTGCAAAAACGGCGTGCCGCATATTGCGCCATCGGCGATTTGCGCGGGCGTGTTGAGCAGCGATAAATAGTTGCCGTCGGCGTGCAATTTGCTGTGGATAATGCCCGCTTCGTCGCTTGCGCCCAGCACCACCGCGCCTGCGCCGTCGCCGAAGAGCACGCAGGTGCGGCGGTCGCTCCAATCCATGATGCGGCTGAACGTGTCCGCGCCAATCACCAGAGCTTTCTTTGCCATGCCGCTTTTGATGTAGGCGTTGGCGGTTGCCATCGCGTAAACGAAGCCCGCGCACACGGCTTGCACGTCAAACGCGGGGCAGCCTGAAACGCCGAGTTTTTGCTGCACGATGGTGGCGGCAGCGGGGAACTGCATATCGGGCGTGGCGGTGGCAACGATAATTAAATCAATCTCGCCGGCGGCAACGCCTGCATCATCCAGCGCGGCAACGGCGGCGGTGTGGGCCAAATCGCTGGTTTTTTCGTGTTCGGCGGCGATGTGGCGGGCTTTGATGCCTGTGCGCGTGGTTATCCATTCGTCGGAGGTATCAACGCGCCGGGCGAGTTGTTCGTTGGTAACGCGTTGGGCGGGCAGGTAGCTGCCGGTGCCGAGTATTTTGGCGTGTTTCATGGGCGGTTCTCGCAGGGAAAAATGGCGGCATTGTATGCAATCTTGTGGGTTTGCTCAATTTATAGTTGATTAAAATCGCAATGATACGGCGTTGTCAACGCCCTGATGTACTGTTCGTATACGGCGGACGCTGGCGCCTTGTCTCATTTTTATTTTAGTCAACTATAGTTTTCCTATGTTTGCATAGCGGGGGCAGTCTGAATATTTGCTATGTGCACGGCTTGCAAGCAAGCCGTAGGAGGCGCGAGTTGATGTTTCAGGCTGCCCAAGCCTTTGCGCTCGCGTTTAGGCAGCCTGAAACTGTTGCAAAACCCCAGTAGATCGGACATTTATGCCCGACGTTTTTAGTTGTGCGTTGTGTCGTATTTAAGATAAATATGCCCGTGTTTGTCGGGCATAAATGCCCGACCTACGGATAAACTTTGCGCGTCGTCGGACAAGCGCACGCTTGTTTCCGAAAAAAGGATGCTCCGTTCGGCTGGACGTAGGGGAATGGGTGGCAGTATTAAACAGTTGCGAAGGGTTGAGGCAGCCTGAAATCCAATCTATCCAGCAAAAAACCGCATGGCTCAACACCAAGCGGTTTTGGTTTTCAGGCTGCCTTTGCAATGCCCAACGGCAGCCTGAAACGCTTGCGCCACAGCAACGCCAAGAGTGGGTATGGCGGCGATACGCCATGTTCTGTTGCAAACTACGTGAAGGGTCGAGGCAGCCTGAAAAGAAGGGCAACAAGATTTGCCCGCCACCGCTCGTTTTCGCTTCGCCACCCCGCTTTGCTACGCCGCCCGCCTCGCGCGTATAATTTGCCCTTTCTGCAACTCGTCCACAAAGGAAACCCCATGCAATTTACCCTTGCCGCCGCCGCGCAGCCCGAAGCCGCGCAATTGTTTGTCTGCACCGAAGCGGGCCAGCTAAACGATGAAACCGCCCAGCTTTTGTGCCACAGCTTGGAAGAAAAAGACAGCTTTGCCGAAACCAAACTGCCCGTTTCAGGCAGCCTGAAAAGCATTGCCGTGCTGCGTTTTGCCGATTTGGCCACCGAAACCTTGCAAAAAGCCGCCAAAGAAGCCGCCGCGTGGGCGCAAAAGCAAGCGGCGGTGGCGGTGGATTTAAGCCCGTTCTGCGCCGAAAACGCGCCGCGCGTGGTGGCGGCGTTGGTGGCGGCGATTGGCGAGGCGGTGTACCGTTTTGACCGCTTCAAAAAAGAAGCCAACCCCGCCAAGCTCTTGCAAGTGCAGTTTGTGCACACCGCGCACGGCGATGAAATTCAGGCTGCCTTAAACCGCGCCGAAGCCTTGTTATACGGCGTGAACCTGTGCAAAGACTTGGGCAACACAGGCTCCAACATCTGCACGCCCACCTATCTTGCCGAAACCGCTGCGCGCGAAGCGCAAGCCTTGGGCGCGGAAGCCAAAATTTTGGGCGGCGACTACATCCGCGAAAATATGCCCTCGTTCTGGGGCGTGGCCAAAGGCAGCAAGGAAGAGCCGAAATTGCTGGAATTGCGCTATTTTGGCGCAGCAGATAAATCCGCCGAGCCGATTGTGTTGGTGGGCAAGGGTTTGACCTTTGACAGCGGCGGCATTTCGCTGAAACCGGGCGAGGGCATGGACGAGATGAAATACGATATGTGCGGCGCGGCGGCGATGATTGGCACGTTTGTCGCCGCCGCCAAAGCCAAGCTGCCGATTAACTTGGTAACCATCGTCGCCACTTGCGAAAACATGCCCGACGGCGGCGCGTCCAAACCAGGCGATGTGGTTAAAGCCATGAACGGCACCACCATTGAAAACCTGAACACCGATGCCGAAGGGCGGCTGGTGCTGTGCGACGCGCTCACTTATGTGGAGCAGAACTTCAAGCCCAAAGCCGTGATTGATGCCGCCACGCTCACAGGCGCGTGCATTATCGCGCTGGGACACGTTGCCAGCGGCGTGATGGGCAACGACCAAGATTTGGTGGACGCGCTGCTTGCCGCCGCCCGCGAAAGCAACGACAAAGCATGGCAGTTGCCGTTGTTCCCCGAATACAAGGAGCAGCTCAAATCCAATTTTGCCGATTTGCAAAACATCGGCGGCCGCCCCGCAGGCACGATTACCGCCGCCACCTTCTTGGCGCACTTTGCCGAGAACTACAAATGGGCGCATTTGGACATCGCCGGCACGGCTTGGAAATCGGGCGCGCAAAAAGGCGCAACAGGGCGGCCTGTGGCGTTGCTGTTGCAATATTTGAGCAATCAGGCGAAGTAAGCCTGTTATCGCCATCGTTCCAACCTTAAAAGGCAGCCTGAAAACCGTTTTACCCGCTTCGCTCGTTTTCAGGCTGCCTCAATCTTGTTCCCATCATCCCCACCATGACCCACCTAGACCTTGCCGCCCTGTTTATCCTCATCGCCATCCCGCTGCTCGCCCTCGCCGCGCTGTGGCAGCTCTACGTCATGCTCAGCGAAACCTACACGCTCAACCGTTATCAGCAGCAACCGCGCCAAATGCTGCGGATTGCCGTCAGCCTGTTTTTCACGTTCAGCCTGAGCGTGTATTGGCATTGCCCCAACGCCCGCAAAAAAGGCATCCTGTTTGCCCTGCTCGGCGGCGCGGGCATCGTGTGCTACGCGCTGGGCATGTGGTACAAAAACCATCCTTAAATCCTTAAAGGCAGCCTGAAATCCCATTTTTCAGGCTGCCTATTTGCAATCTATTTTGTAAATGAACGTAAAGCCAAGCCGCCGCAAAAAGCGTACAATGCCCCCGCCTCCCACCACCACAAAGGAAAAGCCATGACTGCACAAATCTCCCCCATCCCCGAAATCATCGCCGACATCAAAGCAGGCAAAATGGTCATCATCACCGATGCCGAAGACCGCGAAAACGAAGGCGATTTGGTGATTGCCGCCCAATTCGTTACCCCCGAAGCCATCAACTTTATGATTAAACACGCGCGCGGCTTGGTGTGCCTGCCGATGGAAAACGCCCTTGTGGACAAGCTCGGCTTGCCGATGATGACCCAGCAAAACGGCACGCAATACGGCACCAACTTCACCGTTTCCATCGAAGCCGCGCAAGGCACCACCACCGGCATTTCCGCCGCCGACCGCGCACTCACCATCCAAACCGCCGTGTCGCCCAATGTGCAGCCGCAAGATATTGTGCAGCCTGGGCATATTTTCCCGCTGCGCGCGCAAAAAGGCGGCGTGCTGATTCGCGCGGGGCACACCGAAGCCGCCGTGGATTTAGCCAACATGGCAGGGCTGATTGGCGCAGGCGTGATTTGCGAAATTTTGAACGACGACGGCACTATGGCGCGGATGCCCGAGCTGCTGCAATTTGCTGAACAACATGGCTTAAAAATCGGCACGATTGCCGATTTGATTGAATACCGCAGCCGCACCGAAAGCCTGCTGGAAGAAATGGGCGACACGCTGGTGCACACCCCGTGGGGTGATTTTCGCCAACACGTTTATGTGGATAAGCTCAACGGCGACACCCACCTTGCGCTGGTGAAAGGGCAGCCTGAAAACGCCGCCGAAACCGTGGTGCGCGTGCACGAACCCTTTTCCGCGCTGGATTTTATCCAGCCCGACCCCAACCATTCATGGTCGCTGCCGCAAGCCATCGCCCGTGTTCAGGCTGCCGAAAGCGGCGTGATTATCCTGCTGCACCGCACCGAAGACGGCGCAGCCCTGCTGGAACGCACGCTGCCGAAAAACAGCCAGCTCGTGCAAAAATGGGACAGAAAAACCTACGGTATCGGCGCGCAAATGCTCGCCAGCTTGAACGTGAAAAAAATGCGCGTGCTGGGCAAGCCATCGGTGATGAACGGGCTAACAGGCTTTGGGCTGGAAGTGGTGGCGTTTGAAGAACAGCCCAGCGCATAGCATTCGGCATCACACAAAAAGGCAGCCTGAAAACGATTAAATCCGTTTTCAGGCTGCCTAATTGCTGTCTGTAAAGATAATCCGCCCGCTTAAATCGCCATCAAATCTTCTTCTTTGGCGGCGAGGATTTTGTCCACTTCCGCAATCGCTTTGTCGGTTAATTTTTGGACGACCTCCTCGCCACGGCGCGCTTCGTCTTCCGATATTTCCTTGTCTTTCAACAATTTTTTGATGTGGTCGTTGGCATCGCGGCGCACATTGCGGATGGACACGCGGCCGTCTTCGGCTTCGCTGCGCACCACTTTAATCAAGTCTTTGCGGCGCTCTTCGGTGAGCATCGGCATCGGCACGCGGATGACATCGCCCATGGCGGCAGGGTTTAAGCCAAGATTGGAATCGCGGATGGCTTTTTCCACCGCTGCTGCCATATTGCTTTCATACACTTTAACGCCGATGGTGCGCGCATCTAGCAAGGTTACGTTTGCCACTTGGCTAACGGGCACGGCGCTGCCGTAGTAGTCCACTTCCACTTGGTCTAGCAAGCCTGTGTGGGCGCGGCCAGTGCGCACTTTGGCGAGGTTTTCTTTCAACACTTCAAGCGAGCGTTGCATTTTGCCTTCGGCAGATTTTTGGATGTCGTTAATCATAATTGTATTCTCGTAGGGAGTTGAATAAAGGGCGGATTATAGCAGAGTTGGTTTGTTCGTTTCAGGCTGCCTTGATGGGGATGGGGCAGCCTGAAAACAACTGTCAATTATGCACCAGCGTGCCTTCGTCTTCGCCCAGAATCACGCGTTTGAGCGCGCCTGCTTTGTGGATGCTGAACACCACGATGTTGAGATTGCGCTCTTGGCACAGCGTGAACGCGGTGGTGTCCATCACTTTCAGTTTTTTCTCAATCGCTTCGTTGAAGGTTACGTTTTTATAGCGCGTGGCGGAGGGGTCTTTTTTCGGGTCGGCGGTGTACACGCCATCCACGTTGGTGGCTTTGAGCATCACTTCGCAGCCCATTTCCGCGCCGCGCAGGGCGGCGGCGGTGTCGGTGGTGAAAAAGG
>ERZ773060.211-NODE-211-length-25577-cov-4.30409_pt1 | contig 25577 bp, 22 predicted proteins | sample MGYA00580628_ERZ773060 | MGnify/ENA primary metagenome ERZ773060 (study PRJEB29015, sample SAMEA2738019) | human oral metagenome | biome: human oral; feature: human-associated habitat; material: dental | place: China | collected 2045 ... | reverse complement strand
GGCTTGCTCGCAAGCCGTGCGCTTTTCCCAAAACCAACAAGGACACTCCCATGAAAATCATCATCGCGCCCGATTCCTTTAAAGAAAGCCTCACCGCGCTGGAAGTCGCCGAGGCGATTGAAGCGGGCTTAAAAGCCGTATTGCCGCACGCCGAATGCGTGAAAATCCCGATGGCGGATGGCGGCGAAGGCACGGTGCAATCGCTGATTGATGCCACCGCCGGCACGCTGCACACCGCCGAAGTAACCGCGCCGCTGGGCAACCGCGTTGCCGCGCACTACGGCATTTCGGGCGACGGCAAAACCGCGATTATTGAAATGGCAGCGGCTTCGGGCTTGCATCTGGTGCCGCCCAGCGAGCGCAATCCGCTCATCACCACCAGCTACGGCACAGGCGAATTGATTTTGGCGGCGTTAAACCACGGCGTGGAAAAAATCCTGCTCGGCATTGGTGGCAGCGCCACCAACGATGGCGGCGCGGGGATGCTGCAAGCATTGGGCGCGGATTTGCTGGATGAACACGGCGCAGCCATCGGCTACGGCGGCGGCAGTTTGGCGCAACTGGCGCGGGCGGATTTTTCCCGCTTGGATGCGCGGTTGCAGCAGGTTGCGCTGGAAGTGGCTTGCGATGTGAACAACCCGCTATGCGGCGAAAAAGGCGCGGCGGCTGTGTTCGCGCCGCAAAAAGGCGCAACGCCTGAGATGGTGCGCACGCTGGATGCCAATTTGGCGCACTTTGCCCAAATTGTCCGGCGCGACACAGGCAAAGACATCGCCGGCGGCGCGGGCACAGGCGCGGCGGGCGGCATGGGCGGCGGCGTGTTGCTGCTGCCGCGTGCCGAGCTGAAATCGGGCGTGCAGATTGTGATTGATTATGTGCAACTTGCCGACAAAATCCGCGATGCCGATTGGGTGATTACCGGCGAGGGGCGCATGGACGCGCAAAGCGTGCACGGCAAAACGCCCATCGGCGTGGCGCGTGTGGCAAAACAGTTTGGCAAGCCCGTGATTGCCTTGGTGGGCTGCCTGCGCGCCGATTATGCGGCTGTTTACGATTGCGGCATTGACGCGGTTTTCCCCATCGTCCGCCAATTGGATAGCTTGGAAGCCATCTTGCAGCAGGGTGGGGCGAATTTGCAATCGGCGGCGGAAAACGTGGCGCGTTTGTATCTTGCGCTGAAATAAAAATGGCGGCTCAAAAAATATACTGATGCAAAACAAAGCGGTATGTTGTGTTGGGCCGTGTCTTTTTGGAGATAGTAATAACGATTTGTATTTGCTCTTTAATCTTCGTATAATCCGCGCTTCGCTATTTTTGTAAGAATAGGAAAAGAAATGTTAGTAGCGTTTTTGATTATGCTGCGCGAAGGAATTGAAGCGGCATTAATCGTGGGCATCGTGGCGGGCTTTTTAAAGCAGTCCGGCTATTCGCACATGATGCCCAAAGTGTGGATTGGCGTGGTTGCCGCCGCGCTGATGTGTTTGGGGTTGGGCTTGTGGATTCACAATAAAACAGGCGAAATCCCGCAAAAACAACAGGAATTTGTGGTGGGCGCGCTGGGCTTGTTTGCCGTTGCGATGCTCACTTACATGGTTCTGTGGATGAAAAAAGCTTCACGCAGCCTGAAACAATCGTTGCAGCAATCGGTGAGCAGCGCGTTGCAGCGCGGCGAAGGGCATGGCTGGGCGTTGGTGAGTATGGCGTTTTTAGCCGTGGCGCGCGAAGGCTTGGAAAGCGTGTTTTTCTTGATTGCAGTGTTTAACCAAGCGCCCACCGCAGAAATGCCGCTTGGCGCGGTGTTGGGCTTGGTTGCTGCCGCCGTAATCGGCTATTTGATTTACAAAGGCGGCGTGAAAATCAATCTGGGCAAGTTTTTCCAATGGACGGGCGTGCTGCTGATTTTTGTCGCCGCAGGATTGCTGGCGGGCGCATTCCGTGCGCTGCATGAAGCGGGTGTGTGGAATATCGGGCAAACTATTGTGTTTGACAGCTCGCATATTTTGCACAACGACAGCGTGATGGGTGTGTTGATGGGCGGCTTTTTCGGCTACACCGACCACCCTGTTGTGAGCGATTTGGTCTTGTACTTTGCGTATTTGATTACTGTGTTGTACTTGTTTTTCAGGCAGCAAAAGGCAGCCTGAAACCTTTGTTTGTTTTATTTTCTTAAAGGAATGTTTTATGAAAGCAAAATATTTATCCGTTGTAACTTTGGCTGCCTTGGTTGCTTTGACCGCTTGCCAACCGCCCGAAAGCAAAAAATCCGAGCCTGCGCCTAGTGCAGCATCTGGCGCGGCTTCCCAAGCTGCTGCTTCTGCGCCCGCTGGCGAAACCCCACGCAATGCCGATGGCAGCATTTCCGTTGCTGTGAACGACCACGCTTGCGAACCGATGCAAATCACCGTGCCCAGCGGTCAAACCGTGTTCCAAATTAAAAACGACAGCACCCGCAAGCTGGAATGGGAAATCTTGAAAGGCGTGATGGTGGTGGACGAGCGCGAAAACATCGCCCCATCGCTGTCTGACAAAATGACCATTACCCTGCTACCGGGCGAATACGAAATGACTTGCGGCCTGCTCACCAACCCGCGCGGCAAGCTGATTGTTACCGACAGCGGCTTTAAAGACACCACCGATGAAGCCGCGCTGGAAAAATTGGCGCAACCACTCGGCGAATACAAAAAATACGTTCAAGGCGAAGCCAAAGAGCTGGTAACCAAAACCGAAGCCTTTGTTGCCGCCGTGAAAGCGGGCGATATTGACAAAGCCAAATCACTGTTCGCTTCCACCCGCGTGCACTACGAGCGCGTTGAGCCGATTGCCGAATTGTTTAACGAGCTAGACCCCGCCATTGACGCGCGCGAAGACGACTTCAAACTGGGCGCAAAAGATTCCATGTTCACAGGCTTCCACCGCATTGAACACGCGCTGTGGGTGCAAAAAGACGTGAAAGACGTGCAAGCCACCGCCGATAAATTGCTGGCAGACGTGAAAAAACTGCAAGCCGAAATTGATGCCTTGTCATTCCCTCTGGGCAAAGTAGTCGGCGGCGCGGCAGAATTGATTGAAGAAGTCGCCAGCAGCAAAATCACAGGCGAAGAAGACCGTTACAGCCACACTGATTTGAGCGACTTCCAAGCCAACATGGACGGTTCACAAAAAATCGTAGAGCTGTTCCGCCCACAAATCGCCGAGAAAAACCAAGCCCTGCTGGATAAAGTGGACGCGAACTTCAAAACCGTCAACGACATTTTGGCGAAATACAAAAACGCAGACGGCAGCTACGCCGACTACGAAAAACTCACCAAAGCAGACCGCAACGCCCTGCAAGTGCCCATCAACGCACTGGCAGAAGACCTAGCGCAACTGCGCGGCACCTTGGGCTTGAAATAAGCCAGCAAAGGCAGCCTGAAAAGCCCACAATTGCTTTTCAGGCTGCCTTTTCACATTTATTTTGCTAGCGCACGGCTTGCCAGCAAGCCGTAGAGACGCGAATACCGTTTTCAGGCTGCCTATTCTGTCGCGCCCGCGCCCAAATATCGCAATCGCAACGCATAAGGCAGCCTGAAACGAAGTTCAGCGTAGCTAAAAACCATTCACCCAACGCAACCGCACCATACCCCCCAACAAAAAAGGAAACCCACCATGAGCGAACAACTCCAATCCCCCAGCAAACGCACCCTATTCAAAACCGCCGCCGCTGTTGGCGCAACCCTAGCCACAGGCAGCCTAATCGCCTGCCAACAACAGCCCGCCGCCAGCCCAAGCAACAGCCCAGCCAGCGGCGCATCAAATCCCACCCCCGCCAACAACGACGCTTGCGGCGGCAGCGGACACTCCAACACCAGCATTCCCTGCCACGGCGCACACCAAGCAGGCATCATCACCCCCGACAAAGAACAACCCTTCGGCACACTCTGCGCCTTTGACCTACTCGCCAAAACCCCCAAAGAGCTAGAAAACTTCTTCCGCACCCTCACTGCCCGCATAGAATTTCTCACCCAAGGCGGCGAAATCGCCGATATTGACGACAAACTGCCCCCGCCCAGCAGCGGCATTTTGGGCAAACAAGTGCCGCCCGACGGCTTAACGATTACCGTTGGCGTGGGCGTGAGCTTGTTTGACAACCGTTTTGGCTTGGCAAAACACAAACCGCTGCGCTTGGAAGAAATGCGCGATTTTCCCAACGACAAACTGGTTGCCGATTGGTGCGACGGCGACATCAGCCTACAAATCAGCGCATTCAGCCCCGAAACCTGCCAAAACGCCCTGCGCGACATCATCAAAAACACCAGCCACGTCGCTACAATCCGCTGGTCAATCGACGGCTGGGCACCGAAAACCGAAGCCCCCGATGCTGCCGCCCGCAACCTATTTGGCTTTCGCGACGGCACAGGCAACCCCAATATCCGCGATCCCAAAGTCGCCGACACCATGCTGTGGACAGGCATCACCGAAAACAGCCAAGACGAACCCGCATGGGCAAAAAACGGCACCTACCAAGCCATACGCATCATTCGCCAAATGGTAGAATTTTGGGACAGAACCCCCCTGCAAGAACAACAAGACATCTTCGGGCGCGCCAAATACTCCGCCGCACCGCTGGGCAAAAAACACGAACACGACGCGCCCGACTACGCCAGCGATCCGGACGGCAAACGCATTCCCAAAGACAGCCATATGCGCCTTGCCAACCCGCGCGACCCCGAGTTTTTGAAACGGCACCAGCTTTACCGCCGCCCTTATAACTACTCGCTGGGCTTGTCCACCGCCAAGCAGCTGGATGTGGGCTTGATTTTGACCATGTATCAGGCGAATTTGGCAGACGGCTTTATTTTTGTGCAAAGTCTGCTTAACGGCGAGCCGCTGGAAGAGTACATCAAGCCGTTTGGCGGCGGCTATTTCTTTGTGCTGCCCGGCTTTGAGCAAGGCGGTTATTTGGGCGACGGCTTGATTAAGCTGGTTCAACCGCAGCAGTAAGCAGTAGTATCTGAATAAAAATAGGCAGCCTGAAAGCGTAGAAATGGCGTTTTCAGGCTGCCTTATTTAATTAGGAGACGCGATTTTTTCTAAATCTACTTGTGGCAATAAATCATAAATCGCTTGTGGCAGTTTTACGTCAATAATTGGATAAGTAATCAATTTGTACTGTAAATTTTTAAAATCAATATAATGGCTATAAAACCCTTTTTTTGCCATTTCTACAAAAGAGGATAGATACCATTCTCTTTCGTTGTCATTTTCAAAATAAGGCAGATTTTCATCACAAATCACAATTTCCCGCTCCTGCGTTGGCAAGTTATCGCAAAAATCACTTACCTTTTCCCATAACTCTTTATTTTTCATGAAAACATCTGGCATCGTATCCGTGCCACCTGTTGCGAAATGCGCTATATGCTATATGCTGCCCGCATTTTCCAAACCAGTCTAAGTCATAAGCTGTAACCCAGCCAATATCCATCGCAGTCATTTTTTACCTATCAAATAGAGTTCTAACGAAACAAGGCAGCCTGAAACCTACCCCTCCTGCGCAATCGCAATCACCTTCTCCGGCAGCAACTTCGTCATGCAATCAAAATGCCCCAGCGGGCATTCGCGTTTAAAACACGGGCTGCAATCCAAATTTAGCGTGGCAATTTTCGCCTTGTCGCTCAACGGCGGTGTGTGCTCGGGGCTGGATGAGCCGTAAATCGCCACCAGCTTGCAGCCCACCGCCGCCGCAAGGTGCATCAAGCCGCTGTCGTTGCAAAACGCCATATCGGCGCAGGCGAGCAAATCAATCGCTTCGTCCAAGCTCGTTTTGCCGCATAAATTGGTGCATAGGCAGCCTGAAAGCTGGTTAATCTCTTCGCCTAAGGCAAAATCTTTGTGCGAGCCAAACAGCCAAATTTGATAACCGCGCTGGGCGTAATGCTGCGCCGTGGCGGCAAAATGGCGCGGCAGCCAACGCTTCGCCACGCCGTATTCCGCGCCGTGGCAAAACGCAATCACAGGCTTGTCCAAATCCAGCCCATGCGCCGCCAACGCCGCCGCTTGGCTTGCCGCGCTAATGGTAAAACTGGGCTGCGAAGAATGCCCGTCAAACGCCGCCTGCGATGCGTGCGCCAGCGCGGTGTACCGGTCCACCATCAGCGGCAACGCCGCCTTATCCAGCTTGCGGATGTCGTTCAGCAGCCCATAACGCTGCTCGCCCACATAGCCCGTGCGCTGTCTGATGCCCGTGGCAAACGCCAAAAAACCCATTTTCAGGCTGCCTGCAGTGGTGATGACTTGGTCGTAACCGCGCTTGCCCAGCATCCGCCCCACGCGCCAACGCTCGCGCAGTTGCAACGCGCCGTGCCCGAACGGGTTGTCCAAAATCTCGTTCACCTCGTCCATGCGCCGATACACCGCCTGCGACCACTTGGGCGCAAACACATCAATCACGCAATCGGGATGCAATTCGCGCAAGCGGCGCAACATCGGCTGCGTCATCACGCAATCGCCAATCCACGACGGCGACAAAACCAGTATTTTTTTAGCCATTTCAGCCTATTTTCAAAACAAAAAACGCGCCGATTGTAGGGCGAAAAACTGCCGCGCGCAAAAGTTTCAAGCTACAATGCAGCCTTTTTATTCGCGCCCATTTATACGCCATGACCGCCACCCGACGCTACGCCAACGCCCGCCTCACCGCCATCCGCCATATCCCGCACGAAGACAAACTGATTTTGAGCTTTGACGAACACGAAGACTGCGAGTTCACCGGCGTGGTGGATTTTTCGCTTAACGGCTTTTATCCGCACAACATTTTGTTTGATTTATACGAATACGACCTCGCCTCGCTGCCCCCGCGCATCGCCGCCGATTTCCCCAATCTGTCGTATTACATCCACAGCGGCGAAAACTGGCAGATTTTCCACCTGTCGCCGCAAGCAGGCATGGGCGGCGTGATTGTGTGCGCCACGTTTTAACCGCAAACCGGCGTTTTAGCTTCGCTACGCAGGCTGCCTTATCGCGCATAGGCAGCCTGCGTAGCGAAGCGGAGTTGCGAAGCTAAAACCCAAATATGGAGCGGCGGCGGCTTGTCGCCAAACGGCGCATAAAACGGCACAGGCTGCAACATCGGCAAGCCGAAAACACACTATGTCTAGTTTTCAGGCTGCCTCATCCCGCAAAAACCACACTCCGCCCCCAATTCCCCTATTCAGGCAGCCTGAAACTTCCCCCGCATCCCATTTTCCGTTAAAGTACACATCTGACAAAAACCCATAATCACAACAAGGATTTACACCGAAATGGCAAAAACCAAAAACAAAACAAGTAAAACAAGTAAAACAAGCAAAACAACCAAAAGCAAAAACACCAGCCTGCGCGCCCAAGACCCCAATCTGGCGCGTGAACAACAAAAATACCCCCACCCCTTGCCCAGCCGCGAATGGATAATCCAGCTCCTAGAAACCGCAGGCGTGCCGCAAAAAATCCCCAGCCTCGCCCAACAGCTGTCCATCAGCGAGGGCGAATACGAATTTTTTGAACGCCGCCTCAAAGCCATGGCGCGCGACGGGCAAATTCTGATTAACCGCCGCAATCTCGTCTGCGCCGCCGAAAAACTAGAAATCGTGAAATGCCGCGTGGAAATGCACAAAGACGGCTTCGGTTTCGCCGTGCCGCTTATCCCCACGGGCGAGGGCGATTTGGTGCTGTATGAACGGCAAACGCGCGGTGTGATGAACGGCGACATCGTAACCGTGCGCCCATTGGGGCTAGACCGCCGCGGGCGGCGCGAAGGGCAGATTTTAGACATCATCGAACGCGCCCAAACGTCTATCGTGGGCCGGTTTTACTTGGAACGCGGCATCGCCGTGCTAGACCCCGAAGACAAACGCCTCACGCAAAACGTGATTTTAGAGCCCGACAGCGTGGCGCAATTTGCCCCCAGCGAAGGGCAGGTGGTGGTGGCTGAAATCACCGCCTATCCCGAAAACCATCGCCCCGCCGTTGCCCGCATCACCGAAGTGCTGGGCGATTATGCCGATAGCGGCATGGAAATTGAAATCGCGTTGCGCAAACATAAATTGCCGCACGAATTCAGCACAGGTTGCCATCAAGCCGCCGCCAAAATCCCCGAAAAAGTGCGCGCCAGCGATCGCAAAAACCGCGTGGATTTGCGCGATTTGCCGCTGGTTACCATAGACGGCGAAACCTCGCGCGATTTTGACGACGCAGTTTTCGCCGAAAAAATCGGGCGCAACTATCGCCTTGTCGTTGCCATCGCCGATGTGAGCCATTATGTAAAACCCGAAGACGCGATAGACCAAGACGCGCAAGAGCGCGCCACCAGCGTGTATTTTCCGCGCCGCGTGATACCGATGCTGCCTGAAAACCTATCCAACGGCATTTGCTCGCTCAACCCCGATGTGGAGCGGCTGTGCATGGTGTGCGACATGGACATCACGTTTGCAGGCAACATCAAATCCTATCTCTTCTACTCCGCCGTGATGAAATCGCACGGCAGGCTTACTTACAACCAAGTGTGGGAATGGATTAGCCAAAAAACGCAAAATCCATACAGCGAGCAGCTCAACACTTTATACAAATTATTCAAAATATTGCAGAAAAAACGCCATGCACGCGGCGCGATGGAATTTGAAACCAGCGAAACGCAAATGCTGTTCAACGACAACGGCAAAATTGACCGCATCATCCCCGTGGTGCGCAACGACGCGCATAAATTGATTGAAGAATGTATGCTGGCGGCGAACGTGTGCGCGGCGGATTTTCTGTTAAAAAACAAGCATCCCGCCCTCTATCGCAATCATGCTGGTCCTACGCCCGAAAAACTAGCCGCGCTGCGCGAACAACTGGGCTTGCTCGGCTTGAAACTGGGCGGTGGCGATAACCCCACGCCCAAAGATTACGCCGCGCTGGCTGACCAAATTGCTGAGCGCGACGACCGCGAGCTGCTGCAAACCATGCTGCTGCGCTCCATGCAGCAAGCCCAATACGAGCCGCACAACGCAGGGCATTTTGGGCTGGCGTATGAGCACTACACCCATTTCACCTCGCCCATCCGCCGCTATCCCGATTTGCTGGTGCACCGCGCCATCAAAGCCGTGTTGGCGGGCACACAATACCAAGCTGACTGGCAAGCGCTCGGCGCGCATTCGTCGCATTGCGAACGCCGCGCCGACGATGCCAGCCGCGATGTGGAAAACTGGCTCAAAACCTACTATATGCGCGACAAAGTGGGCGAAGTCTTCGCAGGCAAAATCAGCGGCATGGCGAATTTTGGCATTTTTGTTACGCTGGACGACATCCACATTGAAGGCATGGTGCACGTGAGCGATTTGGGCGAAGATTATTTCAACTACCACCCCGAAACGCTGTCCATGATAGGCGAGCGCAGCGGCGTGCAATTCAAAATGGGCGACCGCGTGGTGGTGAAAGTGGCGCGCGCCGATTTGGATACCAGCAAGATTGATTTAGTGCTGGTGTCGGGCGGCGAATCGCGCTCATCGCGCAAAGCGAAAAAACAAGCGGCGAACGATAGCGGCAGCCTGAAAAAGGCACGCGGCAAGAAAGCGGCGGAAACTGCGGCTGCATCTATTGAAGGCAGCGCGGGCAAAAAATCACGCAAAGCCAAAGGCAGCCTGAAAACGAGCAACGCGAGTTTCAGCGAAGCTAAAACCGAAGGCGCCAACGAAGCTAAAACGAACCAAGCAAAAACAGCGGATGCGAAGGCAAACCAAGCCAAACAAGCCGCTAAGCCAAGCTCATCGCGCAAAGGCAAAAAGCAAGCCACGGCAGAGGATTCAGGCAGCCTGAAAGCAGCGCATAGCAATGCCAACCCTGCCGCCGGTGAAAAAGCCGCCGCCGCGAAACCCCAATCGCGTAAAAAAGGCAAAAAAGCCGCCGCGTCCGTTGCCACCTCAGCCGCTGACGCACCCGTTGAAAAGATTGAACCCGCCCAACAAAAGCAATCGCGCAAAGGCAAAGGCAGCCTGAAAAGCAACCAAGCCAATCGCGATGCCGCCAAAGGCAGCCTGAAAACGAGCAACGCGGGTTTCAGCGAAGCTAAAACCGAAGGCTCCAGCGAAGTGAAAACGGGCAAACCGCGCCAAGCCCAAAACCAAGCCGCGCCCGCCTCATCCGCCACGGGCACGCTCAAAATGGTCAATGGCAAAATCACCCTTGTGAAAAAGAAAAAATAGGCAGCCTGAAAACCCAAAACGGCACAGAATTCATCCTGTGCCGTTTTTTATTTGGGCTGCGCCAAACGCGCTTGCCCCGTTTTAATCTTGTTTTCAGGCTGCCTCATGCGTTTGCGCCGCCTGCAACGTATTCTCCAACAAACTCGCAATCGTCATCGGGCCCACCCCACCGGGTACAGGCGTAATCGCAAACGCGCGTTCTTTCGCCGCCGCAAATTCCACATCGCCGCACAGCGAGCCATCCTCCAAGCGATTGATGCCCACATCAATCACCGTCGCATTCGGCTTAATCCACGAGCCTTTGATGAAATTGGGCTTGCCCACCGCCACAATCAAAATATCCGCCGTTGCCACTTCCAACGCCAAATTTTCCGTAAAACGGTGGCAAACCGTAGGCGTGCCGCCCGCCAGCATAATCTCCAACGCCATCGGCCGCCCCACAATATTCGACGCGCCCACAATCGTAACCTTTTTGCCTTTCACCGGAATTTGATACACATTGAGCAGCGTAATCACCCCCTTGGGCGTGCACGGACGCAGCGTGGGCATCCGTTGCAGCAACCGCCCCACGTTGTAAGGATGAAAACCGTCCACATCCTTATCGGGATGAATGCGCTCCAAAACCTCTTGGCTGTTGATATGCGGCGGCAAAGGCAGCTGCACCAAAATCCCATCCACATCATCTTGCGCGTTCAACGTGTCAATCAACTCCAGCAGTTCCGCTTCGCTGGTGTGCTCGGGCAAAATATGCGAAAACGATTGAAAGCCCACCTTGTCGCAGGCGCGTTGCTTATTGCGAACATAAACCGCGCTGGCAGGATTTTCGCCCACCAAAATAACCGCCAAACCCGGGGCGCGTTTGCCTTCGGTTTGGCGTTGTTGCACTTGCTCGCTGATGCGTTGCAAGCATTGCTCGGAAACTTCTTTGCCGTTGATGATTTGAGCCGTCATGGGGTTGCTTTCGTTGTCGTAAAAAGAAAGGTTCATTATCGCATTTTTACAAATGGGTTTACAAATAGCGGCAATGAGGCGGCCTGAAAGCCGAAGGCTTCAACGAAGTTAAAACGAGCAACGCGAGTTTTTGAGAAGCCAAAACCGAAGGCTTCAACGAAGTTAAAACAAGCAACGCGGGTTTCAGCAAAACCAAAACATGGGCAGGGGATGATTTTCAGGCTGCCGCCGAAGTTTCTCCAAGGCTTTGCCCGCGTGTTGAGAATGCCCAATTCGCTGTTTTTAGATTTTTTATTCTTGCTTGTTTTAAAATTTTCCAAAATTAGTTTCTTTTAAAATCATAAAGTTGCATTTATTTCGCAAAATAATAATAACTATCATTTGCATAAAGAAACGAAAAAGCGTACTATTCGTTTCACCAGCTACACGGCAACAGAAATTGTTCGCAAACTTTGCTGCTGTGTAGTCCATTTGGTAGTGGTTTGTGTTCCTTTTGTGCCCCCGTTGAAAAACGTGGGGCAATTTTTTTGTGGCTGCGCTGTTGCGTGGCGCAGCGATTGGAATAAAAGTTTTAGAAATTGATTTTGAAATTTGCTGATTATTGGCGTTTTTTGTTTTAAATCCGTTAATTTTTAAAATTAAATGGCTGCTTGCTATTTTGGCTTGTCAAGATTTGTAAGCAGGAATAGAATTCGGCTTACATTGAATTACAAAAATAACAGACGAGAAATATTCAACCTATTCGGTGCGGGGTTTCGTGCAAGCGAAACTGTGTGCTAAATCGCTTTGCTGTGCTGCTTTTTCTCTCCTTTCGGGCAGCATGGCAGGGGCAGGCGAGAGCCTGCATTGTTTGTGAAGCGTAAAATCTCTGATTGAGGTATTTGTGGCAGCTCTTTTTGAGCTGCCTTTTTTTGTTTTCAGGCTGCTTATGCGGGGGAAGGCAGCCTGAAAACTCAATCATCCGGCAAAAAACCGTTTGGCAGAGCACCAAACGGTTTTGCTTTTTCAGACTGCCGCCGGCTTTTGCACAGTGCGGGTTTTCAGGCTGCCTCATCAAACCGCAACACCGCCCAGCCATGCGCTTGGGCGTGCGCCAGCAAGGTTGCGTCGGGGTTCACGGCAACGGGTTCGTCCACAAGGTTCAGCAGCGGCAAGTCGTTTTGCGAATCGCTGTAAAAATAGGTTTTGCCGTAGCTGGCGAGGGTTTCGCCCCGTGCGGCGAGCCATTGGTTGAGGCGGGTGATTTTGCCCTCTTGCAGGCTGGGCGTGCCGATGATGTTGCCTGTAAACAAGCCGTTGGCGGTGGTTTCTAGCTGGGTGCCGATAATGTTGTGGATGCCGAAAATTTGCTGGCAGATGGGGGCGATGATGTATTCGTTGGTGGATGAGATAACGAGCAGTTCGTCGCCTGCGCGGCGGTGTTGATTGACTAAATCTTTAGCGGCTTGGCTGGCGTAGGGCGCGATGTAGTCGGCTTGGAATTTTTGGTGCAATTCGTTGCGCTGGGCGGGGGGGAGATGGGCGATGGGGCTGATTTGAAAGCGGACAAAATCGGCAACATTCAGGCAGCCTGAAAGATAGTCTTGGTAGAATTTTTCGTTTTGCGCGGCGGCGTAATCGGCATCCAGCAGCCCTTGTTCTATCAGGAATTTGGGGAAGGCGTTGTCGCTGTCGGTGTTGATGAGGGTGTGGTCGAGGTCAAAGATGGCGAGGTTTTTCATGGGCGGGTTTTCTGTTGTTTGAGCAGGCGGCGCAGCAGGGGTAGGGTGATGGGCTTGCCTTGGCTGATGGAATAATTGGCAAGGTCGTTGAACATGGTGATTAGGCTGCCGAGATCTTGCCGCCAATGGTCTAGCAGGTATTGGTAGATGCCGGGGTCGATGTTGAGCTGGCGGGTTTTGGCCATGTTGGTGAGCGCGGTGATTTTTTCTTCGGAGCTGAGCGATTTAACTTCGTAGGCAAGGCAATATGCCATGCGGGTGCGCAGGTCTTCGCGCAATTGCAGTTTGCTAGGCGGGGTGTCGGCGGAGAGCAGGAGATGCCCGTGTTTGCTGTTGCGAAAGTGGTTGAAGATGTAGAACAGGGTGGCTTGCTCGGCATCGTTGAGTTTTTCTATTTGGTCGATGGCGACGAAATCGGCTTGCACGGCGCTGTCGGTGAGCGGGGTGGTGCCTGCGTCGATGTATACGGCAGTTTGCCGGTTTTGCAGGGCTTGCCCCACCCATGCTTGCAGGATGTGGCTTTTGCCTGAGCCTTGTTCGCCCCAGATGTAGAGGAATTGGTCGTGCTCTTGTTGCAGGATGTAGATAAGCTCGGCATTGGCGGTGCCGAGTAGTTTGTCAAAGCGGGGATAGGCGGGGTCGTTGAAATCAAAGGCAATTTGTTGCACGGCGGTTGGGGGTTTGCAGGATGGTGGGATGGGGGATTGTAATGTTTTGTGAAGGGGGGCGCAAAGGTTTCAGGCTGCCTTTTGTTGTGCGGGGTAAGGCAGCCTGAAAATATGGAAAGGACGGATGAAGTTAGGGTCGGTATTTTAAGAAAACGCTGGATATGATGTGTGCTATATGGATTGGTGTGTATGCTTGGAACAATCTGCATAAGCGGCTTCTGCTAAGGCAATATAATCTGAAATATTAATATTGCTCATTTTTTGCTCCTAAAAAAATATTCATCATATAAATTTGAAGAAGTTTGACGGTCACCGCAACTCCGTTGCGGTATCCAAAATACCAACCAATCACTTGGAGGAGATCCAGAAAGGACTATTGTATATCTAAATAACACAGTTTTAGTAAGTATATCATAGTACATTATATCGCTTAATGTTGTGTAGGGTGCAAATTGATCGCTTGTATAAGTAAAAATCCGTTCATTTTTTTGCAGGGAAATCTCATATCTTTTTTGGTTAAAAACAATTTCTCTCTCTACGGATGTGTCGTTTTTTGATACGAAACGATCAATCCATTTTAGTTGTTTCCAAGCTTCTTCCCCGCCCACCATTTCTTTCCATTGTTCGGGCGTAACGTAAATCTTAACTCCTGCCTGTTTGCACATTTCGTTAAAAGCGCGTGTTGTGCGCCAATAATCCCAGCACATAAGTGTAAGCCAAATGCCCATTGTTGGCATAAAGCCTAACAATGCGCCCAAAAAGTGAAACTTTTTGCTTTCGGAGCGCCGCTTAAAAAACTTGTAGCCCGCTTGGATGGCAACAATGGTAATTGCCACCCAAGTAAACAATATCAGCCAAGCCAATAATCCTGCCATAATTCAATACTCCTAATAATGACTACGTCTAAAATGTCATGCTATGTATTTTTATGCTTAAAGTGCTACCAAGATGGTGTGGTGTTCGGGTATGTCGCGTGCAAGAAGCTGTTAAGCTGTTGCTGCTCGTTTTGCTTTTTCAGGCTGCCTTAAATCACCCAAGGCAGCCTGAAACCTAAATCCAACCTAAATCCACCCCAGCGTATTGGCAAACACCAACAAAATCGCAATCGGCGCAACATAGCGCACCGTGCCGCGCCAAATGCGGGCGATGGTGGGCGATAAATCGCTGCCGAGCATCATGTGCGGCAACACGGTTTCGCGCTTCAACACCCAGCCCACCAGCACGCAAACAGCCAGCGAGCTCAGCGGCATAATCCACGAGGTAATCAAGTAATCCCACAAATCAAATACTGTTTTGCCGATGATTTTAAATTCCGCTAGCGCGCCAAACGACAGCGCGGAAGGAATGCCCACGATAAAAATTGCCACACCTGCCATCCACGAAATGCGGCGGCGGCAATGCGGCTGCTTTTGCACAAAATAAGCAATGGCGGTTTCCAGCATGGAAAACGCGGACGTGAGCGTGGCAAACGTCACCAGCACCATAAACACGGCAAACAGCAGCGTGCCAAACGGCATTTTTTGGAACACGGCGGGCAGCACGATAAAAATCAAGCTGGGGCCGGCATCGGGCTTAAAGCCCAGCGCGAACACGGCGGGGAAAATCACCAAGCCCGCCAGCAAAGAAACCAGCATATTCAACCACATAATGCTGTTTGCCGAGCGGAACAGGTCTTGCTTGTTATCCAAATACGAAGCGTAAGTCATCATGGTGGACACGCCTAGGCTGAGCGCGAAAAACGCTTGCCCCAGCGCGGTGAGCCATGTGGCGGGGGTTACTGCGCTGAAATCGGGTTGCAGCAAAAATTTCACGCCCACCATCGCGTTGGGCAGCGTGAGCGAGCGCACGGCTAACACCAAAAACATGATAAATAACAAGGGCATCAGGTATTTATTGGCGCGTTCAATGCCAGATGATACGCCGTTTTGCACCACACAAATGGTTACCAGCATAAAGGCAGCCTGAAACCCCAACACCATCGCGGGATTGCTGATGGTGCTGCCAAACAGCGCGGCAAAATCGGTGGTGGGCGTAATCGCGCCGCTGATGGCGTGCCAAACGTAGGCAAACACCCAGCCGCCCACCACGCTGTAAAACGACAGCAGCACGAAACACGCCGCCATGCCCATGCGCCCAATCCACGCCCAAGCGGGATGCGGCGCGATTTCTTTGAGCGCGTTCACAGGGTTTTTGCCCGTTTTGCGCCCGATAAAAAATTCGGACAACAGCACGGGCAAGCCCACGAGCAGGGTAAACAACAGAAAAATCAGAAAAAACACCGCGCCGCCGTTGGTGCCTGCGGTGTAGGGGAATTTCCAGATTGCGCCTAAACCGATGGCAGAACCTGCGGCGGCGAGAATGAAACCGATTTTGGATGTCCAGTTGGATGGGGATGACATGGGGCTTCCTTGTGGTAGTCAAAACGTTTTCAGGCTGCCTCAGCGTTTAAGGCAGCCTGAAAGTGGGCGCGATTTTAGCAATTTTTTACAAAACGTGCTTATTCGTTATCATCCATATCATCCGCATCGTCTATTTCACGCGCCGCCATTTGCTCGGCTAGCTGGTTTAAATCTAGCTCGGCGCGGTTTTCAGGCAGTCTGAAAATAATCGGCAGCTCGGAAATGCCGTTTTCGTCGTTGGGATAGGCATAGCTGCGGCTGTTGCTGCGGTGGATGATTTGGGTATCAAATTCCATGTGCACCACTTGCGTTTTGACTTCATCGGGCAGTTTTATCAATTTATCGTAAGCGGCATACAGCAGGCGATTGCGTTCTAGCCGCATCTCGTCCAATTTTTCAATTTGTTTGGCTTTGCGTTTGAACAGCTTATCCAGATCGTGGATAAGGGGAACGGGCGATTCGGCAAGCTGGCGGTTGCGCATGGTTTTAAACCAAAAGCCCAGCAGTTGTTGTTTCAGATAAATTTCGTTGAAAAAGACTTTAACCGCGTTGGTGTGCAGCTTGCGGGCGTTTTCGGGCAGGATAAGCTCTTTTTTGCGGCGGATTTCATCGGCAGCGGCGTAGATAAATGCGCTGTGCAGCTTTTGTTTCCATTTTTGTTGTTCCAAATCGCCATGGGTGTTGGCTTCGGCAATTTGTTCCAAAATGTTTTCTAAAAAATCGGCAATTTTGACGGCTTCGGCATAGCCGCGCAGTTTTTCCATGCTGTTTTGGATGTTTACGCCCAAAATTTTGACGATTTTGAGCTTGGCGGGAATGCTGGCGACAAATTGCTCAAAGGTTTGCTCATTGGCATCTTGAAAAATAAATTTTTTGGCTTCGGCGTGCCATGTGATGCCCATGCGGCTTAATAGCTGCTGGATAACATTGCTGCGGTCTTGCGGCGAGAGCGTGGCGAACACTTCATGCAGGTGTTGTTGCCAAAAGACATCGAGTTTGGGGTCGATTTGGGTGATTTGGGCGCGGACGGGGTAGGGGATATAGTCAGCGGGATAGGCTACGCGCTGCGTTGGTTGGTTGGCACGATTATGTTCCTAATGGTGAAGTCAAGTGATTTTACGGGATGCAAACAAAGATTTACGTTTCAGGCAGCCTGAAAACGGGAAGCCGGCGCATGAAAATTCGGGCATGGCTGCCCGATGAGTTGGTTGGCCGCTGCTTTGAACGTAAACGGATTTTAACAAAAAAGGCAGCCTGAAACGCTTTTTTAACGGTTTCAGGCTGCCTGATGTTTGATTATCACAACAGGGCTGACAGGCATGATAAACAGATATGGTTGGCAAGGTTTGTGCCGGCGCGGCAAAAGGCAGCCTGAAACGGCTAAATGTGCGTTTCAGGCTGCCTTTAATCTGCGGGCTAGTTACGCCAAGGGCTCGGCACGCTGATGCGCGTGTAGCCGCCGTGCTCGGAAGTGCGCTCTTCGTAGCCGAAACGTTGCTCGCGGCGTTCGTTGCGCTCAAATTGGCGCGTGCGTTGCCCCATTTGCTCGCGGTCGCGCTGCATGCGCTGTTCCAAGGTTTGCCCATGTTCCATGCGCTGATGATGCTCTTGCATACGGTTGTCGCCTGCGCGGTGCATATCAAAGTGTTCACGGTGCATTTCGCCTGCTGGGTGATGCCCGTGAAAGCCTGCGCTGCCCACGCCATCGGCGACCACGCAGCCTGAAAGCAGGGTGGTGGCGAGGGCGAGGCTGATGAGGTGTTTGCGGGAAATCATAGGTTGCTCCTTGCGGTAAAAAAGGCGGCTTTATACGGGATTGCGCGGGCGGCGTATAGCGGGGTTGTGCAAAGATGGGTGGGCGGTGGGTAAAGAATGTTAAGGCAGCCTGAAACGGGGAAAACTCGTTTTCAGGCTGCCTCACTATCTATCCGCGCAATTCAATCACGCACCATAAACAGGATTTTTCGCGCACAAGGCTTGGGCTTTGGCTGCCACCGCCGCCAAGTTGGCTTCGTCGTTCGGATTGTCCAATACGTCAGCCACCAAGTTTGCCAGCTCACGGGCATCGGCTTCGGTGAAGCCGCGTGTGGTAATCGCTGCTGCGCCCACGCGAATGCCGCTGGTTACGAAGGGTTTTTCGGGGTCGTTGGGGATGGCGTTTTTGTTGATGGTGATGTGCGCTTTGCCCAAGGCTTCTTCGGCGGCTTTGCCCGTGATGTTTTTGGGGCGCAAATCCACTAGGAATACATGGCTTTCGGTGCGGCCTGACACGATGCGCAAGCCGCGTTTCACCAATTCTTCTGCCATGGCTTGCGCGTTGGTTTTCACTTGTTTGGCGTATTGTTTGAACTCGGGTTCTAACGCTTCTTTAAACGCCACGGCTTTGGCGGCGATGACGTGCATCAATGGCCCGCCTTGCAGGCTGGGGAAAATGGCGGAGTTGAGGGCTTTTTCGTGCGTGTTGTCGCGGCACAGGATTACGCCGCCGCGTGGGCCGCGCAGGGTTTTGTGCGTGGTGGTGGTAACGAAATCGGCAAAGGGCACGGGGTTGGGGTATTCGCCGCCAGCCACCAAGCCTGCGTAGTGCGCCATGTCCACGAATAAATACGCGCCCACTTTGTCGGCGATTTCGCGGAATTTTGCCCAGTCAATTTGCAGGGCGTAGGCGGATGCGCCGGCGATAATCATTTTGGGCTTGTGTTCCAGCGCAAGGCGTTCTACTTCGGCATAATCCAACACTTCGTTTTCGTCCAAGCCGTAGGTAATGGCGTTGTAGAGCTTGCCTGAGATGTTCACGCTGGCGCCGTGGGTGAGATGCCCGCCGTGGGCAAGGCTCATGCCGAGTATGGTGTCGCCCGGTTTTAACACGCTGGCGTAAACGGCTTGGTTGGCTTGGCTGCCTGAATGGGGCTGCACGTTTACATACTCTGCGCCGAAGAGTTTTTTGGCGCGGTCAATCGCCAGCTGCTCGGCAACGTCAACGTGTTCACAGCCGCCGTAATAGCGTTTGCCGGGGTAGCCTTCGGCGTATTTGTTGGTTAATTGGCTGCCTTGGGCTTCCATCACGGCGCAGCTGACGTAGTTTTCGGATGCGATAAGCTCAATGTGGTCTTGCTGGCGTTGGTTTTCGGCTTCAATGGCGGCTTGCAGCTCGGGGTCGTATTTGGCGATGGTGAGGCTTTTGGAGTACATCGTGCGTCCTTTGCTTGGGTTGGGGAATGAAAGGTGGGGATTGTAACGTAAATTTTTATTAAGGGCAGCCTGAAAACGGTATTTTAGGCTGCCTTTGCTTGGCGCGCGATAACACGGTGAACGTTTACACCAACCCCGCCGCCTGAAAAAAGCAGCGGTAGGCTTCGGCTTTTTTGGCAAGGCTTAACGGATAGGCGCGGGAGGTGGAGGGCAGGCGGGTGAGTTGCAGCTGCCGCTCGCCGCAGGGGTAGGCGATGGTTTCGCCTGTTTTGGGCAGCTTGGTTTTGCTGGGCAGCTTGCCGATTAACACTTCGGTGGCTTTGCCGCCTGTTGTGCCGATGCGTTGCACTTTGGGCATTTGCGCGAGGATGGCGGGCAAATCCACGCTTTCCACAATCTGCAAAAAATCGTCCGAGGCGTTGCCGTGTTCTCGGATGGCTTTGAACACGGTGGGGCAGGAGGCGATGCCGCGTTGCCATAGAAAATCTTTGATTTTATCGGCATCAAAATGCTTGCCTGAGGCAGCCTGAAAATGGCTGGGGTCGTCAAAAAACACGATGCCATACACGCGCCACATATCATTTTGGAAATTGGGATAGTGAAACGCCATGCTGCGTTTGTCGGCGGGCGGGGGGAAGGTGCCCATCAGCATCACCGTGGCGTGCGGCGGCAGAAAGGGCGGGAAGGGGAGGGATTCGATGGCGGGGGTGTTGTCTGTGTTTGCGTGTTCCATTTTCAGGCTGCCTTTGGTTAGGGGTGTTGGATTTTACTGTATTTCCGTTGCAAATCGTCTATCGTCTAATGAAAACAAATAGTCTCGGCTAAAATCGGGCATATCAAAGCCCGCCAGATACTGCAAAAAGGAAAACATGGGCAGGCTAACGGCGGCGGCATCATTGCGCTCAATTTGTTTGATAAGCTGCGCGGCTCGGGTGGCGATGGTTTCTCGGCTTTCGCGCCGGGTGAGCAGTTGCTTGGTGAGGCGGTGAATGGTGGCATCAATCGTGGTCATGGCTAATTTTGTATGTTTGGGCAGCCTGAAAGTGGTTTTCAGGCTGCCTCTATCTTATTGTTTAACTGGGTTTTCTGCTACACACGGCAATAAACCCCATGCTCTGCGCGGGGTCGTTAAACGTGCGAAACATCCGTTTAAACGTTTCGCGGTTTTCGGCTTTGAGCGCATTGCGGATGATTTTGAACGTACGCAGCCAGCCTTCATCGTGAATCAAACCTGCGGGCGAGAGCAGCGTCATGCCGCCGCGCAGCGTTTTCAAATCGGTAAAACCGCCTTGTCGGAACAAATCTTGCCAGCCGCCTTCGGTGAGCGGGGTAACTTTCACTTTAATCGTGTCGCGCAGGCGTTCCACAATCGCCTCGCTGTCGTTGTCGCTTACCACCACATCGTGCGTGAGCAGCACGCCGCCAGGCTTCAACACGCGGAAATATTCGGCAATCGCGGCTTGCTTGTTGGCAACAGGCAGCATGGTGAGCATGGCTTCGTTGATAACCACGTCAAAGCTGTTGTCGGGGAAGGGCAGCGCGGTGGCGTTGGCGTGTTGCACTTGAATCAGCGACGACAAACCCGCAGCGGCGATGTTGCGCTCGGCTTTTTCTAGCGCGTGGTGATCCAAATCCACGCCGTTGATGTGGCAGCCGAAGCGTTGCGCCAAGCCGATGGCGGTGGTCGCCATATTGCACGCGACTTCCAGCACTTGCGTTTGCGCGGTGAACGGCGCTTGCGCTATCAGCCAATCGGTGGCGCGTCGCCCTCCGGGGCGCAGGCGGGTTTTGCCGAGTTGGGCGAGAAAATGATGACCCGTTTGGCTTTTTTTGTCGCTATCAGACATGATGTTCTCCTGTGTGGTGTGGTTGGGGAAATAAGCATAAGGCAGCCTGAAACGGTGTTTTTATTATATTGAGAGTGGTTTGTGGCTTGACTGAATGGTGTTTCAAGCAGCCTAGAAATATTAATCAGAAAGCCCTAAATGCAATATATAAACTCCTGTTTTCCCAAGTAAAAACAAATCTTCCCAATAGCATTCATACCAGTAGCGACCATTAGGAATTTTCACCCACTCTTTTGGTAAAGCGGCAGCCTGAATATCATCTAACCGCATAATCCGATTGCTTAAATATTCCGTATGTTCTTCAATATGTTGATGAGCAACCACAGGTTCATCACGTTTTACACATTGCGGAAAAATATAATGTTCAAAACAAAACATCTTTTTCAAAATATTTTGAATAGATTGAAATACATCTGATTGATTTTGATATGATTCAATTTGAGAGCAAACCATATCAATCTCTAAAATATCACGATAATAATGAATCAAACTTCCCGGTTCAATCGTTTCAATTTCAATTTTTTCAATATAAAAATTGGCTAAAACATTAGATTCTGGCGTGCAAAAATCTGCCAGCGCATCTAAATAACCATTAATTTTATCTAAATTATCAGCCATATCATGATTGACATTGGGTGCACACAAAATTTCCATTTTTGTTCCTTTAAAATAATTTTCAGGCAGCCTGAAAATCAATCCGTGCCGCGTGCGCGATTTTCGTGGAAACGCGCTTGCCAGTCAGCAAATTGCCGCGCTTCAATCGCGTCGCGCATTTCTTGCATAATGGTTTGATAAAAATGCAGATTGTGAATGGTGTTGAGCTGCGCGCCCAAAATCTCGCCCACTTTATGCAAGTGATACAAATATGCGCGGCTGAAATTCTGACAGGCATAGCAAGCGCAGCTTTCGTCCAGTGGGCGTTTGTCGTGGCGATGCTTGGCGTTTTTGATTTTGATGTCGCCAAAGCGGGTGAACAGCCAGCCGTTGCGCGCGTTGCGTGTGGGCATCACGCAGTCAAACATATCCACGCCGTGCGCCACGCCGTAAACCAAATCTTCGGGCGTGCCCACGCCCATCAAATAATGCGGCTTGTTTTCAGGCAGCATCGGCGCAAGCGCGCGCAGCATGCGATACATTTCGGGCTTGGGCTCGCCCACGCTCAACCCGCCAATGGCAATGCCTTTGAAGCCGATGTCTTCGAGCCCGCGCAGGCTTTCTTCGCGCAAATCTTCGTACATCGCGCCTTGGATGATGCCGAACAAGGCATTGGGGTTGTTCAGGTCTTCAAAGGCTTTTTTGCTGCGTTCGGCCCAGCGCAGGCTCATTTGCAGCGATTTGCGCGCTTCGGCGTGGCTGGCGTTGCCTTCGGTGCATTCGTCTAACTGCATCACAATATCGGAATTGAGCACGGTTTGGATTTTCATGGAGATTTCGGGCGACAGGAATAATTTGTCGCCGTTAATCGGGCTTTTGAAGGTGCAGCCTTCTTCGGTGAGCTTACGCATATCGGCGAGCGAAAACACTTGAAAACCGCCCGAGTCGGTCAAAATCGGCTTGTTCCAGCCGATAAAGTCGTGCAGCCCGCCAAATTGCTCAATCACTTCCAGCCCAGGGCGCAGCCATAGGTGATAAGTGTTGCCCAAGATGATTTGCGCGTTGATGTCGTGCAGGTTTTGCGGGGTCATGGCTTTTACTGAGCCATATGTGCCCACGGGCATAAACACGGGGGTTTCTATTTTGCCGTGGTTGAGTTCTACCGTGGCGCGGCGGGCGTAGCCGTCTTTTTTGTGTAGGGTGAAGTTGAGCATAAAGGTCTTTCTGTGTTTTCAGGCAGCCTGAAAATAAAAGCCGCGATTATAACGGTTTTACCCGCAAACCGTATTTTAGGCAGCCTGAAAACCCCGTTTGCCTTGTTTATCAAGCCCATCATCTCTATAATTTCGCGTTTTTTGGGCGCGGTTTAGACAGTCTAAAAGCGGTTTAGGCAGCCTGAAAACGTTATATACCCAATCCTGGAGCAACCATGTCTCAACTCAACATCACCCTACCTGACGGCTCAATCCGCCATTACGAATCCCCCACCACCATCGCCCAAATTGCCGCCGACATCGGCGCAGGGCTGGCAAAAGCCACTGTAGCAGGCAAAGTAAACGGCATTTTGCGCGATGCCAGCGACCCGATTACCGAAGACGCCAGCGTGCAAATCATCACCCCCAAAGATCCCGAAGGCGTGGAAATCATCCGCCACTCCTGCGCCCACTTGGTTGGACACGCGGTGAAGCAACTGTTTCCCAGCGTAAAAATGGTGATTGGCCCTGTGATTGAAGATGGCTTTTACTACGACATTTTCAGCGAAAAACCGTTCACGCCCGAAGACATCGCTGCCATTGAAACGCGCATGAAAGAGCTGATTAACCAAGACTACGATGTCATCAAAAAAATGACCCCGCGCGCCGAAGTGATTGAAATCTTTAAACAACGCGGCGAAGACTACAAACTGCGCCTGATTGACGACATGGCAGACGACATCACCGCCATGGGCATGTATTACCACCAAGAATATGTGGATATGTGCCGCGGGCCGCACGTTCCCAACACCCGTTTCCTCAAAAATTTCAAGCTCACCAAAGTGTCGGACGGCACGTTCCGCGGCGACAGCAACAACGAGCAACTGCAACGCATCTACGGCACGGCATGGGCAACCAAAGACGAACTCAAAGCCTATATCACGCGCATTGAAGAAGCCGAAAAACGCGACCACCGCAAACTCGGCAAACAGCTAGACCTGTTCCACCTGCAAGACGAAGCCCCCGGCATGGTGTTCTGGCATCCGCGCGGCTGGACGCTGTGGCAAGTGATTGAACAGCATATGCGCCGCGAACTCACCGCCGCAGGCTACCAAGAAGTCAAAACCCCGCAAATCATGGATAAAACCTTTTGGGAAAAATCGGGGCACTGGGCGAACTATAAAGACAATATGTTCCTAACCGCGTCCGAAAAACGCGAATACGCCGTCAAACCCATGAACTGCCCCGGTCATGTGCAAATTTTCAACCACGGCTTGCGCTCCTACAACGACCTGCCCATGCGCCTCGCAGAATTCGGCTCCTGCCACCGCAACGAACCCAGCGGCGCATTGCACGGCTTGATGCGCGTGCGCGGCTTTGTGCAAGACGATGCCCACATTTTCTGCACCGAAGACCAAATCGCCGAAGAAACCCGCGCGTTTAACCAGCTGGTGATGAAAATCTACCGCCAATTCGGCTTCCACGATGTCAGCATCAAACTCTCGCTGCGGCCCGAAAAACGCGCCGGCAGCGACGAAATTTGGGATAAAGCCGAGCAAGGCTTACGCGATGCGCTCACCGCCTGCGGCGTAACGTGGCAAGAGCTGCCGGGCGAAGGCGCGTTCTACGGGCCCAAAGTGGAATACCACATCAAAGACGCGCTCGGCCGTTCATGGCAATGCGGCACCATCCAGCTTGACTTCGTGTTGCCCGAACGATTGGATGCCGAATACGTTACCCGCGACAACAACCGCGCCCGCCCCGTGATGCTGCACCGCGCCATTTTAGGCTCGCTGGAACGCTTTATCGGCATCCTGATTGAACAGCACGCAGGCTCGTTCCCGCTGTGGCTTGCCCCCGTGCAGATGGTGGTGATGAACATCACCGAAAAACAAGCCGACTACTGCCGCGAAGTGGTTGCCAAACTGCAAGCCGCAGGCTTCCGCGCCGAGTTGGATTTGCGCAACGAAAAAATCGGCTACAAAATCCGCGACAACAGCTCGCAACGCTATCCGTACCAAATCGTAGTGGGCGACAAAGAAATGGAAAACGGGCAAGTTGCCGTGCGCAAAAAAGCCGAAGACTTAGGCAGCCTGAAAGTGGAAGCGTTTATTGAACGGCTGCTGGAAGAAATGAAAACCGAGTTTTAAGCGCTTTGAATATTGAGGCAGCCTGAAAAGGCGTTTTTCAGGCTGCCCATGGCGACAAAAATCTTAAACAAACTTCACAAACCCCATACAAAACGTTTAAAATGCGCCCTTTCATTCAGCAGGTTGCGCTAGAGCATAGAGGCAGCCTGAAACATCAATTTTTATAGGAGCATTCATCATCGCACAGCAAGAACGCGAAGCACGAATCAACGGCGAAATCACCGCCAAAGAAGTGCGCTTAATCAGTGGCGACGGCGAACAACTTGGCGTTGTGAGCCTAAAAGAAGCCATGTCTATGGCAGAAGAACAAGACGTGGATTTGGTAGAAATTTCCCCCACTGCCAAGCCGCCTGTTTGCAAACTGATGGACTTTGGCAAATACAAATACGAACAATCCAAAAAACGCGACGAAGCCAAGAAAAAGCAGAAGCAAGTCCAAATCAAAGAAATCAAATTCCGCCCCGGCACAGACGATGGCGACTACAACATCAAAATGCGGAAAGTGCGCGAATTTTTAGCCGATGGCGACAAAGTCAAAATCACCTTGCGTTTTCGCGGGCGAGAAATGGCGCACCAACAAATCGGCGCGCAGCTTTTGGAACGTGTGAAAGCCGATGTGGCGGAAGAAGCGCAAATCGAATCCTTCCCCAAGCTGGAAGGTCGCCAAAT
>ERZ773060.210-NODE-210-length-25587-cov-5.59956_pt1 | contig 25587 bp, 17 predicted proteins | sample MGYA00580628_ERZ773060 | MGnify/ENA primary metagenome ERZ773060 (study PRJEB29015, sample SAMEA2738019) | human oral metagenome | biome: human oral; feature: human-associated habitat; material: dental | place: China | collected 2045 ... | reverse complement strand
CGGCGCTCGCGGTTGCGGCGCTGAAGTTTGGTGATTTCACGCTGAAATCAGGGCGACAAAGTCCGTATTTCTTCAACGCGGGCGCCTTTGCCAGTGGCGAAGCGCTCACCATAATGGCGCGCGCCTATGCGGCAACCGTGCTGCGCCTGCGTGATGAAGGCGTTGCCTTTGACGCGCTCTACGGCCCCGCCTACAAAGGCATTCCGCTGGTGGCAGCGGTGGCAGTGGTGCTGCACGCGGAACACGGCCTGTCGCTGCCGTGGACGTTCAACCGCAAGGAAGCGAAAGACCACGGCGAGGGCGGCACACTGGTTGGCGCGCCGCTCGCAGGCAAGCGCGTGCTGATTTTGGATGACGTGCTGACCGCCGGTACCGCCATCCGCGAATCGCTGACGGTGCTGCGCGCGGCAGCCGCCGAACCGGTCGCGGTTGTCGTCGCGCTTGACCGTCAGGAAACCGTTGATGGCGGCGACACCGCCCTCGCGCGGCTGGCACAAAGCGAGCAATTAACCACCGCCGCCGTGGTTACCCTCGACGACCTTTTGCAGTACATCGGCGACGACACCACCCTCGCCGCGCACCTGCCCGCGATGCAGGCCTACCGTGCCCGCTACGGCGCACGCGCTTGAAAAGCCCTTTTTTCGCCGCCATTTAGGCGCGGCAGTAGGAAACAGGCGGCGAAGCGGCTATACTGCGCGCCGCCGCGCCTCCTGCGCGGTTCTTCTTTACCCGCCGACGCGAATCCCCCTTTAACTTCCATCCCCTGCGGTGCAATACCGCAGTGCCGATTCGCCGTCCGCACACATCCCAACCGGAGACTATCCATGAGCAAACCCATCGCAGTCAGCGAGGCCAACTTTCAGGCCGAAGTAATTGGCGCCAGCGTACCCGTCATCGTCGATTTCTGGGCGACCTGGTGCGGCCCGTGCAAGGCCATCGCCCCCGAACTCGAAGCCCTTGCCGCCGAAACCGACGGCAAGCTAAAAATCGTCAAAGTCGATGTTGATGCGAACAACGACCTCGCCGCGCAATACGGCATCCGTTCCATTCCGACGTTGCTCCTCTTCAAAAACGGCGCGCACGTCGATACCCACATCGGCCTTGCGAGCAAAGAAGACCTGCTGAACTTCGCCAAACCGCATATGTCATGACCCACCCGCCCCCGCATCACGCGGGGGCAAACATTCCCAGCCATCACCACACCGTATGAACCTCAGCGAACTAAAACAAAAAAGCTCCCAGGAAATCCTCGAACTCGCCGAATCCATGGGACTTGACGACATCTCCCGCAAACGCAAACAAGACCTCATCTTCAGCATCCTCAAAGCGCACGCCAAAGGCGGCGAAGAAATCAGCGGCGACGGCACCCTCGAACTCCTGCAAGACGGCTACGGCTTCCTCCGCGCCGAAGTGAACTCCTACCAGGCCAACCCGGACGACATCTACGTCCCGCCCGGCCTCATCCGCCGCGGCAACCTGCGCACTGGCGACACCATCACCGGCAAAATCCGCCCGCCGAAAGAAAACGAACGCTACTTCGCGCTGACCAAAATCGACACCATCAACTACGACGAACGCGGCGCGGCGCGGCACAAAATCCCCTTTGAAAACCTGACCCCGCTGCACGCCGACGAAATGCTCAAACTGGAACTGGGCAACGGCAGCAGCGAAGACATCACCCCGCGCATGATTGACCTCATCGCGCCCATCGGCAAAGGCCAGCGCGGCCTCATCGTCTCGCCGCCGAAAGCGGGCAAAACCGTGATGCTGCAAAACATCGCCCAATCCATCAGCCAAAACCACCCCGAGTGCTACCTCATCGTGCTGCTCATTGACGAGCGCCCGGAAGAAGTCACCGAAATGCAAAGAAGCGTCAGAGGCGAAGTCATCTCCTCCACCTTTGACGAACCGGCGCAGCGCCATGTGCAAGTCGCGGAAATGGTCATCGAAAAAGCCAAGCGGCTGGTCGAGCACAAAAAAGACGTCATCATCCTCTGCGACTCCATCACCCGCCTCGCCCGCGCCTACAACACCATCACCCCCGCCTCCAGCAAAATCCTGAGCGGTGGCGTAGATGCCAGCGCCCTGCAACGCCCCAAACGCTTCTTCGGCGCGGCGCGCAACACCGAAGAAGCCGGCTCGCTCACCATCATCGCCACCGCCCTGATAGACACCGGCTCGAAAATGGACGAAGTCATCTACGAAGAATTCAAGGGCACCGGCAACATGGAAATCCACCTGAACCGCCGCATCGCCGAAAAACGCATCTTCCCGGCAATCGACATCAACCCCTCCGGCACCCGTCGCGAAGAACTGATGATTGACCCCGACGTCCTGCAAAAAACCTGGATACTGCGCAAAATCCTGCACCCGATGGACGAACTGCAAGCGAGCGAATTTCTGCTGGAACGCCTGAAAAACACCAAGACCAACGAAGAATTCTTCCAGTCGATGAAGAACGTCAAATAACCCGTGCGCTTCCATTCCCCGCCCCTTGCAGAATAGCGGAGGGGACGGGCAATGGCTGCGGCTGCGCGCCCCCTTCCGGCATCAGCGCCATTCCAGACATTCCGTCAACCCATGCCCAGCGTCTCTCTCCTCCTCTGGCTCGCCCTGCTTGCGACCTTCCTTACCCTTGACTACCGCCTTGACCACGCCGACCGCTTCCTTGACCCGGCGCGGGTGCAACGCATCACCATCACCCAAAAAGACAGCGCCATCACCCTTGAGCGCGGCAGCGGCGGCTGGACGGGCGACGGCAAACCCGTCCGCCCCGGCAGAGCCGAACAAATGCTGGACATCCTCGCCACCTGCCACAGCCCGCAGCCCCTCGCCGACCTCAAGGCACCGCCCAACCCGCGCCCGCTCACCCTCACCCTTGACGGCAAACCCTACACCCTCGGCGGTTACAACACCTATCATCACGCGCACTACCTTGACGATGGCCGCACTGCTTGGCTGTGCGGCGAAAACCTCAAGGCCATGCTCGCCCAGCCACCCGCGAGCTGGTTCCCCGCAAGCGGCTGAAATCCGGGCAAAACCGCACCAGTACACGCGCGGCGGCAGATTACCATCCGCCAATCATGCTATACTCTCGCGCCCCGAAAACCTCAAACCACACACATCACGAGCAACCAACATGAACAGACGGGACTTCATGGCAGGCGTCATCAGCGCCGCTGCCCTGACCAAAACAGCCTTTGCCCAGGAAAACGCGCCACAAGCCGAAGCCGATACCCACAGCTTTGGCCGCGTCATCACCCTCGCGCAGGAGCGCGCGCAAAGCCCGGACAAACCGGACCTCTTCAAACTCGCCGGTGCCTACGCCGACCTCAGTTACGACCAATACCGCGGCATCCGCTTCCGCCGCAGCGCCGACCCCATCCAGGCCGGCAAATCCCAGTTCGGGCTTGACCTGCTGCCGCCCGGCCACTTCTTCAAAGAGCGGGTGCGCATCTCCCTCGTCAAGAACGGCAAGGCCGAAGAAATCGCCTTTGACCCGACCCTGTTTGACTACGACCCGAACCAGTTTGACGCCAGCAAACTCGACTTCAGCGACGAAATGCGCCAGGGACTAGGCTGGTCAGGCTTCCGCCTGCGCTATCCCATCAACTCGCCCGATTACCTGGACGAATTTGCCGTGTTCCAGGGCGCCAGCTACTTCCGAGCCATCGCCCGCGACACCCTCTACGGCCTCTCCGCACGCGGCCTGGCGCTGGGTACCGGCGGCCCCAACGGCGAAGAATTTCCGCGCTTCACCCAATTCTGGATTTACCAGCCCGGCGCGGACGACCGCAGCATCCGCCTCGAAGCGCTGCTGGAAAGCGCCTCGCTCACCGGCGCCTACGCGATGGAAATCATCCCCGGCGCGGAAACCGTCTTCCTCATCAAATCCAGCCTCTTCCCGCGCAAGGACATCGAACACTACGGCATCGCGCCGCTGACTTCGATGTACTTTTTCAGCCCCAGCCGCCGCGCGGCGATTAACGATTACCGCAACGCGGTGCATGACAACGACGGCCTTGCCATCTACACCGGTGCGGAAGCCCGCCTGTGGCGTCCGCTGTGCAACCCGCAGACGCTGCAATTCTCCGCCTTCATTGACGACAACCCCAAAGGCTTCGGCCTGCTGCAACGCGCGCGCGCCTTCGACAACTTCCAGGACGCCGAAGCACGCTACGACAAGCGCCCCTCCGCCTGGGTCACACCGCGCGGCAACTGGAACAAGGGCAGCGTCTCGCTCGTTGAAATCCCCGTGACCAACGAATTCAACGACAACATCATTGCCTTCTGGAGCCCGGCAGAGCCGCTCAAGGCCGGACAACGGCACGACTTCGCCTACGACCTCACCTGGTCGCAAACCGGCCCCGAATTCTCCGGTCGCGCCCGCATCAGCGGCACCCGCAGCGGTGCGGCGGTGAACAACCCCGAACTGTTCACCTTCACCGTGGACTTCACCATGCCCGAAGGCACCACCCCGCTTGACCCGGACACGCTCAAACTCAGCACCAACGCCAGCGTCGGCGAAATCAGCGGCGCCCACCTCGTCCGTCTGCCGGAAGCGGGCAAACTGCGCGCCGCCTTCGACTACCGCCCGAAAAACAACACCATGGCCGAGCTGCAACTGCGCCTCACCGACGGCAAAGACGTCCCCGTTACCGAAAGCTGGTACTACCGCTGGGTACCCTTATGAGCGCCAACCTTCCCGCCGTCCCGCCTGCCGCGCCGCTGAATATGCGCGTCCAGTCGCTGCGCAAGGCGCCCGGACGCCCGCCGGTGTACACCCCGCTGCGCACCCACCTTGCCCGCCTCATCGCCTTTGGCGGCGCACTCGCCATCGGTACCCTCGGCAGTTGGCATATGCTCAAGGCCTTTGGCGACGGACGCAGCACCCTGCTGCAATACATCCTGCTCGTCTTCTTCGCGCTCACCTTCTACTGGGTCGCCTTCTCCACCACCGCCTGCCTCGCCGGCTTCCTGCCGCTGCGCCGCCACAAGGCCGCGCTTGACCCGGACGGCGGCAAAGTGGCGCTGGTCATGCCCGTTTACGGCGAAGACCCGGCGATGACCCACGCCGCACTCTTGGCAATGGCACAACAAATCAGCCAAACCGCCATTGCGGCGCGCTGCGAAATCTTCATCATCTCCGACACACAAAAACCCGACGCCTGGCTCGGCGAAACGCGGGCATTGCACATCCTGCGCGAACGCTCGCCCATCCCCGTCTGGTACCGCCGCCGCGCGCAAAACGTTGGCCGCAAATCCGGCAACGTCGAAAACTTCGTGCGCCGCTGGGGCGGCCGCTACGCCTACATGGTCATGCTTGACGCCGACAGCCTGATGGACGCCGACACCCTCGTCGAAATGGTCGCACGCATGGACGCCGAACCGCGCCTCGGCCTCTTGCAAACCATGCCGCGCCTCATCGGCGGCGAATCCCTGCTGGCGCGCGCCATCCAGTTCGCGGGCGCCCTCTACGGCCCCATCGTCGCCCGTGGCGTCGCCGCCTGGCAGGGCGAAGACGGCAACTACTGGGGACACAACGCCATCATCCGCGTCCACGCCTTCGCCGAAAGCTGCGGCCTGCCCATCCTGCGCGGGCGCAACCCCATCGGCGGCCACATCATGAGCCACGACTTCGTCGAAGCCGCCCTCTTGCGCCGCGCGGGCTGGAACGTGCGCATGGACCCCGACCTCGGCGGCAGCTACGAAGGCCTGCCGCCAACGCTGGACGACCTCGTCGGCCGCGAACGCCGCTGGGCGCAGGGCAACATGCAACACCTCGGCATCATCGGCGCCAAAGGCCTGCGCTGGCCGAGTCGCATCCACTTCCTTATCGGCATCGCCAGCTACATCATGAGCCCCATCTGGCTGACCATGCTCATCGTCGGCACCGGCATCACCGCGCAAACCCTGTTCACCAAACCCCAATACTTCACCAGCGCGCGCCAACTCTTCCCCGACTGGCCGACCTTCGACCCCGAGCGGATGCTCTGGCTCTTCTTCGCCGCCATCAGCCTGCTGCTGTTGCCCAAATTCGTCGGCTGGCTGCGCATCATGCTCTCCAACAAAAAGCGGCGTGCCTTCGGCGGCGGCCTCACCGTCTGCAAAGGCTTCATCGTGGAGCTCATCGTCTCCACCCTCTACGCGCCGCTGCTGATGCTCATCCAGACCCGCCACGTTATCGACATCTTCCTTGGCCGCGACAGCGGCTGGCGCACACAAAACCGCGCCGGTGCGCTGATGCCGTGGAAAGACGCGCTCAAGCGCAACCTCATCTACGTCATCATCGCCGCCATCATGCTCGCCGGCCTCATCTGGCAGGCGCCGAACCAAATCATCTGGCTCTCGCCCATCATCATCGGCCTCTTCCTCTCGCCGTGGCTGTCGCGCCACAGCGGCAACATCGGCCTTGGCAAATGGCTGGCGAAAAAGCGGGTACTGCTCATCCCCGAAGAAATCACGCCGCCTGCGATTGAAACCACAGCCGCCGCCGACAGCGCCCCCTTTGCCGCCTGCCGCAACCAGCGCATCACCGAACTGGGGCGCAACCGCGACCTCGCCGCGCAGCACATCGCCGCGCTCGACCTCGACGCCCCGCAAAACACCAAAGAGCGGCTGCTGCACATCACCGCCAAAGCCAAACTGCAAGAAGCGGCGCACTACGCCGAGGCGCTGAAATACCTCAACCCGCAAGAGCTGCTGCACGTCGCCGGCTCGCCCGAACTGATCGAACTGCTGCTCAACCTGCCAGACTAAGAGCTGTTTACAATTGAAAAATCCCCCTCCCCCGCAGGGCGAAGCCCGCAGCGGGGGAGGGTTGGGGAGGGGGTGAGCAATATTATTGATGCGCCGAAATTTCAATTTTTCAATTGTTTGCTGCCCTCACCTCACCCCCTCTCTCAGAGAGAGAGGCTTATCCGCCGAATTGTAAACACGCCCTAAAACCTGCCCCCTTCCCCATGGGGGACTGGTACAGCTCACGCGAAGTGCGAGAAAGTCGGGGAGGGGGCAGCAAACCATTCGTGCAGCGACCGCATTCAAAACGACGCAAACGCCCCCAACCACCTTGAACCATAAAAAACACAGACCACCACACCGAAAACCCCAACCAAACCAGAAACCATGCAAACCTTGCTCTTGCACCACAGCGGCCCGCTGGGCGGCATCCTCGCCAGCGACGCCCAAAAAGAAATCGTTGAGCTGCGCCTGCGCGCGGGCAACGAAATCCCGCCCTACCAGAACGGCGCAGCCATCGTCCTCATTACCCTGAGCGGCAGCGCGGAAATCCGCAGCAACGGCGAAAGCGCGGCGATGACACCCGACCGCATCATCACCCTTGAGCCGTGGCAAAGCCACAGCATCCGCGCCACCGCCGACAACACCCACATCATCGCCATCAAAAACCTCGCTGCCGCGCCCGCCTGACTGCCGCCGCGCGCACAAAAAAACCGGGTTCAACACCCGGTTTTTTGATGTCTGACGTACTCACGGCAAAAAGCGGAACACGCCAAACGCACTATCAACGTGAAAATCCGGCTGCGGCGTATTCGGATTGACCCAGGAAATCCACTCCGCGCGCGGCTCCGTGCCACCGGACGGCGAAAACTCCGCACGGAACACACCGGTGCGCATCAGACCGTCGCGCAGCAAATGCAAATCCTGCAAGACCTTCAGCGGAATCTTGCCCTCGACACTATAGCCATCGCCGGTCAGCACCGCCTTCGACTCCAGCCCAGTGAGCGCCCAGTCGCTGTCAAACTGGCGGTAATAGGCGATGGCATAATCATGCACCCGCCCCTTCGCATCGACCTCAATCGCATAATAACGCTCCATGCCATTCTCGCCGGGGCGATCGACCGGCGCACCGGCGAAGAACAACTCGACCCGATCCTCGCCATCAACCGTGCTTTCATCCTGCCATTGCTCCGCCGCCAGCACCTGCTTGTCCTTGACCACGAACGAAAAATAAAAATCCTCGCCATCGCTGAAAGCACGGAACACCGTTGCTGGCGCCTCCTGCGGCGCCCAGGGAAAATGAAACGCCCCGGCAAGCGCAGGCACCTCCACCCACACCGCCTCATCGACCTTGCCATCCAGCGCGACCTTGCCCTCGCGCCTGACCACATCATATTGCGCCATGCCGAAATTCGGACTGAGCACCGGTGACGGCGCGGCAACCGCAACCACGGCCAAACCCGCCAACGCGGCGGCAACAGCAGACTTGCAGAACATAAAACACTCCTGACAAAAGAAAGGAAGCCGATTATAGCCGTTCACCGAAAGTTTCAGACAAGGCGCGTCGCCGAAGACAGTACGCATTTGTACGGCGAGGCGACGCAACACAGTATGAGGCTTTCGGTGGATGGCTATATAACGCCACCGCCCCTTTCGCCGCGCTACACAACATCCGCTACAATTCCCGCCTCACCCCCGCACGGAGCAACCATGACCCAAACCCTGACCGCCAGCGCCCCCGGCAGCATCATGATTACCGGCGAACACGCCGTCGTTTACGGCGCGCCTGCCATCGTCTGCGCCATCGACCAGCGCGTCCGCATCCACCTCACCCCGCGCACCGACCGGCAAATCCACATCCAGAGCGCCCTCGGCGAACACCGCACCGACCTCGCCCACCTCACCGACCACCCCAAACTGCGCTACATCATCGCCGCACTGCGCCAAACCCCGCCCGCAGGCGGCCTCAACCTCACCATCGACAGCGACATTGACCCCACCCTCGGCCTCGGCAGCTCCGCTGCCGTCACCGCCGCCATCACCGCCCTGCTCTACCGCCTGCGCGGCCAAAACCCCGACCTGCTCGCGCTGCACCGCGCCGCCTACCGCACCATCCTCACCGTCCAACAACGCGGCAGCGGCGCCGACCTCGCCGCCTCGCTCGCCGGTGGCCTCATCGCCTACCAGAACCGCCCCTTCACCCGCATCGAACCACTACCCGCACCGCCCACCGGCCTCAGCCTGCGCTACGCGGGCTACAAAACCCCGACCGCCGAAGTCCTCGCCCGCATCGCCGCCCACGCCGCCATCGACCCCGACTACTACCAGCACCTCTACGACCGCATGGGCGCGGGCAGCGCGCGCAGCATCGCCGCCGCCACACGCGGCGACTGGGCGGACTACTACCAGAGCCTCAACGACTACCAGGAACTGCTGAACGCCCTCGGCGTCTGCGACGACACCCAGGCCGCCCACCTCGCCGCCGCCCGCCCGCACGCCCACGCGGTAAAAATCAGCGGCAGCGGCCTCGGCGACTGCATCCTCGCACTGGCCGACCAGCCGCCCGCGCAACACCAGCCGGTTGCCATCGCCCGCGACGGCGTGCGCCTCGAACACCGCCCCTGCCCGTATTGACAGCCCTTGCCGCCACACTATACTTGCCGCCTTTCATAACCTTAACCAACCCACAGGAAAACCAGTGAAAAACGTCGCCATCGGCATCATCGGATACGGAACCGTCGGACAGGGAGTCGTCGAAGTCCTGCACAAAAACGCGCGCGAAATCGAGCGCCGTTGCGGCTACCACCTGCACGTCAAAAGCGTCGCCCGTCGCAACTGGGGCAACACCGACACCGCCGCCCTGCCCTTCAGCTGCACCACCGACGCGATGGCACTCGCCCGCGACCCGGCGATTGACATCATCATCGAACTCGCCGGCGGCGAACACCCGGCGCGCGAACTGATAGAAACCGCGCTCACGCACGGCAAGCACGTCATCACCGCCAACAAGGCACTCATCGCCAAACACGGCGACGCCCTCTTCGCCCTGGCGCGCGAAAAAGGACTGGAACTCACCTTCGAGGCCGCCGTCGCCGGCGGTATCCCCGTCATCAAAGTACTGCGCGAAGGCATGAGCGGCAACGAAGTCAAGCGCGTTGCCGGCATCATCAACGGCACCAGCAACTACATCCTCACCGAAATGGCACAAAAAGGCCGCGACTTCGCCGACGTCCTCAAAGAAGCGCAAGCCTTGGGCTACGCCGAAGCCGACCCGTCGTTTGACATCAACGGCACCGACGCCGCCCACAAAATCACCATCCTCGCCTCGCTCGCCTTCGGCATCCCGCTCCAGTTCGACAGCGTTTACATCGAAGGCATAGATTCACTCACCCCGGACGACATCCAGGACGCTGCCGAACTCGGCTACAGCATCAAACACCTGGGGCTTGCCGTGCGCCGCGACAACGGCGTCGAAATCCGCGTCCATCCCACTCTCGTCCCGCAAAACGCGCTGATAGCCAGCGTCAACGGCGTGATGAACGCGGTGCAAGTACAAGGCAACGCCGTCGGCAACAGCCTCTACTACGGCCCCGGCGCGGGCAAACTGCCGACCGCCTCGGCAGTCGTCGCCGACCTCATCGACGTCGTGCGCGAACTCAACCTCAAGGGCGAAGACCGCCTCGCCGAATTTGGCTACAGCGAAGTGCACGACCGCAACAGCCTGCCGGTACTGCCCGCCGACGCCTACCACAGCGCCTACTACCTGCGCCTCACCGTCGAAGACCGCGCGGGAGTACTGGCGGACATCACGCGAATACTGGCCGACAACCACATCTCCATCAACTCCGTCAGCCAGAAAAACCACCGCAAACACAACGACCACATCCCGCTGGTACTGCTCACCGAAACCGTCAGCGAAGCACAAATGAACCGCGCCTGCGAACAACTCGCCGCGCTGCCTGCCGTCTCCGGCGCCGTCAAACGCATCCGCGTCGAAAACATCGAATAAACACCGAGCGCCCCTGCCTGTACCGGAAGCAAAAGCCCGAAAACCACCGGACGGCTCCCTCCCCCTGTGGGGGAGGGCTGGGGTGGGGTTAATCCGCATACCTCGCTACCGATTCGCCAACCCCAAACCATCTACATACACCTGAGCGCTCTTGGTGTATGTATAGCCATCCACCGAAAGCCTCATACGGTGTTGCGCCGCTTCGCCGTACAACCGCGTACTGCCTTCAGCGGCGCGCCTTGTCTGAAACTTTCGGTGGATGGCTATAAACCATCCCGCTCTGCCCCACAGCATCCGCACACACCAACACCCCGTGATCACCCCCCGCCCTGCGCGCATCAACGCCGCCACCCTGCCTGCTGACTGGCACCCGCTGGTCAAAAACATCTACGCCAGCCGCCTTGCCAGCCACGACGAAATCGAAAAACGCCTGCAACACCTGCTGCCGCCGGACAACCTGCCCGACATCGCCCCTGCCCTCGCCCGCCTTGACCGCGCCCTTGCCACCGGCGAACCCGTCCTCGTTTACGGCGACTACGACGTCGATGGTGCCACCGCCACCGCCCTCACCGTGCGCGTCCTGCGCCAACTCGGTGCCAACGTGGACTGGTTCATCCCCAACCGCAGCGCCCACGGCTACGGCTTCAGCCTCGCCGGACTCGCCGCGCTGCCACGCACGCCCGGACTCATCCTCACCGTCGATAACGGCACCAGCAGCCACGAAGCCGTCGCCGCCGCCCGCGCGCGCGGCATCGACACCCTGATTACCGACCACCACCTCCCCGGCGACACCCTGCCCGACGCCATCGCCATCGTGAACCCCAACCGCCACGACAGCACCTTCCCCGGCAAAAACCTCGCCGGCGTCGGCGTCGCCTTCTACCTCCTCCTCGCGCTGCGCCAACACCTGCGCGCACAAGGCCGCTGGCCGGAACACCTGCGCCTCACCGACCACCTCGACCTCGTCGCCCTTGGCACCATCGCCGACCTCGTCCCGCTCGACTACAACAACCGCATCCTCGTCAACCACGGCCTCGCCCGCATCCGTAGCGGCCAGGGCAACACCGGCATCCGCGCCCTGCTGGCAGTGGCCAACCAAAACCCCACCCACCTCGGCGCACAAGACATCGCCTATACAGTCGCGCCGCGCTTGAATGCCCTCGGCCGCCTCGGCGACATGAGCGACGGCGTCGCGCTGCTGCTCGCCGAAGACTGGCAAACCGCACAAGACTACGCCCAAGAAAGCGACGAAAAAAACCGCGACCGCAAAGCGCTGGAAAACGAAGCCGTCCAAGAAGCCGCACAACAAATCTCGCCCGTACTGCCGCTGGCCGCCGCCTACAACCCCGGCTGGCACGAAGGCATCATCGGCATCATCGCCGCCCGTCTCAAAAGCCGCTTCGCCCGCCCGGCACTGGTCGCCACCGACAGCGGCGAAAACGGCTGGATCAAGGCCTCACTGCGCTCCGTCAGCGCCGTACCCCTGCACGAACTGCTGCACACCGCCGCCCGCCACCTGCCCACAGACACCCTGCGCTACGGCGGCCACGCCGCTGCCGCCGGCCTCAGCGTCAAACGCGAACACTACCCGGCGCTGATCGACGCCATCAACCGCGCCTTCCTCGACACCTACGGCGCGACCATCCCGCCCGAACCCGTGTACATTGACGGCGAACTGCCTGCCGCACTCTTGAACCTCGACTGGGCGCGCTACCTCGAACAACTCGAACCCTGGGGCGCGGCGCTGCCCGTGCCAGTATTCGCCAACCCCTTTGAAGTGCTGGACTGCCGCCTGCTTGGCAGCGCACACACCCGCCTCGTCCTGCGCGAAATGCACAGCGGCAACACCTACAGCGCCTCGTGGTTCTTTCACACCGCCGACTACCGCCCCGGCACCCGCCTGCGCATCGCCTACGAGCTACAAGTAAACCGCTTCTACGGCGACGAACGCCTGAGCCTCCTCGTCCAGCACGCACAGCCGCTATAAATCCCCTGCCACCCCCATCGCACACAAGAGCTATGAACCGCCGCCTATTCCTCCTCCTCGCCGCCGCCGCACTTGCCGCCTGCGGCAAAAAAACCGCCAAACACGCCGCCCTACCGCGCGGCAGCGCCGTTCTCGCCCTTGGCGACTCGCTCACCTACGGCCAGGGCGCGAATCCGTCCGAATCCTACCCCGCCCGCCTCGCCGCCATCAGCGGCTGGAACATCACCAACGGCGGCATCAGCGGCGACACCAGCGCACAAGCGCTTGCCCGCCTGCCGGAACTGCTGCGCGCGCACGCGCCGCGCCTGGTCATCATCAGCATCGGCGGCAACGACTTCCTCCGCCGCCTGCCGGAAAACGAAACCCGCGCCAACATCCGCGCCATCATCCAGGCCTGCAAAACGGCTGGCGCAGAAACCATCCTCGTCGGCGTGCCGGGCGTCGGTGTCGGCGCGGCGCTGGGCTACCCCGGCGACCACAAACTCTACGCCGACCTCGCCCAGGCGGAAAACATCCCCTACTACGCCGACGGCTGGTCAAAAATCCTCGGCAACGACGCGCTCAAATCCGACCAGGTACACCCCAACGCCGCCGGATACGAAGCCTTCACCCGCGACTTTGCCGCCTGGCTGAAAAAAAACGGCTGGCTGAAATAAACCTACACTTTAACCTTCACTTTCTTGTCCGTATTACTTAAGGACTAACCATGAATATCCATCCCGAAGAAAACACCTCCGAAATCTGCTGGTTTGTTGGTGCCACTTATGGCAATGATGACCAATCGCCCCGCTTCCTGCAGGAAGGCATCTGGGAAAATGGCTATCCCGACAAATATCTGGAACTGGTGAAATCCGCCCGGCCGGGAGAACGCATTGCGATAAAAGCCTCTTATACGCGCAAACACGGCCTGCCTTTTGATAACCGTGGAAAAAGCGTTTCCATTATGGCGATTAAAGCCATTGGCGTGATTACCGAAAATCCGGGAGATGGTCGCACCTTGAAAGTACGCTGGGAAGCGGTAAACCCGCCGCGCGAATGGTATTTTTACACCGTGATGAAAATGATTTGGCGCGTTTCACCAGATGAATGGGAAAAAGAGGCGCTTATTGATTTTACCTTCTCTGGAAAAGCACAAGATATTGACCGTTTCCGCAACGCACCCTATTGGCGTGACCGCTTTGGCGACAAAGCCGCAGCGCAAACGCGCTTTAAGTGGACCAATTTCTACGAAGCAATTGCTGATAAATTGCTTGCATTCAGACACCGCCGTGAAGAACTTATTGCCAATATCCATGACATTGCCGCTAAAGTCAAAGGCATGTCGCATTTGCAGGACAACTTCAAGGATGGCAGTAAAGGCCCATTAAAAGACATTTGTCCTTTTACCGTGATGGGTATCTTTAACCGCAAATTGACAGATGAAAACCGCAAAGAAGTTGCGGCTGAGCTTGCCCAATTCTTGGGTGTAACAGAAGATATACCCATTACCTTTGATGGCGTACCTTTATTAAATAACCAAAATTCCTGGTTTTTTGCCTATGATGAACACCGTAACCCGGATGACATAGATACCCTTTGGGAAGTTTTTGCCTGCGCGCTTGCTTTTGCAGATAACGATGACGATGAAAGCAGGCTGGCCTTTATGGCGGCTTATGATAAAGCCATTACACGCAAAAACGTCAAATGGAATCTGAGCATGGGCTTGTTCTGGGCGCGCCCCTGGTTTTTCCCAACCTTGGACGGACAATCGCGTCTTTATATAGATAAAGTGCTGGATATGCAGATTGATATGGATACTGCCAAACATTGTTGTAGTGCGGCAAATTACCTTACCCTGTTAGATGCCTTGCGTAATCACTTCCAGGAAGATACATATCCTGTCCATTCCTTCCCCGAACTTTCATTAGCTGCTTGGAACTTTGTTGGCGATACAAATGACGATAATGATGCGACCGCAAAAGCCGCTGCCGAAACAGCGCAGGCGCGCACCTATACCATCGACGATATTATTACAGATGGCTGTTTTCTGGAAATTGCCACAATCCGGCAAATACGCGACCAACTGCAACGTAAGAAGAATATTATCTTGCAAGGTCCGCCCGGTACAGGAAAAACCTGGCTGGCAAAGCGGCTCGCTTATGCCCTAATGGGGCAAGAGGCGAAGGAGCGTATCCGTGCGGTGCAATTCCATCCCAATCTTTCTTATGAAGATTTTATCCGCGGCTGGCGGCCAGTAGGCGATAAGGAAGGCAAGGGGACACTGCAATTGGTAGATGGCCCATTTCTGGAAATGATCAACATTGCCAAGAAAAAAGAGAATGCCAACAATAAATACGTTGTCGTGATTGAGGAGATTAACCGCGGCAATCCGGCGCAAATTTTTGGTGAAATGCTAACCTTGCTGGAAGCGGATAAACGAACCCCCGATGAAGCACTGGAACTTACTTACCGCCGCACAGATGATGAACGGGTCTATATTCCGGCCAACCTCTATGTCATCGGCACCATGAATATCGCCGACCGCTCGCTGGCGCTGGTAGATTTGGCGCTGCGCCGCCGTTTTGCCTTTATCAATCTGCAACCGGTTTTGGGGGATAAGTGGTGTAACTGGGTGCATACTAAATGCAGAATAGATACTGAACTGCTATCGGTTATTGAACAACGCATATTACAACTTAATGAGACCATCAAAAACGACAAGAATTTAGGCGCGCAATTCCAGATAGGGCATAGTTATATTACCCCGCCACGCAACGCAAATATTGATAATGGCAAGGAATGGTTCCGTCACGTTGTCACCAATGAGATTGTACCCTTGCTGGAAGAATATTGGTTTGATGCGCCAGATAAAATAGAAGCGGCAAAAATAGCCTTGTTAGAAGGATTCTAAGCGTGCTGACTGAATCCGAAAAAATAGCTGATGTTGGCTATATCGGCGCCATTCCGGTGCGTAATCTTTGGCTACTGATGCTTTATGCTTCAGACTTGTACCGTGAGCTTGCATTGGACAGGCGCGCCATTGAAGACACGCCTGATGAGATTCCCGACTTGGTGGCAAAAATCCTTTGCCACCGCGTTGAATACCGCTTACGCCGTAATTTGAGCTATGGCTATCAAACGCGGCAGGATATTTTGTCGCGGCTGCGGGGGCATATTGACTTGCTAAAAACCGAACAGCGGCGTTTATTGGCACGCGGCAAGATTGCCTGTGTTTTTGCGGAATTAACGGTAAATACCGCCAGAAACCGCTATGTGCGTGCCGCATTGGCAGAAATCGCCAAAATAGTGGAGGACAAAACGTTAGCGCACCGTTGCCGTTCACTGGCAGCCGGATTGCAACGCCTTGGCGTTAGCGGCGATTGCCCCGGACGGCATGAAATGGCGGCCGATGTGTTTGCCAGGCACGATGCGGGCGACCGCCCGATGGTGGATGCGGCGCATTTGGCATTTAATCTGGCATTGCCGACGGAAATGGCAGGGCATAAATCCCTGCCCATACTAGAGCGGAATATTGTCTGGATGCGCCGCTTGTATGAAAAGGCTATTGCCGGGTTTTATGAAGTTACGCTGGATAAGGCGTGCTGGCGGGTTGAAGCCGGTAAATGGTTAAAGTGGCAAATAGCACAAGCCAGCGACAATATGAAGCAGCTATTTCCCGCGATGCAGACTGATATTATTTTGGAAAACCGGGCGGCGCCGTACTGCCTAATTATAGACACCAAATTTAATGCGGTTTTGAGCAATGGCAGACACGGCAAGGAATCGCTACGCAGTCATTATATTTACCAGATTTATGCCTATCTGCGCTCGCAGGAAGGCAATGGTGCGCTTGCCGATAACGCCGCCGGGTTGTTGCTGCATCCGGCAACCGGGTACAACGTGGACGAGACGGCGGTGATTCAGGGACACAAAATCCGCTTTGCCACGGTGGATTTAAGTGCTTCTGCCCGCGAAATCCGCCAGCGGTTATTGCAAGTTATTGCTGAATAATCAATTTATTATTCATGCCTTGCGGTGTGCCCTGCCTGCTGCGCCGCTGTGCATTTCACGGTGAAAACTGCGCGAAACCGTTTTCCCGTCCACAAAAAACAACGCTGCCATGCTAAAATTCACCCAAGGTTAAAACCGCTATCGCTTGAAAAAACACGGGAGCAGCAACATGGGAAAAAGCCAAAAAACCGGCATCGACGCACGACTGCAAGCATTTGCCGAATGGAACACGCAGTATCACCAACAACTGAAAGCCGCAGGCAAAGAAGCACTCGCCCGCTTTGACGACATCCTCAGCTTCGCCTACCGCGAAGAAAACACGCCGCAGCAGGGCGTGACCGATACCAAACTGCTCGCCAGCCTTGATGAGACCAAACCGCTTGCCGTACAACTCTGGCACGACGATGAGGGAGAAGACGGCCTGCGCCTCTGCATCTACGGCAAAGATGACAAAGCCGCCTACTTCCCGACTGTCGCCCAAATCCTGAAAAACCTCGCCCTGCCTGCGCTCGCCCTGCACGACTACAGCCTCGGCGACAACTACTGGCTGCAACGCTACGACATCGACAGCGCACTTAACGACTTCCAGCCGGGTGACGCCCCGGACAGCCATTTTGACAACATCGTCAAAGCCTTCATCAGCGTCTGGACAGGTGCGAGTGAAGACGACGACCTCAACGGCTACGTCAGCGCGCACGGTTGCGACATCCGCGAAATCGCCGTATTGCGCGCGCTCGGCAAATACCTGATACAGGCGGGCGCGCCCTACAATTACGAACAAATCCGCGCCGCGCTCACCAACAACCCCGACGCCACCCTCGCCTTCATTGACGCCTTCCACGCGAAAATGCAGCCGGGCAACAATGATGCCAACCGCGCCGCTGCCGCGCTGGCCGAACTGCAAAACCAACTGCAACAAGTCAAAAGCGGCGAACACGAAGCCATCCTGCGCTGGTACCTTGACCTCTTAAACGCCTTGGTGCGCACCAACTACTACCAAAAAGACGCCGACGGTCGCCCGAAAAACCGCCTTTCCTTCAAATTCGCCGCGCGCGACATCCCCAACCTGCCCAAACCGAAACCACTCTACGAAATCTGGGTTTACTCACCCGAAGTCGAAGGTGTGCATTTGCGCGGCGGCAAAGTGGCACGCGGCGGCCTGCGCTGGTCGGACCGCCACGGCGACTTCCGCACCGAAGTCCTCGGCCTTGTCAAGGCGCAAATGGTGAAAAACGCCATCATCGTCCCGGTCGGCTCCAAAGGCGGCTTCGTCGTCAAAAACCCGCCCGCCGACCGCGACGCCTATCTGGAGGCGGGCAAAAACTGCTACCGCACCTTCATCCGTGGCCTGCTTGACCTCACCGACAACCTCGTCGATGGCAAAATCGTCCCGCCCGCCGACACCGTCCGCCACGGCGAAGACGACCCCTATCTCGTCGTCGCCGCCGACAAAGGCACCGCCAAATTCTCCGACATCGCCAACAGCATCGCCGCCGAATACCACTTCTGGCTCGGCGACGCCTTCGCCTCCGGCGGCTCGGCAGGCTACGACCACAAAGGCATCGGCATCACCGCGCGCGGCGCGTGGGAATCGGTGAAGCGCCACTTCCGCCTGCTCGGCAAAAACATCCAGAAAGACGACACCTTCACCGCCGTCGGCATCGGCGACATGAGCGGCGACGTCTTCGGCAACGGCATGCTGCTCTCGGCAAACACCAAACTGCTCGCCGCCTTCAACCACCTGCACATCTTCATCGACCCCAACCCCGACCCGGCGACGAGCCTTGCCGAACGCGAACGGCTGTTCCGCCTGCCGCGCTCCACTTGGGCGGACTACAACGCCGCCCTCATCAGCAAAGGCGGCGGCGTCTTCGCCCGCAGCGACAAAAACATCGCCATCACCCCGGAAATGAAGGCGGCGTTTGACATCAGCGAAGACCGCCTGACGCCGACCGAACTCATCAGCCGCCTGCTGAAAGCACCGGTTGACCTCATCTGGAACGGCGGTATCGGCACCTACATCAAGGCAAGCGACGAGACCAACGCCCAAGTCGGCGACCGCGCCAACGACGCGCTGCGCATCAACGGGCGCGACGTGCGCGCGAAAATCATCGGCGAAGGCGGCAACCTCGGCATGACCCAGCGCGGCCGCATCGAAGCCGCACAAAACGGCGTCCGCCTCAACACCGACGCCATCGACAACTCCGGCGGCGTCAACTGCTCCGACCACGAAGTCAACATTAAAATCCTGCTGAATCAGGCGATTGAGGCAGGCGAACTCGACCACGCCGCGCGCAACACGCTGCTACATGAGATGACCGACAGCGTCGCCGCGCACGTCCTGCGGCAGAACTACCTCCAGCCGCAAACCATCAGCCTCGCCCTCTCCCGCCGCGAAAACCTCGACGACTACGCCCGCCTGATGCAGCAGCTCGAAGCCGAAGAACGCCTCGACCGCGCCATCGAAAACCTGCCGGACGACGCCAGCCTCGGCAAACGCCGCGACGCCAGCGACAACCTCACCGCGCCCGAACTGGCCGTACTGCTCGCCTACACCAAAATGTGGCTCTACGACCACCTGCTGGAATCCCCCTTGCCGGATGCGCCGTACCACCAACGAAACCTGCGCCACTACTTCCCGGCGCAACTCGCCGAAAAATACGGCAAATACATGGGCACGCACCGCCTGCACCGCGAAATCACCAGTACCTGGATGACCAATGACCTGGTAAACCGCCTCGGCATCGCCGGCACCTGGCGCGCCAGCCAAACGAGCGGCAGCATCCCGGCGCTGGTGAATCACTACACCATCGCGCGCGAAGTGAGCGGCGCGGACGCCCTCTGGCGCGAGCTGGAAACCCAGGACAACCGCGTCCCCGCCACCCTGCAAGACGAACTGCAACTGCGCATCCGCGACCACCTGGAGCGCAGCATCGAAACCCTCGCCCGCCACGGCGGCAGTTATGACGACCTCGAAGCAGCGATTACCCCCCTGCAACACCGCATCACCGCGCTGCTATCGACCACGCACTACCAGCACGGGCAAAGCCGCCCGCGCGACAAGGCGGCCTGGCAAAACTTCGGCCTGCCGGAAGCGCTCGCCGAACGCATCGCCACCCTGCCGCTGCATTTGGAAGCACTGAAAGCCTGCCTTGAAGCCAAAGACGACACCAGCCTCGAACAACAGTGGCAGGAAACCGTCGCCCGCCTCGCCGCGCAGGGAATGTTCCAATAACTCTCTGTTCATACGAAAGAAACCCGCCTGATGGCGGGTTTCTTTATGCGCGTGCTTTGTAGCCATCCACCGATATGCCCCCTCCTCCTTGGGGGAGGGTTGGGGTTAATAGATGCGGGCACCGATTCATGTATGGCCATCCTCACAAAGTCCAGTATGGCGAAGCGGTGCCTCGCACGGGATTCAGGGCAGTTTGCCATTCGGCGCCTCGCAAAGCGGGGCAGGTCGGGACGTCACACAAACCTGCGGCGCGGTCGTGGCGGCTTCGCTAAAATGCGCGCTGTTTTTCTACGGAGTTTACATCATGAAAAAAGGGTTGATAGCCGCCATGATTTTGCTGCTCGGCGGATTCGCGGCGTCGCCGTGGCTGACCGGAATCCTGGTTGAGCAAGAATTGCGGAGCAAAGTACAACAAGGCGTTGCCCCGCTGGAAATACCGGAATTTTCGGACATCAAATTGACGTTGGAGGATTATCAGCGTGGCTATGCGACATCCACGGCGACATTGCGCGTGGATATGGAAAAAGATTCTTCCCGCTATTTACTCGTCATTACTCATGCACCATTGATAAAAACCGGACAGGATCTTGCCCGTATCCGTATCGTGGATGAAGACAAATCCTGGCCGGAGGGCGATTCGCGTGTTAATTGGAAACGGCAATTGCTATGGACACAAACGCTGCCGCCACAACAAAATGGCAAAGTGTTTTTCCAGGGCGGCACAATTGTGATCAGTGGTGCGGAAAAAACATTTCCGCGCAATATGCACTGGGATGCCACTTTCAATGGTGGCCATGACGACACCTTGACCCTACTGCCCTGGCAATTCCAACTGGATGTGCAGGATAATAAGCTCTCGCTTTCTGTGGACAAAATCCACGCGCAGTTTGCCAACAAGAGTGAGTTTATCCTGGAAAAACCGCAAATGACCTTGGGCAACATTACAGTGGGTGGCAAAAAAACACGGGCCAATGCCAAGATTCATTTTGCCGGCGCGCGCATGACCAACCCCGATGGCACCGCAGATACCGTTTTTCATGACAGTTCGGTGATTTTGGGCATAGCGCAGGAAGGCGAAAGTTACGATTTGCTGGGGCATTTTGATGCTCACTTTACCATTGACGGCAAATTAAAATCGCGGCTGGCCGAACAATTCCCGCTTATTCCCGATCACCTTGAAGCAAAGGTATCGCTGCACAATGTGAGTGAAGATACCATCAAGGCGCTGACGGTATTTATAGACAGCATTGACGACACGAACAACAAACCGGATCTTATGGTCATGGGATTGGGATTGCGGCTCTATCAGGATTTGTTGATGCGCGACCTCATCGCAAAATATCAACTTTCTATGGATAGCGGTGATAAAAATATTCATTTTGGCATCCAGATTGCCGAGCATATTAAAGACAAAAAGACACTTGATAACCTGAAAATGGATAATGCCAAATCCATAATATCCACTTTCCAGGGCAGCACTCTGACTTTCCGCGCCAACAAGGAATGGTTTACCGATAACCCCAAGACCAGCATTATTCCGCTGAAATTTATTACCGGCAATCCGGCAATCATTGCGGATGACAAAGGCTACGCACTCGATATCAGCATTCAGGATGCGCATCTTCTGGTTAACGGCCAATCCCATGATGCCGCCGAAGCGCAGACGTTTTTCAACGCATTGACTGCATTCATACGCGGTGACCACAACCATGACGCGCAAACGCAAAAAAATTGACGGCGTACTCCTGCTCGACAAACCCGCCAGTATCAGCAGCAATCAGGCATTGCAGCAGGCGCGCTGGCTCTATCAGGCGGAGAAGGCGGGGCATGGCGGCACGCTCGACCCGTTCGCCACCGGGCTGTTGCCGGTGCTGTTTGGCGAGGCGAGCAAGTTTGGCCGCTATTTTCTCGATGGCGACAAGGCCTACGAGGCGACGCTCGCTTTCGGCGCGGAGACAGACACCGGCGACGGCACCGGCACGGTTATTCGCGAAGCCGCGCCGCCGCTGCTGGATGCGGTGGACTGGGCGGCGCTGTGCGCGCGGTTCAGCGGGGTGCAGCGGCAGGTGCCGCCCGCCTTTTCCGCGTTGAAAGTCGGCGGCGAACGCGCCTACGCGCTGGCACGGCGCGGCGAATTGCCGCAGTTGGAAGCGCGCGAAGTGGTCATTCACGAATTGCGTTTGCTCGGTGTGAACGGCGACAGCGCGCGCTTTTTCGTGCGCTGTGGCAAGGGGACGTACATCCGCAGCCTGCTGCGCGACATGGCGGCGGCACTCGGCAGCGCCGGGCATACGCGCGCGTTGCGGCGGATGGAAGTCGCCGGACTGCACTCGATGACACCGCTGGCGATGCTGCGCGGCTGGCAGGAAGCGGGCGACGTCGCTGCGTTGCAGGCGGTGCTGTTGCCGCTCGATTGCTGCGTCGCCCATTTGCCGCGCGTGGTGGTGCCGCCGGAGAAGCTGCGCTTTATCCGCAACGGCAACGACATCGCCTGCGACGCCCCACGCGGCGAGGTGGCGCTGTACGACGGCGCGCAGTTTTTCGGTGTCGGCGAGGGGCGCGACGGGCGGCTATTCCCGCTGCGCCTGTGCGCGCTGGCGCAGGCATAGATTTATACATACACGTTTCCCGCTATTGTGTATGTAAACGGCTTTTGACAGGAGAAGACCATGCGGCGTTTCTGCCTTTTTTTACTGGTATTGTTTGGGGTGACGGCTTTCGCGGCGGGAAATGAGGCGGCGAAGGCGGATGACAACGCGGCGCTCGCCGCGCTGGCGGATGTGCTGGAAAATCCGGCGCAGCGCAAGGCGCTGATTGCGCAACTGCGGCAGTTGAACGCGCCGGAGAAAGCCGCCACAAAGGCGGAAACCCCGGCGGCGGACGGCAAGGACAAGGCAGAGGCGCCCGCCGCAGCGGCGGACGACACGCCTGCCGGCGATGATGCGGCAAAAGCGGAGGAAGCCGCGCCGGACAAGGGTGATGCGCCCAAGGACGAGAAACAGGCCGAGGCGGAGGCGCTGAAATCGGTGGCGGAAAACGCGCGCGCGGCGGTGGTTTCGGCGGCGGCGTGGCCGAAAAAGGTGGCCGAGGCGGGCGTGCAGGTGCTGCGCGAGGTCGGCACGCGCATCAGCGACAGTTGGGATGCGCTGGTCGGCGCGTTTTCCGGGCGCGACGTGATGCTGCGCACCGTCAATTTCGATACCTTCGCGCAGGCGACGCTTAATCTGGCGCTGATTATCGGCGCTACCCTGTTGTTTTTGCGCGGGTTACAGTTGGCGAGCCGCCCGGTCAAGCGGCGCTTGCAGGAGCGGGCGCTGCGCGAGGGACGCCTGGCGCCGCTGGTGCGGCGGCTGATTGGCGTGGTTGGCGTGGCGCTGTTTGACGGCCTGGTATTGCTGCTGTCGCTGGTATTCGGCAACGTCGTCGCGCTGTTTGTCGTCGGCGAAGGCGGCGTGTTGAGTACGCAGGCGGCCTTTTTTATGCGCGCTTTTGTTTCCATTGAATTATTGAAGATTGGTATCCGTACCGTTTTCTATCCGCGCTATCCGGGATTACGCCTTCTGCCTTGCACCGATAATGTCGCCGCCTATTGGAACCGCTGGTTTGCCAATTTGCTGCATTTGCTGGGCTATGGCTATCTGGTGGCATTCCCGCTGATTAAAATCAATTTGTCGCCATCATTGGGCATGGTCTTTTCCGCACTATTGGCACTGACCGCTTTTATTTACGGCATGGTGGTCGTTATTCGCCAGCGCAGTGCGGTGCGGTTAGCATTACGCCATTATGCGGAAGAAACCAATAGCGTCATTTATGCCGGCGCATTGCGTATCTTTGCCTCCATTTGGCATTTGCTGGCAATTGCCTATTTCTTCATGCTGCTCATTCTGAACCTGCTCAGCGGTGAAAAAGAATTGCCGTTTGTCTTGCGCGCGACTTCTTATACCATTCTTTGGGTCGGCAGCGGCTTGCTATTATCCGCGCTGATGACGCAATACATTCACCGCACCATTCGCTTTTCTCCGGAAACAGCACGACGTTTGCCGGGCATTGAGCGACGGCTGAATTTCTATGTACCGCTTGCATTGCGCCTGTTGCGCTTTATCCTCATCTGGCTGGTCTTTTTCAACCTGCTCGGTGCCTGGGAAGTCATTGATTTGGATGCCTGGGCAGCATCGCCGCGCGGAATGCTGTTAATGGGAAAATTCTGGAATATCTTTATTATCCTGCTGGTCGCCATCATGATGTGGCTGGTGTCGGTGGTCTTCATCGAACGCTATTTGAGCGCGGAAATCGGTGTCGCGCCAAGCGTGCGCACACAAACGCTGTTGTCGCTCTTTCGCAGCGCCTGGGCGGTGGTGATATTTACCAGCACCGTTATCATGATTCTTACCGAAATCGGTATCAACATTGGCCCGCTGATTGCCGGTGCCGGGGTATTCGGTTTGGCGGTCGGTTTCGGCGCGCAAACATTGGTAAAAGATGTTATTACCGGGATATTTTTCCAGATTGAAAACGCGATTAACACCGGTGATATTGTCACCGTCGATGGCATTACCGGCCGCGCCGAACACGTTGGCATCCGCTCGGTTGGCATCCGCGACAGCTCCGGCACCTATCACTTGATTCCCTTTTCCAACGTCACCCGCGTTTCTAATTATATGCGCGGCCACGCCAACCATATCGCCGAATACGGCATTGCCTACCGCGAAAATATCGACGAAGCGATGGAACAATTACGTGCGGCATTCAACGAACTGGTCAAGGGCGACATGAAGCGCTACATTCTGGAGCCGATTAACATTCAGGGCGTATCGCAATTGGCAGATAGCGCGGTGATGCTGCGCGTTTCCATCAAAACCACGCCGGGCGACCAATGGGTGGTTGGTCGCGCCTATAACCGTCTGGTGAAAATCTATTTCGATGCGGCGGGCATTGAAATGCCATTCCCGCATATGGAAATCTATTTTGGCCAGGACAAGGACGGCAACGCACCGCCATTGCATATACGCCACCGCGCCGAAGAAAAAACGCGCCATACCGCCACCGTCCCAGAAAAACCGGCGGAAGCATTCCATGTCGAGAACAAGGACGATATCGCCAATTTGCCGGATTAAACACGCGCGCAGAAAAACCACGAAAACCGCTTGACGGCACCGGAGGCGCTCACTAAAATGCGCGCCTCATCCTTTGGCGGAGTATAGCGCAGTCTGGTAGCGCATCTGGTTTGGGACCAGGGGGTCGGGGGTTCAAATCCCTCTACTCCGACCAGCAACCCGAAACGTGCCCGTAGCTCAACCGGATAGAGCAACGGCCTTCTAAGCCGTAGGTTACAGGTTCGAGTCCTGTCGGGTGCGCCATAAGAATGGTGGGTGTAGCTCAGATGGTTAGAGCGCCGGATTGTGATTCCGGAGGTCGTGGGTTCGATTCCCATCATCCACCCCATCACGCTTTACCATAGCGTCTCGTATCTCCCAAAAAAACCGCTGTATTTACGGCGGTTTTTTGTTTTGCGGATTGCCATATCATCCCGCCGCGTCCCATTGTATCCCACGCAATCTGTGGGACATCCAGACTATATAGCCATCCACCGAAAGCCTCATACTGTGTTGCGTCGCCTCGCCGTACAAA
>ERZ773060.209-NODE-209-length-25628-cov-5.53287_pt1 | contig 25628 bp, 25 predicted proteins | sample MGYA00580628_ERZ773060 | MGnify/ENA primary metagenome ERZ773060 (study PRJEB29015, sample SAMEA2738019) | human oral metagenome | biome: human oral; feature: human-associated habitat; material: dental | place: China | collected 2045 ... | reverse complement strand
TTGTCCGACGACGCACGAAGTGCGGCTAGTTCGCACGCGCCGAAAAAAGGATGCGAAGTGAGGGAAGTTTGGCGCAGCCAAACCTGCACGTCGGGGTCGCCTTTCTTTTGCTAGAACCTGTATTCGTTATCTGCGCGAGCGGATTTTGTATTCAGTGAATACGAATACAAGGCGACAAGCCAAGTTAATAGCGAGACTATTAGCTTGGCTTGGCAACGCAGTAGGCGTGTTCAATGAATGCAAAAGCAGCCGTGCAGATAGCGAATGCAGGTTCTCATTCTTTGGCGAAGCAAAGAAAAGTAAGTGCCCCGTCGGCATGAGACGCATGGTTACAGCTACACCTAAAACCAACCACAAAGCACCAACCCTTTTTCAGGCAGCTTCTCTTGTTTGGTAACAATTCAGGCAGCCTGAAAACCAAAAAAAGACGGCATTCCCCGTCTTTCTCTCATCCACCTAACCGCCCTACCCCGCTTCCCCCGTTTTCAGGCTGCCTATGCCATCCAAAATACAACACGCCGCCGCATCGTCGCCTGCGCATTGGTTGTGCCATGCTTGCAGCGTGTCGCGCATGGTTTGCAGCGTGGCGATTTTTTGGTTGAGCTCAGCGATGTGTTCGCTCGTCAGTTGTTTGACATCGCGGCTGTGCCGTTCTGGGTCGTCTGCCAATGCCAACAGGCGTTTAATCTGCGCCAGCGAAAAGCCCACTTCGCGCGCGTGGGCGATAAAGCGCAGCCGTTGCAAATCGGCAGGCAAAAAGCGGCGATAACCTGCTTCGCTGCGTGGCGCGGGCGGCAGCAAGCCTTGTTGTTCATAATCGCGGATGCGTTTGGCGGATAAGCCCGTTTGGGTGGCGGCTTGGCTAATGTTCATATTTGGCTTTCGTTAAGGCAGCCTGAAACTTGCTTTACTCGTTTTCAGGCTGCCTCTGATGGATAGTTTTACGCTTTCCCTGTTCTCGGCGAAATGGTCAAAATCTCGCAGCCCGTTTCAGTAACCAGCACTTCGTGTTCCCACTGCGCGGAGAGTTTGCGGTCTTTGGTAACAACTGTCCAGCCGTCGTCCAAGATGCGCAAATGACGTTTGCCTTGGTTAATCATCGGCTCAATGGTGAAAATCATGCCCGCTTTGAGCACCATGCCCTGCCCTTTGCGCCCGTAGTGCAAAATTTGCGGCTCGCAATGGAACGCGCGCCCGATGCCATGCCCGCAAAATTCTTGCACCACCGAATAGCCTGCGTTTTCGGCAACGTTTTGGCAGGCGTAGCCAATATCGCCCAAGGTTGCGCCTGCTTTTACCGCCGCGATGCCCGCCATCATGCTTTCGTGGGTAACGTCAATCAGGCGCTGCGCCTGCGGGCTGACTTTGCCCACGGTAAACATGCGGCTGCTGTCGCCGTGGAAGCCGTCTTTTTTGATGGTTAAATCAATGTTGATAATATCGCCTTCTTTCAACGGTTTATCATCGGGGATGCCGTGGCAAATCACATGGTTCACCGAGGTGCAGCACGATTTGGGATAGGGCGGATTGCCATAATGCAAGGGCGCAGGATAGCCGCCTTGTACGTTCACGTGATAGTCGTACACCAGCTTATCCAGCTCGTTGGTGGTGATACCGGGTTTCACAAAATCGCCAATATAATCCAGCGCTTCGGCAACGAGCTTGCCCAGCTCGCGCATTTTTTCAATCTCTTCGGGGGTGTGGATGATTACTGCCATGATGGTCTTTCTATTGTAAACGCAATGAAAAAAGAATTTTCAGGCTGCCTTTTGCGTTGCGGCAGCCTGAAATCAAGCGGGGCAAAATATAAAGAAAAACGCCACCAATGGCAAATATTCTTGTTTATAGGAGTGATTATGTTTGAAAGCATGGTAGACATTATCGTGGGTATTATGGTATGCGCGGGCAATCTGCTGATTTTTTTCATCATATTTCGCCAACTGCGCCGCGTGCCCAGCGTGCAGCACAACGGTGAAACCTTGCGCCCCATCAGCCGCGCCAAGGTGTGGAGCAACGAGCGCTATTATGTTGGCAGCAACGAGATTTTTCACTACAACGACAACGCGCTAGGGCGTGTTGGCATTCAACTTTTGCAGCGGATTTTGCGTCATAAAATGGTAGATGCAAGGCGAAAATGCGAGCCTATGCTGTCCATAGGCGAGTATTTTCAACGCAGCAGATGCCGTTTTAGGGCGTAAAAGCCGCCAAAATGTTGATTGCCAACACGCCCTAATGAGCAGCCACCCCATCGCCCGCATCACGCGCGTGGAAAAAGCAGCCTGAATATCAACCACAGCTATGTTTGGGACATCCACATCCAAGCCAACGGCAAATATTACATTTTCAGCTTTCGCCCCAACAATCAACACTTTGCCAACTGGCTTGCCCAATTTCGCCAAATCTATCCCGATAGGGTGCACGGCAAATGGTCGCGCTGGGCTTAGAAGCTGCCGATGATTTTAATTCTCGCAAAAAAATCCGTATAATCGGCCGTTTCCGTTTTCAGGCTGCCTATATTTGAATAAAAGGCAGCCTGAAAATTTTATCCATCAGCCCCGCAATTACGGGCAACCTGAAAGAACCAAGCCATGAAAAAAGTCTTTATCCGTACCTTCGGCTGCCAAATGAACGAATACGACAGCGAAAAAATGCTCGCCGTGCTCGCCGAAGAACACGGTGGCATTGAACAAGTTTCCGAACCCGACAATGCCGACATCATCCTATTCAACACCTGCTCCGTGCGCGAAAAAGCGCAAGAAAAAGTCTTTTCCGACTTGGGGCGCGTGAAACCGCTGAAACAGAAAAACCCCAATCTCATCATCGGCGTGGCCGGCTGCGTCGCCTCGCAGGAGGGCGAAGCCATTATCGAACGCGCGCCCTATGTGGATGTCGTCTTCGGCCCGCAAACCCTGCACCGCCTGCCCAAAATGATTGTGGACAAAGAAACCACCGGCCTCTCGCAAGTGGACATCTCCTTCCCCGAAATTGAAAAATTTGACCACCTGCCCCCCGCCCGCGTGGACGGCGGCAGCGCGTTTATTTCCATTATGGAAGGCTGTTCCAAATACTGCTCCTTCTGCGTGGTACCCTACACGCGCGGCGAAGAATTCTCCCGCCCGCTGAACGACGTGCTCACCGAAATCGCAGGTTTGGCACAACAAGGCGTGAAAGAAATCAACCTGCTGGGGCAAAACGTCAACGCCTATCGCGGCGAAATGGACGACGGCGGCATCTGCGACTTTGCCACCCTGCTGCGCATCGTGCACGAAATCCCTGGTATTGAACGCCTGCGCTTCACCACCAGCCACCCGCGCGAGTTTACCGATGCCATCATCGAATGCTACCGCGACCTGCCCAAACTGGTGTCGCACCTGCACCTGCCCATCCAAAGCGGCAGCGACCGCGTACTCTCCGCCATGAAACGCGGCTACACCGCGCTGGAATACAAATCCATCATCCGCAAACTGCGCGCCATCCGCCCCGATTTGTGCCTAAGCTCCGACTTTATCGTCGGCTTCCCCGGCGAAACCGAGCGCGAATTTGAGCAGACCTTAAAGCTGGTGAAAGACATCGCCTTCGATTTGAGCTTCGTGTTCATCTACAGCCCGCGCCCCGGCACGCCCGCCGCCAACCTGACCGACGACACGCCGCACGCCGAAAAAGTGCGCCGCCTTGAAGCGCTGAACGAAGTCATCGAAGCCGAAACCGCCCGCATCAACCAAACCATGCTCGGCACCGTGCAGCGCTGCCTGGTGGAAGGCATCTCCAAAAAAGACCCCGACCAGCTGCAGGCGCGCACGGCGAACAATCGCGTGGTGAATTTTTACGGCGATGTGTCGCTGATTAACCAGATGGTGGAGATTGAAATCACCGATGCGCGAACCTTCTCGCTAAGCGGCAAGTTGGTTTGACAGCATGGTTGAGGCAGCCTGAAAACGTATCCACCCACCTTATACAATCGCCGTAGCAACTGTGTTCCCCCACCCTGTCGGACAGGGAGGTGTGACTCTGCCACGCACCATCTAGCAATAGTCAATAAATAGTGCGTGGCAGCGCTACACCCTACTTGTGCTAAAAAAGGAATTGAAAATGATTAATTTAGATACGGCTATAAATATGGTGCAGACTTATATTGATGCATTAAAAAAAGAAGATAATATTGAATATGTTATCTGCGATGATGAAATATTTGAAGATGATGGTGGTTGGTATATTCCATTTCAGCCAATAAAATTTATTCAAAGCAAAAACATTGAAGACCTTATTATTGGCAACTGGCCCATTTTTGTAAGTTATCAAGGAAAATGTTTTGGAATGTGGAGACCAACTAAATTAGGGGGGTTTCCTCCTATTGAGGAAAACATGAAATTTGGATGGAAACCTAATATTTATCAGTAATCACAAAATAGGCAGCCTGAAAACGCATTCACCCGCCTTATTCCCATGCCAACAGCCCAAGCATTCGCCCTTTCCCTGCCCCATATCAAAGGCAGCCTGAATATCCCGTTTTCAGGCTGCCTTTGGTTTACGCTGTTGCGCCAAAAGACTATAATTGAAAACGAGTTGCAACAAGCACTCAATGGAAACAATGGTTTACTTTTTCAACTAACCGCGCAGCCCTTTCAGGCTGCCGAAAGAGAGGTCTATCATGTCTGACAAAAAAGTCGCCGTCGTAACCGGTTCAGCCGCAGGCTTGGGCAAAGCCATCGCCACCCGCTTGGCGCAGGACGGTTTTGCCGTGGCGTTGCACGACATCAACACCGACAATCTTGCCAAAGTCAAAGCCGAATTTGACCAAAAAGGCTGGCAAAACATCGCCGTGCAAGGCAACGTTGCCAACCGCGCCGACCAGTTCCGCCTGGCCGAAGAAGCCGTTAAAGCGTTCGGACGCTTGGATGTGTGGGTGAACAACGCGGGCGTGGAATCGGTGGGCACGTTCCTGTCGCTGGACGAAGCCGAAATTGACCGCGTGCTGGGCGTAAACATCAAAGGCGTGATTTTCGGCACGCAAGCGGCCGCCGAGCAAATGAAAAAACAAAAAACCATCAACAAAATCATCAACGCGTGCAGCATCGCGGGGCACGAATCCTACGAAATGCTCAGCCTGTATTGCGCCACCAAACATGCCGTGCGCTCGTTCACGCATTCCACCGCCAAAGAATTGGCGCAATACAACATCCGCGTGAACGCCTATTGCCCCGGCGTTGCCGACACGCCGATGTGGGAGCGCATCGACGCGGCGTTCGTGCAACACAAAGGCTATAAACCCAAACAAGCGTGGACGGAATTCACCGCCGGCATTTTGGCGGGCCGCCCGCAACAGCCCGAAGACGTGGCTTGCCTGGTGTCGTTCCTATCGTCGCCCGATTCGGACTACATCACAGGGCAAACCATTTTGACCGATGGCGGCATGGTGTTCCGTTGATAAAATGATTTTCAGACTGCCGCTGACGGATGGCATGGGCAGCCTGAAACAACAAACCGAATGTTCAAGCATTCGGTTTTTTTATTGGCAACACGGTAAGCAAAATTACAGCCTCATCCTGCGCGGCAACAAACCCGCATCGGCGGGGTTGCGCAAAAAGCGTTGCAACACGCGTTTGAGCGCGGCATCTTCGTGTTGGTATTGCAGCTTTTGCGTGAAAAAATCGGCGATGATTTGCGCCTGCTGCTCCATGTTGAACTGCGCCAAATCGTGCCGGCTGGCGAGCAGGTGTTGGTAGCGGTAGGCGCGGTGGGCGATGTAGCCGCCTTGCAGCGCAAGGCAAACGCCGCAGCGGCGGACGGGGTAGCCGAGGCGGTGTTGCCAGATGTGGCTGCATTCGTGGATAAACAGGTGGCGCTCTTGCCATGTACCGTGGGCAAAATCGGCGCGGTATAGCGGGCGGGGGTAATAGCTGTGCCCGTTGGGCGACATGGCGGTGCAGGCGTTTTGCAGCGGCAGGTAGCGGCGCCCGTGGATATGGATGGCGACGTAGTCCAGCGCGTGTCGGAAGATGGGGCGAATCAGGGCGATTTCGGCGGGGGTGAGATAACGGGGCATGGGGCAGCCTGAAAAGGGGTTGGGCGGCAGATAAAGGCAGCCTGAAAACGCGATTATCCGTTTTCAGGCTGCCTCATTTATGACGATGCTGTTACGCCAAGGCTTCTTTCACCGCGCGATACGCTTGGTCGATGGCATCTTGCACATACGGCTTCCAAGCCACATCACTGCCCGCCATCAAAATATTGCCCAAGCGTTTTTGCATTTGCGCGGTGGTGTCCGCCGCGTTGCGCTCGGTGTTGAACAAATCCAGCCGCTCGTAGCTGTAGCCGTGCGACCAGCGGTTGATGGAAACGTCCAGCAGGTTGTCGTCCAGATTTTCGCCCGCCAGCGCGTAGATGGCGCGAAGCTGTTTGAGCATTTCTTCTTTAATCGCGTCAAAGCTCATGCCTGCCAGCTTGCCGCGCCCTTTTTTATACATTTCCTGCGGCGTTTTGCCTTCGGTGGCGGTGGCGATGTGCGCCATGTGAATCACAATCGGCTCGTCAACCGTTTGGGCGCAGCGGTAATCGCCGATGCTCACGGGGTCGTCGAGCTTCACGTCGCAGAAGAACGCGGCGGGCGAATACAGGCGGTGCACGCCCAGTTTTTTGAAGGCACGGGCGTTTTTCACCAGCGCGTTGGCATAAACCATCGGCGTGCGCGAGTTGCTCAGTTCCGCCGTTTTTTTGCGCTTCGGGCATTTCGGGCATGATTTTCGCCGCCAGCGCGCTGTGTCCCGCGAAAATGCATTTTGCAGCATCGGCGCGCGCCAAGTCTTGGCTGCTTGGGGTTTTGTAGGCAACCGCCACGCCGTTTGCCGTGTTCTGCACAATCAGCGCGGTGCTGTTGAGGCGGATGCGGACGTTGTTGGCGGGCAAGTCCAGTTTGCCGTAATCAAACTGCGCGGTAACGATGTCTTCCATGCTGTTGCCTTTGGCGATGCCGGGAATCAGCTTGCGCACCAACAGGCGGGCAATGGAGGCGTTACCGTCGGGGAAGTGGTAGATATACGGCTCTTCGGCGTGGGCTTTATGGCTCAATTTCAGGTTTTGCACGCCGGGGTAACCGTCTTCCAGCGCGGAATAAACGGAAATGGCGTGGATGGAAATGCCCCAGTATTCGCTGCTGATTTGGGTAAGGTAGTTCAGGGCGCTTTCGGGCAGCTTGGCGGTGTTTTTCAGGAAATCGTAGTAGCTCGTGCTGTGGGCAAGCTCGGTACGCTCGCGTTTGCTTTTGCCCTGCCAGTAGTCGGCGGGTTTGGTGTAAAGCACGGTGAGCGCGGCGCAGTCGGCTTCGGACAGGGGGAACTGCGCGATAACGGTGGCGGATTGGGCGTTGCCGGTTTCAGGCTGCCCTGCCACCACGGCGTTTTTACCGAAGGTGGCTTCGTCGAAGAACACGCCTTCTTTCAAGCCCCATTTTTTCTCGTATAAGGCTTGGTCAAAATAGCGGTTGAATTTGGTGTAATCGATGCCCAAATCGCGCAGCAGCTGCTTGGCTTGCCGCGAATAGCCTGTTTTGGGCGAATCGATGGATTCGCTGCCGCCGTAGCCCAAGATGAGTTTGCCGTTGGCGCGGAATTCGTTGCGGATGGCGTGCCCGCCGAAATCTTGGTGCGCGTCCAAAATCAGGATTTTGGCTTTGGGGCGTGATTTTTGGTAGAGATAGGCGGCGGTCAAACCGCTTAATCCTGCGCCAACGATAATCAAATCGTATTGCTCGTTGGCTTTTTCAGGCAGCGTTACGCTTTGCCCGCGCAGGGCAACGCCGTGGGCGGCGGCTTGGCTGCCGTCGTTGTCGCCCATCAGCGCGCGGATGAGCGCGGGCGGATAATAAGCGGCGGCTTCTTCGGCGGCGAGGGCGCGGTAAACGGGGCCGGCAAAGGCAACCGCGCCTGCCGTGGCGGCGGTGCTTTTGAGAAAGCGGCGGCGGGTGAGGTGTAAAGGCATGGTGTGTTCCTTTTGTTGTGGTGGGTAAAGGGGGCGATTGTACCGAAAGATGGGGTGGGGTTAAATGTGGCAGCCTGAAAGAGGGTTTTTTGTTTGGGGAAAAACAGGCTCTGCCGTTTTGGCTTGGCAACTCCGCTTTCAGGCTGCCTTCGGACGCTCGGATAACGTCAAAAGGCAGCCTGCGTAGCGAAGCGATGCGGCTCAATCCAAATCAACGTGCAAAATATGCTGCCCGCAATGCAGGCAGCGGAACAGGCAGCCGACCATTGAACCGCTGCTGCGGATGTAGGGGCGCTCTTCGGGTTCGGGCGGGGAGCCCAGCCATTCGATGCCCTCGGCGATGCCTTGCCGCTGCAAGTCTTCCCAGCCGGCATAGCCGACAAAGGCGCAGTAGTCGCCGCAGTGGTCTGCCCATTGCGCTTCCTGCCAGCTGGAATACGACGGGGTGCGCAGGCAGAGTTCGTCTTGCTGCGCTTTGCCGATTGCCTGCGAAACGTCGTCGCGGATAACAAATTCGCCCTCCAATTCTTCGGCGGCGCGTCCGCCGGCGATGCACTCGGGGCAAAGGGCGTTGATGTCGTCGTAGCTGTAAAACGGGTGGGTGTAGAACACGTGGGTGTCGCGGTGGCAGCAGTCGCAGGCGACGGCTTTTTCCTGCGTGCGGAAGATGCCCGAGGCAAGCGGGTCGGGGCAGTATTTGAACGCGGGCAGGAACGCTTTGAGCTCGGGGGTGATGGGCAGCGGGCGTTCGGCGCGTTGTTTGTCGTCGCCATAGCTTTGGGCGAGGTTTTGCAAATAGGCGAAATCGGCGCGCTCTTGTGGGTCTTGGCGGTTAGCGGCAGCCTGAAAATGGGTGAACGCGCTTTGGTAACGCCCCAGCGCAGCATACACGCGGGCAAGGGCGCGGTGTTTTTCGGGGCTGTCGGGCTCGGCGGCGATAAGGGGTTCCAGTTCAAACATCCGCAGCAGGCGGCTGTTGCTGTCCAGCGCGTCGGCGGCTTCTACGAGGGGGATGAGGGTGTCGGGGTTCATGGTGGGTCTCCGTGGTAGGTGGATTTTCAGGCTACCTTTATCCGTTTACCAATGGCAGGCCAACGCCGTCTGAGTGATTGACAAATTGCGCCGTGCCCGGCTGCCCGTATTCAAACTTCGCGCCGCGCAAATCGCAGCGGTCAAACAATGTGTTTTCAAAATCGCAGCGCGTGAATACCGTGCCATCCCAATTCGCGCTTAATCATGCCCGCTCTGCAAGGCTTTGCAACGGTTTCAGGCTGCTTCATGCCGCTCAGGCAGCCTGAAAATCACGCCGCCATAAACCCTTCCCTGCTGCCGAGCCAGCGTTCCAAATGCGCCTGCACGATTTCAGGCTGCTGTTCAATCAACAGCGGGGCGAGCGCTCGCGCGTGTTCCAGCAGTTCCAAATCCTGCTCCAAATTGGCAAAGCGCAGCATCATTGCGCCGCTTTGGCGCACGCCTAGAAAGTCGCCTGCGCCGCGTATTTCTAGGTCTTGCCGTGCGATTTCAAAGCCATCGGTGTTTTCGTAAATCACTTTCAGCCGCTGCTTGCTCACCTGCCCCAAGGGTTCGGCAAACAGCAACACGCAGGTGCTCTCTGCCGTGCCGCGCCCCACGCGCCCGCGCAGTTGGTGCAGCTGCGCCAGCCCCATGCGCTCGGCGTGTTCAATCACCATCAGGCTGGCGTTGGGCACGTCCACGCCCACTTCAATCACGGTGGTTGCCACCAGCACGTTCAGGCTGCCTGAAACAAATTGCGCCATGATTTCGGCTTTTTCGGCGGGCTTCATGCGCCCGTGCACCAAGCCGATGGCAAGCTGCGGCAGCGCGGCTTGCAGCTCGGCAAGTGTTTCGGTGGCGGCTTTCAGTTGCAGGCTGTCGCTCTCTTCAATCAGCGGGCACACCCAATACGCCTGCTGCCCTTTTTGGCAGGTGTTGAGCACAAAGCCTTCCACTTCGGCGCGGCGTAGGTTATTGACTAATTTGGTTTTAATTGGCGTACGATTGGGTGGCAATTCGTCGATGGTGGAGACTTCTAAATCGGCGAAAAACGTCATCGCCAGCGTGCGCGGGATGGGCGTGGCGGACATCATCAGCTGGTGCACGTCTTGCCCTTTGTTTTTCAACGCCAGCCGTTGCGCCACGCCAAAGCGATGCTGTTCGTCCACAATCACCAGCCCAAGATTGTGAAAGACAACATCGTCTTGAAACAGCGCGTGCGTGCCAATGGCAAGGCGGATGCGCCCATCGGCAATCGCGGTGCGGGCTTGGTCTTTGTCGCGCTTTTTCAGGCTGCCTGAAAGCCATGCCACGCTGATGCCCAGCGGTTCCAGCCATTGTTTGAATTTGATGTAGTGCTGCTCGGCTAGGATTTCGGTGGGCGCCATCACGGCAGCCTGAAAACCGCCTGCGTCTTCCAGCGCCACCAACGCCGCCAGCGCGGCAACAATGGTTTTGCCGCTGCCCACGTCGCCTTGCAGCAGGCGGTGCATGGGGTGCGGCTGGGCTAAATCGGCGCGGATTTCGTTGAACACGCGCTGTTGGGCGCGGGTTAGGCTAAACGGCAGTTGGGCAATCAGCGCATTGGTTAAGCTGCCGTTGCCAATCAGTGGTTTCAGGCTGCCTGAACGGCGTTTTTGCTTAGCAAGGCGCATGGAGAGTTGCTGCGCCAGCAGTTCGTCAAATTTGAGCCGCTGCCATGCGGGCAACGCGCCATTACTGATTTGCGCGAGGTTGATGCTGGGCGGCGGATTGTGCAGCAGGCGCAGGCTGTCGGCGAGCGTGGGCAGGTTGTATTGGCGTAACACGCTTTCGGGCAGGATTTCGCGCAGGTCTAAATGTTGCAGCGCGGCGGCGATGGCTTTGCGCAGCGTGGGCTGGGTTAAGCCGTTGGTGGTGGGGTAAACGGGGGTGAGCGTTTGCGCCAGTTCGCTTTTTTCGGGCGATTTGATTTTGGGATGTATCATTTCCGCGCCGTAGTAGCCCTGTTTGATTTCGCCGAGCGCGCGCACGCGCTGCCCTTTGGCAAGCTGCTGCTGTTGGCTGGGGTAAAAATGGATGAAGCGCAGGTTGAGTAGCCCGCCTGCGCTGTCTCGGATGCGGGCGATGAGCTGTTTGCGCGGCTTGAACTGGACTTCTTGCAGCACCACTTCGCCCTCCACTTGGCACATCTCGCCAATGAGTGCGGCGGCAATCGGCGTGATTTGGGTTTCGTCTTCGTAGCGCAGCGGCAGGTGTAGGGCTAAATCCCATGCGTTGTGGATGTGTAGCTTTTCCAGCTTTTGCACGGTGGCATCGGTGAGTTTTAGGGTTTGGCGAAGGTCGGGAAGCATGATTGTTTGTGCGGAAGGAGTTTTCAGGCTGCCTAATTATAGGGAAATTTGGGCGTAATGAATAATGGCGCAGGGTTAAGGCAGCCTGAAAAGTAGGTTGAGCATTGATGCCCAACATTTTGAATTTATGGCGTATGCGGATAAATAGGGCGGTGTTGGTTGGCGTTTATTTGTGTTTGTCGGGCATCGATGCCCAACCTACTCTGGCTAACGCTACACGGGGTGCAGGGGCTTGCCCCTGCTCGTGGTAGGCGGCGAAACGCCTGCGCGGGCGAAAGATAAGCCAAAGGCAGCCTGAAAATGCTGTTTTGGCTTTACTCATTTTCAGGCTGCCTATGGCGCAACAAAGGGCAGATTTTCATCTCATCTACCCTTGTGCCACATTATCTAATCTTCAACGTACTCAACCCAATCAACACCAACACAATGGTGATAATCCAAAAGCGCACCACCACTTGCGTTTCTTTCCAGCCTTTTTGCTCGTAGTGATGATGAATCGGCGCCATCAGGAAAATGCGTTTTTTGGTTTTTTTGTACCAGCCCACTTGCAGCATCACGGAAATCGCTTCCATCACAAACAAGCCGCCCATAATCACCAGCACAAATTCTTGGCGAATAATCACCGCCACCGTGCCCAATGCTGCGCCCAATGCCAACGCGCCCACGTCGCCCATAAACACTTGCGCGGGATAAGCGTTGAACCACAAAAAGCCCAAACACGCGCCGCACATGGCGGTGCAGAAAATGGCGACTTCGTTTGCGCCCGCCACAAACGGCAGTTGCAAGTATTCGGCAAATTTGTAATGCCCTGTTACATAAGCAAAAACGCCCAAGCCGCCCGCCACCAGCACTACGGGGAACGCGGCCAGCCCGTCCAAGCCATCGGTTAGGTTGACCGCGTTGGATGTGCCCACGATGGTGAGATAGGTTAAAACGATGAAGCCAACCACGCCCAAGGGCAAGGCAACTTGTTTGAAAAACGGCACGATAAGAATGTTGTTGGCATCGCTTTTGGCGAGGAAAAACAGCGCGAAGCCCGCGCCCAGCGCAACGGTGGATTGCCACACCATTTTGAAACGGGCCGACACGCCGTTGGGGTCTTTGTACACCACTTTGCGCCAGTCGTCATAAAAGCCGAGCGCGCCTGTGGCGAGCAGCACAATCAGCAGTATCCAAATATAGGGGTTGGCAAGGTTTGCCCACAGCAGGGTGGACAGGGTGATGGCGGTGAGAATCAGCGAGCCGCCCATGGTGGGCGTGCCGTTTTTGACCAAATGCGTTTGCGGCCCATCGCTGCGCACGGCTTGCCCTACTTTGAGCGCGGTGAGCTTGCGTATTGTCCACGGCCCGAGCAGCAGCGAAAACGCTAGGGCGGTGAGTGCTGCCATCACGGCGCGAAAGGTGGTGTATTGAAAAACGTTTAGGGCGGAAATCCAGTTGCTCAAACGAGCGAGCCATAACAGCATGATGCTTCCTTGTTGCTTGGTGGCAGTTTTCAGGCTGCCGTTGTGAGAGTTTGAAATGGGTTGTTATGAAAACCGCGCGGATTATAGTGGGTATGGGGGCGGGGTGGGGGGGTAAAATTTATAGATGGAGAGATGATGTTTGCTGCATGAACGCCATCTATTTGCTCATATTGCTCATAACATTGCTTGCACCAACTAACAATGCTATGAAAAACATCTTCATGGTTCCAGCAAAATCGTCTGTAAACGCATCCACAGTAACAGCAAGAAGAATAGGTCCAGTCAGCCAACCAATATAGCCCAAGATTAAACCTATTAACGCGACACCTGCGCCACTCTCGTTAGGATTTTTGCGAATTTTGCTGCGTGCTGAGTGCCCCATGGCGATAGCAGCAATATTCAGAAATGATGGGACGAAAGGCAGCAAGCCGATTAACCCACCAATTAAGCAAAGCGTAGCTAGGGCACTGGCACTTAGGGACGTGGATTCTTGGTTTGACGCGTCTGAACTTTGCGCTTGTTCTGAGTTTGGATTGTGTTCTGAACTTTGCTCCAAATTTGAACTGGGTTCTGGGTTAGTCTCTTGGTTTGGCGTATTGGAATTTAGATTGGGGTTCGGCGTATCCGACATGATGCGTCCTTTCGTTTAGCGTTTTCGGGTTTTCAGGCTGCCTCACAGCAGCGACAACAGCCACCTAAACAATTCATTTATCACCGCTTCAAAACTCATCCCATACAAAATCATCACGATAACCACCACCGCCAGCATAATCAGCGGCACAACCAGCAAGCCGATGTAGCCCATGATTAAGCCTGCCAACGCCATGCCTGCGCCGTCTTCATTTGGGTTTTGGCAGATTTGGCTGCGCGCCATGTGTCCCATCACAATGGCGACAATGTTAATCACGCCCGCCGATGGAAGACCACCCACCAAGCCTAACAGCCCGCAAATAAAGCTGATTATGGCGAGAGCGTTGGTGGTGCGAGGCGCGGGGTTGGGGGTGTTTGCCATAACGTGTCCTTTGCTGTTTGCTGGGTTAAACGGCGTTTCAGGCTGCCTTAGCCGCGTGCTGCTGCCGATAGGTTTCCACATTCAGCACGCAAATGGGAAACGATGCGCCTGCGCCCGCATCCCCAGCCAAAAGGCAAGCAACAGCGCGGCGAGTATCCCTATCCGCTTGGCGGTTTTCATTCTGTTTTTGTTGCTGTTTTCAGGCTGCAACCTTTGCCAACCCTGCAACTGATGGAGCGTCGGCGGCTCGCTGACATCTTGGCAAACCAGCCATGCCCTGTTTAATCAGCCATTTGGCGGCGAGCCGCCGACGCTCCATTTTGGTTTTCAGGCTGCCTCTTGTGGCATAGGCAGCCTGAAACTATGCCAACAACGCCGCCACCACTTCTTCCATCTGCATAAAGCGCGAACCTTTCACCAACACGGTGGCGCGTTCGGGCAAATCGTGTGCCAACACTTGAATCAGCGGATCTTTATCGGCAAACCACAGCCCGTTGCCGCCAAATTTTTCGGCAGCCTGCACGCTGTTGTCGCCCACAAAATAGGCGTATTCAATGCCCAAATCGCGCGCGTAAACGCCGATTTCTTCGTGCATACTCGGCGCTTCGTCCTCGCCCAATTCGCCCATATCGCCCATCACAAACACGCGCGGCGCGGGCAGCTGGGCGAGCACATCCAGCGCGGCTTTCATGCTGTCGGGGTTGGCGTTGTAGGTGTCGTCCAAAATCAGGGCTTGGCGGATGCCGTGTTTGCGTTGCAGCCGCCCTTTGATGTTGCTAAACGCCGCCAAGCCGCGTGCGATTTCAGGCTGCCCTGTGCCACCTGCCAGCGCCAGCGCGGCAGCGGCGCAAGCGTTGCTCACATTATGCTTGCCCGCCACGGGCAGTTGCACGGCTTGGCGGTTGCCGTTGTACACCAAATCAAACGCGCTGGCTAAGGGTTCAAGCGCGATGTTTTCGGCGTGTACATCGCCTGTTGCCACGCCAAAAGTGAGCGTTTGAAACGCGCGGGTGGCAGCCTGAAAAATGGCAAGATGGGCATCCTCGGCAGGCAAGATGGCGATGCCGTTTTCAGGCAGCCCTTGGTAAATCTCGGCTTTGGCGCGGGCGATGTCGTCCACGCCATTAAACCCGCAGCCGATGTGCGCGCGCATGGCGTTGTTCACCAGCGCCACATTGGGTGCGGCAATGCGCGTGAGCGTTGCCAATTCGCCCGCGTGGTTCATGCCCATTTCAATCACGGCGTGGCGATGCTGTTCGCGCAAATTGAGCAGCGTGAGCGGCAAGCCGATGTGGTTGTTGAAATTGCCCGCCGTCGCCAACACGGCATCCGCGCCGTGGGCTGCGCGCAAAATGGTTGCCAGCATTTCTTTCACCGTGGTTTTGCCGCTTGACCCTGTGATGCCGTACACAAATGGGTTGAGCTGCTTGCGCCATGCGGCGGCGAGCGTTTGCAGCGCGGCAAGGGTGTCGTCCACTTTGAGGCAGCCTGAAAACGAGGCGCAGTCGCCGCGCGAAACAACGGCGGTTGCGCCTTTGGCTAACACATCGGGCACAAAATCGTGCGCGTCATGGTTCTCGCCAACTAGGGCGAAGAACAGGTCGCCCTGCTGGGCTGTACGGCTGTCGGTGGTGATTTGGTTGATGTGGCTGTCTGTGGCGATTTCAGGCAGCCTGAAAAGGCGGCGGACGAAGTTTTGGGTTAATGCAGTCATGGTTTACTCAAAAATATTGCTTATGGTTGTCGCAAAATCATTTTTTGGATAGCTTCTGGCGACATAAAAATAGAAACACGGCGTGGCGGGCGGCTGCCCATTGCGCTTGCACCCGAAATAGGCGTGCCGTCTTTCTGCAAAAAAATAATTTGAGGAATGGGATTAGGGGCTTTTTTCGTTTCCAACCATCGCCATTTTTGCCAACCCTTATTGGTTAATTCCAGCATACCTAACCGATGATCGTGGAGTAGCGCATCATCCATCACTGCCTCATCATCAATAATTAACGACTTCATATCATCCGAAGTGAGGCGCGAGGGCTGATGCACCCACGCTGGATAATTTCTCATGCCTTTTTGTTGCTTAATCTGTATTTCACGCATCGTCCGCAGCGACCAGTCCGATAACGTTATTTCATGGTTTTCGCTGGGTATTGCCAATGCAAAAGCAATTTCTTGCCGCGCAACGGCTTCTTTGAATTTGGGAATGGTATCTGACATGATAGTTAATCTGAGCCTACCACCATCTATGCGGTCAATCACACGTGCTCCTAACCACAAGTCATTTGTTTTTTGATTAAATGTCAAAAGATACGCATTGTGTTTAATTGCCTCAGCCGTCATTTTGCCCAATTTTTGCCCACCCTGCTTGGAAAAAGTTATATCCAAATGCCCATCTTCAAGCATCTCATCCAACCTTGGCGACATAGTAAGCACATCGCTTTTATCTAAAACCCAAAACGGTTCTTTCACCCACCACTTGCTCGCCTCGCCCTTGCCTATTGCAGCGGAGTAACGCGGCAATCGCAACGTAATCGGCTGATAATCACGCTCCTGACCGCGCGGAATATCTGCTTGCTCCAACACAATTCCCGCAATTTGGAAATTTAAATTTTCCGCAGGAAGGGTTATTTGCTCCGCCAAGGTGTATTTCATCGCGCATCCCAGTAAAGCCATTGCTAAAACAAATTTTTTCAACATACTTTAATTCTCTTTTCAGGCTGCCTCATCGCTCACGGCACAATCACCGTAAACACATACGCCGCCAGATTCACCAGCAAAACAATGCCATACAGCATATTGGTTTTGCCATAGTGCAGCGACAGCATCACGGTAAACGTGCTCAACCCGAGCAGCAGCATGGATTTCGCATCCAAGCCCAGCACCACGTCAATATCGTAAATCAAGCACACCAACGCCACGGCGGGAATGGTAAGCCCGATGCTGGCAAGGGCAGAACCCAACGCCAGATTGATGCTGGTTTGCAAACGATTGCGGCGGGCGGCGGTGAGCGCGGCGAGGCTTTCGGGCATCAGCACCACGGCGGCGATAATCACGCCCACCAACGCCTTGGGCGCGCCCCACGACACCACCATGCTTTCAATGGCGGGCGACAGGGCTTTTGCCAACGCAATCACCACGCCCAAACACACCACCAAGCACACCAAGCTAGCCAGCGCGATTTGGGTGGGCGGCGGCTCGGCATGATGGCTGGGGTCTTCATCGTCTGCCAAAAAATAATCTCGGTGGCGCACGGTTTGAGTCAGGATAAAGGAAAAATACAGCACAAAAGACGCAACGGCGATAAACAGCAGCTGCGCCGTGTTGTAGCTGCCCGATGGCGTGCTGGTGGTAAAATTGGGCAGCACCAGCGTGAGCACCAAAATGGAAATCAGCGTTACCAGCGCGGTACTCACCGATTTTTTATTGAAAAATTGCTCGCGGTGTTTCAGGCCACCAATTAGCAGACACACGCCCAATAATCCCGTTAAAATCAACATGATAGCGGCAAACACCGTATCGCGCGCCAAATACGCAGCGTTGCTGCCCCCGCCCATCATCATGGACACAATCAGCCCCACTTCCAGCACGGTAATCGCCAGCGCCAGAATAATCGTGCCAAACGGCTCGCCCACTTTGTGCGCCACCACTTCGGCATGATGCACGGCGGATAACACGCTGCCAATCAGCATCGCGCCGCCAATCAACTGCAACGGCACGCTGCCTTTGATGCCGATGAAATACACCAGCCATGCGGCAATAGGCAGGGCGATAGACCAGATGGGGAGGGGGTTGTGGGTGGGTTTTGTCATGTTGGGATTGGGAATAAGGTTGGGTTTGGGGTTTTCAGGCTGCCTACCATTGCCCTAAGGCATCCTGCGCCACTTCAAAATCAGAAAAATGATGTTTCACCCCTTGAATATCCTGATACGTCTCATGCCCTTTGCCCGCAATCAGCACAATATCGTGTGCTTGCGCTTGGGCGATGGTTTGCTCAATCGCGGCTTTGCGGTCGGCTTGCACCAGCGTGGGGTGCGGCACGGCGGGCAAAATATCGGCGATGATGGCTTGCGGCGATTCGGTGCGCGGGTTGTCGCTAGTTACGACTACGCGGTCGGCAAATTGGCTGGCAACTGCGCCCATCAGCGGGCGTTTGCCGCGGTCGCGGTCGCCGCCGCAGCCGAATACGCACCAAAGCTGGCTTTCAGGCTGCCGGATTTCGCGCAGGGTGGTGAGGGCTTTTTCCAGCGCATCGGGCGTGTGGGCGTAATCCACCACCACCAGCGGTTTGTCGGGCTGGATAATGCAATCCATGCGCCCTGTGGCGGGACGGATGCGGGATAACGCGGTTAAGGCAGCCTGAAAATCGTAGCCCGCGGCGCAGAGTGCGCCCAGCGCGGCGGCGAAGTTTTGCGCGTTAAACCGCCCGAGCAGCCGGGTTTGCGCGCTGCCGTTGCCCCATGGTGTCGCCAAGCTGATGCTCATGCCTTGGGTGCTGGCGGCAAACTGGGTGATGCGGATGTCGGCTTGCTCATTGAAGCCGTAGGTGTAGGTTTTAACTTCGTTGCAGCCTTCGATTTTCAGGCTGCCGCTGTGTTGTTTGAGCTCGGCGGCGAGTGCTGCGCCAAATGCGTCGTCGCTGTTGATGATGGCGTTTTGCAGGCCTTGCCAGTAAAACAGGCGCTCTTTGGTTGCGCCATATTCTGCCATGCTGCCGTGGTAGTCCAAATGGTCGCGCGTCAGGTTGGTGAACACAGCGGTGTGAAAGGGCACGCCGTTCACGCGGTATTGCGCCAAGCCGTGGCTGGACACTTCCATGGCGATGCTGCGCGCGCCTTGTTGTTTGAATTGATGAATCAGCGTTTGCACGGCAACGGGGTCGGGCGTGGTGTGCGTGGTTTCTTGCAATGCGCCAAAAAAGCCGTTGCCCACCGTGCCGATGATGGCGCAGCTTGGGGTGTGTTCCAAATCGTCAATCGCTTGGGCAAGCCATTGGGTGATGGAGGTTTTGCCGTTGGTGCCCGTTACGCCGATGATTTTCAGGCTGCCTGAAAGGTTGTCATACGCTTGCGCTGCCAGCATACCTGCGCGCTGTTTCAAATCGCTGATGGCTTGGTTAGGCACTTGCCATTCAGGCTGCCATTTAAACGCGCCATCGTCGTCCCAATACACAAAACTTGCGCCGTTGGCGATGGCATCGGCGATGTAGTCTCTGCCATCGGCATATTCGCCTTGGCAGGCGATGAAGACATCGTTGGGCTGGATTTTGCGGCTGTCGGCGTGCAGCGTTTGGCAGCCTGAAACGGTGTGTTGCAAGGCGGGAAGGACAGGTTGGACGGGAGCGGCTTTTTGGCTGAACATGGTAAATCTCTACGGAATAAAATGGTTTTCAGGCTGCCTGCGAACGGCGTTGGCGAATGCACGCATTCATCGCGGCGACACACAAGGCAGCCTGAAAAGCTTGCTGAACACGGGCGCAACCGTTTTCAGGCTGCCGATTAACAAAAAAACCTTTGCCGCACCCAAAGTGCCGCAAAGGTCGTTGCATGGGGCTATCGTTTTTTGGCAACGTTGGCTGCGGGTTCGGCGTTCACATAAGTGGGTTTCACGCCTAATTTTTTCAGCCCGCCCGCCATAATCTCGCGGAACGCAGGCCCCGCCACCGTGCCGCCGTAATAGCCTTTACCGCGCGGCTCGTCGATGCTCACCGCCACAATCAAGCGCGGATTTTGCGCGGGCGCGAAGCCCACGAAGCTGGCGCGGTATTTATCGGCATAACCGCCTGCGCTGGCTTTGCGCGCCGTGCCTGTTTTGGCGGCGACATCATAGCCCGGCACTGCGCCGTCTTGCCCCGTGCCGCCCTTGCGCGTGATGCTCACCATCATTTCGCGCATTTGTTTGGCGGTTTCGGGTTTGATGACTTGCGTGCCTTTGGGCGTTTGCGTTTGCTTGTAGATGGTGGCGGGCATCAATTTACCGCCTGCAGTGAAAATGGTGTAGCCCTGCGCCATTTGCAGCAAGTTCGCGGTAATCGCGTAGCCGTAAGACATCACGGCACGATCCAGTTTGCTCCATTTGTCGGCGGGTTTAATCGCTTTGTTTTGCTCGCCGCTTACGCCCGAGCCTGTTTTGCGCCCAAAGCCCACATCGGAAAAATGCTGATACAAACTTTGGTTGTCATACAGCGCGGCGATGTGGCTGGTGCCCACGTTAGACGATTTTTGCAAAATGCCTTGCGTGGTGAGCGAAGGGTAATCGTGCGTATCGCGGATGGTTTTATCGCCAATCGTATAAGGGCGCGTGTTGAAGGTGCTGTTGCGCCCGATTTTGCCGTCATCCAAGGCTTTGGCGATGATAAAAGGCTTCATCACCGAACCGGGCTCCATCGTTTCGCTCACGGCGAAGTTGCGCAGGCTGGTGGCGGGGTATTCCTGGTAATAATTGGCATCGTAATCGGGCAGGCTGGTCATCGCCAGAATTTCGCCCGTTTGCGCGTCTAACACCACCGCGCCGCCTGCTTTGGCGTTAAAGTTTTTCAACGTTGCCGCCAGCTGATCGTGCGCCAGCTGCTGCAAATCTTGGTCAACCGACAGCACCAGCGTTTCGCCCGATTTTGCCGCCGTGTTTTCGGGCGAATCAATCAGCTCAACAATATTGCCGTGGCGGTCGCGCAGCACCACTTGCCGCCCATCTTCGCCTGTTAAACGCTGATTTGCCACGCGTTCCAAGCCTTCCAAGCCCTCGCCTTTATCGTTGGCAAAGCCCACAATATGCGAAAACAGATTGCCTGTGGGATAGGCGCGTTCGGTGCGCTCCTCAAAGCGCAAAGAGGGAATATTCAGCGCTTTGAGCGCGTCGGCTTCTTCCAGCGAAAGCTCGGTTTTAAACTGCACATATTGGCTGGAACGGTCTTGCAATTTTTGCCGCACTTCGCTTTCAGGCAGCTTCAAAATCGCCGCCAGCTTGGCAAACTGTTCATTGCTGATGGCGTTCCAGTTAATCTCATCGCCTTGGCGTTTGGGCGCGTAAATCGCTTTGGGGTTAAAAGTCGCCACTTTCAAATAACGGCTCACCGCCAAAATCGCGCCGTTGCGGTCGGTAATCGTGCCGCGCAGCGCAGGGCTTTTGATGCTGCGAACCACGCGGTTTTCGCTGAATTTGCTCAACTCGCTATGATGCTGCGCTTGCACGCGAAAGCTATGCCCCACCAACACGCAAAACGCGCCGCCAATCGCCAGCATCAGCCACGAAAGGCGTTTGTTCCCCTCAACAACTTGGCGTTTGGTTTCTTCTTTTTTCGCCATGTATGGCTTGAATTCATTATGGATTAACATCGTTTTCTTCTTAACTGCTTATTTAATTTTAATAACCAACAGCCACCGTGTTTTCTGACGTAGGCGCGCTCATCTTCATTTTTGCAGCGGCTCGCGCCACCTGTTTGGAATCAGACAGCTTGCTCTGCTCGTAAACCAGCTCGGCATGGTCTTGATTCAATCGGATTTTTTCTTCCTGCCCTTTGCCGTAAAGGTGCGTTTGCCGCTTAATCCCCATCCGCAAATCGGTTACATACAACGCCGAAAGCGTAACGGAAACCAGCAAAATAAAATTTAACTTAGACATCTTCACCCCGTTAGGCAGCCTGAAAATCAAATCGCCCCGCCGTGCGCTCCGCCACGCGAAGCACCGCAGAACGCGCACGCGGATTGGCAGCCACTTCCGCCCCGCTTGCCTTAATCGCCTTGCCGATTGCCCGCAAAGGCGGCGGCGGCAAATCCGCTTCGCGCACCATCGCCCATTTGGGCAACGGCGCATGAGTGGCATATTGGCGGATAAACTGCTTCACCAGCCTGTCTTCCAGCGAATGAAACGCAATCACCGCCAACCGCCCGCCCAAATTCAATCGTTCAACCGCTTGCGGCAAGACCGCTTGGATTTCGTCCAGCTCGCGGTTAATAAAGATGCGAATGGCTTGAAAGGTTCGCGTTGCAGGGTCTTGTCCTCGCTCACGAGTACGGACGCATTGCGCCGCGATTTTCGCCAACTTGCTGGTTGTATCAATGGGCGTTTCGCCTCGTTGCGCGACAATTGCACGCGCAATCGCGCGACTAAACCGCTCTTCACCATAATTCTTGATTACCTCGTTTATTTCTTCTTCGCTGGCAACCGCCAACCAATCGGCAGCCGATTGCCCGCGCGTGGTATCCATGCGCATATCCAAGGGCGCATCAAAGCGAAAGCTAAACCCGCGCGATGCATCATCAATCTGTGGCGAAGAAATACCCAAATCAAACAACGCGCCATCAATTTGGGCAATGCCCAGCTTATCTAAGGCAGCCTGAAAACCAGCAAAGCCATCATGCACCACGCTCACTCGCGCATCTTGCGCTGCTAAATCCTGCGCCACAGCAATCGCCTGCGGATCTTTATCAAAAACGACCAACCGCCCTTTTTCGCCCAGCTTAGACAAAATCAAGCGCGAATGCCCGCCGCGCCCAAACGTGCCATCCACATAAATACCGTTTTCTTGAATATTCAGCGCATCAACAGCCTCATTCAATAAAACGGTTATGTGTTGAAATGGTTCAGGTTTTGCAGCTAAGTTCATAATTGTAAATCAGTTTGGCTTAAATCAAAATCCAGCTCATCGGGGTCAATAGACAAGGCTTTTTCGGTTTCTGCCATTTTTTGTTCCAAGCCCCAAAGTTCAAGACGATTCACGCGCCCAACCAGCATCACATCTTTATCAAAATTCACTAAACGGCGCAGATTTTGCGGCAGCAACACGCGCCCCGCGCTATCCAATTCCAGCGTTTCTGCGTTGTGCAGCAGCAAGTTTTGATAAAGCTGCAAATTAGGCTTGCCTTTTACGTTGAGCGACAAAAGCTGTTGCTCCACTTTCTCCCACTCGCATTCGGGATAAAACAGCAAACGGTCGCGGCTATCCAGCGTGGCAACGATGCGTTGCGTATCAAAATCGCGCGACAAGGCATCACGAAACTTGGCTGGAATCGCCAATCGTCCTTTGTTATCAAGGGTTAATTCGTGAGAGCCGCGAAACATAGTTAAAAATCGGGTTGGTTTTACAATTTGGGAAAGTTTTACCACTTGGCACCACTTCCCCCCACATGGCTACACTATAAGCAAAAAACGGGCTTCGGTCAAACTGTCCAATTAGAATTAACCCTTTAAAAACAGATTAAAAACTCGTTTTTAAACGCATTTCAGGCAGCCTGAAAACGCATTCAAGCTGCCTGAAAAAACACGCAAAATTTTTTACCAATAAAAACAAAGCTCGTTCACAATCATATCGTTGCACGCGCCTAAACAAAGCCATTTATAATAGCTTTTTTGCTTGATATTTTTACAAAACTTAACCTTATGAGTTCAACACAAATCCCACATTTGGATAGCAATCAACAGCAAGCCAGCGATGCGTTGGCGCAAATGATTGCGGATGAAATTGCCCGGCAGGGCGCGATTCCGTTTTCGCGTTTTATGGAGCTGGCGCTTTACGCGCCGCAATATGGTTATTACACGGGCGGGGCGCATAAGATTGGCGCGGCGGGCGATTTTGTTACCGCGCCCACGTTGTCGCCGTTGTTTGGGCAAACTCTGGCGCGGCAAATTGCGCCGCTGCTGCCGCAAACGGCGGGCAATGTGTATGAATTCGGCGCGGGCACGGGCGCGTTGGCGGCAACCTTGCTGGATGCGCTTTCAGGCTGCCTGAACACTTATTATATTGTGGAGCTGTCGCCCGAATTGGCGGCGCGGCAACGCGAATACATCCAGCAACACGCGCCCGATTTGGCGCATAAAGTGAAGCACTTAACCGCCCTGCCCTGTTCTTTTGACGGCATCATCATCGGCAACGAGGTGTTGGATGCGATGCCGAGCGAGCGCGTTTGCCGCCACGAAAACGGCGATTTTTCGCGCGTGTGTGTGGGCTATGAAGCGGGGCGGTTTGCGCTGCGTTATCAATCGTTGCTTGACCCCGACCTTTTTCAGGCTGCCTTAAATTATTTTCCCGAGCCTGAATGCCTGCAACACGCGGGCGATTACACCAGCGAGCTGCATCCTACGCAACACGCCTTTATCCGCACGCTGGCGCAAAAGCTCACGCGCGGCGCGATGATTTGGCTGGATTATGGCTTTGATGCGGCGCAGTATTACCACCCCGAGCGCAGCGATGGCACGCTGATTGGGCATCATCGCCACCACACCATCCACGACCCGTTTTACCGCGTGGGGCTCACCGATTTAACGGTGCACGTTAATTTTAGCGACATCGCCGAGGCGGGCTGCGCGGCGGGTTTGGATTTAATTGGCTACACCAACCAAGCCACTTTTTTATACAACTTGGGCATTTTGGATTTGCTCGCCGCCGCTTTCCCGCAAACCGACACGCCGAGCTATTTTCAGGCTGCCCAAGCGGTTAATACGCTGACCGCGCAGCACGAGATGGGCGAATTGTTTAAAGTGATGGCTTTTGGCAGGGGCGTGGAGGTGGATTGGCGGGGGTTTGCGCGGGGGGATATGTGTCATAAGCTGTGAACGGGGTTCAGGCTGCTGATGTGTGTTGCGGATTGCGCTTGCGCGGTTCAATAAAGGCAGCCTGAAACCTGCACCAACCACGCAACCGATGGCGCGGCGGCTCGCCGACCTCTTGCCATCCCGTAAAACCCTGTTGAACACGACAATTTGGCGACGAGCCGTCGCCGCTCCATTTTAGATTTCAGGCTGCATCAAATGTCTGATGCAGCCTGAAAAATACAACGTTTAACCCGCGCCCGCGCTTATCACAAAGCGCAAACCTTTTTTCAGGCTGCCTAGCGTAACCGTTTACCACAATGCCCTGCCCCATTTAGGCAGCCTGAAAACACCACTCACAACACTCATTCCAACCAAGAGACTCCAACCATGCCCCTCTGCATCATCCCCGCCCGCGGCGGCAGCAAACGCATCCCCCGCAAAAACATCAAACCTTTCAACGGCAAACCCATGATTGCCCACAGCATCGCCGCCGCCCAACGCGCAGGCTGCTTTGCCCAAATCATCGTCTCCACCGACGACCCCGAAATCGCCGCCATCGCCCAGCAATACGGCGCAAGCGTCCCGTTCACGCGCCCGCGCGAACTCGCCAACGACTATGCCACCACAGGCGCAGTCATCGCCCATGCCGTGCAATGGATGCAACAACACGGCTGGCAAGGCAACGCCGCCTGCTGCCTTTACGCCACCGCGCCCTTTGTACAACCCCATGATTTGCAACAAGGTTTAACCGCACTCGCCCAAGCCTATGCCGACTACGCATTCAGCATCACCAGCTTCCCCTTCCCCATCCAACGCGCCCTCAAACTGCGCGCGCACAACCAAGTCGCCATGTTCCAGCCCGAAAACTTCGCCACCCGCAGCCAAGACCTAGAAGAAGCATGGCACGACGCAGGGCAGTTCTACTGGGGCACAACCGCCGCATGGCTCGCGCAAAAACCCATTTTCAACAGCCGAAGCATCGGCATCAAAATCCCCCGCCACCGCGTGCAAGACATCGACACGCCCGAAGATTGGACACGCGCCGAAATTTTGTATCGCGTGCTGCAAGAGCAAGCAAGCGAATAAACCGTTTTCAGGCTGCATCTTTACTCAACGCCAATAAGCAGCCTGAAAAAATAAAACCGCTTGATGTTGAGCCAACTGAGTAAATCGGCTTTTCAGGCTGCCTAATCTATCGCAACAGGTTGATGCTACTGCTTTCTCCCCTACGTCCAGCCGAACAGAGCGTCCTTTTTTCGGGAAAAAGCGTGCGCTTGTTCGACGACGCACGAAGTGCGGCTAGTT
>ERZ773060.208-NODE-208-length-25726-cov-6.59222_pt1 | contig 25726 bp, 21 predicted proteins | sample MGYA00580628_ERZ773060 | MGnify/ENA primary metagenome ERZ773060 (study PRJEB29015, sample SAMEA2738019) | human oral metagenome | biome: human oral; feature: human-associated habitat; material: dental | place: China | collected 2045 ... | reverse complement strand
CCAAAGGAACCCCCCACCCCTCAGACGGAAAAACCAACAACACCGCCTCCGCTGGTGTGGCATCAAACTCTTCTGTGGGAGCCACTTCTCCCGGAGAACCTTCCATCCGCTCCAATGAAAACCTCGGCAGCCCGGACCTGGCGTACACCAGCCAGGCTCACCCCTCGAGCCGCAACATTGACAACGCAGTTCCTGTCGGCGCGACCGCACACTCCTCTGTAGGAGCCGCTTCCCCCGGAGGACTTTCCGCCCATTCCAGCGAAAACCTCGGCAGCTCAAGTCTCGGGGGCGGCAACAACCCCCACCACCCTGCCGGAGGCGCCAACGCACACCTCACCGACAACAACGTCACATCCCCACACAACAGCTCCCCTCACACGCATGACGGTACTGGACACACCAGCGGAGCAGGCAGCACTGGCTCTTCAGGAAACAGCACCCATCCAAGCGGAACCAGCAGCGGATCCACCACCCCCACCACAGGTCCAGGCCACACAAGCGGAAACACCAACCCAACCAGCGGACCAAACACCACAGGAACCACCAGTAGCGCTCCCCCAACCAGCGGAGCAAACACCCCCACCCACACTGACGGCTCACACGCCGCAATGACAGCCGACAACGCACCCCCAACCAACAACAGCACCACCCACACAAGCAACACCACAACCCCAGACGGACCCCCCGGACACACCACCGGAGAACCCACCACCCCCAAACGCGCCCTCGACGACGACCCCACCACACGCTCAACCGACCCCGTCACAGTAGAACCCCGCCACGCCGAAGAACCCCCAGAAACCAGCAGCAGCGGCGGCGGAGACGACGGCAATAACCACGGCGGCGGCGGAGACGACGGAAACAACCATGACGGTCACGATGATGCCCACAGCCAGCATGAGAATGATCCATCTTCGGAGCCGGGAACCGGTAGTGATGGCGCGCAGACGCGACCGACTAATGGAACCAGCGTAACTCCTGGGAGCAAAGGACCGGCTTACGATCCGAACGCTCCGGTTCATGAAACCGTCTCAGCGAGAGAGGGAGGAAAGTACACTCCAGACGATGTACAGCAAACACTAGACAACGCCCCCCGCAACGAGGATGGTCAGCCCGTCGACCATCGCAACGGGAAGCCGTTGAAGCTCGAGAATATAAACGGCGACCGCGGCTGGATAATGAAGCATGATCCCGAAACGAATTCGTGGGTTGCCGAAAATCGCAGTCTCGACGATAGCGGCATGCCCTACCATGGCGAACCTGGGTCTTTTGGGTATGACGAAAACGGCGATCTTCTTCCCTACGCAAATCATCGTCCAGACTATGCCGAGAACCAAGTCAACGATGTGTGGACGCTCTCTCGCAATGAACAGCTCGATCAGATCAGTGATGGCACCCTGAACCTGCCAGAACCCGGGCCAGATAGGATGTGGATCCAGAAACTGGACGACGTCGAGGGACCGAACATTCACGTCGACCCCGAAGGCAGGAAGTGGGCCGAGATCGAATGGCGACCGGGAGAGAGCCGCAATGACCTCTGGGACATGGGTCATATTCCAGAAGCCAAATACAGCGACCTGAAAAATAGATACCTCTCAGGGGAAATCGACAAGGAGGAATTTTTGCGCGAATATCACGACCCGAATAACTACCGAGTACAGGATCCAGATCGCAACCGCTGGCACGTTGATGAATAATAACAGCAGGAAGGAGAGTGGATAATGGCGACACCAGAGAAAGCGATGCGGCCCGGCACCGCAGCCAAGCGCGGCACCTTGAATGACTTAAAGAAAGCAGTCGAGGATTATCCGGAAGTCGATTGGAGAAGCTTCCTTTTCTGGGCCATCGGAAACATGGATCCGACATCGCGTGTCGAGATTGTCAACTGGATGCTCGATCATGGCGCCGACGCGGCTCAGATTACTTCTCCCGGTAACATCAATGCGCTGCATGTACTATTCAATCAGCGTGAGCATGACTACAGCATGGAGGCGAGGGTGCTGCTGCGACTTCTCGAAGGCGGAGCAGACATCAACCTCAAGGCGCAAAAGTGGGGGGTACCCCTCTTGACGCTCAACAACAACCTGAATATCAAAGATCATGACCTCGGACCATTCTACGACGTGATTTTCTCTTGGCCGGGAATTGACTGGGAAGCCGGGGCAGGAAAAGCTTTCGGCAAGCCCGTCACGCTGAGGCAGGTCATCGACCTCGCCGAGAATAGACGACCCGAGATGTGTCGACGAATGCATGAATACCTCGAACATGGCCCATCTCAACGACCCAACTTGCTGTAACTTTCAATATTTTCAGCGATTCAAGGCCTGTGCAACACAAAACGCTCATTCACGAGGGGGAGGTGAAGCTACATCCCGCGACAGATTGCATTGTGGTTTCGAAGGTGCCACAAGCGCGGTGGTAGTCGGTGCGAGCGAACTCGCCAGATCTTGAGATTCGCAATGACACGTTCAACGAGATAGCAGAAACGACTGATAGTCGCGTTGTTTCTTTATCGCTGTTGTCAAGTTCACCATGGACAGGCTTCTTGACAGGGTGATCATTCCCCATTCGATGTAACCCTTGCCTCCAATACGATTCTGACTGTCGAGGCCTGTATGGAATTCGGATTCCTTGAAGGCCTTTCCATCATGAGCACTGCCTGGTAGAAGCGGGAAGAGCCGGGCAATATTTCAAGCCAAGGCACAGGCCACCTGCGGGTTCGCTCCCGTCGTCTGACGCTTACCTGAGTACAGCTCAGGGATACTCGCGCCACGAACCAGCAAGGCGCCAAAGTACCGTCAATGATCTGTTGGCAGCCCGGGACAAGCGCTCCATCTCAAGTATCTGCACATGGAGAACCTCGGCGACGCCGGCCGAAATATTGACACGCACACTAGAGCGAGGGCAGCCGACGGAGACGCCTCGTTCGACCCACCCGCATGGGCCGACGCCGTGCAACAGCACGGCCCGACCAACCCAGATGGCTGGATCGAACACGGCAACCCCAACTTCGCCACCGGAGAGCGAGCGTGGACAAACAATTGCGGCCCATGCTCACGCTCCTTTGCCGACACCTATCAAGACGGAACACCCATCGCGGCACACGGTGATTCGATTGGAGGTGAGGGCGCTGAAATGTATGCCATAACGGGCTCATCTCCAGAACCTGGACTAACCAACCCCCCCACCTAAGGAAGAGAAGCATATTGACCCTGGAGCTAAAGAAGATGGGCATGTTGATCCTAAGGAATTTACGAGTGCCGCTTACGATACCTTGGGAGAAAGATTGCTCCAGGAGCCCCCAGGTACAGTAGCGATCGTAGGAGTTGACTGGGACGTTCCTGGAGTTTCTCGCAACGATTCAGGCGGGCACTGGTTTAATGCTTACGTGGATGATAGCGGAAACCTTCGCTGGGCCGATGAACAGGAAAGGATAACCACCGACCGGCCTCCTAGATATGATGATAATATCTGGAATCTAGATGTGATGATTCGAAATTCACAAGACTCCGAGTGGAGAGGATTGGACCTTGGAAAACAAGACAAATAAAGAAGTATTTGACTTTTTTGCCGACTGGTATTCAAGAAACATAAATGCCTCAGCCCATCTCCATCCAAATGACTGGAAAGCCATTCCCTACGAAGACGCTCACATTGTGAAGCGAAGCGGGAATAAGAGAACGAGTTATATGCATCTCGTCAGAGATGGCGATTGCATCGGATTCTCCGTGGCCTTCCTCTCCTTGGAGAAAGCGTATCAGAAACTTCTCGAACGCAAGAACCCGCAGGAATAGGAATTCAGAGGACGCCACCCCGTCACTACAAACCTCCAGCAAAGAGGGTTCGAACTTTACTTCGGAAGAAGGGACACGAAAAGAAGAAACATTCCACGCGATGGCTTGCATTGTTATCTTGAAGGCTTTATGGAGGCGGCGATATTCGACGCAGAAAACAATCAGGAGACCCTTCACAGACGACACATCGACCAGCAAATCCCTAGTCAAATCGCACTCGAGGATAGTCGCGCAAGTTATTTAAAGAGGTGTCCTTCGACAAGAGAGGGCAACCTGTTCTTGTCGCGCGTCAGACTATGCTGCAGGGCTGTTATGTAGGGAGAAAGTCACTGAGCAGTCGATCAGATGGCGGACAGCCGCGTTCATGGAGACTGGCAGGACCACTCTGGTGGCTGGCTGATTCGGTCCTTCGTCTCGGGAGGAGCAGCTAGAGGCCAAGGGCGCCGAGTTGCCCCAGACGCTGGGCCAGGCAGACCTTGGAGGTCAGAGCGTGGAACAAGTCGGCTGAAGGCCGACTGGGCGCTTCGAAGACCTCGAGGTGATCCGAATGAAGGCGGGCATGTCGAACCGTGAGGCTCTGCCAGCTCTTCGACATGCCCGAGCGCATCTGGCGTCGCTGGCAGGCCAAGGCCCGCACCGAGGCACCGAGATACAGACCCAAGACTCCCTAGCCGCAACAATGGCGGAGACGGCCACAACAACGACGGTACAGATCCCGAGCTGGAGAGACTCCGAGACCGACCCTCGGAAACCATCGATGACGTCAGGCTGGTCAACGAAGAACTGCCATCGCACTACACTGGAGAACATGCCGAGGTAGGGAAAGCGCTGGACGACGGCTACGGATTGATTGAGGATCCGACTCACCACTTCGGAACCAATCCAGAAACGGGCCTACCCAACTCTTATAACGAGTGGGCTGAGAAATACCGACGCAACGAAACGGATTGCTATTGGCCAGAAAACGACCCCGACGGTCCGGTAACCAATGGGATGAAATCTGATTCGATCGAAAATGAATACAAGATCGACAAGTGCATCGAAAAATATGGTGACCGCATAGATCGCGTAGGAGATCCAGGAGGAAAATATTTTAGGGCCATCAAAGGAGACCACGTATCCAGCTTTTCAGAAATATCTATCGATCCCAGATCTGCCTGCAAGCCTTATTACCAGCATAAGCTCACAGGATACTGGCCAGAGGGCTACAAGATCGAAACGGGAATCGTCGCTCCATGGCACGACTCACCAGGCGGCGCACGGCAAGTACAAATCTACAATGATTCAAACCGCACCGTGACTGCAGAAGAAGCATTAAAAGAAGGAATTTTAAGAGGAGATGCCAACTATGACGGATTGCATTAGCAGATTGATCACATCCTTGCGTGAGGTTGAGGTTCGCGCTCATGATGACAAGGGGTTTCTGAGTATTCACCGCGGACGGAACATAAATAACATCCGCTTCTGGGGCACAGAGGAGGCATGGAATTTTGGCTATCTACGCTGGCCCATGGAACCAACAGCAGCTCTCGCCACTCCCGATCGTGATATTGCACTGTGCTGGCTGATCTGCTGCACCGGCAACCTGTACCGCAAGAAACGGGAATGGCCCTTCCTCCTTCCCCTGCGAAACAGCCCCGGATTCGCGAACGGCTGGACAGCCGAACAAACCTCCGAACAAACCGTGGCCTACAGTGTCAAAGCCACCGGACGCCTCATCCGACCCAACGGCACCCCGGTCGACATGAACATGACCACCACCTTCCCCCACGCCCCAGAACTCGCGGCCCTCTCCCACCTCATGCACCTAACCCCCGACCAAGTCCTGGACGCCTACCTCACCCCCGACGGCGGCCCCCTGAACCACCTCCTCGAACACGGAGACCCCGTCACCAACCAAAGCACAGACTTCAAGCGAATGGTCGACGCCCACACCGAACCTGCATCGGTACACACAGAAGGCTTCACCATCGACTGGAACAAACACTTCTGGCTCGAGGACGGCTGCTGGCACTACGGAACCACAGAACGCAGCGAAAGCAGAAGCGAAGACATCTCCAGCCCCCATCAAGACTTGGTGCTTCGCTGGGCCGCATTTGAAACCCTGAACATCTTCCGCAGAAGGAAAAAATGGCCACTACTCTTCACTAGCCCTCTCCCGAAAATCGCCATGGGCTGGACTGTGAAAGAAACACACAACAGGACCCGCGGCACCTTGGTCTCCCCGGAAGGAACCGTCTTGGAGATGGTCCTGAAAGCACTCATGTCAAGCCCTTGGAAGTTGAACGTATATTCTCATCTCGCACCCAGCACTCCTGAGCAGATCATCGACAATTTCCTGCTGGAGGATGGCGGCTCCTTCCGAAATTACCTCGCCACACCGCCATCCTCCTAGACAGGAACCCACAAGTGACACGTTGAGGCTTATTTATAGGGGTGTTTTGGCTTTCCCCAGCTAAGGTTTCACCCAGAGGGGGATGTGAAGGCGGCTTGCCCGATCTAAGATAATTCAAGGTGTAGACGGAGTTCATGTAGCGAGTTTCGCAGAACGTTCAATCGACCCCAGGTCCGCCTGCAAACCATATTACCAGTATCAATTTACCGGACACTTGCCAGAAGGCTATAGAATTGAGACCGGAACCGTCGCCCCATGGCATGACGCGCCAGGTGGTGCACGGCAAGTTCAAATTTACGACAAAAACGGGAAGCCGATTACAGCAGATACTGCGCTGGAAAAGAAAATTTTGAGAGGAGTTGCCGACTTTGTTGGATTGCCTTAAAAGAGTAATCTCATCCTTGCGTGATGCAGGAATCGGAGTATACGTATCCGCTGATGATGGGTGCGTCGCGATCAATCGCGAACAACATGTTCGCGAGGTTCGATTCTGGGACACGAACGGCATGTGGCACGTTGGCTACTACGGGCATTTCGAGGAGCCAATAGCCACCCTTTCCACTCCCGACCACGATGTCGCACTGCACTGGCTGATCTGCTGCACCGGCAACCTGTATCGCAAGAAGCAGGAATGGCCCTTCCTCCTTCCTCTCCGAACCATTTCCGGATTCGCGAGCAGCTGGACAGCCGAGCAAACCTCTGAGCAAACCTTGCTCTATAGTGTCAAAGCCACCGGTCGTCTCATCCGACCCAACGGCACCCCGGTCGACATGGAAATGACCACCACCTTCCCCCACGCCCCAGAACTCGCGGCCCTCTCCCACCTCATGCACCTAACCCCCGACCAAGTCCTGGACGCCTACCTCACCCCCGACGGCGGCCCCCTGAACCACCTCCTCGAACACGGAGACCCCGTCACCAACCAAGGCACAGACTTCAAGCACTTGGTCAGCGCTTGCGCCAAACACGTGACCACGTACACAGACGGCTTCACCATCGACTGGAGCAACCACTTCTGGCTCGAGGACGGCTGCTGGCACTACGGAACCACAGAACGCGGAGAAAACCGATACGCCATCATTTCCAGCCCCTACCATGACCTCACACTACGTTGGGCAGCAGTCACAATGCTCAACGAAGTAAGAAGAAAACGCCACTGGCAAACCATCTTTTCCCACAAGCTCGATATCCACCTCGCACCCGGATGGACAGCCAAGGACTCAAGCGATGGGGACTACGGCACCCTGATAAGCCCCGACGGAGACACACTGAGCATGGTCATGGAGTCCTCTTTTCCGAAACACAAAACACTCACCTGGTATTCCCACCTCACGTCCCTCACGCCTGAGCAGATCATCGACAATTTCCTGCTGGAGGATGGCGGCTCCTTCCGAAATTACCTTGCCACACCGCCATCCTCCTAGACAGGAACCTACAAGTGACACATTGAAGATTATTCACAGCTATCCTCACGATGTGTCTGACTAGAGTTTTCGCTGATTGACGCGCCGTCTGTGAATAACCCTCATAGCCCTCTTTACCCATGGGGGCACAACAGGTAGGATCCCCCACAGGGTTATCAGCTAACCTCTCAGGAGTCATGCATGACAAACCAGACCCCGCCCTCCCACACTCATGAGCCCACACCCGAGGAACGTCTGGCCAACGCCATCGAAGGCATACGTCACCTACCTCCTGTTGGTGGCGTCACTTTCCGCGGCATCACTACCCCTCGCACAACAGCCCCAAACGTTCTGGTCACTCAGAACATCACAGCCACCAGCCGCGACCTGACCGTGGCCACCATCGGCCTGACCAGCCCTGGCATCGCAGCCGTCATCCTCCATACCGGAAGAGACGTAACCCCGCTCTCAGCAGTACCTCAAGCCCAAGAAGTAGCGCTGCTTCCCGGCACCGTCCTCTTCACCGGACGTTTCATAGAAATCGCCGGGCATACCATTGAAATCGTCGAACAACTCCTTCCCGCCGACGACGGCCAGTGGACCTCATCCACCACCACGGAAGGCCTCACCCGACTCACCCAAGCCGTCGCCACCGCGATCAAAAACGCCACAGGACAGCCCTGCCCCATCAACACCGCATATTGCGAACGCTTCACCATACCAATGACCTAGGGGTACGAGGGCCCTATCGCCACCATGGGCAGGACTTCCAACACCTGATCCACGCCCGCGGCAGTAACACATCACCCATGAAAACGGTTCACCCTCCCGGGTATATATTACGGATGGAGGCGTATCCAAGGCCACCTTCAAATACGATCCGACCAAGGATTTCACTGGCTGAGAGGCAGCCTGCGAATAAGCCTCATGGATTCCACATCTCTGGATCGAGGATGGCTACCGCAGCGAGAATTAGACAAGGCGGCAGCCTAACCCATAATCCGAACTCTCACTACTATCCACAAAACCTATAGCACTCCAACCAGCTTCCTGCGAGAAGACGGAGGACGCCTCCACAATGTTCTCCGCCGCGTCGCTGCTGGCCAGTAGACTCAGACGATCCCGGTTGAAGCCTTGGCGACACCAGAAGGTCCACACCAGACGGACAAACACTCCGGTCGGCAGGGTGCGCCGCAGGACCAAACTGAATCCATTCCAGAAGGAGAACCATCACGATGGACCTATTCGACCAACGCCTGGCACAACTGGACGTGGACATCGAGGCCGTACATCAACGAGCCGCCGCAGCCACGGCTTTCCGGCAGGGCACGGAGAAGGTGCGCGGCAGAAGCAGCGTGGACGGCATCGAGGTGACCGTCGACTCAGCCGGCACCCTCATCGACCTCGACCTCGGGCAGGACCTGGCATGGGCCCGGAAAGCGATCCTGGAGGCCTACCAGAAGGCCCGGCAAGAAGCGGGACGCGCAGTCGTCACACTGGCCCAGGAAAACCTCGGCGAGGACGACCCCTCCATCTCCCGGCTCCAGGAGGTCTACGGCATCACCGACGAACCCGAACGACCCGAGGACAGCGGCGCTCCCCGGGTGGGCGTGTGGCGTCCCGGTGGGGCACTCTGACCAACGCCCCGGTGCGTACAGCCCAGGGCGGAGGGGACGTCGTCCCGGCTCAGGTGTTCGGCTCCGACCACACAAGCTGGGCCAAGAAATTACCCGCGTCACGTGAGATCACCTGGGCGCGACCCGCATCCAGCTTCATGGGCTTGATCCTGCCGATGATCGCACCCTCATCCGGACTGCCCGACATGAGAATGCCGGTCGTCCCCAAATCCCTCATCGCCTGAAGCACCGGCTCGAAGGCCGCCCGGGAAGCACCACCCATACGACGAACCACCATGACGTGCAGGCCGACATCCTGGGCCTGCGCCATCAACGGCTGCAGCACCGCCACCGGGTTGCGTCCCTGCAACGCCACCAGGTCGTAGTCGTCGACCAGGACCCAGGCCTCAGCACCCGTCCACCAGGAACGGTCACGCAGCTGCTTCGATGTGACCTTGTCGTTCGGCATGCGCGTCTTCAGGTATTCGGCCAGGCCGCCGAGGTTCTCCTCGGCCTCGTCCTTGTTCGTCATGTACGCGGCAAGGTATTCCTCCGGCACCTGATCCAACAACGAACGCCGATAGTCCACCACGAAGATCTGCGCGTCCTTCGGGCTGTGCGTGCGCACCACTTCCTGGGCGATCGAACGCAGGAATGTCGTCTTGCCTGCCTTCGCGTCGCCGAACAAGAACAGGTGGCTCTCCTGGCGGGGATGGAACATGAACGGGCCGAGGCGGGACTCCTCCACCCCCAGCACGAGCCCCTGAGCAGCAGCCGGCTGATCCAGCAGTTCCTTGACCGTGATCCGTCCAGGTAGCAGCCGCAGCTTCGGTCCCGGCTTCGTGGCCTTCGCGATGGCTTCGAGGGTCGTCGCCACGCCCTTGCCGAGGGTCGAAGGATCGTGATCGCCGTCAGCACGAGGCAGCGCCACCAGGACGTGGTGAGTGCCCACCTCCTGGCCGCGACCGGGACGCTCCAGGGGAACCCCTGCCGCCACCTTCCGGTTGAACTTCGTGTCACTGGCGTCGCCGAGCCGCAGCTCCAGCCGCGACCCGAGAGCATCCGCCACCTGCTGACGGAAATCCGCCCACCGGTTGGAAGACACCATCACGTGCACCCCGAACGACAGGGCACGCGCCATCAGCGCCATCACGCGCATGTCCAGGCCCTCGATGTCGGTTTTCATGGCGGCCCATCCGTCGATCACGAGGAACACATCCCCGTAGCCGTCGTCGAACCGCCCCTCGGCCCGTCCCTGCCGGTAGGTATCCATCGAGTCGATGCGATTCGCGCGGAAATACTTCTCGCGATCATTCATGATGCCCTCGATCTCGGCCATCATCCGGTTGATCACGTCCGGGCGGTCACGGGTCGCCACACCCGCTATGTGGGCCGCGCCCTCGAAGGGAGTGAAGGTGCCACCGCCCAGATCCAGGACGTAGAACTGCACCTCTTTCGGGGTGTGCACCAGACTCAGCGCCATCACCACCGACCGCAGAGTGGTCGACTTGCCCGTCAACGGCCCGCCGACCACAGCGAAATGGCCATTGGCGCCGGAGAAGTCGAACTCCAGGATGTCGCGGCGCTGCTCCAGGGGAAGGTCCACGATCCCGACAGGGATGCACAACGGCCCGCGGGCCCGCCAAGAAGGAGAAATCAGCCCCAGCTCCGGGACCACCGTGAGGTCCTTCATCATCGAGTCCATCGTGTCCGACACATCCAGCGGCGGCAGCCACACCTGATGGGCCGGCATGCCCTTGCCCTTCATCCGGGCGACGGCTATGTCCATCTGGGTCATGTCGTCCCACATCTCGTCGCCGGGTTTCACAACCGGACCGCTGGGGACGACGGGCTCCTCCACGGGCTCCTCCTCCTTGACGACCAGCTCGGTCGTGAAGGGCAGGATCGTGACCGGACCTGTGCTCCCCCCTTCCCGAGCCACGGTCTCCGCCTTGCGGGTGGGGGGTGGGGCGGCCACGTAGGAGGCTCGGAAACGGATCATCTGGTCCGTGCCCGGTTTCAGGTAGCCGACGCCGGGGTAGGACGGTAGCTCGTAGGCGTCGGGCACACCCAGGACGTCACGCGACTCGCTCGCGGAGAAGGTGCGCAAACCGATCCGGTAGGACAGGTGCGAGTCCAGGCCCTTCAGGCGTCCCGCCTCCAGGCGCTGCGAGGACAGCAGCAGGTGGATCGACATCGAACGTCCCAGACGCCCGATCGCGACGAACAGATCCACGAACTCGGGTTTCGCACTCAGCAGCTCCGAGAACTCGTCGAGGATCAGGAACAGCGCGGGCATGGGCGGGAAGTCGTGCTTTCCCGCGATCCGGTCCGCCTCGTAGTCGGTAACGTTGGCGTAGTTGCCTGCGTCACGCAGCACCTCCTGCCGGCGCACCATCTCACCACGCAGGGCGTCCTGCATGCGGTCCACCAGGGACAGCTCCGATTCCAGGTTCGAGATCATGGCCGACACGTGGGGCAGATCCGACATGCCCGCGAAGGTCGCGCCGCCCTTGAAGTCGACCAGGACGAAGTTCAACTGCTCCGGTGAATGCGTCAACGCCATCGCCAGCACCAGCGTTCGCAGCACCTCGGACTTGCCGGAACCGGTCGCACCGACCAGCAGGCCATGCGGGCCCATGCCCTGCTGCGCCGATTCCTTGATGTCGAGGGCCACCGGGACGCCCTCAGGGGTCACCCCGAAGGGCACCTTCAGCCGATCGCGACCCTCACGCCGCTTCCACTGTCTGTCCGGGTCGAAGTCGCGGATGTCGCCGCAGCCCAGCAGCTCCGTCAAGTCCTGGGAACGTTTCGGATCGGACTTGCCAACCGGGGACTCCGACTCGGGACGTTCCTCGGTGACCCACGGGGCCATGCGCCGCGCGACCGCCTCGGCCTGCGCCTCCCCCATGACGTCCGGGGTGGCAATGATGGGTTCCTGGTCGAGGAGCAGCAGCTCCATCTGCCCGCGGTCCCCGTCCTCCTGCCCGGGGTGCAGGATCATGCGCAGAGTCGACCGGGAGGTCATCGGCCCCCAGGACGTCATGGTCCGCACGACCGTCACGCCCTCGGTCCCCCCGAAACCACCGAGGGTGCTGTTGACCGGAAGGTCCACGCCGTCGAGGATCAGGAAAAGATGCGGCCACGCCGTCGCCTCCGAACGTGCCCGGAACGTGCCGCGATCCGTGTACTCCTCACCGAGCATTTCCTCCAGCTCGCCGGGACCGGTGACCACCATGCGGGCCGGCCCCAGGGCATCGCTGACCTGCGTGGAGCGGGCGTGGGGCAGCCACTTGACCCACTCCCAGTGTTTCCGGTTCGCCTCGGAGCACACGACCGCGACGCGCAGGGCCTGCGGGGAGGCGAAGGTCGTCATGTGCATGAGCATGGCCCGCACCTGCGAGCGCGTCGCACCGGCGGGGCCGGCGACGTCGACGTGACTGAAGTCGCCGAGCATGACGCCGAAGGGCATCTCGTCAACCATCGAGTGTGAGTCGATGAACCGCCGCATCGCGGAATGACACACCACGTCAGGCTTGGCGAGGGGGGCGATTTCCGGCTCGACGAGCTCCATCGCCAGCGACTGCGAGGAGGTGCCCAGCCGCACCTGCATGGCCATCATGTCGCCCGCCTCCCGTTCCCACAGGCGGGTGCCTTCCTGGGCGATCAGCACCAACGCATCCGGTGAGGGCAGATGCCAACCGATGTAGGCGCGCTGCTTGCGGGTGACGATGCGCACGGTCGTGCGGGTCTCGCTCAGATAGGTCAGGTATTCGCGACGCAGGGTGTCGATCTTCTGTCGGTGCCCGGAGACCTGGCGATAGATGTTGAACCCCACCATCGACAGCATGGCGACGATCATGCCACCGCCCATGAGCAGCATCCTGGTGTTCTGTCCCTGGGACATCGCCATGAACACCATGACGCCCATCGAACCCATCATCGGGATGACGGTCATTAAAACGTTTCCCATGCCCGCAGCCTCGGGCTGATCGGGGGGCGCCTGGATGTCGATCTGCCCGGTGGGAAGATCAGGGGCCTTAGCCTCACCCTGCTTGGTCTGGGCCATTCCCAAAGTACTCCCCGTCTCGTGTGGTCTGATCACGTCGTATGGTCTAGGTACCGTCGAAGCCGGCACCCATACTATCGTCATACGATGGGTCACACTTCGGCCCGAGCCGCCCAGATCACCGATCCAGCACCATGGAGGAACGCATGTCCACGCCTCTCGCGTCGACCACGGTCCTGCACGGCATGTCCAAGCGTGACGTCGCTGTCCCGGTCGGAACGACGGTGGCCTCCCTGATGCGCATGTTGGAGATCGATCCGACGTCCATGAACCTCGCCCACCCGGACGGCACCCCGGTAGGGCTGGAGCAGGTCATCGGCCCCGATCTGCCGTCCGGCGCCGTGCTGACCCTGAGCGGCAGCGTCGAAAGCGCCACCATCGCCAAACAGGTCGCAACCCGTGCCGCCTCGCCCTGGCTGCGACCCGCCCTGGTTCTCGTCGTGTTCCTCACCCTGATGACGAGCATCGAGACGGCCTGTCTGATCGGCCCCGCCCTCGGGTGGTGGTCCGTTCCAGTGGCCCTGAGGGTGACGGCAGCCGTGATCTGCGCAGTGACGGTGGCTGTTTCGCTGCAGTGGTGGCGACTCCGCAACACCGCCCCGGGCCTCCTGGCCACCACGACGCTGATTGGTATCTGCGGGACAGCCGCCCTGCCGCCGTCCACGATTTTTCTCTCACAACTAGCGGTCGCGGTGACCACCTGGACAGCGTTGATGGCAGCACTGTGCATCTGGTTGATCGACAAATCGGCGCTCAGCGCCACCCTCGCAGCCGTGTGGGGAGCGGTCAGTCTTCTGGCGTCGTTCGTCATCATGTGGGACATTCCCATCACTATGGTCGCCCCCCTGGCCATGGCAGTGGCCACGATCGCGGTCTCGACCATTCCAAGTTTCGCGTTCCGTATCCCGGAGACCCAGTTGCTGGACCTACCCACCGTCACCACGTCCGCACCGACCGTGCGGGCTCCGCAGGTCGCACCACCCTCCCCCATCACCGCCGGCAAGATCCGCCGCACAATCAGCGAGGCCACGGCCCGTGATCAGCTGCTGCTCATCGTGTGCTGCAGCGCCGTCGGCATAACCGCCTTCCCGGCCTCACGCACGATGGGCGCCGATCAGTGGACCGGAGTCGTCGGCACCGTCATGATGGTCACCGCATTCTTGAGTATGGCGCTGGTGCCCCGTGCCCGACGCGACAGGCTGGGACGGATCCTGCCCCGGATCAGTGCCCTGCTGATCCTCATCGCGGCGCTGACCACGCCCAGCACCTCCCAGACCCTGGGGTCGCAGATCACCACCTTGATCCTGACCGTCATGGCAGCGACACTCAGCATCACCGCCACGGCACTCGCCAAGGCACGTCCCTCAGCGCTGATCGGACGCATAGCTGACATCACACAGACGTTCTCCGTGTTCCTCCTCCTACCAGCAGCGGTCTACGCCGCCGGGCTGTTCGATCTCGTCCGACAGATGACATCATGACCCAGACCTACCCAGCCCAGTACCTTCCCCAGACCGAGTTCCCCTCGCCCGGGCCCGACCTCCTGCCGACCACGACATCCACGGCCCCCACCGGGGTTCTCGCTCCCGCCAGCGGGGCGAAACTCGCGTGTGCCTACCTGACGGATGCGGTTTGTGTCGCAGCCGTTGCCGGCCTGGTCTGGCTGCTGTTCCCCTCTCTGGTCATAACCGGCATTGTCGTGCTCCAGATGGCGGTAGTGTTCAGCCTGCTCCGCGCCCGCACGGGTCGCACGCCTGGCGCCCTGCTCACCCGCACTGCGGCCGTCACTGAGGGCACGTCCCGAGCTCCCGGCCTGAAACGTCAGCTGGTCCGCTCGATGCTGATGACCCTGCTCCACATCACTGCGTTGGGTCCCCTGATCAGCATCCTCTTGGGTCGCGACGGCCAGGACTGGATGGATCGCATCTGCGGTACTGCCTCGGCAGATCTGCGTAAACCCGCCATCACAGCGCAACAGACACACACCCAGAGCGCTTTCTCCCCGTACGGAGATTTCGCCGCTGCACAGGTCTTCACCCCCAGCCACGACGCCGCCGTCCCGAACCCGTCCTTCACCAATCCGGCATCCCCGTTCCCGCAGAGCGCACCCATCGCGAACCCCGTGGCACCACCGACTACGACACAGTGGCCCCGGACGGGAGCCCCTCAGGCGCAGGGACCCTGGGATCTTCCGAGCGCTCCTCAGCCAATTCCCCCCGTCGATAATGGCTACAACGCTGCAGCACCACTGACTTCTTGGGGACAGCCCTCCCCTCAAGCGCCCGTCGCTGCGCCACCGGCGCCCTGGGGACAGCCCTCCCCTCAGGCACCCGTCGCTGCGCCACCGGCGCCCTGGGGACAGCCGGCGCCACAAACCTTCCAGAGCCAACCCAGTGCTCCTCAGCCGCCTGCCTGGCGCAGCACTGCGGCACCTCAGGCAGCTCCGTCCCAGGAACCGGTCGGTGGTGGATCCGCTGGCACGGGAGGCACATCCACCACCGGCACCCCGCCGCCTTCGACACCCGGAAGGGCTGCCGTCAACCACGACGAAGCCTTGGAAGCACATCACAACGCTACCCAGAATCGTCCGGCACCGGCCACGTCCGGGCCCGCCGCCCCCTCCACGGTTGAGGAGGCAGCGCCACTGCCCAAGGCACATCAGCTGTCGAGTCCGCGCCGCGCCGCCGCCCAGGCCCCCGACATCACCCAAACCCACTCCGTCCGGACTCCTCAGCATTCCGCGGCCTCTCCGGCAAGCGCCGCCAACGATGAACCCGTGGCATGGCTGGTGGTCGACTCGGGGCAGCGGGAGAAGATCGACGCCGTCCTGGTGATCGGTCGCGAACCCAGCAATGCTGCTGCGGGAGAGCGACTGGTCGCCCTTCCTGACCCCACCCGCTCGCTTTCACGCACCCACATGCGCGTCGGAGTCACCGACACCGGCCCCTGGGTGGAGGATGCCTTCTCCACCAATGGGGTCACGATCCGCACGGCAGAGAACATAGTGACCCGTCTGGAGGGCAGCAAACGCACCCCAGTTCCGTTCGGCACAACCCTCATCCTGGGGGAACGAACGATGAAGATCGTGGACGCGTGAGAAACGCCAAAAGCTCGAGACTCTTCTCCCGACTCCCATTTCGCAACGGTCGTGGTGACCTTGTGCCCGGAGAAAAGAAAAACCGCCCACCTGATGGGTGGACGGGACAATAATCCCTGACAAGAATGCGTCCACCGACCAGCGGGGCGAAACCATTCTCGCGGATCTACCCTCATGAAATATCGCGCGAGACAGCACAAAACAAAGATGGGGCAGGAGCTCTCGCTCCCGCCCCATCTTTCAACGGTCAGGCCTCGAAACGGCTCGCGTTCCTGGCTTCGGTGTTCTGGTACTGAACACCAGCCTCCCCGACCTTCCCGTGCAGTTCCTGAAGGATGCTGTGCATATCGGCCATCTTCTGATCCCACTTGGCCTTGGAAGCCTGGTAGGCCTGCTGGGCCTGGCCGTCCCAGCTGCCGTACAGCTTCTTGACTTCGCTATCCAGGGTGTCCAAGGAAGTCTGAATCTTGTTCGACTCATTCTGAACGTCGGTGGCAAGCTGCTGAATGGCGGGAAAAGATACCTTGATGTCTTCGCTCATTGATGTGTCTCCTTTGCTCCGAAAAATCAGCCCATGCGGGACGAGATGCTCTGGAAGGTCGACTGGTGCTCGTCTTCAGCCGCGTTGTAATCGGTCTGCGTGGAGCGCAGGTTAGCCTCGAAGTTGTTCAACTCATTGTTGACTCCCTCGGCAGATTCCCGCCAGCGAGCAACTGTCTCAAGCATCGCCCTGGAGGCGGGGCTTTCCCAGCCACCGCGCACGGCCTGCGCGGACGAATCGACTGCGCTGATGCTTGACTGCACTTCGTTGCGAGCCGTCGCGCTGGCGTCGGCACCAGCAAGAATTGCGCCTGCACCTGCGCTATACGAGTTACTTGACATGTACATCCTCCAGTGAGATGGGTGCGGTGCGACCGACAGTTTCTGCCGCGCCGTTGATGACACTGAAGACTTTACTGCACGATCGGGTCAGGTTCCCAGACAGTCCGGTGGGATACGACGTCACCCCGGAGGAAGTAACCTTGAGCGCGGATCTCGTTACAGTACCCACACGACGAACCCCAGCTTCAACAGACAAAGGAACCCGATGCCTTCAACCGGAAGCTCCAGCGCCGGCGCCCTCATGCCAGTTTCACTGGCCATGAGCGGCAGCACCGTCGACATGTCGGTCCCACCCAATGTCGCCCTGGCCGAGCTGGTCCCCGCCATGGTCAAGGCTCTGGGACCGCTGGATTCTGGAACCGCCACGAAGGGTTTCACGGTCCGCACATCCGATGGCCATGCTCTCAACCAGTCACGGACGCTGCCCGATCAAGAGGTGCGTCCCGGCGCGGTTCTCACGATCGAACCGATGGGCAGCAACGCCCAGGACCAGCGATATGACGACCTCATCGAGGCCGTCGGAACAGCGGTTGCCGACAACTCGACGCCGTGGAAGAAAACCAATTCCGTCCAGCTCTCGGCGCACGCCTCAGCCGCTCTGGTGCTGCTCGCGGCCCTGCTCCTGGTCACCGGCACCCACGAGCCGATCCTGACGGCGGTGATTGGCGTCAGCGGAGCGCTCCTGACCACCCTGGCAACCGCGATCGTGGCGCGGATGCCGGATCGTCCCGGGGCACTCTCCCTGGGGCACACCACACCCATCTTGATCGCCTGCGCCGCCTTCGCGATCGCCCCGGGGGATTGGTCCGCGCTTCCCCTGGCGATGGCCGGGGCCGGCCTGTTGGCCGGCGCCACGGCCCTTCTCGTGCTTCCCCCGGAGCTGAGCATCTCCATGACAGCGCCCATGTCAGCGGGTGTTTCCTTCTGTCTCGTCGGTCTCATGGTGTACCTCATGAACCTGCTTCCTGACCGCGCGGCCAGCCTGGTCATGGCTCTGCTGGTCGTGATCACGCTCAGCGCCCCATGGGTGGCCCTGGCGCGGATGCCCGTCACCATCAACACGGACGGGGAGGACGAGAAGATCGACCCGACACAGGTGTACTCCCACGTCGGTGGCGCACGCGTGCTGGTCATCTCCTTGAAGGCCGGATGTTCCGCAGCCATGGTGGTCTTGTCCCCGCTGCTCACCACCTCGCCCACCACCGTCACTCTGCTGGCCTGCATCGGTGTGGCACTGATGCTCTCCACCCGGTCGCTACGGTCTCCGGTGGAGGTGCTCATCGGCGTGCTCACGGGGATGTTCCTGACCATTTTCGCCGCCATCTCAACCACAAAGGTGATCCCCTCGGCCCTGCCGTGGACCCTCGGAACGATCATCCTGGCAGCGGTCCTGCTGCTGGCGACCAATGTGGTATCACAGAAGTTGCGCCCCTGGCTGACCCGGCTGGCGGATGCGGCAGGGATCCTGGCTCTGTTGGCAATCCTGCCGCTGACCGCTTTGGTCTGGGGAGTTCTCTGATGCCGTCGAACAAGGAGATCCTGGAGGCCCAACGTTACAACCGCCGCCGCCTGATCACGGCGTTCACGTCGGGGATACCGGGCGGGCGTGAGCTAGAGTCCAAATCGCCCTTCATCCCCCTGATTGTGGGCAGTGTCGTCGTCGCCATCATGCTGGGGGTCGGGGTCGTCATGAGCCGCTTCGCTCCCACCCTTCCCCAGGACTGGCAGGATTCCACCCTCATCGTCGTCAAGGGCACCGGAGCGAGGTACTACACGATCCAGGGCGTTCTGCGTCCGGTCACCAACATCACCTCCGCCCGTCTGTTGTCGGAAGCCGGCAAGTACAAGACCAGCGAGGTGCCCGCTTCCACCATCGACGGCATCAGGCGCGGCTCCCAGATCGGCATCACCGGCATCCCGGACGACGTTCCCAAGGCCGATCAGCTTCACTCGGACCAGTGGTTTTCCTGCGACATCTCCGGGAAGCCACACACGTGGGTGGCTCAGCTTCCAGCGGCACGAACCGCCCGAGGCAGCGCCCTGGTCAAGTCCCAGGACGGTGATGTGTTCCTGATCTCCAATGGCCTCAGACACAAGATCCCCAGCGGAAGCGGACAGACCCCCAACCCGCTGTACGCCCTGGGCCTGGACTCCGTCGCCCCGACCACGGTCAATTCGCAGTGGCTCTCCCTCTTCGAACCAGGATCGGACCTGAACTTCCTCAACCTCGAGGGCAACGGTCGGCCTGTCAACGGGATGCCCCCGTCGCTGAGCACGGCGACCATCGGAAGCGTCATCGAGGTCAAGAGCGGCGACTCCACCAGACGGTACGTCGTCATCGGCGACAAGAAGGCCACGCAGCTGACCAACCTCGCCGACAAGCTCTACAAAACGGGAACTCCGCTCAACGCCACACTCGATGACATCTCGAAAATCGACATCGTCAGCATCGACGCGGCCAACATTTCCCCAGCCGACTGGCCGAAAAGCATCGACGACACCATGCCAGCAGGCTCCCTGCCGTGCGCCCAGCTCGCGAAGAAACCCGACAACTCCTCGACGTCCGTGCTCTACTCGATGACCAATCAGGACCTCACCGAGGCCCTCCCGAAACAGCAGGAAAGCAAAGGCGGGAACTCCAACAACTCATTGAATCCGCCAACGGCCACCTCGGTCCGGGGCGGGTCGGGGGCACTGATCCGCACCACGTCCGGCGGTAGCCTCGGCGTGGTCTCTTTGGTATCCGATCTGGGAACCCTCCACGGCATCGGTTCCCCAGCTGATGACACCCTGAAGCGCCTGGACTACGACGCGAGCAATGCGTACGAAGTCCCTGCCCCGTGGGCGGCGCTGATTCCCGAGGGAGAGGCATTGAATCCCGGGAAAGTCTGGGACACGGTGAAGGAACAATGACGAAACGGTACTCGCGTTCCCGTCAATGGCGGGACACAACCGTCCGGACCCTAGCCAGCGGGGTCTGCGGTCTGGTGATGGCAGCGATGTCTGCGGTCCCCGCACGGGCAGACCACGCTCTAGTGCCTGCGAAGGTCGTCGAGGAGAGCAGCACCACACCCGCACCCAGCCAATGCACGCTCGACAAACCAACCCTGATGCCTCAGCGCCCACCAACGCTCGATCAGCTCGGCATCGAGGATGCATGGAAGATTTCACGCGGCAACAAGGTGATCGTGGCGGTGGTCGACGCCGGTGTGGATGGCAACAACGTCCACTTCAAGAACAAAAACGTGCTCCTGCCAGGTTACGACATGATGGAGGGCGGGGACGGAAGCAGTGCCGTGGACCCACATGGCACCGCGATTGCGGGACAGATCAGCGCCCGGGAGGTCGAGGGTTCCGGACTGATTGGTGTGGCACCGGAATCCCAGATCCTGCCGGTTCGGGTACACGTGAAAGCGAATGACAAGACGGAGGCCGAGAAGACCCGCGGACCGGAGCCCACCCACACCGCTGCGGGAATCCAGTGGGCCGCCGACAACGGCGCGAAGGTGATCGTCGTGGCCCTGTCCTCCTCCGTTGACAATCCGTCGCTGAAGAGTGCCACGGAGTACGCCACCAGCCGAGGCGCCCTCGTGGTTGCATCGGCTGGCAACCTGGATCCCCAGAACTCTGCGAAGCAACACAACGTGCCGCAATACCCGGCGGCCTACTCCGATGCGTTGGCGGTGACGGGAGTCGACACCACCGGAGCCCCGTCGGACGCCGTGATCCACGGTCCACATATCGACGTGGCAGCACCGGGCATGAACGTGCTCACGACCTTCATGGGCGCCGGGGACTGCGTGTTCTCCGGGGACAAGCCGTCCACCTCATACGCCGCCGGGTATGTGGGTGGGGTCGCCGCACTGGTGGCTGCTGCCCATCCGGACGAGACCCCGGCGGACTGGAAGTATCGGATCCTGGCCACTGCCCTGCGGCCCACACGCTCCATGCGTGACAACACAATCGGCTGGGGTCTGATTGCGCCGTACGACGCCCTCACCTTCACCAACGATGGAGCCATGCCCGGTCCTCCGAACCCGCGTTTCTCAACCTCAGCGACGCAGGAGGCGCCCACCATGACACCTCCCTCCCCGCAGAAGGATCAAAGACCGATGCGCACGATGGTTCTGGGAATCATCGCTGGAATCGGCTGCCTGGGGACTCTCGCTGCCCTGGCTGCTTCCCGTCTGCGTTCGCAGGATGCACCGCGCAGGAAACCACGCCGATAGCCCCCCTTTCGTGATCCTTCTAGACATATTGCGTCAGGAACCTCCACGAACAACAGCGAGAATAGGAATCGACCGAGACGCTCCCAGACTTTCTCGAAAGGTGGACCCCTCAACCCGCATCCATCCACATGACTGGAAAATCGCTCCATATAAAGATGCGTACGTCGTGACGCCAAGCGGCCCCAGGAGAACGAGTTATATGCAATATCATCAGGGATGGCGATTGCATCGGATTTTCCTCAACCCTCCTCTCCTTAGATTCGGCGCATCAGAAGCTTCTTGAACACAGGAAATCACGAGAAAGGAATTTCGGAGGATATCACCCTTATCACAATGGGCACCTCAAGTTTTAACTCTAAAGGAAGCGCTTTGAGCGTCAACGAGCCACTAGACAAGGGAATTCTGAGGGGGGCAACCGATTTTGTTGGACTGTCTTGAACGACTCATCACCACCCTCACAGACACAGACATAGGGGTTTACAAAAAAGAAGATTTTCTGTTCTTCAGCCGGGAACAAAACGTTCGCGGCGTCTTGTTCTGGGACACCGACGGCCTGTACCACATCGGATACCAGACGAGACGAGACGACACCCCCACCGCCACTCTAAGCACCCCACACCAAGACGTGGCCCTACGCTGGCTAATTTGCCGCATCGCCAACAGATACCGCGAGAAACAGAAATGGCCCTACCTCCTACCCCTGCGAAACATCCCCGGATTCGCGAACGGCTGGACAGCCGAACAAACCTCCGAACAAACCGTGCTCTACAGCATCAAAGCCACCGGACGTCTCATCCGACCCAACGGCACCCCGGTCTACATGGACATGACCACCACCTTCCCCCACGCCCCAGAACTCGCGGCCCTCTCCCACCTCATGCACCTAACCCCCGACCAAGTCCTGGACGCCTACCTCACCCCCAACGGCGAACCCCTAAACCACCTCCTCGAACACGGAAACCCCATCGCCACCATGGGACAGGATTTCCAACACCTGACCCAAGCCCGGGGTGGCCGCACCATACCCTGCGAGGACGGTTTCATCTTCCCAAACACATACTCTGACTGGGTTCCACATTTCTGGATCGAGGACGGCTGCTGGCGCTTCGGCCACACCGAACGCGGCGAGAAAAGACCAGCAGAAATACTGAGCACCGACCGCGACATAGTACTGCGCTGGATAACCCTCGAACTACTAAATATCGTACGCTTCAACAAAGGATGGCCAAGCATCCTCACCTACAAAACCAACCCAACCCTCCTACCCGGATGGCAGGTCCAAAAACTATACGGCCACTACCAACACAGTAACCACGGACGCCTCATCAGCCCAGACAACATCCACCTACCAATGGTCATGAGCACCGTCTTCCCCCGTCACGAAAAACTCAACACACTCTCACACCTCATGCCCCTCACCCTCACACAAGAAATCAACAGTCTCCTGACAAAAGACGGCGGACACCTGCATGGCCACCTCGACCGAGAAGAAAACTCCTGAAACGTTGTGAGCCCGGCATCACCATGCCAGGAATGATCCGAGTCGCGGACTTCCGTCGGGCGCATGGTAGGAAGCCAGCACTTCGTCGTAGGGCAGGCGGATCAGATGTGAGAACTCGACGAGACTTCGGCACCGGGGGAAAGTTGTTCTCAGCGACATGGGGATCTGTTCGCCCTCCAAACTCAGGCTTCCCGTCAGTGGGGTCTGTTGAACGAGCCCCCACTCGGCCCCCAGGGTTTCGATCGCTGCGGGCAGAATGATCTGAGGCAGCTCCCGCGCTTCTCGGGCGTCGAGTGCGATCCGACTGACCGCCCACTTGTACACGATCTGATCATGCGTGCTCCACATGGTCGGAATGCGCTCGTCGCCTCGCTCACTATACCCGTAGAGCCATTCATCATCCGCGCACCACAGGTGGTGTGAATAGAATCCGCCATTCCATGTCATGGAATGCCCGCCGGGGGTTTCTGCCACCTGAGCTCCGGATTCCGACGCGTAGGCAACCAGTTCGTCCATGATGGACATCAGGCGTCTCCTTCCAGAATGCGCAGGTCAATGCATTCCTCGGCCGTCAAGAGAATTTCACCGATGCGGAAGAACACCTGACGGGCACCGCCCGGTTGACCGAACCAGGGGGGAATGATGCTGGTCACCACGTTCACCTCGGGAGGCAGATCCAGCAGCCGGTACCGGTAGTAGGGCTCCTTCACCACGCTAGGCGGAAGAGAACGTTGTTCGAAGGCGTAAGGTTCCGGACCGGGCACCGCACAGAAGTAGCTGCCACGCGGGTCACCCACTTGGTCGAGACGGTCGCCGTACTGCGCGACGTATTCCAAAGCGACCGGGTTGTGACGCCGGATTCCTGGGTCGACGACCTCGCGCAGCAATCCACCGTCCTCGGACAGGAAGGAATCGACCACCTGATCTAGTTTCAGATTCATCAGGTGCGACAACACGTCCAGAGCGTGAGGTCGGTTTCCGCGCAGGATCATTTCGGTTCCAGACCCCGTGATCCCTGTCAGGATCCTGCGATTTCCCAGCTGTTGCTGACTCCAGCCGGGCGCCATCACCGCCTCCCAGTATCCGGTCATAATCCGCGGCCAGCCCCTGCTAGATCGCACATCGTTCAGCCATCCGAAGGCCATCCAGCGCAACACCACGCCCAAATCAGGACTGGCGATTTCTGCACTACGTTGCTCGCCACGTTCGGTGTGGCCAAAGCACCAACACCCGTCCTCGATCCAGATGTGGGAGACCCATCCGATCTCCGTGGCGTGAAAACCGTCCTCGTCAGGAACCATCCGGAGTTCACGGGCGGCTGCCATGCGTTGAAAAACCTCTCCCGTGTCCACCAGCGGATCACTCGTCTCCACCATGCGCTCCAGGACACCGCCGTTCGAGTCGAGGTAGGCGTCCAGGACCTGGTCGGGACTCAGGTGCATGAGGTGGGACAGGACCGCCACCTCGAGGGCGGTCGGAAGAGTGGTGAGCATTCGCACATCAACTGGTCCCTCTCCCAGACGAACCGGTCTTGCCCACACCCGAATGTCTGCGGTCTCCGAGGTTGAGGCCTCCGGAACCGGCTCAACACCCCACCCCCATGCGATTTCCGGTGCTGCCCGCAACGAAAGCAGCCATGGCCATCCCTGTGCACGGCGGTACTGGTTGGCGACGCGGCAGATCAACCATCGCAGTGCCGCGTCACGATCCGCAGCGGTCAGAACGGCGACGCGCTCCTGGTCCACTCGATCCAGATGACCGACGTGCCACGCTCCTTCGTCCTCCCAGAACATGACGGTACGGGCGTTTCGTTCACCCCCTATGAGTAGACCATCCTCACGGTCATGTACCGGCACGCCCACATCGTTCAGGGCGCACTTCAGCCGCTCCACGCAATCAGGCACGTTCCCGCACTTCCTCCAGGAGACCTGTTTCCAGCAGTTCTTCGACGCTGAGAAGACCTTTTCCGGCATCGCGGAACAGCACCTGACGTCCCCCGCCACGGCCTCCGACGGCGGGAACCACCCGCCCGGTCTCGATGCGCCACGCTGGCGGCAGTTCCTGACCGGTCACTCGATACCGATGGTAGGGCAGCTTGGCTGCGGCCGGTTCGAGGGAACGTTCTGCGAAAACGACGGGGCGCGGAGCATCGACCCCGAAGAGGTATGCCCCGTACGATCCTCCGACGCGGTCCATTCTGGGCCCGTATTTCTCCAGGTACTCCCCGATCCCCCAGAACGTCTCAACGCTTGCGGGATCCATGCCGTCTTGCACCGCGCCATCGCCCTCGTAGGGCCAGATGCTGTCACCGTTGGCGTCGCAGCAGTCTGCGACCCATTGGTTGTAGGAGCGAGGCTGGCCTTCCGCTCCGGCGCCGAAGTGCCACCGTGGATCGTCGATCAAACTCGAGCTGTCCTTCATGGTTCTCCAGGGTGTGTCTTTCCGGAACGAGGTGACCGCACAACAGTAGCGCCGCCGCGTGGAGTCGCATCCGCGGATCACGCCACTCCACGGGCCCCGCAATCAGGGCAAGGCCGACTGGATGCGCACACGTCGAGAGCCCCGGCGACCTGTCTGGTCGTCGGGGCCCGCGCTGCTTGTTGTTCAGGCCGGAGCGGTCACTCCTCGCGCTGGAAGCTCATCGTCGCGGCGTACGCACCGGACTCCGAAGGCCACCGGGTGGTAATGGCCTTGGCGCGGGTGTAGAAGTGCACGCCCTCGGGGCCGTGGATGTGGGTGT
>ERZ773060.203-NODE-203-length-26096-cov-498.554_pt1 | contig 26096 bp, 25 predicted proteins | sample MGYA00580628_ERZ773060 | MGnify/ENA primary metagenome ERZ773060 (study PRJEB29015, sample SAMEA2738019) | human oral metagenome | biome: human oral; feature: human-associated habitat; material: dental | place: China | collected 2045 ... | reverse complement strand
CCATCTTCGCGATGATGCCGATTCCGACTCCTTCAGAGGCGTACAGGATCGCTTCTGCTTTCATCCGAACCAGCACATGATTGTCGGAACGCTTCTTCCACCTGATCAGGACGGCGGTTTCTTCCGGGGTGACCCCGACCTGCATGCTCCGATCATATCCGGAACAGCACAGGAAATCCACGAAAAATACGGTTTCGTTTCATGTCAGCCATACCTCACGATCATTTCACCCACTGTCCGAAAAACACCAAGCACTCCACGGAGCCATGCGGCGATCTGCTGGTGGGCGCCGGCCGCCGCCGCGTCGGACTGGATGGGCAGCCCCTCGAGGATCGTCGCGCCGGGCGCCAGCCAGGCGATCATGGCGTAGGTCCCGCCGTCGCCGCCGCCCAGGTGGGTGTTGAACGGGGCGATCCGCCGGCCCGAGAGGTCGTGCTGCTCGAGGAATCCGCACACCGGCATCGGCGGGGCGCCGTCCCGCAGCGGGTGGCCCAGGAAGATCGGGTCGTGCCCGGCCGGGTCGATGTCGTCGACGAGCTCGGGGCGCAGCCCGGCGGCGCGCTCGCGCCTGACCCGGGCCAGCAGGGCCCCGTGGTGCCGGGGATCGGCGTCGTAGGGGACGACCGGTCTGATCCCGACGATGTCGGCGCCGGTCAGCGAGGCGATGGTCCGCGCCGCCCGGGCCGTACTGCCGTGCACCGAGAAGTGGACGACCAGCCCGTTGCCCATGAAGACCTCCTCAGTGCGTTCGACGGTGCCGCCGGGCGGCGGGCCCCATCCGGAGGAGGGCCCTGCCGCCGCGGTCTGCGGGGGCTCAACCCAGCTGGGTGCGGAAGACGGGGAAGAAGCTGTGCTCGCCGTAGCTGGTGAGGGGCTCGACGGCCCCGAGGGCCGTCATGTCGTCCTCGCCGATCGTGAAGTCGAGGGCGGCGTTCTGCTCCATGTGGGCGCGGTTGGCGGTCTTGGGCAGGGCCACCAGGCCGAGCTGGAGAATGTAGCGGAGGCACAGCTGCGCCACCGAGACGTCGTACCTGGCGGCGATCGCGGCGACCTCGCCGTTGTCGAGAATCGCGCCGTGGGCCACGGGGGAGTAGGCCTCGACCACCACGTCGTTCGACTGGCAGAAGTCGATGAGCTCGAACGGGGTGTTGCCCACATGGGCGAGCACCTGGTTGACGGCCGGCCTGACCCGGGCGTTGTCGATGATGTTCCGCAGGTCGTCGATCAGGAAGTTGCTCACGCCGATCGAGCGGACCCTGCCGGCGGCCTGCGCGTCCTCCATGGCCCGCCAGGCCTCGAGGTTCTCCGCGTGGTAGTGGTTGTCGCCGGCGCGGAACTCCGCCCACGGCTGGGGGCTGTGGATGATGAGCAGGTCGACGTGGTCCAGGCCGAGCCTGGTCAGCGACTCGTCGATCGAGGCGGCGGCCGTCTCGTAGGACTTGTGCTCGGCGGCGACCTTCGTCGTGACGAACAGCTCCGAGCGGGGTACGCCGCACTCGCGGACGCCGGTGCCGACGCCGGTCTCGTTGCCGTAGGCCTGCGCCGTGTCGATGTGGCGGTAACCGACGGCCACCGCGTCCTCGACCGCCCGGGCCGCGTCCGCGTCGTCGATGAGCCAGGTGCCCAGCCCGAGCGCGGGGATCGAGTTGCCGTCGTTGAGCCGGATCCGCTCGTCGTATGCCATGATCTTCCTTCCTCGTGGTCTTCTGGGTGGTCTCCTGGCGTGCCGGTGTCCGCCGGCCCGCCGCCGACCGGCCAGGGCCGCCATCAGTCGGCGTAGACCTCCTCGGCCATGCGGAGGGCCGCCCACGCCTTGGGCCAGCCGGCGTAGAAGGCCGCATGGGTGAGGATCTCGGCCATCTCCTCGGCGGTCACGCCGTGGCGTCGGGCGTTGCCGATGTGGAACCGCAGTGAATTGTCGAGGATGCCGCCGGCCATGAGCGCGGTCACCGTGACGACGCTGCGGTCACGCGCCGAGAGCCGGTCCTCGCGCGACCAGACCTGCCCGAAGAGCACGTCGTCGTTGAGCTCGGCGAACTTCGGGGCGAACCCGCCCAGCTGGTCGCGGCCCGTCGTCACCTTGTCTGCCATCTCTTCCTCCTGCTGTCCTCCCGGCGCTCGTGGTGCGTTCGGTGCGGACCCGCTCAGCCGAGCCGGTCGTAGTCCTCGTCGGCGACCGGCTCGAGCCACTCGTTGTCGAGGCCCTCGCCGGGCACGGCGATGGCGATGTGGGTGAACCAGGAGTCGGGGGCCGCGCCGTGCCAGTGCTTCACCCCGGCCGGCACGTTGACCACGTCGCCCGGGTGCAGCTCGACCGGTTCGGCGCCCCACTCCTGGTAGTAGCCCCGGCCCGCGGTGACGAGCAGGATCTGGCCGCCGCCGGTGTCGGCGTGGTGGATGTGCCAGTTGTTGCGGCAGCCGGGCTCGAAGGTCACATTCGAGATGTTCACCTGCTCGGTCGAGAGCGGGGCCAGATGGCTCGTGCCGATGAAGTACTGCGCATAGGCGGTGTTCTCCTCGCCGAGGGGGAACGGGCCGGTGTCGATCTCGTCAGTCATGGTGGATGCATACCTTCCCGCCCGAGGCGCGCCGGTGCTGTGGCGGTGGCGTCGGCACGGCACCCGGACGGTCCTGGGCCTGGACCAATTGTCGCTCCGACGAGCCGACGGATCCAGTGCCCGGCTCCCTTTCGGGCGGCCGATCCGACGGCTCGGCCGGCCGGGTCGGGCGCGGCGCCCCGACCGACCGCGGCATGCTCCACCCCGGACGGGCGCCGGGCACTGGCTCGGCGCCCGCGGCTCCACGGGTCGGGCCGTCAGCGGGCGGCCCGGGGCGGGTGCGCGGCCGGCCGAGGGGCGCGCAGCACGACGGGCAACGACTCCCAGCCGCCCAGCGGGAACAGCGCGCGGACGCCCCGCCCGCCGGACTCCAGTCGGAAGCGCGACAGGAGCGCGCGGGTCAGTACGCGCAGCTCGAGGGTCGCGAGCGACCGGCCGGGGCAGGCGTGCGGGCCCGTGCCGTAGACGAGGTTCCGGTCGGCGTTGCCGGCCGGGTCGTAGCGGTCGGGATCGCCGAAGACGGCCGGGTCGCGGTTGGCCCGCGTCCAGTCGATGACCAGCTGCGTGCCGGCGGGCACGTCGCGCCCCGCCACGCGGACCTCCCTCGTCGTGACGCGGCGGTTCGAGGTGAACGGGTCGTCGATGCGCAGCACCTCGTCGATGGCCGCGTCGAGGGACGCGTCGTCGAGCCCGCGCCACTCGTCCTGCCTCGACCCGTCGGCGACGAGCCAGCCGACGACGACCCCGGCGCACAGGGCCAGCGAGCCGAGATCGCCGCCGGTCCAGTTGCGCAGGATCGACACGAGCACCGGGTCGGGCAGCGTCCGGCCGTCCTCGTCGCGGGTGTGGACGAGCTCCCAGGTCAGGTCGTGGGCGGCCCCGGGCTCGCGGCGGGCGGCGATGATGGCGGCGATGATGCGGTCGAACCGCTCGGCGACCTCCCGGGTGCGGGCCAGCTCGCCCGAGCGCGTCGCCTCGTGGTTGGCGGCCATCCATGCGATGAGCTCGTCCTCGAGCCCGGGCGACCAGCCGAGCCAGGCCGACTGGGCCCGGACCGCGTAGTGCGAGCCGAGGTCGCCGACCGCGTCGAGCGCGGTGCCGTCGGCGAGCGGATCGAGCAGCCCTGCGGCCGTCCTCTCGAGGGCCGGCCGCAGGGCGGCCATCCGGGCGGGGGAGAGGAACGGGGCCAGGAGCCTGCGCATCGCGGCGTGCTCGGCGCCGTCCATGCCGTTGGGCACCTGGAGGAAGCGCGAGACGCGACTGGAGTAGGTGTCCGGGTCCTGCGCCACGGCGACGGCCTCGGCATGGGTTCTGACGACGGGGCGCTCGGCCCGCTGATCGGTCATGGTGCTCCTCCCCGGCACGCCCCGCACGGGCCGAGCCGTCCGTTCCCACTGATCTTCTCCCAATTCAACCAGGGAAATGTCTGCGGGACGACGGGGACCTGGAACGCCGGCGCGGAGCGGTGCGCACGCCCGCCCCCGGAGGAGGGCCGGCCGGGGATCCTGCGGAACCAGCCGTGCCGTCCGTCGCGCGAGGCGGTGCGGAGGCCCCAGGCGACGGAGGTCCTGAGCGGGGACGGGGGCCGGGCCCGTCAGTGGAGCGGGTCGGGGTGGTTCCCGTGCAGGCCGATCACCGTGCCGACGGCCACCATGACCGCGCCGGTGCCCATGGCCAGCATCGCGCTCTCGTCGCTGATGAGCCTGATCGACCCGTCCCCGTTGGAGCCGTTCCCGTCGGGCGGCTCGGCGATCGGGCCGGCCGACGCGCCGGGCGTCGGGGCGGCGGAGGTCCCGGGCGTCGGGGCGGCGGAGGCCCCGGGCGTCGGCGACGGGGTGCTCGAGTCGTCCACGAGACCGCTGACGTTCGAGAAGGTCACGCCGTCGGCGTCGGTGCTGACCGTCGCCACCGGATCCGCGCCGTTCTTGCCGGCGCGCACGTGCACCTGCACGTGCTCGGTGTGCGTGTCGTAGGCGATCCCGTCGGCGACGACGGCGCCGTCCGGGGTCTGCTCCGCGCCGTCGGGGACGACCTCGGTGACCGTGCAGTCGAGGGTCCTGCCGATGTCGCTGCGGTCGAACGCGGGCAGCTCGAGGGCGAAGGAGCCGTCCGCGAGGTTCGTCGTCGTGCCGAGCCGCTCGCCGGAGGCGCTCGTCGCTTGGAAGGTGAACTGCCCGGCCGCCAGGTCGGCGCCCTGGAGCGTCGTCGTGCCCGTGATCGTGGCGCGGCCGCCGGTCACGGCGACCTGGACGGTCGCCGCGGCCTCGTAGTCGTCCGCGGCGTAGTGGGCGGACTGCGGCGCGTAGTAGTAGGCGACCTGGTAGACGCCGGGCGTGCTCGTGTCGACGTTGGAGACGACGCGCACGTCGGCGCTGTCGATCCCGACGTCGACCCCGGCGTGGTCGTGGATCCACTCGAGGTTGTCGGCTGGCCGCCATGCGGCGCCGACCGGGATGGTGCTGTTCACCGCGCTGATCACCTGGCGGACCGGCACCTCGGCGCCGCCCAGGGCGCCGGTGCCCGCCACGGCGGGGGAGGAGAGGGCGCCGCTGGGGAACTCGTGGGTGGTGGCCAGGCCGTCGGGGGCGTTGCCGTCCGTCTCGACCTGCCAGCCGGCGTCGCGGATCGCCGACCTCACGCGGGTCAGGTTGAGGCTGACGGTGCCGCCCGTGAAGAGGGCGTCGTCGGGGCCGGCGACGTGCGCATCGGTGCCATCGAGGTTCGAGACGGTCAGGTCACCGGCCGTCATCTCGGGCATGAGCGCCTGGATGGACTCGGGGGCGTTGGCCGAGGCGCGGTACCGGCCGGCGCCGGCGAGCGGATTCGCGCCGTCGCCGGCGCCGCCCACGCGGTGGGCGAAACGGATGCTCGTCGCCGAGTGGGCGGCGGCGGGGGAGCGGAGCTCCTCGTCGATGCCGACCCAGGTCTTCGCGCCGGGGTCGAGCCCGTCGGCGTCGACGAGCATCAGCGCGACGGACACCGTGAACGTCTCCCCGGGGGCGAGGGAACCGGTGAGCAGGAGTGAGCGCAGGGACGACCAGCCGCCGGCGGGCGGTTCGGTGCTCTCGCCCTCGGCGGTGCCGTAGGCGAGCGTCACGCCCGCGGCGTGTCGCGGTGCGGTGCTCGTCCCGTCCGACTGTTGCGGGGCGGGGCTCGTCCCGTCGGGCCCGGGCGTGGTACCCGCCTCGCCGTCCTGGTGGGCGGTGGCGCTCCCGCCGGTCGGCTCCGGCGCGCCGCTCGCCACCAGCTGCGGGGCGCCGGGCCCGGTCCCGCCGGTGGGCAGGGTCGCGGTCTCGTCCAGTTCGAGCGTGGCCTCGGTGGTGTTCGCCACCGTGATCGTGGCGGTGAGGCCGGCGTAGTCGTCGAGGTCGACGATCGAGTGGGCCCCGGCGCCGGTGGCGGAGTGGTTGGACTGCCAGGACCCCCCGCTCCGGTCGGTCACGGTGAAGTAGGCGCTGTGCGTGAGGCCGCCGTCGACGAGGGGCGCCGTGTCGGTGCCCGTCCCGGTGTAGATCGCGCCGGACTGGGCGGCGGAGGCCCCCGGCGAGCCGAGGCCGATGAGGCACACGAGCATCGCGACGACGGCGACGCCGATGCGCGCGGCCGGGCGACCAGTCGAGTCCATGGTTGATCCGCCAATCGATGCTCGAGCAGAACTGTGCGAACGGAACGATATCAGCAACCCTGAGAAACATTAAGGGTGTTCGCGGCCCCAGTTATACCCGTCCCCGAGTGCGGATGGCGCGGTGAATCAGGGTGTCGCCCGGTCGGGCCCGGAACGCCCGGGTCGTCGCGGGGCTCCTCCCGGCCGGGTCCGGGGCGTTCGATCACTCCGTCCCGTGCGCCGTGGGGTCGGCGTCGTGGCGCACGGGCCCCGGCGCGCCGCGCCCGGTGGCCCTGTGCCGTGCTGGAGCTCAGGACACGGGGTGCGCCCGGGCAGGGCGCTGGGACCGCACCCGTGGAACTTGATCCAGCTCGTACTGGCGAAAGGATGTCCGATGAGTTCACCCGCCCGCCCTCCGTCCGACCCGCCCGTCGCCCTGCCGCCCGCCGGACGTGCCGCGCTGCGCGCCGGCGTGGTCGGCAACCGGATCGACAACGTCCACGTCTTCCTGCCGCTCACCGCGCTCGCGCCGGTGATCGCCCGGCTCGCCGGTCCCGCCGCCGCGACCGGCACGGGGGCTGTCATCGTCATCGCCATGCTGCTGGGCCGCCCGGTGGGCGGCCTCGTCCTCGGGCCGGTCTCCGACCGGCTCGGCCGTACCCGCACCACCAGGCCGACCATCGGCGGCACCGCGAGCTGCGCGCTGCTCATCGGGTGCATGCCGACCCACCGGGTGCTCGGGGCCGGCGCCATCGTGCTCGTCCTGGTTCTGCGCTTTCTCGGCGGCGTCTTCGTGGCCGGGGAGTACTCGGCGGCGATCCCGCTGGCCATGGAGTGGTCGGCCCCGGGTCGCCGCGGTCTCATGAGCGGTCTGATCCTGTCGATGGCGCCCTGGGCCCAGGCCTTGGTCGCCTTCGCCGTGGCGGGGCTGCTCACCGCGCTCGGCCCGGAGCGCTACGCGGAGTGGGGCTGGCGTGTCCTCTTCCTCCTCGGCGCCGCCTGCTCGCTGGGCATGCTCGGCCACTACCGCACCCGCGTCGCCGATGCGCCGCTGTTCCACCGGCGGCGCCGCTCGTCGGCGGCGGCCGGGGGCGGCATCGGCGAGGTGCTCGTCGGGCGCTGGGCGGGCGCCTTCTGGCAGGTCTTCAACCGGGCTGTGGCTGCTCACCGACACGACAGTGCTCATCCTCACCACGAGCCTGTCGACCGATGCCGGGCTGCCGGCGGCGAGGGTCTCGCTGGCGATGGGTGCGGCCTCGGTCGCCCAGGCCCTGTCGATGACGCCCGCCGGGCACCTGTCCACCCGCACCGGCAGGCGGGCCCTGCTCGTCGGCTGGGGGATCGTCGCGGCCGTGCTCGGCCCCGTCCTGTGGCGGACGACGGTCTCCTCGCGCGGCCTCGGTCGCGCGGCCGCGCTGGCGGGCCTGCTGCAGGTGGCGACGGTGGCGGCCTACGGGCCCGTCTCGGTCTATCTGTCGGAGCGGTTCCCCACTCGGGTGCGCTCCACCGGCTACGGCATGGGGTACAGCCTCTCGCTCGTCCTCCCGGCCCTCTACACCTTCTACCTGCCGGCGGCGCGCGGCGATCTGCGGGCTCGTCGCCCTGGAGGGGCGCTCCTCGCCGTCGGCGTCCTGCTGGGCCCCGCCCTCGGCCCCGGACGGATCGACGACGACCTCGACACCGTGGCGGACGCGTCCCGTGGGCAGGACGTCCCGTGAACGCGGCGGCCCACGCCCGGCGGGTCCGTCTCCGGCGCGGCAGTCGACGGCGCGGGCGGGGCGGCCGGTCGGGCCCGGGACGATCCGGCGCCCGGCACCCGTGCGCAACGGCGCGGGGGAGCGCTGTCGGGCGTCGACCCTGAGAGGCCTCAAGGATGTCTACGGCCCCAGGGGGCCCGTCCCCGAGCGCTGACGGCCCGGCGGATCAGGGTGCTTCCCGGTCGGCCCGGAACGCCCGTCGGTCCGAACGGGCCTGCCCGACGCGCCGACGCGCGGCTCGACAGGCGTGTCGGCAGGGGATTCGGGGTTGTCGCGGCCCGGTGCCCGAACCCCGCCGTGAGCTCGTCCGATTCCCCCGATCGGGCATGATCGACGAGGGGAGCGGGCCCGTCCTGGAGGTCCCTCCCCGTGGCCGAGCGACCGGTCCGTCCGCCGATCGGTGCGTCGTTCGGGGGCCTGGAGCCCCCGTCCGATGTGCGATCCTGCCCTCCGGGAGGATGACCCGTGACGAGTACGCGAAGTGATGCGAAGGAACCCGACCAGGGTCGGAGGATGAGGCACCCCGCCCCGCAGTGGTCCCGTGACATGTCGGCGATGCACACGCCCTCCCGCGAGGAAGGACCGTGCCGACGGACTCGGCACGGTCGACGTCGAGGAGCAGGACAACGGCGGTGCCGGCCCCTCGTGGGGCCGGCACTTCATGACCCCGGTGCTCTGGATCTCGCCGGCCGTCGTGGGCGCCGTCGCGGGTCTGGCCCTCGTCCTCCCCCCAACCCTTCTACGACGCCTCTTCTACGACGCCTCGCGGACGATCCGCAACGTGATCTCGGAGCGCTTCGGCTGGTACTACCTCCTGCTCGTCGCGATGGTCGTCCTGGTCTGCCTGTTCTTCCTGGTCGTGGTGGATCGCCTGGTCGCCGTTCGTGGGCGTCTTCATCGCGCGCATCTCGCGGGGCCGCTCGATCCGGCAGTTCCTGCTGAGGGTCATCCTCATTCCGACCGTCTTCAGCTGCATCTGGTTCGCGACTTTCGGGACCCTCTCAACCTCGGCACGGATCAACGGCGCCGACCTCGCCTCGCTGCCGACCGAGAGCGTGCTGTTCGGCACGCTCGCCCAGCACCCCCCTCGAGAGGCCCCTGTCGATCCTGTCGGTGCTGCTCATCATCTCGTTCTTCGTGACCTCGGCCGACTCGGCGACGTTCGCCCTCGGCATGATCTCCGAGGACGCAACCTCGACCCGCACAAGCGGACGAAGGTGATCCGGGGGCTGCTGCTGTCCGTCCTCGGCGCCGTCCTGCTCATGGTCGGCGGTCTCGACGCCCTGCGGAACGTCCTCATCATCACGGCGCTGCATCACGGCGCTGCCGTTCTCGGTCATCATCCTGCTCATGGTGCTCGCCCTGTTCCGGGAGCTGAACCACGAACGGCTCATGATGGGCCTGCACATTGATGGGCCTGCTACATCAGGCCGACCGCGTTCCCCGAGCAGGACAAGCCCTTCCGCTCCTACGAGGACGATCCCCCTCGAGCCGGTGGAGCTCATGCAGCGCGACATCGCGCTCATGCAGCGGCTGCGGCCGGACGAGGACGGGGCGGCCTGCGATGACGAGGAGATCGAGCCGGACGCCGAGCGGATCTGACGGGTCGACCCACCCGCGCTCCGGCCCCGGCGCGGTGGCTTGGCTCGACGGGTGTGGCGGACTGTTCCTGGGTGAGGAACCGCCCCCGGTCCCATGACGATGGCCCCGGTCCTGGGCGGTGTCCGGGCGCCGACGGCGTTCGGGGACCCGATGATCCCGCGGACCTCCCGCGGGGGCAGGAGCACAGTCATGGACAGGAACTACTTCGACCTGAGCGGGCGCGTCGCGCTCGTCACCGGCTGCTCGACCGGCCTCGGCGTCCAGATGGCCGAGGCGCTCGCCTCGGCCGGTGCATCGATCGTCCCCGTGGCCCGGCGCACGCAGCTCATCGAATCCGTGGCCGGGAGGCTCGCCGGGGAGTTCGGCGTCGAGACCATGCCGGTCCGGTGCGACGTCACGAGCACCGAGAACGTGGACGCCGTCGTCGACGCGGCCCTCGAACGTTTCGGGCGCATCGACGTCCTCGTCAGCGATGCCGGCACGGGCGCCATCGGCAATGCCGAGGAGATCACCGACGAGCAGTTCCGCCAGGAGCTCGAGATGGATCTGTTCGGCACCTCCCGCGTGGCGCGCGCCGTGGCGGGCAGGGCGATGATCCCGGCCGGCTACGGACGCATCATCAACATCGCCTCGATGTACGGCCTGGTCGGCAACATGGTCGCCGGTTCGACGCCCTACCACGCCGCGAAGGGCGGCGTCGTCAACCTCACGCGGGCCCTCGCCGCCGAGTGGGGCGGGCACGGCATCACAGTGAACGCGATCTGCCCCGGCTACTTCTACACCGATCTCACCGCCGAGACACTCGACAGCGACTTCTTCCAGCAGCACGCCAGGGTCACGATCCCGGTGCAGCGCTACGGGCGGGCCGGCGAGCTCGACACGGCGGCGCTCTTCCTGGCCTCCCCGGCCTCCTCCTACGTCACCGGCGCGGCGGTGCCGGTCGACGGCGGCTACACCGCGATCTGATCGTCCGCCCCGACCGGCCGTCGGGGCGCGTCCCGGGCCGGTGCGCATCGGCGACCACTGCATGATCGGGCCGGGCACGACGATCTCCACCGTCGGCCACCCGCTCTCACCGGCCGGCCGCCGCGCCAAGCTCGCCAGGGGCGAGCCCGTCACCATCGGCGACGACGCGTGGCTGGGCGCCAAGGTCGCCATGCTGCCCGGTGCCACGATCGGCTCCAACGTTGTCGTCGCCGTCGGAGCCGTCGTCACGAAGGACGTGCCCGACAATGTGATCGTGGCCGGGGTACCCGCCCGCGTCGTCCGGACCATCGACGACGACGTCGACCGCGGCGACTGGGGGGCAGCCGGACCGCTCGGGCGCCCGCCGCGTCCCCGGGACGGTGGCACCATGGACCCGGGAGGAACTCATGCGCAAGCTCGGACTCATCGGCGGCATCGGCCCGGAGTCGACCATCCCCTACTACCGCGGCATCGTCTTCGGGGTGCAGGAGCGCATGGGGGAGCGCGTCTTCCCGCCGATGACGATCGAGAGCCTCGACGTCTACCGGGTGCTCGAGCTGTGCGAGGGCCGCCGCTTCGACGAGCTGGTCGACTACCTGGGCGACGGTCTCGACGCCCTGGCCGCCGCTGGCGCGGACTTCGCTGCGCTGAGCGCCAACACGCCGCACATCGTCCTCGGCCGCCTGCAGGAGCGCTCCCCACTGCCGCTGGTCAGCATCGTCGAAGCCGCCCGCGCCGAGGCGCAGCGCCGCGGGCTGGGCCGCGTCGGCCTGCTCGGCACGATCTTCACCATGCGCGAGGAGTTCTTCGCCGAGCCCTTCGAGCGGGCGGGCATCACCGTCGTGCGCCCCGACGCCGACGAGCAGGAGCTCATCCAGGCCCGCATCTCCGACGAGCTCGAGCTGGGCGTCGTCCGGCCGGAGACGGTCGACGAGCTGTGCGCGATCGTCGCCGGCCTCCGGCGGCGGGCCGGCATCGAGGCCGTGGTGCTCGGCTGCACGGAGCTGCCGCTGGCGTTGGGCGACGGGAATTCGCCGGTGCCCTGCCTGGACACCGGCGAGATCCATGTCCGGGCCCTGATCGACGAGATCCTCGACGACGGGGCCCGGGACGGGGACCCGGCGGGCTCGGTGTCAGGCGCCTGACATCCGGCCCGTCAGGCCGTGGCCGAGCAGATCCGCGGGCCTGGCGGACGGGCCCGCGGAGACTCAGTCGAGGACGACGCTCTCGCCGCCGACGGCAGCGCTCCCGTCGGCGGAGGCGGTGCGCTCGTCGGCCGGGATGCGCTCACGGCCGGGTTGGGGCTCGACCCGGACCCGGAGCCCGGTGCGCCGCGAGCGCTCGACGCCGGCCAGGGCGAACGAGAGCGCCAGGGCGGTGACGGCGACGCCGACGGCGACCAGGGCCGCGGTGCGGAAGTCGGACGCGGTGGCGGCGCTCATCGGGTCGCCCGCCGCGAGGCGGCTCGCCTGGATGCCCGAGAGGACGCCCAGGAGCAGCGAGGAGCCGATGCAGCCTGCGGTCTGGAAGCAGGTCGAGACGATCGTCGTGCCGTGCGGGTGCATCGGGCGCTCCAGGCCGGCCAGCGCGAAGGTCTGCGCCGGACCCATCGTGAAGGCGGTGCCGGCGATGACCGGGGCGCAGCAGGCCATGACGAGCCAGGGGTCGGCGCTCCCGTCCAGCCCTCGACAGGGCGCCGGTGAAAAGACCACGACGACCGCGAGGGCGATCGGGAGAAAGACGCGCAGACCGAACCGATCGTAGAGCCCGCCGGCGACCGGGGACAGGACGCACGACAGGATGCAGGCCGGCAGCAGCGTGCCGGCCGCTCCGAGGGGCGAGAGGCCCAGCGCGCTCTGCAGGAACATCGGCAGGACGATGGTCATCGAGAAGACGATCATGAGCGTGAGGACGATGACGGCCAGGCCGAGGGCGAAGCTCCTGGTGCGCAGGGGCCGCAGGTCGATCAGCGGCTCGGCGATGCGGCCCTGGCGCAGGACGAAGGCGGCCGGGGCGGGCCAGGGCGATGAGCAGGGGGACGACGGCGACGGGCACGGGGCCGGTGAAGATCGTCGAGATGCCGTGGAGGACGCCGACGAGGGCCAGCGAGATGAGCGCGGTGGAGGCCGCGTCCAGCCTCGGACGGGTGATCTCGGCCTCGTCGCCGACGCAGACGAGGGCGGCGACCCAGGCCGCCGCGACGAGCACGGCGAAGAGGGCGAAGAGCAGGTGCCGGTCGCCGAGCCGGAGGATCGCGCCGGCGACGATCGGGCCGGAGGACGGGCCGAGGGTCGTCATCGCCGAGACGATGCCCATCGTGGTGCCGAGCCTCTCGGGCGTCGAGACCGTCAGTGTGAGGTTCATGCCGATCGGCACGACCATGCCGGTGCCGAGGGCCTGCACGATGCGGTGCCGAGGGCCTGCACGATGCGGGGACGAGCACGACGACGAGGTTCGGGGCGAGCGCGCCGAGGACCGTGCCGGCCAGCAGCAGGCCCAGGGCGCACAGGAGGAGCCGGTGCGTGCGCACCGAGCGGTGGAGGAGGCCGGTGACGGGCACCATGATCGCGGCGGCGGGTATGCAGGCGGTGGTGACCCAGCCGATGGCGCCCGAGCCGACGCCCGGGTCGTGCATCATCGGGGTCAGGACCACGTTGAGGAGGGTCTCGTTGAAGGTGGCGAGGAAGGTCGTGGCGGGCGGCCACGACGGCGGTCACCGCGGCGGCGCTGCGGCTCGTGCGTGAGGGGACATGCGGGGAACAGCTCTTTCTTCGTGATGGGGACACACGCGCGGGAGCGCGGTCGAGCCGGCCACGGCCACCGACAGGGAGCGGGTGATGGGGACGCATGCGCGGGAGCGCGGTCCCGGGGAGACGCGCGCGACGGTGTGCTCGGGACGGCGACTCGCCAGTGGCCGCGCAGACGGCGGCGGTGCGCTGCCCGTGATGCGGCCCGCGGACGCGTGCACGGAGTTGCCAGTGGCGCGCTCCCGGGCCGACGCGCAGGGACGCCAACACGCCGGCCAGGACGCCCGTAAGTGCCGTGGCAAACCCCGGGCAACCGCATCCGGCAACGGTGGACGGTTCGGCGAAGAATCCGGCGGGCCCTCCCCGGAACCAGGGGCCCATGGCGCGGCGCACGCCCCGGGCCCGGCCGGGCCTCAGCCCAGGCCCGTGTGGAGGCGCACCTGGCGCAGGACCGCCGAGCCGTCCTCGGTGCCGATCTCGCGGTGCGCCCCGTCGGGCGCCCAGCCGCTGCCGGCGAGGAAGGAGCGCAGCGCGTCGTCGGTGCTGCCGACCCACCACGTGGCGCGCTCGAAGCCGTCGGCCCGCATTGTGTCGACGACCGCGTTGAGCAGGCGCGAGCCGTGGCCGCGCCCGGTGCGCCCGACGACGAACTCGCCGACGACCGCGTCGGCGGGCCCGGCATCAGGGTCCTCGCTAGGGCCGATGGCGGCGAAACCGGTCAGCGTCCGACGGTCGGGGGTCGTCGAGACGAGCACCCGGCAGCTCGCGAGCGGGGGAGCGGTGATCGCCGACAGCCACCTGGCGGTCATGGCCGCGGGCCCGGGCAAATGCCCGGCCAGTCCGGCCCGCGCCCAGGCGCCCGTCTGGAGGTCCGCGATGCGCCCGGCCTCGTCGGCCATGGCGAGCCGGACGAATCCCGGCTCGGGGCCGTGGGGACTGCGCCGCCGGGCGCCCCCCGGTGCGCGCCCGGCGCTGTCCGCGTCCTCGCGCCCGTCCCGGGCGGCCCCCTCATGAGGATGCTCGCTCACGGTTCACAGCCTATGGCCGCGGCGCGCCGGCCCGTGACCGGCGGGCCGCTAGGCTGTCCCCCGTGGCACACGACGGTTTGAAGACCCCTCCCCAGCTGAAGCCCGACACCCTGCGCGTCACCCCGCTCGGCGGTCTCGGCGATGTGGGGCGCAACATGACCTGTTTCGAGCTCAACGGGAAGATCCTCGTCGTCGACTGCGGCGTGCTCTTCCCCGAGGAGAGCCAGCCCGGCGTCGACCTGATCCTCCCGGGCCTGGACCAGCTCGCCGACCGCCTCGACGACGTGGTGGCGCTGGTGCTCACCCACGGGCACGAGGACCACATCGGCGGGGTGCCCTATCTGCTGCGCCAGCGCCCGGACATCCCCGTCTACGGCAGCCGTCTGACCCTCGCCTTCGTCGAGGCGAAACTGCGCGAGCACCGCCTGCGCGACTGCGCGCTGCACGCCGTCGCCGAGGGGGAGCGGATCGCCCTCGGCGAGTTCGGCCTCGAGTTCTACGCCGTCACCCACTCGATCCCCGACGCCCTGGCCGTCGTCATCCGCACCCCGGCCGGCTCGGTCCTGCACACCGGTGACTTCAAGATGGACCAGCTGCCGCTCGACGGGCGCATCACCGACCTGCGCGGCTTCGCCCGGGCCGGGGAGGAGGGCATCGACCTGCTCATGGCCGACTCGACGAACGCCGAGGTCAAGGGCTTCACGCCGCTCGAGCGCGACATCCTGCCGAACCTGGAGCGCGTCTTCGCCGAGGCCGGGCGCAAGCTCGTCGTCGCCTGCTTCGCCTCGCACGTCCACCGCGTCCAGGAGATCCTCGACCTGGCCGCCGAGCACGGCCGCAAGGTCTGCTACGTCGGACGCTCCATGGTCCGCAACATGGCCGTCGCCCGCGAGCTCGGCTACCTCCACGTGCCCGGCGGCATCCTCATCGAGCTGTCCGAGCTCAACGACCACCCCGATGACGAGGTCGTGGTGGTCTGCACCGGCTCCCAGGGCGAACCGCTGGCCGTCCTGAGCCGCATCGCCAACCGCGACCACCCGGCCATCGGCATCAACCCCGGCGACACCGTGCTGTTCGCCAGCTCGCTCATCCCCGGCAACGAGAACTCCGTCTACCGCGTCGTCAACGGCCTCACCCGCCTGGGCGCCCGGGTCGTCCACCGCGGCAACGCCTTCGTTCACGTCTCGGGCCACTCGGCCTCGGGCGAGCTGCTCTACCTGTACAACATCGTCCGGCCGGGCAACGTCATGCCGGTCCACGGCGAGGAGCGCCACCTCGTCGCCAACGCCGAGCTGGCCGTCGCCACCGGCGTGCCGCGCGAGCGCGCCATCGTCGCCCACGACGGGGACGTCATCGACCTGCACGACGGGGTGGCCCGGAGGGTCGGACGCGTCGACGCCTCGTACATCTTCGTCGACGGCTCGACCGTCGGCGACGTCTCGGAGTCGAGCCTCACCGACCGGCGCATCCTCGGTGAGGAGGGCTTCATCTCGATCGTCGCCGCGGTCGACCTGCGCGAGGGCGAGCTCGTGGCCGGCCCCGACGTCTCGGCGCGCGGTTTCCTCGAGGCGCCCGCGATCTTCGACGACGTCACCGAGAAGATCTCGCGGGCCCTGGTCACGGCGCTCGACGAGGGCGTGGACGACGAGCACCGCCTCCAGCAGGTGGTCCGCCGCACGGTGGGCCAGTGGGTGTCGAGCACCTACCGGCGCCGCCCGATGATCGTCCCGGTCGTCATCGCGGTCTGAGCCGCCGTCCCCCGGCCGCCCCCGCGCCGGCCCCGTCTGATTTGGGGAACGCTCGGGCAGGAGGATAAACTTGCGGGGCTGCGCCCCCTCGGGCGCCGTTCACAGTCGTCGAAGAGGTCAAGGAGTCGCCATGGCTGCCGTGTGCGAGATCTGCGGCAAGGGTCCCGGCTTCGGGCACAACGTGCCGTGGTCGAAGAAGAAGACGAACCGTCGCTGGAATCCGAACATCCAGCGCGTCCATGCCGTCGTCGACGGCACGGCGAAGCGCCTGAACGTCTGCGTCTCCTGCCTGAAGGCCGGCAAGGTCAGCCGCTGAGCGCGTGGTCCTCGCACCGAGCCCGCCCACCGTCGTGGGCGGGCTCGGTGCTGTCCGGGCCCGTTCCCCGTGCCCCGTCCGGGCCGGTCGGCGCCGAGAATCGTCGGCGAGCCCCACTAGTCTCGGATCGTGGTCGCAGAAGAGGGAACATCGGGTCGGGCCCCACTCGCCGGGCGGGTGGCGAGCCCGTACCGCACGCGCGCCTACCGGCGCCTGGCCGAGCCTCTGTCGGGTGCCTTCGGGGCGAGGACCGCCAAGGCCTTCGACGCCGTCGGCGTGCGCACGCTCGACGAGCTTATGCACTACACGCCGCGCGACTACCTCAGCGGCACCCAGCGCAGCGATCTCGGCGCGCTCCTGCCGGGGGAGCGCGCGGCCGTCCTGGCCGAGGTCGCTGCGGTCGGCGCCCAGCCGTTCCGGGGCGATCCGCGCCGCTGGCGCCTCGAGGCGACGCTCACCGACGGCCGCGGCGGCCTCACCCTCATCTTCTTCGGGCGCAAGCACCTCGTCGAGTACTGGCGCCGGCAGCTCCGGATGGGATCCAGGGGCATCTTCGTCGGCAGGATCGGCGAGTTCCGCGGCGAGCTCCAGATGAGCCACCCCGACTTCGTCATGCTCGACGACGACGGGCGCATCGTCGGGGCCGCCGACGAGAAGAAGGTCCGGATGGCCCAGGTCGTCAGCCGGGGCGGGATCATCGGCATCTACCCGGCGCGCGCCGCCCTGCCGACCTGGCGGATCGCCGAGTGCGTCGCCATGGGGATCGACATGCTCGCGGGCATCGACGACCCCCTGCCCGAGCCGATCCGCACCGCCGAGGACCTGCCCGGCCTGCTCGAGGCCTTCACGATGGTCCACCAGCCCCGCACCGAGCAGGACGTCGCCGCCGGCATGCGCCGCCTCAAGTTCGACGAGGCCCTCGGCCTCCAGCTCGCCATGGCCTACCGCCGCCGCGAGGCGGCCTCGCAGGCGGCGGCCGCCGTCACCGTGCGCGACGACGGCCTGCTCGCCGTCTTCGACGCGCGCCTGCCCTTCGAGCTCACCGAGGGCCAGCAGCGGGTCTGCGCCGAGATCCTGGCCGACATGGCCTCCGAGCGGCCCATGCAGCGCCTCCTCCAGGGCGAGGTCGGTTCCGGCAAGACGGTCGTCGCCCTGCGCGCCATGCTCGCCGCCGTCGACGCCGGACGTCAGGGGATCCTGCTCGCGCCCACCGAGGTGCTCGCCGCCCAGCACGCCGCCACGATCGTCTCGCTCTTGGGGGACCTGGCCTCCGGCGGCACCCTCGGGGCCGCCGAGCACGCCACCGGCGTCGAGCTGCTCACCGGCTCGATGCCCGGTGCGCGGCGCCGCGAGGCCCTCGACCGGATCGCCTCGGGCGAGGCCGGTATCGTCGTCGGCACCCACGCCCTGCTCGGCGACGACGTCCGCTTCGCCGGGCCCGGCCTTGTCGTCATCGACGAGCAGCACCGCTTCGGCGTCGAGCAGCGGGCCCGGCTCACCGCGGGCGCCGCGCTGCGCCCCCACGAGCTCGTGCTCACGGCGACGCCCATCCCGCGCTCGGTCGCGATGACGGTCTTCGGTGACCTCGAGGTCTCCACCCTGAGGTCCCTGCCCGGGGGGCGAGCCGACGTGCAGACCACGGCGGTCCTCACCGCGGAGCACCCCGGCTGGCTGGGGCGCGTCTGGGCCCGCCTGCGCGAGGAGGTCTCGGCGGGCCGCCAGGCCTTCGTCGTCTGCCCGCGCATCGGGGGCCCCGGCCAGGGATCCGGGGGCCGGGGCGGCGAGGAGATGATCGGTGCCGAGGAGATGCACGCCAGGCTCGCGGCCGGCGAGCTGTCCGGGCTGCGACTGGGGCTCCTCCACGGGCGTCAGAGCGCCGAGCTCAAGGCCGCGACGATGGAGGACTTCGCCGCCGGCGAACTCGACGTGCTCGTGTCGACGACGATCATCGAGGTGGGCCTCGACGTGCCCAACGCCAGCGCCATGGTCGTCCTCGACGCCGATCGCTTCGGCGTGAGCCAGCTCCACCAGCTGCGCGGGCGCATCGGCCGCGGTGCCCACCCGGGCATCTGCCTGCTCGTGAGCGCCGTCGACCCGCGCACGCCCGCGGCGCAGCGGCTGCGCGACGTGGCGGCCACCCGCGACGGCTTCGCCCTGGCCGAACTCGACCTAGCCCAGCGCCGCGAGGGCGACGTGCTGGGCGCCGAGCAGTCCGGCGGGCGCAGCTCCCTGCGGCTGCTGCGCGTCCTCGACGACGCCGACGTCATCGCCCGGGCCCGCACCGTCGCCGAGCGCTTCGCGGCCGCCCCCGCCGACGAACTGCCCGACGGGCCCGCCGACATGCTCCGCAGGGGCCGCGGGCTCAGCGCCGACGAATGGCTCGAGCGCGACTGACCGCGCCCCGAACGGCCCCGGGCCCCGACGCGGGCCGACGGCCGCCGCCCGGTCCGTCAGTCCTGCGGCTCGGGGCCGAAGGCGAAGCGGCGGGCCGTGATCCTCGTGGGGGTCACGCGCACCCAGTTCCTCTTCACGGTGGGCACCCAGGGGCGCAGCGGGGCCTTCGCCAGACGGGCCAGCTCGTCGGCGTCCTCGATGAGCGCGGCGGTGCCGCGCACCAGCACGCTCCAGCCGCCCTCGTCGGTCCAGCCGTCCGCCTCGAAGGCGACGTGGGAGTCGAGCACGAGCTTCTCGAGCTTGCTGCCGGGGGCGCTGCGGAAGACGACGCTCTCGCCGTCGAGGCAGAAGTTCACGGGGTAGATCTCGGGCGTGGAGTCCGAGAACACCGCGATGCGGCCCACGTCGACGCTGGCGAGGTAGCCCCAGGCGCTCTCCTCGGGGATCTCGGACACAGGATTCGTAGTCTCAACCATGGACCCATCTAACCCCAGAGGGGCTCCGCGGCGCCGGGGGAGGACCCTCTGAGAGCGTCACACCGCTAACGTTGAGCCGTGGGCAGAATCATCGCGGGCGGCGCGCGCGGCACCAGTCTGGTCGCCCCCGACGGCAGGGCGACCCGGCCCACCACGGACAGGGTCAGGGAGGCCCTGTTCAACGCGCTGGCCGCCTGGAACGGCACCGCCGGGGGGCCCGCCGAGGACCAGTGCCGGGGCTTGGCCCTGCTCGACCTGTTCTCCGGCTCAGGCGCCGTCGGCCTCGAGGCCGCCAGCCGGGGCGCTGACCCGGTCCATCTCGTCGAACGCGACCGTCGGGCCGCCGGCGTCATCTGCCGCAATCTCGCGGCCACCGGCCTGGGCGCCCGGCTGCACGTGCGCGACGTCGCGGCCTTCCTGGCCGCCCCGGCACCGGTCGTCTTCGACGTCATCGTCGCCGACCCGCCCTACGCGCTGCCCGGCGACGAGCTCTCGGAGCTGCTCGGGGCGGCCGTCTCCGGCGGCTTCCTCGCCGACGACGGCCTGCTCGTCGTCGAGCGCTCGAGCCGCGATCCCGAGCCCCGCTGGCCGGACGGCTTCGGGCCCGGTGCCCGCCGGGACTACGGTGAGACCGCCCTGTTCCTCTGCCGACCAGCGAAGAGGTGAACCGATGACACTGGTGCGCGCCGTCGTCCCCGGCTCGTTCGACCCCATCACCCGGGGACATCTCGACATCATCACGCGCGCCCGCGCCGTCTTCGGCGGGGTCGTCGTCGCCGTGGGCCGCAACACGACGAAGAACTACCTCTTCGACCCGGACGAGCGCCTGGGCCTCGTGCGCGACGCCGTCGCGGAGCTGGCCGGGGTGAGCGTCGAGCCGATCGACGGGCTGCTCGTCGACTTCTGCCGCGACCGCGGCATCTCCGTCGTCGTCAAGGGCGTGCGCTTCGGCTCGGACTTCGACTACGAGCTGCAGATGAGCCAGCTCAACCGCATGCTCTCGGGCCTCGAGACCGTGCTCCTGCCGGCCGGCCACGAGTACGGCACCGTCTCGAGCTCGATGCTGCGCGAGGTGGCCGCCAACCACGGCGACATCGGCCCCTTCGTGACGCCCGCCGTCGATGCGGCCGTGCGGGCCAGGATCGGCTACTGACGGGCGCCCGCCGTCCGGATTGGCGCAGGGCCCTAGGCTGGCGGGGTGAGCACTCATCTGGACGCCCGCGACCCGCTCGTCGTCAACACCCACGAACTGGTCCGCCGGGCCGGGGCGACGAGGCCCTTCCACGGCACCGCCCCGGCCCCCGCGGACCTGGGCATCGAGGTCATCGGCGTGCCCGAGGGCGCCCCGCTGAGGCTTGACCTCGACCTCGAGTCCGTCGTGGAGGGCGTCCTCGTCGTCGGCACCGTCCGGGCGCCGCTGGTCGGGGAGTGCTCCCGCTGTCTGGAGCCCGTCTCCGACGAGGGCGTCCACCGGATCACCGAGCTCTACAACTACCCTGGCCGCGAGGCCGACGAGGACGAGCTCTTCCTCGACGACGAGCTCCTCGACCTCGAGCCCGCCGTCCGAGCCGCCATCGTCCTCGACCTCCCGTTCAGCCCCCTGTGCCGGCCCGACTGCCGGGGCCTGTGCCCGCGGTGCGGCCTCAACCTCAACGAGCACCCCGAGCACGAGCACGCCGACGACCCCGATCCTCGCTGGAGCGGGCTCTCCGGACTCGACCTCGGCGGGGACCGGGCCGCCGACGAGGGCCCCGCCGCGGGGGATTAGGCCGTTGCGCCGGGCCGGGGTATGATGACGCGTCGCGTGCTCGTGCCAGGCGTGCCCAAACGACCATTGACCGAGGAGAACTAACGTGGCTGTCCCGAAGCGGAAGATGTCCCGCAGCAACACGCGGTCGCGCCGCTCGCAGTGGAAGGCTGCGCCGGTGACACTGGTGACCTGCCCCAATCCGGCGTGCCGTGCCCAACACCTTCCCCACACCGCGTGCCCGAAGTGCCACCAGTACGGCACCGGCCGCAACGCCCGCACGGTGACGGGGAGCCTGAACACCCGTGAGTTCGAGTGAGTCCCCGAGTCGATTCATCGCACTGATCAAGGAGCTCGGCATCCACGTGGACGCCGAGCTCCTTGAGCTTGCGCTGACGCACCGCTCCTACGCCTACGAGAACGGGCAGATCCCCCACAACGAGCGGCTGGAGTTCCTCGGCGACGCGGTGCTCGGCGTCAACGTCACCGACTACCTGTACAACGCCTTCCCCGATTTCCCCGAGGGCCGCCTGGCCAAGGTCCGCGCCTCCGTCGTGAGTGCCGTGAGCCTCGGCGAGGTGGCGCGGCTCCTGGGGATCGGCGGGCTCGTCAGGCTCGGCCACGGCGAGCTGACGACCGGCGGGCGCGACAAGACGAGCATCCTCGCCGACACGACCGAGGCCCTCATCGGCGCCGTGTACCTCACCGACCCGGCGGGCGCGGCCCTGTTCGTTCACCACATCTTCGACCCATTGGTCGCCCGGGCGGTCCGCACCGGCGCCGGGCTCGACTGGAAGACCTCCCTCCAGGAGATCTGCGCCTGTCTGGGCGCCGAGCCGCCGGAGTACGAGATCGAGGAGTTCGGCCCCGACCACAACAAGCACTTCGTCGCCACCGCCCTGGCGGCCGGCCAGCGGTTCAACGCCGGCAAGGGCCACAACAAGAAGCAGGCCGAGCAGCGCGCTGCCGAGTACGCCTTCAAGGCGCTCGAGCGCGGCTGTCGGCGGGCCGAGGCGGACGAGGGCTGATGCCCGAACTGCCCGAGGTGGAGGTCGTCCGGGCCGGGCTCGAGCCCTTCCTGACCGGCCGGCGCATCGCCGGCGTCGACGTCCTCGACGAGCGCGCGGTGCGCCGCCACGAGGCTGGTGCGGCCGACTTCGTCCGGCGTCTGACCGGACTCGAGCTGGGCCGACCCGCCCGTCGCGGCAAGTACCTGTGGCTGCCCGCCGTCGGCGGCGACGCTGTCCTGGCCCATCTGGGCATGAGCGGGCAGTTCCGCGTCGACGCGCCCGACGCCCCGCTGGCGCGCAACACCCGCGTCCTGGTCGACCTCGACGACGGCACCCAGGTGCGGTTCGTCGACCAGCGCCTCTTCGGCGGGCTCTCGTTCAGCCCGGGCGGGGCGCAGCTGCCGCCGGAGATCGCCCGCATCGCCCGCGACCCCTTCGACGAGCGCTTCGACCTGCCCGCCGTCGCGGCGGCCATGACGGCCCGCCGCTCCACCGTCAAGCGCGCCCTGCTCGACCAGCGGCTCGTCTCGGGCATCGGCAACATCTACGCCGACGAGGCCCTGTGGCGCGCCCGCACCCACCCCGGGACGCCGACCCGGCTGCTCGGCGCCCGCAGGGCCCGCGCCGTGCTGCGCGCCGCGCGGGCGGTGATGGCCGAGGCCTTGGCCGCCGGCGGCACGAGCTTCGACGCGCTGTACGTCCACGTCGACGGGGAGCGCGGCTACTTCGACCGAGAGCTGGCCGTCCACGGGCGCCTCGGGGAGCCCTGCCCCCGCTGCGGGGCGACGATCGTCCGCGAGGCCTTCATGAACCGGTCGAGTCACCTCTGCCCCCGCTGCCAGCGCGGGCCGGGCACGGCGGCGATCCGTCCCGGAAAAGCGTCGTCGACGCCGGGCCGGGGCCGCGGGGAGTAGGTTGAGCAACCATGAGCGTCCAGACCGTCAGCGCTCGCGGGAGCCGGATCGGCCGCCTGCTGGGCCAGTTCGTCCGATTCGCCGTCGTCGGTGGCTCGGGCGTGGTCGTCAACATGGCCGTCGCCGTCGTCATGAACAAGATGCACGGCGGTTCCGCGAACGCCACACGGGTCATGTTCCCCATTCCGGGCACCGACCTCAACTTCCGCTTCAGCTCGCTGGTGTGGATCGTGTCCTTCCTCATCGCGAACACCTACAACTACCAGCTCAACCGCAGCTGGACCTTCCGAGGCACCGGCCGCGGCTGGTGGAAGGGCTTCTGGCAGTTCCTGGCCATCGGCGCCGTCGCCGCCCTCATCGGCATGGTCCTCAAGGCCCTCATGATGAGCCCCGGCAATCCCCTCAGCTTGCGCGGCCCCTGGTTCGACGCCTGGACCTGGCGTCACGGCGGCAGCCTCCTCGCCCAGCTCGAGGACGCCTGCCACTCGCCCGAGTACGTCGCCCACGCCGCCTCGATCCTCATCACGATGCCGATCAACTTCATCGTCAACAAGGTGTGGACCTTCCGGGGCAGGGGGGCGGCCGCTGCGGACGTCGTGGCCCCCGAGCCGGCGGACGGCCCGGCCGGCGCCGTCGACGAGGCGCCGCAGGAACGCGTGTGAGGGCCGCCGTCGGCGCGCCGGGCCCGGGGATCGGGGCGGCATGTACCTGAAGTCGCTCACGCTCAAGGGCTTCAAGTCCTTCGCCTCGGCCACCACCCTCACCTTCGAGCCGGGCATCACGGCCATCGTCGGCCCGAACGGCTCGGGCAAGTCCAACATCGTCGACGCGCTCGCCTGGGTCATGGGCGAGCAGGGCGCCAAGCACCTGCGCGGCGGCAAGATGGACGACGTCATCTTCGCGGGCACCGCCGGCCGCGCCCCCCTCGGCCGCGCCGAGGTCACCCTGACGATCGACAACACCGACGGCGTGCTGCCCATCGACTACACCGAGGTGACGATCTCGCGCACCCTGTTCCGCGCCGGCGGCTCGGAGTACGCGATCAACGGCCAGACCGCCCGTCTGCTCGACGTGCAGGAGCTGCTGTCCGACACCGGCATGGGCCGTGAGATGCACGTCATCGTCGGTCAGGGCCAGCTCGACCAGATCCTCCAGGCCACGCCCGAGATGCGCCGGGGCTTCATCGAGGAGGCCGCCGGCGTCCTCAAGCACCGCCGCCGCCGGGAGAAGGCGGTCCGCAAGCTCGACTCCACCGCCGCGAACCTCGACCGGTTGAACGACCTCATCTCCGAGATTCGCCGCCAGCTCAAACCGCTCGGCCGCCAGGCCGCCGTGGCCCGCCGGGCGGCCGTCGTCCAGGCCGAGCTGCGCGACGCGCGGGCCCGTCTCATGGCCGACGACCTGACGGCCGCCACGCTGGCCCTCGAGTCCGAGACCGCCTCGGCCGCCACCCGCGAGGAGCAGAGGAGGCGGGCCGAGGAGCGGCTGGAGGCCGCCCGCCGCGTCCAGGCCCGGGCCGAGACGGAGGCCGCCGCCGCCCAGCCGGCGCTCGCGAGCGCCCAGGAGCGGTGGTACGCGGCCTCGACGCTGCGCGAACGCGTCGCCACCGTCGTCTCGATCAGCGCCGAGCGCATGCGCCACCGCGTCGACGACCGGCCCGGCACGAACGGTCGCGATCCCGACGAGCTCGACGCCGAGGCCGCGCAGGTCCGCGAGGCCGAGGCCGACCTGCGCGCCGAGATCGAGGCCGCCCGCTCGCGGCTCGCCGACGCCGGGGACGAGCGCTCCCGCCTCGAGGACGAGCACGCCGAGGCCGAGAAGGAGTACGCGGCCCGGCTGCGCGCCGTCGCCGACCGCCGCGAGGGCCTGGCCCGGCTCGGGGGTCAGGTCTCGGCGCTGCGCTCCCGCCTCGAGGCCGGGGCCGAGGAGACCGAGAGGCTGAGCGCCCGCCGCGACGAGGCGCTCGAACGCGCCGCCGAGGCCGACCGCCGGTACCTGGCCCTCGAGACCCGGATCACCGGCCTCGGCGAGGGCGAGTCCGATCTGGACGCCGCCTACGAGGACGCCGACTCCCGGGTCGCGCAGGCCCGGGAGCGGGTCGAGCGCTGCGAGGCCGAGCGCGTCGGGCTCGACCAGCGGGCCGCCACGCTGAGCGCCCGCATCGACGCCCTGGAGCTGGGCCTGGAGCGCGGGGACGGCGCCGCGGCCCTCGCCGGGCGCGACGGGCTGGGCGTCCTCGGCCCGCTCGACGGGCTGGTCGCCATCGAGCCCGGCTGGGAGGCGGCCCTGGCCGCGGCCCTCGGCCCGGCGTCCGAGGCACTGGCCGTCGCGGACCTCGACGGCGCCCAACGGGCCCTGGCCCTGCTGGGCGACGAGGAGCTCGGGACCGCCTCGCTCCTCGTCGCCGACGCCCCCGACGGGGGCCGGGGCCCGCACGGGCCGGTCGCCGGGGCGCGCCGCCTCGACGAGCTCGTCACCGCCGGCCCGGAGGTGGGCGCCTCCCTGCGCAGGCTGCTGGCCGGCGTCGTCGCCGTCGAGGACCTCGCCGGGGCGCGCGCCGTCGTCGAGGAGCACCCCGATCTGGTGGCCGTCACCCGCTCCGGCGAGCTGCTGAGCAGCTGGTTCGCCGCGGGCGGCTCGGGCCCCGGCAAGAGCGCCATCGAGCTGCGGGCCGCCGTCGCCGCGGCCCGCGAGGAGCTCGAGGAGGCCCGCCGCGAGGCTGAACGGGTCCGCTTCTCCGCGGCGCGCGCCGACGAGGCCCTGGCGGAGGCCGAACGGGCCGCCGGCGAGGCGCTGGCCCGGCTCAACGAGTCGGACGCGGCGATGTCGGCCCTCGCCGAGCAGATCTCCCAGGCCGGCCAGGACGCCGAGAGCTCCCGCGCCGAGGCCGAGCGGCTCGCCGCGACGATCGACCGGACTGCGGCGGGCCGCGAGGCGGCAGAGCAGGAGCTGGAGGTCCTCACCGAGCGGCTGGCCCGCGCCGGCGACGAGGCCGAGCTGACCGAGCCCGACCCGTCCGTCCGCGACGAGCTGGCCGCCGCCGCCCGCCTGGCCCGGCAGAACGAGATGGAGGCCCGTCTGGCGCTGCGCACCGGTGAGGAGCGCGCCCGCGCCCTGGCCGGCAGGGCCGACTCCCTGGCCCGCTCCGCCGCCCGTGAGCGGCGCAGCCGGGCTGAGGCCGCCGCCCGCGCTAAAAAACGCTATATCGATCTCGTGCTCGTCAAAAACA
>ERZ773060.202-NODE-202-length-26105-cov-3.9557_pt1 | contig 26105 bp, 24 predicted proteins | sample MGYA00580628_ERZ773060 | MGnify/ENA primary metagenome ERZ773060 (study PRJEB29015, sample SAMEA2738019) | human oral metagenome | biome: human oral; feature: human-associated habitat; material: dental | place: China | collected 2045 ... | reverse complement strand
CTATTCTCACCATTGCCACTCCTTGAAAGAAGTCATAGACAAAATCGTACTTTATAGGGGTAATCAGGGTTCCCTTCTCATTGATGTAGCCCCATTTGTCACCTTGCCTTACACAAGCAAAGCCCTTGTGAAAATCGGTTATTTCATCATATTTTTCTTGCTTGTTTGTGTTCATTGTTTTAACTTTTAATTATCTTGTGAGTTGTTAAATCTTCTGTATGTTTGTATAAATATCGTAATTTTCTTGATCAAAACAAACCATCTTCACTTGCTTGATTTTATCCGTTTTTTCCAAGAAATCAGCTATGGTATAAAGCGCTATTTGTGCTGCTTTTCCCTTCGGAAATCTATACCTTCCAGTACTGATATTAGGAAATGAAATAGTGGCTACTTGATGCTCTAAAGCCAACTCCAAACAACTGATATAAACTTGTGCCAGTAGGTTTTCTTCATTATGTGTTCCTCCATTCCATACCGGACCTACTGTGTGAATAACATATTTAGCAGGCAAATTGCCCGCAGTAGTAATAACAGCGCTACCTACCTTGCAACCTCCTTGTTTATTTCTTATCTTCTCACATTCTTCAGTAAGAGCTCTCCCCCCTGCTCTATGAATAGCTCCATCCACCCCTCCTCCACCAAGTAGAGACGTGTTGGCTGCATTCACAATGGCATCTACGGAAATCTTAGTGATATCTCCTAATACAATTTCAATGTTATTATGTATCATCATTCAATTAATCATTAATCATTAATCATTGTTAGATGTCTATAATAGCTTGTGAGTATCATAGCCGACATATCATCGAGGTGTTTAACGCCTTGGTCTAAAAAGAACTTCACAAGTTCGGGGTTTCCACTGCGAATCCACTCATTGCGGATGCCCATTCCTATCGTAAAATGACTTTCCATAAAGAATTCATCTTCGGTAAGCGTTTTTATATACTCTTTATCCTGCTTTTTGAGGTTCTTATCCAGCATTTGGATACATTCTGTTAGGTTTTTAGGTTTTTGTTTTTTCATATGGGTGTTTTTTATTTGTCCAAAAGCTATAAAACTAATGATACACATACAAAAAGTAATGAAATGTTTCATATAATTACTAAATATTTAAGCCATATTTTTTAGCATACCCCTTTAAAGTTCTTTCAGCTAAAGGATTCACATCTTTTAAAAGTTCATTATATTCCTTTTGAGCTTTCTCTGTCTTCCCATATTCGCCATAAAACACCAATGCTCCAAAAGGAGGAAAAATTGAATCAGTCGAATAGAAAATCTTCTCTACACTATCATATTGTTTAAAAAAAGGCAGAATATATTGTTGTATATCTTCCTGTATTTCTTTGATGAGTTTTTGTTCATCAGTATAGTTGTGAATCTCGTACCATAGGTCTTTTCTCCCTCGTAAATCGTTAATAGTTTTACGGATAAGACAAACAGGTTCTGTAGGGTAATCAGGGACTTGTCCTGTATGTTTAAAATCATAATAGCCCAACCAAAATTTAGGTTCAAAAATCCCTATATTGATGCGAAACCTAATGTGATCTCTATCCCCATAACTGCTTTTCTGTATATTGATGATATGCCCTACCTCAGCAAGCCTTCGATAATAGTTCAGTGCTTTCTTTTTAAAGGAAAGCGGCTTTAACAAAGGTGTAAAACCTTCTTTTATAATCGTATCGAATTTAATTTGTGTATCTGTTTTCATCTGTTGGGTACTTTATTGATATTTTGCTTTTATTTGATCCTCATTGATTGTCTTTCCTGTGTTCAAATCGGTATAAAAATAAGAATCATGAGGCGAAAAGTAGCCATCGGCTTGTATATGGGCATTTTTTAGCGCATTTTCCCACCTTTGTTGAAACCATTTAGAGAAAATAGCATTCTTTTCTTGGTCATATTTTTCTAAACAGCTATCTATTTCATCTTCTTCCAAGCCTTCTTCATACAAATTATCTTCAAAATGGATATCCTCATCAACAAAAGCATCGGAAGGAAAGTATTTTTCCATTTTTTGTGAGGGAATATCGGTACACTTACTTATATATTCGCCTTTTGCACTCATTGCCCAAGCGGAAATTATAAACCATTCGTAATCATATTCTAATAGGTAATACGCTCCTTTGTTCTGTAGGAGTTCTATAATGTCTTTTTCCACAAGTTGATTATACTTTTCCAAATTTGAAACGAACAATTCTAATATTTCTGTTATATTTTTCATCTTTTTATATATTATTGTTTACTATTAGTTATCTCCTTTTTTTAATCAGTTTCTGAAGCTATAATACCTATATACCAATCCCTACAAGGGTTGTATACCGTCCAAAAGAAACTTCCCCACCAGTCTTTGCCCTCATCAAAGTAATTAGAGCTATCCGTACTCCACTTATAGACTTCTATTTGCGAAATATCAGTAAAAAGCAACCTACAAAAATCTAAAAAGAAGTTGCCCTTTTCAAAATTGCTTTTTGTAATCATAAAAGAGTACGGGGGCTGAAAGAAAACGTAAGCAAAGGCTTCCTTTTTGAGGTCTTCATCAGTCATCGCCACTGCTTTTTCAGGCACTTCTTTATCATCATAGTAAAAATACCGATTGTGCAGTTTTCCACCACTAAGAATTATCCTCCCGCTCACCTCTTCATATTGCCAGCCCATAAAGTCTTGTACAGAAATCTCCTTACCCGAATCTTTAAGGACACCAAAATCGTAGTCCATTGTAAAAAGTTTTGTACGATTTATTTTAGATTTAGCCGATATACGGTCAAGACGCGTATTTGCTTCTTCTGCTACCGAAATAAGGGTTTGCTGGGCTACTGCCAAATGCTTCTGATAAGGTGTATCGTCCTGCTCCGTATCCAACTGAAAGATACGAAAGTCTATCACACCGCCTGCCCGCTCGTAGGCTTTATATTTTTCTATAAACTTAGGTATTTCTATAGTTGTCATTTTTAATATTTAATGCTTATCCGCAAAAGGCGCTAACAGTTGTTTTATCTCTTCCTTTATGGTTGCGTTATCTGCATTAGCAGCTTGTTCTTCTATAGGCTCAAAGTAATAAAGGTCGTTTAGAATCCCATATATAGCTATAGCACGCAGACTGCTAGGTTCAGAGTTTTGGTACAATTGCACCAAAAAAGCAATTGCCCACTTATATGCCACACAATACACGCCACTATGGTTATTACCTATAGCACTTATAAAAGCCTCTGCAAGAGCATTCCCTTCTTGCGAATTAATATTAATAATTTGCTCTAACAGATTAATAACTTGGGGTTCTCCCTCCAATGTATACTTCTCACAGAACGACAATTGCATTTTCAGCACTCTTTTAAGTCGTGTTTCTTCCTTTTTAGCCTCATTAACATAGTTTACCCACTCTTTTTGATGAGAAGCAGGCAAGGTAAGGAAGTGCTTTTTTACATTTTCACTTAACAAAGGCGTTATATCTACCATACTTTATGTTGTTTAGAGAACTTTTTGATGTTCTATTTCCCCCAATCAACGGGTGCCCATTGGGTAAGATGCCAAGGGAAATCATTAAGGTCTATTCCGTTGTATTTTTCATAGATATCCCCTCCTTTTTCCCAAGGATTAGGTTTGCCTTGTACCATCTCGTTTATAGGGTGTTCAGCAGTAAAGGCGTGGCAAAAAAGATTCTTATCGGCTGCATAGCCTCCATACTTCTGTACTGCTTTGGCTACCAAAAGGGTAAAAGGACGAAGTTTTAGCTTGTTAAGGTCTATTTTAGGATCTATCCGAAACCATTGTCCTTCCAACGGGGCATTAGGGTTTGTTGAGGTGCCATCTCCTTGTTTTGCTGGATAAGAAAAACCTTTCCCTGCATTGGCAATAGTAAAGGATAGCGCGTGGCATATCTCACCTTTTCGCGCCTCTGCAATGCCTATTTGAGAGAGTGGATTGAGCATACACACTACTGCCGACCCTCCTGTGGTGTGTTGCATCGCAAAGTTATCCTTACCCAAATCTTTGAAATTTGGTTTTGCTTTAAAATATCCCGAAGCAGCAAAATGCCAAGTACCTTTCTCATCTTTAACAGCGTAAAAATATTCTCGCATCATCCCTGTTGCTTTGTCATAAACAGCAAAAGCTCTATCCCCTCCGCCTGCCGGTTGTGCATATTTAGGCAAGGGAATACGTCCCGTAGTATACTTGATAAGATCTTGTCTGTAAATAACTCTATTATCTTTAGACTCAAAATAAGCATATTCCTGATGAGGGTTATTAGAATCTACCACATAAATAGGGATGTTATAAGATGTTGTACTCAGTGTTGTTAGCACCGTTTTTTTAAATCTTTCAGGCAGATATTCAGCGGGCATTTTAGGCATATAAGCTGCTATGGCAGCCGAGTTCGTTGCCAAAGGCATATTTTTAACTTCTCTTGTGAAAATAGACCCCTGAGCTATATAAGGCTCAAAGAGACTTCCTGTATAATAATACCCTTTGTGCTGTTCGTCTTCTCCGGATTGTTTGCTACAAGCAGATAGTATTAACAAAAAGAAAATAAGTGTTTTGTTATATGTCATTTTAAATATTTTTATTGATTTCATTTCTTGCCTTGTTTAGAGAGAGCTTAAGTAAGTTGAGGAAATTGTTCTTTTGTTTATACATCAAAATAAGTAAACACAAACTTAGGAGAATGTTCAAACAAAGGATAATCACCTACGATAAGCCCTATACATTCATTTTTATCATCATATACACAAGCCTCTACCACAAGTTTATTCATTTTTTTGTCTTTATACAAGGTCAGTTCGCGTAGTTTATTCACTTCCTTATCTATATCTTCTATAGGAAAGAGGTGTAACACGTTTTTATCCTCTACAAAATCAAGTGTCTCATTGATTTCTTCTAAAAATTCTCCTGAAATATCAAACTTTTCAGCTAATACTTGGGTATCTTCAGCTTTATAGGCTTCTAAAAAGTCGGTCAGGGCGTGGTAAATTTCTGTTTTAAGGGCTTGTGTAATGGTCATAACTAATTGTTTGTACAACGGATATATAGAAATTTCGTAATAGAAAAAACAAACTGTTTTCAAATGCACAAATATATCACTTTTTTTGTATATTTGCCGCCAACTAAAATAATAATTGTAAATGCCTTATCTGAAAGACCTTTCTAAAAAGTCCTCTTCTCCCCTCTCTACAAGCACTCAGAATACTTATTCTGACCCAAGAGAAAAAACCATTCTTGTTCTATCAAAAATCATCCGTATTTCAGGCTATGTTGCTTTAGTTTCCTTTCCTATCTTTCTGATAGAAATGTATATACTCAAGCAAATTCCTTATAGTCTTCCTATCCTTTCTCTCTCTTTCTTTCTCTTCTGTATGCTATCATTTACTTGCTATCTGCTCAGAAGAGAGGCAGCAAAGGCTGCACGTTGTAAAGCAGAAAAAGAAGCTATTATTGTTCCCACAGAATTTACCATCTTTGCTTACCGAGAAAAGGTAAACTTCTGGGATTGGCTGCTTCGTTCTATCCATATAGCATTTACGCTATTTATGTTCTATATCTCTCTGAAATCAGATTTTCTAAGTATAGACTGGTGGAAAGGAATGGGAATTGTAGTGCTCTCTATAATTGCTTTCTTTTATAACCTTCACAAAGAGCCCCTACACTTTACCCAATTACATTGTTATGAAGATCTGATGGAGGTACTCCCTAAGGAAGGAAAAGCTATCTATCTAAAAACTCAAGATATAAGAGGGGGGCGCTTCTACTTAAAGGGAAGAAAAAACTATATCAAACGCTTCGGCATACAATTCCAAATTCGTGATTCTCTTGTAAATATAGATATACCCCTATCGGCAGATGATTATTTCCTTTTGAAAAAATATTTCAAACAATATCCTGCGCCCTTATATGACAATGTACAAGATAATAACATTTTCAAGGAACATTATTACTACTAATTATGTACTCCATCACATAGGCGGAATACTAATAGTTGTTTTACTGCGAGAAAGGATGACCCCTGTGACCACGTTTGCGCATATTCTCTTAGCCGCTCAGCTCCTTCATCCCAAAGTTCGTTGTTTAGCAAGCACTCTACTACACAATCCTCCCCAACAAGCGCTACATAGCATTTGAGGGATTGTATCCGAACTTCTGTAGTAAAGTTTTGAGGGAGTATATCCACTAATAGGTCATAAAAATCCCTTTCTGTAGGTGGGGTTTGCCATTTTCCTAAAAGGTACAGACTGCCAAGAGAGGTATGCCAATGGTAATCCGCGACATGAATATCACACCCCTTATCAAAATAACAACTCAAACTATTGATAATGGTTTGAAAAGTAGTGGAAAGATAGTTTTCTATAAGCGAAAGTGATTTTTCTTCATCGGTTTCTCCGAATCCTGCTATATTATCCACAATTCCTTGAGGGAAATATCCATCCTCTAAGTAAGTGCCTATATGTAGTTCTATTAGGCTTGGATCCATTTCTGGAGTAGGGATAACTTCCAGTTCTATACGCATTTTATCCGCTATCCAGATAGTACGGGTAGGAACATCAGGAACTGCTTTAAACTCTTGTTCTATAATTCGTTGAGAGAGCATCTCAAGGATCTTCTCTTCTATGTGTGTGGTAAGACGCATGGTTAATGATTAATGGTTAATGATTAATGATTTAACAACTAAAGTAGTGAAATACAAACTTAGGAAATTGGTCACTAAGGTTGTAATATCCTTTAATGACGGCAAAATATTCCATATCATCCCACAAGTGGGCTTCTATTCCCACAGCGGTATTATCATTGTTGAAGTTATACACCTCTAAATTCACCCCTCCACCCTCTTCTTTATCCATTTCTTCTATAGGAAAGAGGTGCAACACGCTTTTATCTTCTACAAAGTCAAGCATTTCATAGATTTCTTCTAAAAATTCTCCCGAAATATCAAACTTCTCAGCTAATACTTGGGTATCTTCGGCTTTATAGGCTTCTAAAAAGTCGGTAAGGGTATGGTAGATTTCTGTTTTAAGGGCTTGTGTAATTTCCATATAGTGTTATTTAATCTTTGCTATATCGTTTTTATAACTCGCAAAACTGATGTTTCCTTCTAAAACCAACTCGCAAAAGGCTGTTGGGTCATAGCCTTTAAAGGAATGAAGGGTATAATGACAATGCTTGTCCTCGCGCTCTAAGTGAAGTACATATCCATCGGGTTCGTCTTGAAAAACAACAGTTGCTTCTTTGTACTTTTCTAAGGTTGCTACCGAGCGTACCAAATCCTGCCTACTATCGTGCAAGTGAGAGGCTACAAAGGCTATTTCGGTAGTGCCATTGTTAATAGTTACCATTGCCCAGCCGTGTTCTTTGGGAGTATAATCAATCATTGCAAATTAATAAAGTTTCATTAGTAAATCGGCAAAAGAAGTAGCAATAGGAGAGGGCTCTATGTCTTGTATATTATGATTAAAAAGATAAATCTGCTGGTCTTCTGCTAATAGAAGCGTATCGCCCGCAGGAGTGCGCGCAATCGGTATTCCCTGTTTCTGAAAGTCAGTATACAAGTCTATCAGCGAATGAAACTTATAAGCCGACCGAAAAGCCAAAAAGCGGTCTATTACCACCTTACTGCCTTTCACCCTGTTTTTAGAAGGAATGCCTCCGTTGTGCTCCAACAGAAAACGAATATATTCCTCATCGATAGGCTGGCTCAGCTCTCTCTGAAAATCAGCGATTTCTGTTTCTTCCGCCTTGTCCGTTTCGTAGGCTTTGATGAGGTTTTTTAGGGTTTGTTTATCGGGCAAAATCTTATAAGCTCTAAGCTGTTCTACTTTCTCAGGACTCAAGCCATATTTCTCAAAAGTAAGCTTTTTCATAGGTTTATTATCCACTAATCGTTTCTAAATGAAGTTGATAGTTATCATCAAGCCTGATATTCACCAGATGCCCCAAAAAATAATCTGGGTCAGTATCCACATCAAAAGTGCAGACGAGGTCTTCACCTACTTCACAATACAAATCATAGAAATACACGGCTTCGCAAAATTGCTCTTCAGTAATTTCTTCTTCAAGGTCTTCTTGGGCTACTTCAAAGAGTGCTCTTACCTCTTCATTTTTGAGGAGAAACTGCAAAACAGTTTCCTTGTTGCCCTCCAACCATTGTACTTTGGTTGCTACTTGCCGAAATACTTCTTGCTTTTCTTCTTCTGTAAAGTGGCGTTTGGCATCAAAACAGACCACAACTTCAGCCTCTTCGTCACCCCAAAAGGTAAAGAGTGCTTGATACTCGGTTTGGTTTTCAGTAATAAAATTCATACGTTATTAATAATCATAGGCGACAAAGATAAGATTTTTTTTCAATGATATAACAATAAAATGTATAAATATACTTTTTTCGCTAAAAAGTGTATTTGATTATTATTTTTATTTCCTAATTTTGTAGCAAAAAAATAATGATGAAAGAACTAGAAAATCTATTGCAACAAGTCGCTACTATCACCCAAAAGAACAATGAACTTTTGGATGCTATGGGAGGACGCTTTAATATGTTCCGCATCTGTGGGGTAGATCACTATGAAAATACCCATTCTGCCATTATTGCCGAATTGCTAAACCCCAACGGCTCTCACTCACTAAAATCAACTTTCCTCGAAGCCTTTTTAAGCCTAATCAACAAAGATTTTATACCCCCTACTTTCAATCCCTCAACAGCAATTATATATACAGAATACACTACCAATAACGGACGTATAGATATCCTTATAGAAGACAATCAAAAAAATGCTCTTATCATAGAAAATAAAATCTATGCAACTGACCAATACGAACAACTAAAACGTTACAACCAATACGCCCAAAATAAATACAAGGCACATAATATCTACTACCTCACACTTTTCGGTAATGAGGCTTCACTCCAAAGTGGAGAAGGAGTTAATTATCTTCCCATTTCTTATTCCGATACTATCATCAAGTGGTTAGACCAATGTATTTCCCTATCAGCTCGCTTGCCCATAGTACGTGAAACCCTCATCCAGTATAGTAACCATTTAAAAACACTCACAAATCAAGATATGAACACTAAAAATCAAGAAGAAATAGTAAAAACCTTAGGCGATTTTAACGACTTAAAAGCCGTACAAAGCATCTTTCTAAACTATCCCAAAGTATTCGATTACTTAGCCCAAAAGCATTTTAACCCTAAAATGGAAAAATTTGCCAAAGACAACAACTTAGAATACCACTATGAGAAAGTAGAAAATAAAAATTACGATTCTTACATAAGGTTTTACCTTACTAATGTAGAATGGGAAGGAAAAATAGAAATTAGTTTTGATTTTGAAGAAGGAAGCTATTACTACGGAGTATGTAACAACCCCGAAAAATACCAACTTTCACCAGAAAACAAAGCAATCCTACACCAGCGTTTAGAAGAAAAAGGCATCCCTATTGAGGAAACACAATGGTATCCTTTTTATGAAAACATCGATAACCTAACAGTAGAAGTTTGGGAGAATAATATTGTAAAAAATGACACTTTCTTCAAGAGTTGTACACAAAAAATAGAAATACTATTAGACGCCTTAAAAGGATTAAAATTGTAGTAAATAAGGAGTCTTTTTACTATCTAAGTCGTACAAAAACAAAAATTCCAAACGACTACTTTTAGCCATTCGGATTTTCTTATCAGTATACTACAACAAATAAATCATAAAACTTTTGATTTTTCTTTCTTTATCCATCCGTACCACAAGAATTTCATCGGTAATTTCTGGTAAGGCATAGTCAAAAATAGCAAACTCTGTACCTGAAGTTAGGATATTCAGATTGGTAAGCTCAAGTGCTGTGAGCAATTCTTCCCCTTGCTCATCAGCCATTTCTTCTACTATTTGCACATAATCTTTCACAACAGATTCCTTGTCTGAACGATACTCTTTTATAAATTCTTTGCGAATCTGCTGGTCGAGTTCAGGCAAGTGTGCTAACAATTGCTCAATAGCTGTTCCCTGAGCTTTAGAGGGTGTTTCCCCCATACAGTCAATCGTGATTGACACGGAGGAATTATTGATATCTACATTTCCTATTTCGTAATAGTCATCTTCAGAAAGTGTAATTTTTCCGAAATAAGGTAATTCGTAGGTAGTCATTCGGATAGCCTCTTGTTAATCATTTACGATTCAATTGTAAAGCGTATGATTTTCCTTTCTTCATCTACCATTACTACAAGAATTTCATCGGTAACTTCAGGTAAAGTATAGTCGAAACCCGCAAACTCTGTAGCAAAAAGGGAGATATTGAGATTGGTAAGTTCAAGTGCTGTGAGCAATTCTTCCCCCTGCTCATCAGCCATTTCTTCTACTATTTGCACATAATCTTTCACCATAGATTCCTCACCAGAGCGATAGACTTTTATAAATTCTTTGCGAATCTGCTGGTCGAGTTCAGGCAAGTGTGCTAACAATTGCTCAATAGCTGTTCCCTGAGCTTTAGAGGGTGTTTCCCCCATACAGTCAATCGTGATTGACACGGAGGAATTATTGATATCTACATTTCCTATTTCGTAATAGTCATCTTCAGAAAGTGTAATCTTCCCGAAATAGGGTAATTCGTAGGTAGCCATAGTGCTTAATTTTAGGCAACAAAAATAACAATTAATCAACAGATATACAAACGTATCAAAAATTTCTTTCTATCATAGATAATAAAAACAAATTCTTTTGGCACAGATAGTTGTACCAAAAGAATTTATAGTTTTCGGTCAAAAGACGGTTATTCAATAGGTGTTGTAGGAAGTTTCACTTCTCCTGGGTCTTTCCAAAGTCCGTCCTTGATAGCGCGTTTCTTAGCAGCTTCTGCACGCTTCTCACTATCAGGGTGTGAGCTCATCATCTTTTGGAAACGACTTTGAGTCTCCCCGCCTGAGAGTAGGGCTAACTTCTTAAAGGCTGTATATACCCCTACTACATTATAGCCATGTTTCTTCATGAAGTTGTAGGAATATTCATCAGCTTGGGATTCTTGTTTTTTACTGTGCTTGGCATCGAGCATGGCTTCGGCCATTTCGCCTATTTGGCTTTCACTCAAGGCCTTTACGGTGCTGGAAGCTGCAGATCCTGCTTCCTGTAAGGCGGCTCGGGTGTAGGCTGCTTTGATCGCATCCTTAGTATCCTCATTCTTCACATGGCCTATTTCGTGACCAATAATTGCCAAAAGCTCATCATCAGTCATCAGGTCCATAAGGGAAGAGAATACACGTCACTCCCATCGGCACAAGCAAAAGCATTGATGTCAGTTACCAAATATACCTTGTAGTTAAGGGTCATACCATCTTCGTTTTTATGTTTGCCAAAAAGTCGGTTAAGGCGCTTAGTATAAGGACTATTTGCATCTGCCACTTGATTGTGAGTATCCATCCAGTCCACGGATTCTTTAGATAGCTTTTGAGCGTCAGCATTGCTAAAAGAAAGGGCTTGTACACCTTTGGAAGCTGCACCTGCCATTTTTCCTAAATTGATCTGTGCTTGTGCTGTAGCCATAGCCACTAGGCTCAAAGCTGTTAACATGATTTTTTTCATAAAAACTCTTTTAGTAATTATCGCGCAAATATAAGGATTTTTATTTAATTATTATTGATTAATGGTTAATTATTAATGAAAAATGAACAATGACTCTCCCTTTAGGGCATTAGTCATTGTTCATTATTCATTGATCATTATTTATTCATTGATCATTATATCTCGTGTTCGCCCTTGATTTCTTTATGTTCGTAGTCAGCAATCATCAGGCGATCATAGTCTACCTTGGTACCTTTGCCAAAACGCTTACCAATATTGTCAAAGATAAGGTATACCAATGGTACCACAATTAGGGTCAAGAACAGTGAGGAGAGTAGCCCCCCGATGATTACAATTGCTAAAGCATTATTGACCTCTGCTCCTGCACCGGAGGCTACTGCCAGTGGCACCATCCCTGCCACCATCGCAATGGTAGTCATTAGGATAGGGCGGAAACGAGCGTGGTTGGCTTGTATCAAAGCGGTTGCGGTATCTTCTCCTTCTTCTTTTCTATGGTTGGCAAAATCCACAATCATAATCGCATTCTTAGCCACCAAACCAATAAGCATAATCATCCCCAAAATAGTAAAGATATTCAAGGTCATATTGGCCAATGCTAAGGCTAAAAGTGCCCCAATAAAAGATAATGGGATAGAGAACAATACCACAAATGGGCGTGAGAAACTGTCATAGAGCACTACCATCACCATATATACCAAAAGAATAGCGGCAATAAGTGATACAAAGAGAGTACCAAATCCTTCATCTTGGTTCTCCTGATCTCCTGAGAAGGTAAAATGTACGTTGGCAGGTTTCTCCATCTCCTCAAGTTTCGCTTTCCACTCAGTAACAATAGTACCGGTAGGACGCCCTACTGATTGTGCTTGTACAGTTACTGATGGAGATTTGTCATAACGTTCCAGCTGGCTTGGACCTGAGCCATAGGTAATATTGGCAAACTGGGAGAGCTTTATTTGTTGCCCTGCATTGTTGATGAATACCATATTCTCTATATCCGAAATAGACTGGCGGTGTCCTTCCTCGAAAAGAATATTAATATCATACTCAGAATCTCCTGTACGGAACTTACTATCATCATTCCCATTGAAGGCTGTACGCATCGTACTTCCTACGGTAGCGATATTAAGCCCAAGCATGGTCATCTTATCACGATCCAGATCCACATTAATCTCTGGGTTACCCGCTTCTGAACTGAGCTTTATTTCTGTAGCTCCTGGTATCGTTTTAAGCAGTTCGGCTGTCTTTTGCGCATATTCTTGTGCTTTCTCTACATCATCGGAGGTAACTACCAAGGCTATTGGTGCTTGCTGTGCTCCCATAAGCCCTACAGGCACTGTTTTCACCTTGGCATCGACCAAGTATTGGCTCAATTCTCTTTTGAGCTTAGCGGCAATTATTGTAGTGGATTCGCTACGTTCTTTTTTATCCACAAGGGTGATCTGTATTTCTGACTTATAGGCAGTGGATCGGCTTGCTCCCATACCACTGGTGGACTGCCCTACAGTGGTAATCATACTCTTTACCAAAGGCTTGTTGGTTCCTGGCACCTTCAGGGCTCGCAAATAGTTCTCTGCCTTTTGGGTAATAAAGTTGGTCTGTTCCAAAGAGGCATCTTTGTTAAGCTCAAACTGTACTAAGAACTTACCCCTATCCATATTCTGGAAGAACTCTGTCCCTATATAACCTGCTGGAATAAGCGAACAAGATCCTGCAAAAAGAAAGAATACGACAATGATAGTTTTCCACTTATTCTTGAACGACCATAGCAATAGGTCAGAGAAGAAATGAGTCATACGCTTGATGAATCCCTCAAACTCAATGGAGAGTTTTCCCATAAAGGAATTTGGATTGGGATGCTCTAATTTTCCAAAACGAGAATAAAGCCAAGGCACTACCGTAAAGGACATTAGCAAGGAGAGCGCTGTGGCAATTGCTACGGTCATACAGAACTCTTTTACTACCTTCACCACTATAGAATTTCCTATAGAAATTGGTACGAATACCACTACAATCACCATGGTAATGGCCATAACGGTTAGCACAATTTCTTTAGATCCATCATAGGCAGCACGTACCTTGTTTTTCCCCATTTCCATATGGCGGTGTATGTTCTCCAAGACCACAATAGCATCATCCACCAAGATACCTACTACCATTGAGAGGGCTACAAGGCTCATTAGGTTCAGCGTAAAGCCAAAGAAATACATACCGATAAAGGCAGCAATCAGTGAAGTAGGAATAGAAACCATTACAATAAGCGCATTGCGCAAACTGTGTAGGAAGAAATACATCACCACGGCCACCAATACAATCGCCAAAACAAGGTCAAACATTACTGAATTCGCTGCATGTAGGGTAAATTCGCTCGTATCCTCTGCCAGTTGTAGTTTTACATTTTCATTCTTATATGTTTTTTCTATCTGTGCCATCTTAGTACGTACCTGCTCACTTACCGATACCGCATTGGCATCTGTTTGTTTGAGTACTTGTAGCAAAAGGGTATTCTCTTGGTTGATACGGGCTATTTTAGTAGCATCTTCCTCTGCATCCTGTACATCAGCTACATCCGAAAGGCGGATTTCAATCCCATTCTTGGAAGCAAGCGTAAGGTTTCGTAATTGTTCTATATCCTGAATCTTCCCTAAGACACGGATAGAGGTATAGCTATCACGTGTTTTGAGTTTCCCTGCAGGAATTTCCATGTTAGAAGCGGCAATGAGTTGCTGCACTTGTGCAATAGTTAGCCCATAGCCTTCAAGCTTTTGTGCATCTACACTTACACGAATTTCTCGCTTACGCCCCCCGATGATATTCACCTGTGCCACCCCAGGCACACGTGAGAGCTCTGGCTGTATCTTCTTGTCTACCAAGTCGTAAAGCTCCTGAGAGGAAAGGTCAGAGGTTACCCCTATTGAGATGATAGGCAAGTCCGAAAGGGAGAACTTCGAAAGAGAAGGCTCCTTAGCATCAGTAGGGAGATTTGCCCGTATAGCGTTGATCTTACGCTGTGCCTCATTAAGAGTATTATCTACATTGGCATCATTGGTTAGCTGCACCACGACCACCGAAAGGCTCTCATAAGAATGGGACTGTATCTTTTTGATATTCTCCAAAGAAGAAACCGCATCCTCTATTTTCTTGGTTACAGTACTCTCAATCTCGGAAGGTGAAGCCCCTGGGTATATCGTGGAGATGGTCACCACATTGACCTCGAACTTAGGAATAAGCTCATAGTTGAGAAGCTTATAGGAATAAAGCCCCCCTAATAGTAGGATGGAAAGCATCACTATAAGAACACTGGGACGCTTGATAGAAAGTTTGATAATATCCATTGTTATATTTTCTAAAACGGGGCAAAGGTAAGGTAAAAAAACTAAATAAACAAAAAAAGTTTCCAACTTTTTCGATATTCTTATTCTACCCTCTCTACAGTATATTATACATTGTTTATCAGCATGTTAATCATTACAAAAACGCGCTGCCATCTATTAAAAATGCTAAAATATTTTGTCTTTCAAAAGAAAAAACCTAATTTTACCATGCTAAAACAAAGATATTTTTTATCTTACCAAAGACTAATGACATGAAAAAAGTAACAATGTCTCCTCAAGAGCCAGAGCTCTATCCTTCTGAATGTACTACTATCATTGTAGGAAAGAAAATGACTCAGGATGGATCCATGATTGTAGCACGTTCTGATGACTGGAATGCGGTCAATGCCAAAAAATTCAAAGTGCACCCTCCTCAAAAACAAGGTCCTGAAGAATTCGCCTCCTTCAACAATGGATTCCGCTGTAAGCTCCCAAAAGAAGCTTTAGGCTATATGGGCATGCCTCCCTACCAATATCCTGACCAGTGGGAGAGTGCTGGCTTCAATACTGCTGGGGTAGGCCTGAGTGCCACTGAGAGTATTTTCAGTAGCAAAAAAGCGCTGGAGGCTGACCCTTTAGTTCCCTCTGGATTGGGAGAAATCTCCATTACCAGTATTGTACTCCCTTATATCCATACGGCAAGGGAAGGGGTAATACGCTTGGGAAAACTCATTGAAGAACACGGAGTCATGGAAGGATTCGGTGTAGGATTCGTAGATCAAAATGAGATATGGTACCTCGAAACCGCTTGTGGTCACCGATGGATGGCAGCACGTATTCCCAGCAATACCTATTTTGTTACAGCCAACCAAAGTCGCCTTCGCGAATATAACCCCAAGGACGATCATCACTTCCTAGGCAGTGAAGACTTGATAGAATTTGCCATCGCCCACCAGCTATATGATCCTACACAAGGAGCTTTTGACTTCCACAAGGCTTATATACGTGATGAGAAATTGGATACCACCTACAATTATCCTCGTGTATGGGCGCTACAAGCTTTCTTCAGTCCTGAAATAGAAAACGATGTCACCAAAAATGAATTTCCTGTATTCGTAAGAGCAGAAAAGCTAATCTCCTTGGCAGATGTACGTCGTGCTTACTATCACCACTATCAAGGTACCGAACATGATCCTTACTTCCACAAAAACCCCAAAGAAGTATACCGCCCTGTGGCTATTTTTCGTGCTACCAACACCCACATCCTACAGGTAAGACCAGAGCTACCAAAGGCTATAGGTGAAATCAACTATGTGGCTTTGGGTATGGCTGCCTTGGGTATCTTTATCCCTCTCTACCAAGGGGTTACCTCTTATCCTGAAGCGTATAGCAAGGGCGATCATCATTGTAGTGAGGATTCCGCTTACTGGATCCTAAGAAAGGTACAATCCTTGGGAATGGTCAATTATAACAAATATGCTCCTGTGATCCGCGATGTATATGATCGTTTCGAAGAAGAGATGCACCAGCGACAAGAAGAAATGGAAAAGGACTACTTAGCCCTCTACCCTACACACCCTATAGCAGCTCAAGAGCTCTTACAAAACTTCTCCGATAAGCTCTTGGAGGATGTCCTACAAGTAAGTCGAGACCTGCTCAATGACCTATTCACCCGCCTTACCATCGATGTACAAGCAGAGTACCGTTTTGCAGGTGCATAATAAGTAAAGAATACTAAAAAAGCTGTCCTTTCGGACAGCTTTTTATTATGCAATGCTTTTATTTACTTAGACTTATAAAGAAATTTCTATCCTTAACACTCGTCAGTTGATAATAATAACTATCAAAAGAGTCTGAAATTTCATAAGGAGCATTATTAACAACTTCTTCCAAAATAGGCGATAGATATGGGAAATATTGCCACCATCCATTTGCAAGATTAGGATCTTTTAAAAAGATCTGTAATTGGTTGGGGTGCCCAGGTACAGGCACAAAATCTGCCTCATAGTCTACTACATAATTAATCCTATTTCCTGTTCGAGGGTTTATATTGGCTACTGACAGCGTAATAGCAGTAGCGGTAGGCTGATCGTTTCCTTTTTGTATTACCCTAAATTGCAAATAATTATTAAGAGAATAATTTCTCCATTTTCCATTCTCTATTTGGTGTTTAAGCTGATTATAGATATCTATATATGTCTGTGAAGCATAATTATCCTGAATCATTACCCAGCGAGAATTTGTTGTAATCTCAATAGGAGAAGACACCAAAGTGGTAGAAATCGCTCCATCAGGGGTTGCTAAAGCAGACTTATCTTCATTGAAATAGAGTTCTTCTATCTTTACCCCATTAATGTCAGCAGGCTCATAGAACTTAATCCCTTTTCCTGTAATAGTGAAAGGACGTTGTACCGTATTCCCTCCATAGCTGAAGACCAATTGGCGATAGCTTGGGAATAAAGTAAGATCCACTTGAGTACCTTGTACAGTAATAGGATTAAGTCCCTTACTATTAAGCGCTTGGGTATTCTCACGGAGCTTATTCAGAAGTGCTTCTCTATCTCCTGTGAGCTTAGTAAGGGTCATCAGGTTATTGGAAGTACGTCCCCTAAGGGTAATAACCCCATTCTCTTCCTTAAGGAAGATAAACTCAATATCCCCGCCACGAGCATTGGTGAAGACTGCCGAAACAAAACGGAAGTGATCCAATATGCTATTATAGGTATCAAAGCTAATAGTAGGCCCCTCAGTGATAGAGTAGGTGTAGTAGGACTCCTCTTCTGCATTGGTATTGCTTATCTCCGAAGAGGCCGTAACCTTTCCATCCTTGAACTTCACCACAAAGGTATACCCTCCAAGGCTACGAGGTGCCGCAGGAAATCCTCCGAAACTGCGGGTTACCCCTGGATAATACGAAAGTACCCAATACCCATCGTGCCCCTCTAAGATATTCTTATAGGATTCTATCACGGAGGTGGTACGGTTACTGGCTTTCTGCTCAAAGGTGTTGTCTTCCTTATAGCTACAGGAGGTAAGGAAGGAGAAAGCGATCAATAAAGTAATATATTTTTTCATCTCTTTTTAGTTATTAGTTAAGTCAGAAAAATCTTTCTGTGGCACGGCTTGCCCACTGAGGGTACGGCCTGCTACATAAGGGTAGCGCACACGGATCTTTTTGCGTAGGGCATCCAAGTCGATATTCCAATTCTCTGTAAGGTACTTGCGGATAACAGCCATTTTCTGTTGCAGTTTTTCCTTTCCTGTATACTGTTCTGTAGGACGAATTTTGTCATCTGCCAAGGCCAACTGTTCTTCCCATACACGAGCCGATTCATAAGAAGCTACTGAGGCTCCGTTGTTGTAATTGGTAAAGCTACGCTTCCAAGCGGTATAGAGAGCATCATCAAACCCATCTCTATCAGTATCCAAAGTAGTATCTGTTGTAGCACAATCACAGTCCTCTTTGGCATTGAAATAAACGATATAGCGAGAGATCATCTCTACAAAATCCTCATCGGAGTTGCTACTTCCATAGGCACTGATAAAGCCTGCTTTGAGATAGTCTGTACCTTGCCAAGCTCCTGACCAGCTATTACTCTTATAATCGGTTCCTGAGATTCGCTTGTAATCAGTAGGATAGTCGATAGACTGATGCCAAGTATGTGCTGTCTCATGGTAGAGCGTATGCAAGGCATTGTCATTGAGGTAATAGATGTTGTTAGGTTTTATATTATTGATATTCATCATGTGAATCTTTACCCCATTGGTAGCCAACCCTCTCATCGGGATACGAGTGGCATGGTAGGCATTTTCCCCTATAAGAATCAGTGTATTGAAGGAATGTTCCTTCATAAATTGCTTAGAGGTTGCCTCCACATAAGGCTCCATAAAGAGGTAGTTGAACATGGTAGCAAACTGTACCGCTTTTTCATACTTAGTAGGGGTAAGCACCCAGCTACGAGTAGTCTCACGCTCCAAGAAGCGATAGAGCATTCGGATATTATAGGGATTGGTGAAATGATTCTCTATATAAGTATCCAAGGCATTGGGCGGATTAAGGGTTTTTTCTTCCTGTGAAGGGGTGTTACCTCCTAAGATTACACTATCCGAGGAGAGATCATTATCGGCAGAACAGCTACCAAGAGCGGCTGCCAAGCATATGTATATGAGCTTTTTCATAGGTCTAAGTGTTTTTATCGTGGATTAGGTTGCATTCCCGCGCCTATAGCAGTTCCGGGAAGCTGTATGGCACGTCTTACATCGGTAGGAGCTAATATCCCCTGTATGGTGGAGATATTTCTCTCTTCTTTAGTATGCTGATAGCGGGCTACTTCTATACCATAGCGCTTAATATCCTGCCAGCGAAGTCCCTCATGTAGGGTGAGGATACGGCGACACTGGAGTACATAGTGGATCAGGGGTTCCTGCTCAGCTGAGAGCGTGAATGACGGATTCAATCTTTTCTTCTGAGTGGCACCACTGGGGGTACTTTGGCTATAAGCAAGATTGTTATAGAAAGCTATAATCTGTGCTTTAGTAAAGGTATTCCCATTAGGATTGCTATTGACTGTCCCACGTACATACTTTGAAGTCCATATATTAAGGTCAGTCACCGCGCTATCCAACTGATTGAGCATGATTTTAGCTTCAGCTCGTACCAAAAGGGTTTCATCGGTAGTGAAAGGCACCAAGATAGTACGAGTATAGGATCCATCCTTGAAGGTAGGGAACTTAGATTGCAATACTATATCTCTAAGGTCAGCACGCGAGGTAAAGGGCATAAACCAGTAGAACTCATAGCCATTATTCTTTGATGCTGCATTGGCATCCCAAAGATTGGTTGTTGAGAGTGTTTCCTGTTCGGATACCCTATAGGCATGCGAGAAGCGCTGGTTGGTCTCTATAAAATAATTAGTAGAGAGTTGTGAATATACTGGCTGTAGCATGAGGTTTGCCACTTCACTTTCTCGAGCATAGGCCTGTGCATAGGCGGTTATAGAGCGGGTTCCTGTCTTCTGGGCATCCCTGAAGTCCAACCATTCACGGACAAGGTTCTTAGTGGTAGCATCATTGGTGGTAAGCACTACATTGGCTGCATCCAAGGCCTTCTGCCACTGTTGATAATAGAGATAAAAACGAGCCGCAAAAGCATAAGCTGCTTTCTTATTGAAGTGGTACTTAGGCATCTGGTAGTAGCTATCATCTATCAGTGGAAGCCCTTTTTCCAAATCGGCTGCAATTTGTTGGTATACTTGTGCCACAGTACCTCTTTGGCGCTGTGGATTCATTTCCTCTTCAGGGCGTGTGATATAAGGAATTCCTAAGTCCGAACTACTCGTATTAGGATTGTAGGCCTGAGAGAAAAGATTGACCAAACAGAAGTGAGCATAAGCACGCGCTACCAAAGCCTCGCCCTTGGCGGGATTCAGAGAAGCATCATTGTGTAGAGTCGTTTCGATGGCGTCCAAGGCGGCATTGGCCTGACCTATGGCCTTGTAGTGATAGTCCCAGATATTCTGAAGACCATCTACGTTGTTATACTCCAAGATAGGTTGCCAATAAGCCGTTTCCCTTGTAAGAAAGTTGGAGTAGATATTATCCGCCCCTATATCATCTATGTTGTCTGAAGAAAACTCATTGATAAGGGTGGTGGCTATCTGAGGATAGGCATTGGTTAAGGCTTGTTGTACCTTCTCTGGAGAATCAATAACCAATCGGTTATCAGGCATCCTATCCAGAAGGTCGTTACATGAGGTAAGCGACAGGGTCAAAGCGGTTAGGGTATAATATATTTTTCTCATTGTTTTCTTTGTTAAAGTCCGACACGTAAAGTAAATATCAATCGCTTAGGAGAGATAGGGGTATATCCATTGGCCAAGTAATCAGGATCATCGCCATTGAGCCTTTTATCGGCATAGAGCAGAGCTACATTCGTTGCTTGTAACTTCAGACTAAGCTGGCGGATACGAGTCTCACGCAAGAAATCTTTGTCAAAAGTATAACCTAAAGAAATTTCTTTTAGGCGGATATTGTCTCCCTTAGCGATACGAATATCGGAATAATCATAGGTGTTGTAGGCCTGAGTGATTTCAGAATAGCCATAGCTGTTCTGCATATAGTTAGTATATACCACAGGGATATTGGTCTTGTTCTCATCACCTATATACTGCCAACGGTTGTTAAGCTCACGAGGGATATTACCATAATCGGTATAGATATTGCTAAGCTTTCTTAGGCGCACCACATTTCCATAAGAATAGGTAAAGACCACTCCAAAGGAAAGCCCTTTGTAATTAATCGTATTGCTAAGACTTCCTCTATCGGTAGGAATGAGGGTACCAGAATACTTAAGGAAGTCTACATTGCGACTATCGAAACGGATTCCACTGATGGTAGAGGCATTGTTTTCATCCAAAAAAGTAGGAAGTCCTCGGTCATTAAGCCCATTGAATGGCACCGAAAAGAGTGATTTTAGAGGATAACCTGCACGGGAGAAGCCCCCTTGGGAAGTGGCACTGGTAGAGTAGCCTATCATATCACGAATGGTAGGAGTGGTAAGGAGCTTAGTAATCTCATTCTTTGCTCTTGAATAGATGAAAGAGGTCTTCCAAGAGAAATCCGGAGTTTTGATATTGGTTGTTTCCAGACCTACTTCTATCCCGCGAATGCGCATCTCGGCCATATTCCCTTTTTTAGTGGTGAAACCTCCTGTCCCTTGGGTTACGATATCCCCAATAAGGTCATAGCTTCTACGGTTGAACCATTCCACAGAGAGGTTGATCTTATCCTTAAGAAGTCCCAATTCTGTACCGAGGTTCAGCTCCTGATTCTTTTCATAAGTAAGATCATGGTTGGCTATATTCTGAATCTCAAGCCCTAATTCACGCTGAGAAGAGTTGCGCCAAGGATTATTAATGTATAGCTGAGCTAAGGAGTTGCTCACCGAAGGAGCCACTGCGGTCACCCCAAAAGAAGCCTTGAAGCTCAAGTGAGAAAGAGGCTTGAGGTGGCTAAAGAACGCTTCCTGAGTAACATCCCACTTCACCCCTGCATTCCAAGTAGGCATCCAGCGGATATAGCGAGAAGGCCCGAAAGCATTAGAAGCATCGTAACGCAAAGTACCATTGGCAGTATAGCGCCCTTTGTAGGTATAGGAAGCATTCCCGAAGAAAGCTTGGTTATTGTTCTCGGTATCGGCAATAGTATAGTAGTTTCTGAACTCTTCCTGCAATTTTTTGAACATCAGGTGGGAAAAAGAAGCATAATTCCCTGAGTTATAGAGCACCCCATAGTTTCTGTTCAAGTCATTGGTATTCTTAGCGTTGTCCATCTCGAATCCTCCGAACAAGGATATAGCATGTAAGCCATTATCGAAAGAATCGTTATAGCGGAGTGTCGCTCTAAAGTTGTTCGCACTGGAGGTTCTGTCCCTCTTCTCGCGAATCCCTCCCTTAGGAAGCACCACCACTGGTAGGGCAAAGGGGTCATTAGGATCCTTGTAGAGGTTGGTATTGTTGTCTCTTACGGTAGAATTGGGCATCGCACGGTAGGAAAGTACCCAGTTGGCATTCTCCTTATACTCTGTCTTCTGAGTATTGTTTTGGTAGCGAATAGCACCCATTACTGCGGCTTCCACCTTAGGGGTAATCTTCCAAGAGAGCTGTGCTTGTAGGCGGAGCGTTGCTATATCTGTATCTATATAAGCATTGTCCTTCTCATTGAAAATATTATAAGGCGCATAGTTCATTGTATAATACTGCTTAGCATCTAGGACACGAGAGCGAGTAAGAGCATAATTGTACATATCCTGAATAGGAGTAGTCTGGTCTCGGTAGGAAAGGTCTGTGATGACATTCAGGCGCACCTTGGAAGAAAGGTTATAGTTGGCATTGAGGTTTCCTGAATACTGATTAAGAGAGTTTCCTTTCTGCCAACCTGGGTCAGTGAGTACACTTAGGGAAGCATAGTAGGTAGACTTTTGGCTTCCTGAAGAGAAAGAAAGTGTATGATTCTGCATGACACTGGTTTGGAAAAGCTCCTTAAACCAATTGGTATTTCTTCTCTCAGCGGCTTGTAGGTAAGCACGACGACCTGCCTCGGTATTGAGTACCTGAGAGTTACCATTTTGATCAAGCTCATAGAAGAGTTCGTACATCTTCCCTACCACTCCTTTGTTCTTCTGAGTAACTACTGTCTGAAATTCATAGTGACCGCCCTGCATAAGCTCTTGTATGACGGACATTTGGTCTTGAGAATTCATGATGTTGTACTGTCCGTAAGTAGGAATAAAGCGGAAAGTGGACTCATTGGTATAAGTAATAGAGCTGCTTCCTGCAGTACCTTTTTTGGTAGTTACCACCACGACCCCCGCGATGGCACGAGGTCCATAGAGCGCTGTTGCAGAAGCATCCTTCAGTACCCTAAAGCTATCAATACTTTCGGCAGTAAGCCCTGGTATGGCAGCCGCAATAAGCATTTTAGCATCGTCAGAGACGAGATCTTCTGGCTTGAGATCTATCTCATCCTGAAGGATCACCCCATTGAGTACCCAGAGCGGCTTGGTCTCTCCAGAGATAGAGGTCTGCCCACGGGTATTGGTGTTCATGGGAGTAGCCGCCTCTTTCTTAGCGTTTTTGTCTTCCTGAGGAAGGAGCACCACATCCACCGTAGCGGAAGTAGGCATAAGCTCTTGTGTCTGTAATCCCTGTAGGGAGAAGACCAAGGTCTGTCCTTTGGTAAGAGTGAGGGTATAGATTCCCTCAAAATCAGTGTGTGTACTAGAGGAAGTGCCCTTGACACTTACCAGTACCCCTGCCAGTGGCTTTGACTTTGCGTCCTTGACCACCCCAGAGATTTTCAGCTCCTCTTGAGCGAAGGAGGTGTAACACACCCCTAAGAAGAGCAGTAGCATGCATAGCGTTTTCAATCTCAGTGTATTCATGTTCTTATTATATTTCTGTACTTTTTATAGAAAAACCCACTCTTTCTCAATGAGAGTAAGTTTTCCCAAAAACGGATACAAAAATACAAAAAAAATCGGAAATATCACATATTTTAACACTCACAAATCTTTGAAATAAAAAAATACAGATACTCTCACAACCTGCTGATTACAAAGGTTTTAAAAGAAAAATTTCTATAAAAAGAAAATAACAAAAAGAGAGACCGCTTTTAAGCGACCTCTCTTTGTTTTTAATTAAGGAAACTTTGATTATTTACTAAGGAGAAACCACAAATTAGGATCCTTGGTGCTAGTAAGTAAATAATAAGTATTGTACTGAGTAGCATCCACTGTATAAGGACCTTTTTCAGCTATTCTTCTATAAAGTCTCACTAATGGAGAGAAATATTGTATATTATTTTGGTAATCTCCTTGACTATAAGCGACATGATTAGAAGGCCCCTTTAAAACCATTTGCACTTGGTCTGAATGCTGAGGAACTCCCTGGAAATCCACTTCATAGAATGTCCATACCCCTCCATCATAAGGTGATACATAGGAGATATATTTAGCGAATCCTGCAGTTGATTCACTATCACTCCCTTTTATATTCTTCACATAGAGATATGAATCCCTTAGCAAGTCATACCAAGTCTGTTGGCGGGCAATTTCGGCTTTTGCTTCCTCATACATAGCAAAGATACCATCAGAGACATAACCATATTCCTTATTAAAATATATTTCCTTAGCATTATCGTTAATCTCTATCGGAGAAGATACAAAGTTTGCTGCGATACTTCCATCAGGAGTGGTAAGAGCTGTCTTAGTATCATTGATATAGAATTCATCTATAGAAACCCCTCCTATAACCACAGGTTCATAGAGTTTGATCCCTTTTTCTGTATAGATGTAGGCTCGCTGTACTTTCTGATCATCATACGAAAAAAGCAATTGTCGATAGCCCGGAGAAAGATTTAGATTCACCGTTTTCCCTCCTATTGTGATAGGGTTAAGTGCCTTTCCTACAAATAGCTGTATATGCTCACGTATCTTGTTCAGATAAGCTTCTCGGTTACCTGAGAATCGGCTCAGAGTCATAAGGTTTCTCGAAGTTCTTCCCTGTAGAGTATAGGTATCCCCTTCCTTTTTTATGATATCATAGAAAATATCTCCTCCACGTGCATTAGGATGTTGTGCTGAAGTTGTCCTAAAATGATGAAGTACCTCATTGTATGTATCAAAACTGATAGAAAGATTTTCAGCTAACTGATAAGAATAAAAAGACTGCTGTTCTTCATTGGTTGTCATAAATTCAGAGGAAGCAACGACCTTTCCATCATTGAGTTTTAGTAGAATATTATATCCACCTATCCCTCTGTGTACATAATCAGTTGTTTCCAAACCTTGTCTATATACCTCTGGATAACAAGACAACAACCAATATCCATCATATTCTAATACTTTTTTATTCTCGTTAAGCTTGTCGGCAGTACGTTCTGCTGGAGTCTTATCGAATACATCTTCTTGTCTATACTCACAAGAAGGCAATAAGAAAGCTCCCAAAAGAAATATAATATATTTTTTCATATCTTATTAATTATTAGGTAAAACAGAGAAATCTTTTCTTAGCACTTGATCACCATCGAAATTTTTTCCTACTACAGAAGGATAACGACTACGTATTTCTGCTCTCAATTCATCCAAATTAATATTCCATTCATTGGTGAGGTAGCTTTTGATAATAGCTATTTTTTGTTCTATCTTCTGCTTTCCTGTATAAGCCTCTGTAGAACGAATCTTAGCATCAGCCGATTTAAGCTCTTCTTCCCATACTTTGGTAGAGAAATAGTTTCGATAGGTATTGGGATTTTGTAGTGCCCCATAATTGACAAATTTGGCTTTCCAAGCCTGATACAATGTATCATTAAAGCCATCAGAATCACTGTCCGTTCCGGGATGAGAGGCAATATCGCAACCACAATCCAAAGAAGCATTGTAATACACTATATAGCGTGCAATCATTTCTACAAAATCTTCATCCTTGTCAAAGGAAGAATAAGCTGTAATAAATCCTGCCTTAAGGTAATCATCTCCTGCCCATACAGACCAGTTATCCCTCTTGTAATCTGAAGCTGAAACTCGCTCGTAGTCCGATGTAAAGAGCTTAGACTGATGCCATGTATGTGCATTCTCGTGATAGAGTGTTGCTAGTACATTCTCATTAAGATAATAGATATTATCTGTCTTGATATGATTCATTTCCAGAAGATGAATCTTAACCCCTGCTACAGCAAATCCAACATACTTATT
>ERZ773060.198-NODE-198-length-26482-cov-585.381_pt1 | contig 26482 bp, 24 predicted proteins | sample MGYA00580628_ERZ773060 | MGnify/ENA primary metagenome ERZ773060 (study PRJEB29015, sample SAMEA2738019) | human oral metagenome | biome: human oral; feature: human-associated habitat; material: dental | place: China | collected 2045 ... | reverse complement strand
ACGTCCGCAGATCATCGGGCCGGGCCGAGGACACGCCCCCCGCCTGGCCCTGGGCCGGCTCGGACCACGTGGCCACGGTCGGGGCCTGCGCGTCAACCACCGGGGTCTCGGGCGGGCCCGCCGGCGGCTTGTCCAGGCCCAGATGGTCGTCGATCCAGCTCTTCGGGGCCCACTCGTCCTTCTGCCGGTCGGCCCACTCCTTGGCCTGGCGTCGGCGGTCGCGTTCCGACGCGGCCGCGTCCTTCATGGTCTGCACGTCCGCGGCCAGCGCGTCCAGGGCCGACGCGATGTTCGAGCAGTCATCGCAGGCCGCCCGGGCGTTCGCGTCGAACACGTCCGCGTAATGCCCCTCGAAATCCGTCGACGCCGTCGCCGCCCACGACGACCGCGAGGCCGCCTGCCCCGACAACGTCCCCGACAGCGCCGACGCCGCAGACCTCAACGCGTCAGCCACACCATCATCAAAAGCAACCGGCTCCTCATACGCACCGAGATCAACCACGACGACTCCTCAACCAAACCACAGGCCACAAGGGGGGCGGGCCCGACTCACAGATCAGTGAACCACCAAAGGACGAGGCGCGGAGAAGGTCCCGGAACCCGGGATGATTGATCTCTCAATTCGATATTCCGGGCAGTGCTTCGGACCCAAGAGCAGTGCCTCGGACGCGAGAAACGCGAGAAAGAGGTCCGCTCTGCGATCCTTGCGGGACTTCCCGCGGGAACCGCAGGGCAGTCGACCACCCGTCAGCAGCCCCACGGCACGGCCGCAGCCCCGGCCCCCGGCCGGGCGCGCGGCGTCCATGCGCTCCGGTCCCGTCACGAGTCCGTGCAAGGATGGACGCATGGCCCACGCGCACACCGAAGACCACTTCGACATCTGCATCATCGGCTCCGGGTCGGGCAACTCGATCGTCGACGAGCGGTTCGACGACCGGAGCATCGCCCTCGTCGACCGCGGCGTCGGCGAGGACCTCTGGTTCGGCGGCACCTGCCTGAACGTCGGCTGCATCCCCACGAAGATGATGGTCGTGCCCGCCACGATGGCCGCGGCCCCCGAGCACGCCCGGCGCCTCGGCGTGGACCTCCACCTGGATGGCGTCGACCTCGGAGCGCTCCAGCAGCGCGTCTTCGGGCGCACCGACGGCATCTCGCGGGCCGGCCTGGCCTGGCGCGAGTCCAACCGGAACGTCACCGTGCTGCGCGAGGCGGCGGCCTTCGTCGACGAGCACACCCTGCAGGTGGGCCACCGGACGATCACCGCCGACCAGTTCGTCATCGCCGCCGGCTCGCGCCCCCGCGCGCTGGCCGCGGCCGGCCTCGACGACCCCGACCTGGCCGGCATGATCCACACCTCCGAGACGATCCTGCGCGTCAGGCAGCTGCCCGACCGCCTCGTCGTCGTCGGCGGCGGTGTCGAGGCCATCGAGTTCGGCCACATCTTCGCCTCGCTCGGCTCCCGGGTCACCCTCGTCAACCGCTCCGACCGCCTGCTCCGCCGCATCGACGGGGAGATCGCCGCCCGCGCCACGCAGCTGGCCGCCGAGCACTTCGCGGTGCGCCTCAACCAGCGGCTCTCGTCCGTCGAACCCGCCGAGCGCGGCGGGCTGCTGCTGCGCTTCGTCGATCCGTCCGACACCGAGTACCGCTACAACACCGACGCCCTGCTCGTGGTCACCGGGCGCGTGCCGAACGGCGACCAGCTGGCCGTCGATCGCGCCGGCGTCGACGTCGACGAGGCCGGCTTCGTCGTCGTCGACGAGCACCAGCGCACCAGCCGGGAGCACATCTGGGCACTCGGCGACGTCTGCGACCACCACCTGCTCAAGCACGTCGCCAATGCGCAGGCCCGCGTCGTCCAGCACAACCTGCTGCACCCCGACGAGCCGATCGCCCGTCCCGCCGAGCCCGTCCCGCAGGCCATCTTCGGCCAGCCGCCCGTCCTGACCGTCGGCGCCACCGAGGAGGCGCTGCGCGAGGCCGGCACCGAGTACGTCAAGGTCGTCCAGCCCTACGACACGGTCGCCTACGGCTGGGCCCTCGACGACAGGACGAGCTTCGTGAAGCTGCTCGTCGACCCGGCGACGCGCCTGCTGCTCGGCGCCGGCGTCATCGGCCCCGAGGCCCCCGAGCTCGGTCAGCTGCTCGTCGCCGCGATGAGCTTCGGCATCGACGTGGGGACGATGGCCCGCGGCCAGTACTGGGCGCACCCCGAGCTCGCCGAGGTCGTCGAGAACGCCCTGCTCGCCGCGGCCGCCGAGTGCGAGGGGGCGCGGTGAGGGCCGGCGGGACGACGGGAGCAGTGCGCCGCCGCGGGCGCGTCGCGACCGGTCTCGTCGGCGCGGCCCTGCTCGCCATGACCACCGCCGGCTGCGCGATGGGCCCCTGGGGCTCGGGCGGCGGCGAACCGTCCCCGAGCGGGACGGCCGGGACGCCGGAGAAGACCAGGAGCACCAGCGCTCCGCCGTCGGCCATCAGCTCGGGCGCCGCCTCGCCCGACGCGGCCTGCTCGGCCAAGGCGGCCTCGATGAGCCTGTCCGCCCAGGTGCAGACGCTCTACATGGGCGCCATCACCCAGCGCACCCCGAGCGTCGCCGCCGGCGAGCTCGGCCAGCAGATGGTCGGCTCGGTCATCCTCATGACCGAGCCCGGCTCGCTGGACGCCGACGATGCCGCCGCGCTCACCGGGGCCCTGCGTGAACAGGACTCGGAGGCCCTCATCGCCGCCGACCAGGAGGGCGGCGAGGTCACCCGCCTGAGCGGCAGCGGCTTCACCCCGATCCCGTCGGCCGAGGAGCAGGCCGGCCGGCCCGCCGACCGGATCACGAGCGACTGGACCACGTGGGCCGGCGAGCTCGAGCGGGCCGGCGTCGACCTCGACCTGGCGCCGGTCGCCGACGTCGTCACGGCCGACATGAGCACCCGGAACCAGCCGATCGGCCAGCTCGGTCGCGGCTACGGCCAGACGGCCTCCGACGTCACGACGAACGCGGGCGCCGTCATCGCGGGCATGCACGCCGCGGGCGTCACCACGAGCATCAAGCACTTCCCGGGTCTCGGCGACGTGACCGCCAACACCGACGAGGCGGTCGCCGTCGACACCACGACGAGAGCCGACAGCGACACGGTCGGCGTCTTCGCCGCCCTGTCGGGCAGTACGGACACGATCATGGTGGGCTCGGCGATCTACCGGCAGATCGACCCCGACAACCCGGCGCTGTTCTCGTCCGCGATCGTCACCGACCTGCTGCGCGACCGGCTCGGCTACGGCGGCGTCATCGTCTCCGACGATCTCGGCGCCGCGGCCGCCCTCGACGCGTACGACGTCGCCGGACGCGGCACGCGCTTCCTGCGCGCCGGCGGCGACCTGGCCCTCGACGTCGACCCGTCCACCGTCAACGAGATGGTGCGGAACACCCTCGAGGCGGCCCGGTCCGACCAGGATTTCGCCACGCAGATCACCGACAAGGCCGCGCGCGTGCTGACCCTGAAGCAGCGGGCGGGCGTCGTGAGCTGCGGCTGAGCGTCCCGCCCCGCCGCGGCCGAGCGCCTTTCCGCCCGGCCAGGGCCCTGCCCCGACGCGCTCCACGCGTCCTGGCGGTTCCCCCGGTTCCCCGGCGCGGCAGTGGGGCTCGCCGGGTTTCTCGTCGGCTCCCGAGACCGTGCCGACGCCCGGGACGGTCTCGGGAGCGCATGAGAGCGCATGAGCGGGGCGGGGACGGGGGACCGGTGCGGCTCGGGACCCGGCGGAACGGCCAGGGCCGCGGGCCCCGCCTCGCGGGGGTCCGCCGCGGCTGCTACCGTGCACGGTGACACGGGGTGCCCCGATGGCTGAGATCACACCCGTCGAACCTGTCCAGTTAGCACTGACGAAGGGATGTCGCCATGATCGACCACGCAACCGCCCGCACCGTGCTCGACAGGCTGAGGTCCGCCCCGCCCCTGGTCGGGTGCATCACCAACTCGGTCGTCACCAACTTCACCGCCAACGTCCTGCTCGCCCTCGGCGCGGCGCCCGCCATGGTCGACATCATCGGCGAGGCCGGGCCGTTCGCCGCCACGGCCGACGGACAGCTCATCAACGTCGGCACGCCCACCCCCGAGCAGCGCGGCGCCTCCATGGACGCCGCCGTGGCCGCCCGCCGGGCCGGCACCCCGTGGGTCCTCGACCCGGTGGCCGTCGGCACGCTCGTGCAGCGCACGGCGCTGGCCCACCGGCTCATCGCCCAACGGCCGACGGCCGTGCGCGGCAACGCCTCCGAGATCATCGCCCTGGCCGGCTCCGGAACGGGGGGACGAGGGGTCGAGAGCGCCGACGACGTCGAGTCCGCGCTCGACGCCGCCCGCTCCCTCGCCGAACGCTTCGGCCCCGTCGTGGCCGTCTCCGGCCCCGTCGACGCGATCGTCTCGTCCGACCGCGTCGTCCGCGTCGGCGGCGGCTCGGCGATGCTCACCCGCGTCACCGGCGGCGGCTGCGCCCTCGGCGCCGTCCTCGCCGCCTTCCTCGCGGCCGGACGGGCCGTCGGCGTCGACGCGCTCGAGGCGGTCGCCGCCGCGCACGTCGTCTACTCGGCGGCGGCGGAGATCGCCGAGAGGAGCTCCTCGGGGCCGGGCTCCTTCCAGCCCGCCTTCCTCGACGCCCTGGCCTCCGTGGACGGCGCCGAGCTCGAGAGGATCCCGCTGTCATGAGGCCCGCACCCGACCTGAGCCTGTACCTGGTCACCGACGAGGCCCAGTGCGCCGGCGCCGGGCGCAGCGTCCTGGAGACCGTCGTCGCGGCGGTCGACGGCGGCGCCACCTGCGTGCAGCTGCGCGCCAAGGACGCCGACGGCGGCCCCTTCCTGCGGCAGGTCATCGAGGTCTGCCGCGCCGTCGGCTCGCGCGTGCCCGTCCTCGTCAACGACCGCGTCGACGTCTTCCTGGCCGCCCGCGAGCTCGGGGCGCGCGTCGCGGGCGTCCACGTCGGCCAGTCCGACCTGCCCGCGCCCCTCGTGCGCGCCCTCATCGGCGACGGCGCCTTCCTCGGCCTGTCGGCCAGCACCGACGCCCAGGTCATCGCGGCGCAGGACGAGGGCGCCTGCGACCACCTCGGCATCGGCACCGTGCGCGAGACCGCGACCAAGACCGACGCGCCCGGCGGGCTCGGCGTCGCCGGCGTGGCCCGTGCCGCGTCCCTCGTCGAGCTGCCCGCCGTGGCCATCGGCGGCGTCAAGGCGCCCGACATGGCCCCGCTGGCCGCCGCCGGCCTCGCCGGGGGCGCCGTCGTCTCGGCGATCTGCTGCGCGCCCGACCCCCGTCGGGCCGCGGCCGAGCTCCTCGCCGCCTGGCGGGAGGGGCTGCGATGACCGTCACCGCCCTGTCCATCGCGGGCTCCGACCCCAGCGGAGGGGCCGGGATCCAGGCCGACCTGAAGTCCTTCAGCGCCAACGGCGCCTACGGCATGTGCGTCATCACCGCCCTGACCGCCCAGTCGACCCTCGGCGTCACCGGCGTGCACGCCGTGCCCGTCGACTTCGTGCGCGCCCAGCTCGACACCCTCCTGGACGACATCGCACCCGACGCCACGAAGATCGGGATGCTCGCCACCGCCGGACTGGCCCGTGCTGTCGGCGACTACCTGCCCCGGCTGACCGGCACCGTCCTCGACCCCGTCATGGTCGCCACGAGCGGCGACGCCCTCCTCGACGAGGACGCGGTCGACGAGGTGCGCCGCCTGTGCACGGTCGCCGAGCTCATCACCCCGAACCTTCCCGAGACCGCCGTCCTGCTCGGCGCCGACCCGGCGACCGGCATCGACGAGCTCGTCGACCAGGCCCGCGCCCTGCACGGCCTCGGCGTGCGGCGCGCGCTCGTCAAGGGCGGCCACCTCGACGAGGAGGCGACCGACGTCTACGTCGACGAGGACGGCCCGGTGCTGCTGCGCGGCCGACGCATCGACACGGGCAACACCCATGGCACCGGCTGCACGCTGTCCTCGGCCATCGCCGCGCTGCGACCCCGCCACGACGGCTGGCTCGGCGCCGTGCGCGCCGCGAAGGCCTACCTGAACGACGCCATCGCAGCGGCCGATGCGCTGGGCGTCGGGCACGGGCACGGCCCCGTGCACCACTTCCACGCGTACTGGCCGCAGGAGGACCGATGAGCTTCACCGAACGCCTCTGGGCGCGCATCGCGCCGATCCGGGCCGCCATCGACGAGCTGCCGTTCCTCGGGGCCCTGGCCGACGGCTCCCTGCCGCGCGAGCGCTTCGACCACTACCTGCGCCAGGACGCGCTCTACCTGGGCCAGTACGCCCGCGTCCTGGCCCGGGTCGCCTCCCTGGCGGACGATCCCGACGAGCTCGTCTTCTGGGCCGAGAGGGCCCGCGACTCGATCGTCGTGGAACGCGCCCTGCACGCCCGGCACGTCGACGTCATGGCGGACGCCGTCGCCTCGCCCAGCTGCGCGGCCTACACCTCGTTCCTCCTGGCGCAGTCCCGCGGCGAGTACGGGGTGGCCGCCACGTCGGTGCTGCCGTGCTTCTGGATCTACCAGGACGTCGGCGAGCGGATCCTCGCCGCGGCCGGAGACCTGACGAACCACCCGTACGGGGACTGGATCGGCACCTACGCCGACCCGGCCTTCGCCGAGCAGACGCTGCGGGTGCGCGCCATCGTCGACCGCGTCGCCGAGCAGGGCGACGGGTCGCTGCGCGGACGCATGGCCTCGGCGGGCGAGCAGGCCGGCCGCTACGAGTGGATGTTCTGGGACGCCGCCTGGCGGATGGAGGCCTGGCCGGTCTGACGGAGGTCTGGCCGGTCCGAGCGGTCCCGCCCGGTTCTCGTCCCGCCGTCCCACCTCACTTCTGCGCCGACACCCGGGTCGTGTCCGAGGTGGGAGCACCTGGGTGAGGTGGGAGCGGAGTGATACTGGGTCGGGCGGGGAGCGGGGCGGCCGCTCAGAAGCGGCCCGTGGTTCAGAAGCGGCCGGTGATGTAGTCCTCGGTCTGCTGGTGACGGGGGTTCGAGAAGACCGTCGCCGTGTCGTCGTACTCGACCAGGCGCCCCGGCGTGCCGGGGCCGTCGGTGCTGAAGAACGCCGTGCGTTCGCTGATCCGCGCCGCCTGCTGCATGTTGTGGGTGACGACGACCACCGTGCGGTCCTCGCGCAGCCGCCCGATGAGCTCCTCGATGGTCAGCGTCGAGAGGGGGTCGAGGGCCGAGCAGGGCTCGTCCAGGAGGAGCACCTCGGGCTCGACGGCGACGGCGCGGGCGATGCACAGCCGGCGCTGCTGGCCGCCCGACAGACTCGTCGCGGGCTCGTCCAGCCGTCGGCTGAGCTCCTCCCACAGGTTCGTGCTGCGCAGGCACGACTCGACGAGGGCGTCGGCCTCGCCGCGCCCGATGCGGCGGCCGGCCAGGCGCACGCCGGCCAGCACGTTGTCGCGGATCGACATGGTGGGGAAGGGCCTCGGCTGCTGGTGGACCATGCCGACGACGCGGCGCACCCGCACCGGGTCGACCGCCGACCCGTGGATGGCGGTGCCGTCGATGAGGACGCGCCCCTCGACGCGGGCGCCCGGGATGAGCTCGAGCGTCCGATTCATGGCGCGCAGCATCGTCGACTTGCCGCACCCCGAGGGGCCGATGAAGGCGGTCACCGTGCGCGGCTCGATCGTCATGCTCACGTCCTGCACGGCGGTCAGCGCCCCGTAGCGGACGCTCAGATGCCTCAGTTCAACGCGTCTGGCCATCAGTGCTCCTCATGCGGCGTCCTTCGGGCCGATCCGGGCCGCGACGGCCCGGCCGACCAGGTCGAGCGCGACGACGACGGCGACCAGGCACAGCACCCCCGTCCACGGGCCGGGGGCGGTCCCGGCGGCGGCCGCCCCGGCGATCCAGTCCGCCAGGGCGCTCGGCGACGGCCGCTCGACCGGCCCCGCCACGACGAGCACGAGGGAGGCCGCGCCGATCGCCCGGGAGACCGCCAGGACGGTCGACGAGACGAGCCCGGCCGAGGCCGTCGGCAGTACGACGCGCAGGATGACCCGCCATCTGTCGGCGCCGAGCGCGAGAGCCTCCCAGCGCAGCGCTGCGGGCACGAGGCCGAGCATCTGGACGGCGCCGCGCGCGACGTAGGGGATCATCAGCGCGCACAGCGCGAGGACGGCGCCCGCGGCCGCCGGGGCGCGGCCCGGGCCGACCAGCACGATGCGCAGGGCCAGCGCGAGCAGGCCCGCGACGAGGGAGGGCGCCGAGACCGCGGCGTCGGTCAGGGACGAGACGATGCGGGCCGCGCGGCGTTCCGCGTACTCGGTCGCCCACACGGCGCAGGCCAGCCCGACGGGCACCGAGACGGCGATCGCCGCGATGATGGTCGCTCCCGTCCCGGCCACCGCGCCCAGGAGAGGGGCCGCGGGGGCCGTGCCGCCCGCTGCCGGGGCGACGGCCCGCCCCAGCAGCACGACCAGGGGCAGCACGGCCAGCACGAACGCCGTCGCGCACAGGTCGCGGCAGCCCGCGTCCACCGCGCTGCGCGGGCCCTCGACGGCCAGCACGACGAGCTGGTGGACGAGCAGAAAGGCGAAGGCCCCGCCGATGAGCACGCCGAGCGGGCCGCCGCCGGACGAGAGGATCTCGAGCAGGGCGGCGACGAGCAGACAGGCGGGCGCGAGCACGGCGCCGGCCCAGCGGGGCAGGCGGGCGGCGGTCAGCGAGGCGTCGAGGGTCCGGTCGAGGGCGGCGAGCTCGGCCGGGCCGCCGTGTCCGGTGCGGTCGCGGCGCGGGCGCACCGGTGGGCGCCGGGCGGCCAGGGCCCGGGCGGCGAGACCGGCCGCGAGATCGATGAGCACGATGATGAGTGCGGCGAGGACGAGCCGGCCGAGGACGTCGTCGTCCGCGAGCCGGGTGAGGCGCCAGGCGTCGGAGCGCGAGGCGGCGCGGGCCGGGATCGCCCGCAGCTGGTCGGGGCGGACCCCGCCGAGCAGGACGGTCAGGGCGAGGGCCTCGGCCAGGGCGCGCGAGAGCGCGAGGGCGGTCATCGAGCGCAGGGCGCGGGCGCAGGAGGGCAGGACGACCTGCCGGATCATCTCCCAGCGCGTGGCGCCGAGGGCCAGCGAGGCCTCGACGAGCGCTGACGGGACCTGCGCGAAGACCTCCCGGGCGCCCGAGGCGATCGTCGGCGTGACGATGACGGCCAGCACCAGCCCGCGGGCGACGACCCGTGCGGGGCCGTCCGCGCCCCCGGTGAGGGGCTCGGCGGCGAGCAGGGCGTACGCGACGGCGGGGACGGCGGCCAGGACGTCGAGAACCGCCCCGAGCGTACGGCGCGCTCGGCGCGGCGCGATCCGTGTGGCGAACAGCGCGGCGCCGGCGCCGACGGGCGCGGCCACGGCGACGGCGACCGCCGCGGAGAAGAGCACCTCGACCAGCAGCGTTCCCAAGCCGGCGGCCGAGCCTGCGGATGAGGTCGCCGACTGGCAGGCCAGGAGGGCGATGAGCGCCACCGGGACGAGGACGGTCAGCAGGGCCCCGGCGCGGGCCAGGGCCGCCGCGGCCCGGTCGCCGCCGCCCGCGACGGCGGGCAGGGCCGTCACGCCGCCGGGCGTGACGGCCGGGGCGGCTCCGTGCGCTGCTGCTCGGTTCATCCGGTGCGGGTCCTCGGGTTCGCAGGCGGGCGCGTGCCGTCCGCCGCTACCGAGGCTATGCGGCGCGCCCGGTGCGGCGGGAGGGCCCGGGTGAACATTGTGTGAACGCCGCCCGTCGGCGTCCTCGTGGAGCGGGACGGGTCCTCGGACGGTGGCGGGCGTCTGGCCCGTGTCCGGTTGCGTCGTCCGGGTCCGGTGCCGGCTCCGCCCGCGCGGTGTCCCGGGGGCTCCTGCTCACCCGATGGCCAGGTGCGACTCCACGTCCAGGACCCGCCCATCGGCCCCGACGTGGAGGACGAGGGACTGGCCGGGGTGCATGGAGGCCCTCTCGACGTCCAGGCCGGCCTGCATGGCGGGCAGCACGGGGCGGTGCCCGCAGACGACCGGGCGCATGCCGGGGTCGGCTCCGGCGGCCCGCCGCAGCCCGGCCATGAACGCTGCGACCCGCTCGTCGTTGCCGTCGGCCATCTCCTCGCTCAGCAGGGCGACGAGCTCGGGGACCAGCCCGGCGGCCTCGGCGTAGGGCTCGACGGTCTGGGCGCAGCGCGTCGACGTGCTCGTGATGATGCGGTTCACGCCGTACGCGGCGAACAGGGCGGGCAACCGCGCCCCCTGCCGCTCGCCGCGGGGCGCCAGCGGGCGCAGCCAGTCGTCGCCCCTCCAGGCCTTGCGCGGGCTCGCCTTGGCGTGCCGGGTCAGTACGAGCACCCCGGTCGGGCCCTGCTCGTGGAGCCCGGCGGCGCGGGCCAGCAGCGCCCGCTCGTCGTCGTGGGCGAGCAGCGCGTCCGCCTCGCCGACGGTGGTCCACAGCACCTCGTCGGCCTCGTCGTCGCGCGGGCCCACCGTCCCGTCCTCGGCGACGCCGAGCCACCAGTCGACGCGCTTGTGGTCGCCGTCCACCAGATAGTCCAGCGGCGGCAGGGGCCGCGTGAGCCGCACCCGGACGCCGGTCTCCTCGTCCACTTCGCGCACCGCGGTGACCGGCAGCGGCTCGTCCTTCTCCTGGTGGCCCTTGGGCAGGCCCCAGGTGCCGTAGCGGGGGACGTGCTCGATGAGCGCCTGCGTGCGCCCGCCCCTCGTGCGCAGGACCACCGCGCCGGCCGCCCGGATGACCGGCTCGCCCTCCAGCATCGCGCTCATCGGTCCGGCAGGACGCCGGGACGCTGGATGAACAGCGTGCGGCGCGGGGTGCGGGTGGTCTGGCGGCGCTCGGCCGTCCTGGCGATGAGGTGCTCCTGGATGTCGAGTTTCGGGCCGCCGTCGGCGTCGCGCGTGTCGGGCCGCCACAGCCGGTCGTGGAGCCGCCAGCTGACCGAGTCCTCGTCGAAGGCGAGGTCGAACAGCTCCCCGATCTCGTCGATGTGGCGCTGGTTCGTGATCGAGACGATCGCCTCGACGCGGCGGTCGAGGTTGCGGTGCATCATGTCGGCCGAGCCGATCCCCACCGCGGGGTGTCCGTCGTTCTCGAACCAGAAGATGCGCGAGTGCTCCAGGAAGCGCCCCAGCACCGAGATGACGCGAATGTTCTCGCTCAGGCCGGGCACCCCCGGACGGATGCCGCAGATGCCGCGCACCCACAGGTCGACCTGGACGCCGGCCCGCGAGGCGCGGTAGAGGGCGTCGATGACCTGCTCGTCGATGATCGAGTTGACCTTGATGCGGATGCGCGCGCGCCGGCCCGCCCGCTCGTGCTCGATCTCACGGTCGATGGCCTCGATGATGCCGCTGCGCACGCCGTTGGGGGCCACGAGCAGCCGGCGGTAGGAGGTCTCGGCCGTCATGCCGGACAGGTGGTTGAACAGCCGCGAGACGTCGTCGGTGACGATGGGGTTGCAGGTGAGCAGACCCATGTCCTCGTACTGACGGGCCGTCTTCGGGTTGTAGTTGCCGGTGCCGATGTGCGCATAGCGGCGCAGCCCGTCCGGCTCGTCGCGCACCACGAGGATGAGCTTGCAGTGGGTCTTCAGCCCGATCATGCCGTAGACGACGTGGACGCCGTGCCGCTCCAGCTTGCGGGCCCAGGCGATGTTGTTCTGCTCGTCGAAGCGGGCCTTGATCTCGACGAGCGCGAGCACCTGCTTGCCTGCCTCGGCCGCCTCGATGAGGGCGTCGATGATGGGGGAGTCGCCGCTGGTGCGGTAGAGCGTCTGCTTGATCGCCAGCACGTGCGGATCGGAGGCCGCCTGCTCGACGAAGCGCTGGACGCTCGTCGCGAAGGAGTCGTACGGGTGGTGCAGCAGCACGTCGTGGCGCTTGATCGCCTTGAACAGGTCGGCCTCGCTGGAGGTCTCGACCGGGGCGAGGTCGGGGTGCGTCTTCGGCAGGAAGTTGGGGTACTTGAGGTCCTCGCGGTCGACGTCCGCCAGATCGAACAGGCCGGTGAGGTCGAGCGGGGCGGGCAGCCGGAAGATCTCCCTCTCCGAGATGTCCAGCTCGCCGGCGAGCAGCTCCAGCAGCTCGTCCGAGACGGTCTCCTCGACCTCCAGACGCACCGGCGGGCGTCCGACCTTGCGGCGCAGCAGCTCCTTCTCCAGGGCGAACAGGAGGTTCTCGGCGTCGTCCTCCTCGACCTCCACGTCCTCGTTGCGGGTGACGCGGAAGACGCACGAGCTGGCCACCTGCATGCCGCTGAACAGCTCGGACAGGTGCTTGATGATGACCTCCTCGAGCGGGACGAACCGCGTGGGGGCCAGCCGGATGAAGCGGTCGAGGATGCCCGGCACCTTGATGCGGGCGAACTGGCGAGCCTCGTTGGCCGGGTTGCGCAGCAGCACGCCGATGTTGAGCGACAGGCCCGAGATGTACGGGAAGGGGTGCGAGGGGTCGACGGCCAGCGGCGTGAGCACCGGGTAGATGCGCTCGGTGAAGAGCTCGTCCATGCGGGCCCGCTCGTCGGCGGTGAGCTGGCCCCAGCGCAGCAGGTCGATGCCCTCGGCCCGCAGCGCCGGCAGGATCTCGTCCTGGAAGAGCGCGGCCTGCGAGGCGACCAGCTCGTGGACGCGGGTGAGCATCGCGTCGTAGAGCTCGCGCGGCCGCATACCGGTGACCGAGGGGACGGCCACGCCGGCGTCGATGCGGCGCTTGAGGCCGGCGACGCGGACCATGAAGAACTCGTCGAGGTTGGAGCTGAAGATCGCCGTGAACTTGGCGCGTTCCAGCAGCGGGATGCGCCCGGCGTCGCGGGCCAGGTCGAGAACGCGGTTGTTGAAGGCCAGCCAGCTCAACTCGCGCTCGGAGTAGCGGTCCTTCGGCAGCTCGTCGGTCCGGTCCTCGGACGACGTGGTCCGCTCCGCGGTGCTCCGATCCGTGGTGCCGTTCATCGGTTCTGCTCCTGGTCCGCTTCGGCAGGGACGCGCGCGTAGGCGGTGTCCGTGGAGACCACCCGGAAGCCCGCGGACCGGTACATGCGCACCACCGGCGGGTTCGAGGCCTCGACGTACAGGTCGATCGCCCTGGCGCCCTGGTTCTCCATCCGCAGGATACCGGCATCGAGCAGGGCGCGTCCGATGCCCATGCGCGCCCAGTCGGGATGGACGCCGATGACGTAGACCTCGCCGCGCCTGTCCTCGCCGGCGCCCTCGACCTTGGTCCAGTGGAAGCCGACGAGCCGCCCGGACGCCTCGCGCGCGACGATCAGCCCCGCCGGGTCGAACCAGTCCTGGCCCATGCGACGGCGGGCGTCCTCGGCGGTCATCGCGCCCTGCTCCGGGTGGTGCGCGAAGGCGGCCCGGTTGACCTCGACGAGGCGCTCGAGGTCGTCGTCGCGGTAGGAGTCGAGCGTCAACCCCTCGGGCGGGCGCGCGCCGTGCTCGTCGTCGCCGGGCGTCGCCATGCTCATGACCAGCAGACTGCGCACCGGGCTCAGTCCGAGGCCCGCGGCCAGCCCCCGGGCGGCGGGGAGGTCGCCGAAGGCCCACCAGTTCAGGGCTGCGGGGATCGGGGCCTTCTCGTCCCTCGCGCACGACAGGGTGGTGTGGCCGACGACGGCCCGGACGAGCCTCGTCGCGATGCCGCGGCGGCGCGCCCCCGGCGCCACCATGAGCTGGACGGTCTGCTCGCGGCCGTCCCAGTGGGCGTAGCCGAGCAGGCCGCGCCCGGCCCCGTCGTCGGACTCGGACTCGCGTGCCAGCCAGTGGCTGTGGAGGGGGACGGCCCCGCCGAGCGAGAGCCGGGCCGATTCGTTGAGCGGCATCACGCCGTCGGCCGCGGCGACGTCGTCCGCGAGGACGCGGACGAGCTCGGCGTCGGGCTCGGACAGGCGGATCGCCGGAGGCGTGATGACGGTGCTCATGGTCACAAGCCTAGGCGTCCCGGATGCGTGCTCCGCCGTTGCGGACGCGGCTCCGGGACCGTCCCGTCCGCGTGCCGGGCCGCCCCTCATCCGTTCCCGCCTCGCATTCGCGCTTCCACCTCGGACATGCCCGGGTGTTGAGCAAGAGACGAGGTGGGTGGGAGCGGGGATGCGAGGCGGGGCGAAGGGCTCCCGGGCCGACGGGGGAGGCCGACGGGTCGCTCGCCCAGCGGCTCCGGCGTCACTCCTGCACCGGGCGGGGCGCCTTCCCGCTCATGCGCAGCGCATTGTTGCGCCCCAGCGCGCCGCGCCCGGCCTCGAGCAGCGCCTGCCAGGACGCTTCGCGGGTCCCCTCGTCGCGGAGCCCCTCCGCTTGCCGCGGGTCGAGAAGGGCGACGCCGACGAGCGCGACCTCGAGGGCTCCCCAGACCTGCTCGCGAGCCAGCAGATCGGAGGGCGCCCCGAGCAGCGCGGCGACCCTGCCGCCGGGGCCGCGCAGCTCGTCGGGACCGTCGGTCAGCTGCATGACGAAGAAGCCCCGGCGGGTGATGCGCTCGTAGACGAGGCCGCCGTTGATCGCGAAGTTCGCCACGCGTCGCAGCGCGTGGAAGATCCAGTAGTCCTCGAGCTCGGGGCCGGGCGCGATCCTGGCGTCGACCTCGGCGAACAGCTCGATGCGCAGGCCGTCGTCCGGGACCGGGTCGGCCAGCCCCTCGGACATGATGACGGTCGTGCCGTCCGGGGCGCCGAGCAGCCGCCACGACTCCGGTCCGGCCGGCCAGGTGTTGCGCGCCAGATGCGGCCAGCGCTCGTCGAAGCGGGCAGTGCCCAGCGGCCTCAGCCCCGAGCTCGTGCGGCCCAGGGCGCGGTCGCGGCGCACGGCGTCCACACCGGTGAACTCCTGCTGGTAGATCGCGTCCAGTCCGGGATCGACGCTCAGCGGCAGGGTCCGGATGGGCTTGTCGGCGACGAGCCTGGCGCGCAGCGTCCGCACCTCGACGACGAACACCCGCGGCGGGTCGGCGGCCAGCGCGCGCAGTCGTCGCAGGTGGACGATGGCCTCGACCGGCATCTCCCGGAAGTCGCCGCCCAGCGGCTGGGCGGCCTCGCCCTCCACCGCGGGGACGAAGCCGATGCCGTAGCGGCCCCGGCCGGCCCGTCGCGCGATCCTCAGGACCCGGCGCAGATGGTCCTCGGCGTCCCACTGCTGGATGCGCAGGCCCTCGTGGGTGATGCGCACCGAGTAGTAGCCCTCGGGCAGCGCCGCGGCGCCCATGGCCGAACGGGTCCGGTAGCGCAGCGGGCCGCCGCGCAGCTCCTCCTCGGCGGTGAGCACGGTGCCCGTCGTGGCGGTACCGTCGGAGCTGATCCAGCCGACGCGCTCGGGGCGGTCGTCGAGCAGGCCCAGCCGGACGATGCGGCGGTGCATCGTCTCGAGGCTCGCCCGCGCGGCGGGAGTCAGCGCAATGTCGTGCATGGCCCCAGTATGACCCGCCGGCGAACGGGTCCGGCGGGCCCTCCGAGGCCGGGCCGCGCTGCGCCCGGGGGTCGAGGTGCCCGGTGGGATCGAGGTGCCCGGGCCCGAGTCGCGCTGCGCGCGGGGGTCGAGGGGAGCCACGGCACAAGGCTCCCGGAGAACCATCCGGGAGACGCGCTGCGCGCGGGGATCGAAGTCCGGATCGGTCTCGCGTCGCGGCTGACCGGGAGGAGTCGCGCTACGCGCGGGGATCGAAGCGGTAGCCGACGTTGCGCACCGTGCCGATGCACTGGTCGTACTCGGTGCTGAGTTTGGCGCGCAGCCGCCGCACGTGCACGTCGACGGTGCGGGTGCCGCCGTAGTAGTCGTAGCCCCAGACGTTCTTGAGCAGCTCCTCGCGGCTGAGCACCCGGCCGGGGTGGGCGACGAGGAACTTCAGCAGCTCGAACTCCGTGTACGTCAGGTCGAGCTGGTTGCCGTCCACGGTGGCGGTGCAGGCCGACTCGTCGATCTCGATGGAGCCGCTCGACAGGGTGCTGTGCGCGTGCGGGGCGATGAGCAGGCGCAGACGCAGTTCCCACTCGGCCGGCCGGGCGCTCTCGAGGATGAGGTCGTCGATGCCCCACTCCGGGGAGACGACCGACAGCGACTCGGGCGCGACGAGCAGCATGACCGGCTCCTCGACGCCGACCGCGGCGAGCACCTGGCAGGAGCTGCGCGCCGCGGCGAGTTCCTCGCGGGCGTCGACGACGACGGCGTCGGTGATCTCGAGGTTGTTGAGCGCCTCGGTGCCGTTGGCCGCGACGACGAGCTCGTGCTGGAGCAGGACGAGGTTCTCCGGCGGGATGAGACCGGCGGGGCAGACGAACAACACATGGGCCATGTCCGCCTCCTGTCGTCGATCCCGCCTCAGGATAGTTGAGCGGGTCCCACCCCATCGTCGGGGAGCCGTCATCCGTCGGCGGCCCGACCGCCGGTCGGTCCGGTCGGCGATCAGTCGGCGCTGTCGAGCAGGATCGTCACCGGCCCGTCGTTGACGAGCGCGACCTCCATGTGGGCCCCGAAGCGGCCCGTCTCGACGTGGGCGCCGGCCTCGCGCAGCGCCCGGACGTAGGCCTCCACGAGGGGCTCGCTCACGGGGGCCGGGGCCGCGGCGCTCCAGCTGGGACGACGGCCCTTGCGGGTGCGCGCGTAGAGAGTGAACTGGCTGACGACGAGGACGGGCGCGCCGAGGTCGGAGGCGGAGCGCTCGCCGTCCAGGATGCGGAGCCTGAGGGTCCGGGCGGCCATGTCCGCCGCGGTTCGCGGCGTGTCGCCGTGCGTGATGCCCACGAGGGCCACGAGCCCGGGGCCGGGCAGGGAGCCGACGACCTCCCCGTCGACGCTCACCGAGGCGGACAGGGCGCGCTGCAGGACGACTCGCATGACCCCAATGGTCCCACCGCCGGCCGCCCGGGCGCCGCGGAGGGTTCGCGCCCGGCCCGGTGCGCCGGGCGCGGCCCACCGGCGCCCCTGTCCGGCGGTCGACCCCGCATCGTGGCACGAGGTTGCCATCCGCGTGGGGTGCGCTGACGCCCCGTGACCCGACGACGGGCTCCTCGAGGTGCATCATCCTTTGTCAGAAGAGGCGAGAGTGCAATGGACGCCGGATCGTCCCGGGTGCTCCGCGGGGCGCGCCGGATGGCAAGTGCTGGCAATGCGCGCCGTGTGCACGACACGGGCTGAGAGCATCGGCCTTGTGAATCGGGCTCCCTCCCCCGGACGAGCCGTGGCGCTCCTCGGCCGATCAGTCCGTGACACCCGTTCGGAGCCGGTGGGGACCCATCCGGCTCCGGGGAGCCGGCACGGCGCCGGCACGGAGACGGGGCGGCTCGGCGACGAGCGGTCCCGTCACAGGCTCCGAGAGGGCCCGGCCCGTCCGGACCCGTCCCATGCGCTCGCAAGGGTGCGCGTGCGGCCGCCGGGGGTCCGCTCCGACTGGACAGGGGAAGAGAGGAACCGATGACGATTCCCGCAGGAGGCCAGAAGTTCGCGGTCGTCGAGGCCGCGCCCTTCGGCATGAAAGACGAGATCGGCTACGCCCTGGGCGACACGGGCAACAACTTCACCTTCAACCTGGTGAACTCGTTCCTCACGATCTTCTACACCAACGTCTTCGGCATCAAGGGCGCCATCGTCGGCGTCATGTTCATGATCGCCCGCTTCTTCGACGCCTTCATCGACGTCGTGGTGGGTCGGCTCGCCGACAACTCCGAGCTCACGAGCAAGGGCCGCTTCACCCCGTGGATCATCCGCATGAAGTACCCGCTGCTCGTCTCGGCCATCATCCTGTGGGTGCCGCTCATCTCCGGCGTTCCGCTGGGCGCGCGCATCGTCTACGCCTTCGTCACCTATCTGGCGTTCGGCATCCTCTACTCGTTCGTGAACATCCCGTACGGCTCGATGGCCTCGGCCATCTCGGACGACCCCGACCACAAGACCGCCCTGTCGACCTGGCGCTCGGTCGGCGCCGCCGTCGGCTCGGCCATCGTCTCCTACATCGTCCCGCTGGTCATGTACGCCGGGAACTCCAAGCAGATCAACGGCGCCCGCTTCTTCTTCGGCGCCGCTGTCTTCGCCGCCCTCGGAACCGTCTGCTACGTCGCGTTGACCCGGCTGACCACCGAGCGCGTCCGCGTCGAGAAGTCCGAGCCCGTGCCCTTCGGCAAGATGCTCAGGGACATGGCCCACAACAGGGCCCTGCTCGTGCTGGTCATCGTCGACCTCGTCGTCGTCATCAACCAGAACCTGTCGGGCACGATGCTCACCTATCTGTACAACGACTACTTCCAGAACAAGACCATGATGTCGATCGCCCTCGTGTTCAACTTCACGACGGTCATCCTCATCGCGCCGTTCGCCGGTGCCATCGTGCGCCGGTTCGGCCGCAAGGAGTCGGCCGTGACGGCCCTGCTGTTCGCCGTCGTCGTCTACGGCTCCCTGTTCCTCGTTCACACCCACAGCCCGGCCGTCTACCTCGTCGGCCTGTTCTTCGGCTCCCTCGGCGCCGGCGTCTTCAACCTCATGGTGTGGGCCTTCATCACCGACGTCATCGACAACCACGAGGTGCTCACCGGCGATCGCGAGGACGGCGTCGTGTACGGCGTCAATTCCTTCGCCCGCAAGGTCGCCCAGGGCATCGGCGGCCTGGTCGGCGGCTCCATGCTGTCGATCATCGGCTACGTCGAGTCCAACAGGGGCGGTGCCCAGCAGACCGCCCAAGTCGTCGACCGCATCTACAACCTGGCCGCCGGCCTGCCTGCCGGCTGCTGCCTCGTCGCCGCGCTCGTCCTCCTGTTCCTCTACCCGCTCAGCAGGAGGCGGGTCGCCGAGAACGCCGAGGTCATCAGGGAGCGGCACGCGACCAACACGGTCATCTGACTGCCCGGACCGGCCCGCGAGGGGGCGGCCGTCACTCGACGGCCGGGCCCCTCGTTCGTGGGGGCGGCCGGGATGGATCGTTCGTGGGGCGGCTCCCGCGTCCGCGGGGCGGCTCCCCAGGCGACGCCGGTCAGGTGCTGGACGGGCTCGCGGCTCCCGCGTCCGCGGGGCGGCTCCAGCCGGCGACCTAGACTGATCGGGTGGCGATGCTCGACCTGGTCCTTCTCCTCCTCGCGGTGGCCGCCGTGGCCGCCTCGGCCGTCGCCCTGCTGGTCGCCGTGGTGCGCTGGTTGCACCGTCGCGAGGCGCGGGACCTGCGCCGGTCGAGGCCGCTCATCCGCAACGACAGGAGACGCTGAACCATGCCCTTCCAGATCCCCGAGGATCTCAACCCGGCGCTCATGCCGCTGGCCTGGCTCATCGGCCGCTGGGCCGGCAACGGCCATGGCGACTGGCCCGGTCGTGGCGACTTCGAGTTCGGCCAGCAGGTCGAGTTCGCCACGAACGGCGAGCCGTACCTGCACTACATCTCGCAGACCTACGTGGCCGACGAGACCGGTCGTCCCATCGCACCGCTGGGCATGGAGACCGGTTTCTGGCGCCCGGTGGCGGACGGCGGCGTCGAGGTCGTCCTGTCGCACCCGGACGGCTGGAGCGAGGTCTGGAACGGTCGCGTCGACGGCGCCAGGATCGAGCTCGTCACCGACGTCGTGGCCCGCACCAGGAACGCCGCGCTCGAGTACACCGGCGGCCGGCGCCTGTACGGCAACGTCGAGTCCGACCTCATGTGGACCTTCGACCGGGCCGCCAAGGACGTGCCGCTGCAGCCCTACATGTGGGCCCGCCTCCAGCGGAGGACGCCGTGACGAGCGCCCGGAGGACGGCATGAGCGCCGTCTTCGTCCCCGCCGGGCCCGACGAGGGCCTGCTGTGGCACCGGGGCGAGCCCATGGCCGAGCAGCGCGCCATCGTCGAGGGCTCCGCTGTCGTCGAGCTGGGCCGCCGCGAGGTCCTCGCCGTGGCGGGTCCGGCCCGCCATGAGTGGCTGCACTCGCTCACGACGGGCGTCTTCACCGGTCTCGGGGCCGGTGCCGCCGTCGACGCGCTCGTGCTCGACCCGTCCGGCCACGTCGTGCACGTCCTGCACGCCGTCGAGGACGGTCGGCGCCTGTGGCTGTTCGGGGGAGCCGGCTCGGACGGTGCGCTCGGCGACTTCCTCTCGTCGATGGTCTTCCGCACCAGGGTCGCCGTCGAGCGACGCCCCGACGCCCACGTCCTGTGGGTGGGCGCCGGGGCGGGCGAGGCGCCGGCCGGGCTCGCCCCCGACCTGCCCGCGCCCTTCGGCGCCGGTGCCGTCCGCATCGCCGCCTCCGGCATCGACGAGGACGACGGGCGCGCCGCCGGCATCTGGGCCTGGGAGGCCCTGCGCATCGCCGCCGGCGTCCCGCGCATCGGCGTCGACACGGACGAGCGGACCCTGCCCAACGAGCTCGGCCTCTACGCGACGGCTCTCGACAAGGGGTGCTACTGCGGGCAGGAGACCGTCGCCCGCATCCACTCCGTGGGGCGCCCGCCACGCCGGCTCGTGCGTCTGCACCTCGACGGCATGCGCTCCCGGCTGCCCGCGGCGGGCTCGGCGCTGCTGCTCGACGGCGATCCGGTGGGCTTCATCGGGGCCAGCGCCCTGCACTGGCAGGACGGCCCGATCGGCCTCGGCCTGGTCGGACGCGCCGTTCCCGTCGATGCGCAGTTCGTCGTCGACGGGGTGGACGCGGCTCAGGAGGCGCTCGTCGACCCCGACATCGGGCTCCACGTGAGGCCGCCCGCAGGGCTGCGCCGTCGCCCCGTCGGCCCGCGTCGCCGTTCGCTCTGAACCGGTCTGTGTCGCTCGCACCTCGCTTCTGTGCTCGCACCTCGGGCATGTCCCGGGTGTTGGACGAAAAGTGAGGCGGGAGGGGACGAGGGGAGCGGTGGCCCCGGCTCAGGCGTTCGCGTCCTGGTTGCGGTTCCTGATGCGCAGCTTGGCGCGGTCCCGGGCGTCCAGGACGACCTTGCGCACGCGCACCGCGTCGGGGGTGACCTCGAGGCATTCGTCGGCGGCGCAGAACTCCAGCGACTGCTCCAGGCTCATGCGTCGCGGGGGGATGAGGCGTTCGAGCTCGTCGCCGGTGCTGGAGCGCACGTTCGTGAGATGCTTCTCCTTGGTCGGGTTGACGTCCATCTCGTCCGGCCGGGAGTTCTCGCCGACGACCATGCCCTCGTAGACCTCGTCGCCGGGCCCGACGAACAGCTCGCCGCGCTCCTGCAGGTTGAACAGGGCGTAACTCGACACGACGCCCTGGCGGTCGGCCACGAGCGAGCCGGTGGGGCGGTTGCGCATCTCGCCGGCCCAGGGCGTCCAGCCCTCCCAGACGTGGTTCATGATGCCGGTGCCGCGGGTCGAGGTGAGGAACTCGGTGCGGAAGCCGATGAGCCCTCGCGAGGGGACGACGTACTCCATGCGCACCCAGCCCGAGCCGTGGTTGATCATCTGGTCCATGGTGCCCTTGCGGGTGCCCATCATCTCGGTGACGGTGCCCAGGAACTCCTCGGGCACGTCGACGGTGAGCCGGTCGGTGGGCTCCAGCAGGGTGCCGTCCCCGTCGCGGCGGGTGACGACCTCGGGCTTGCCGACGGTGAGCTCGAATCCCTCGCGGCGCATCATCTCGACGAGCACGGCCAGCTGCAGCTCGCCGCGGCCCTGCACCTCCCAGGTGTCGGGCCGGTCGGTGCCGAGCACCCGGATCGAGACGTTGCCGACGAGCTCGGCGTCGAGGCGGTTCTTCACCAGACGGGCCGTCAGCTGCGTGCCGGAGCGGCCGGACAGCGGCGAGGTGTTGATGCCGATGGTCATCGACAGGCTGGGCTCGTCGACGTGGATGAGCGGCAGCGGGCGCGGGTCGTCGGGGTCGGAGATCGTCTCGCCGATCGTGATCTCCGGGATGCCCGCGATCGCGATGATGTCCCCCGGGCCGGCCTGCTCGACGCTCACGCGGTCGAGGGCCTCGGTCATGAGCAGCTCGGACAGGCGGACGTCCTGCACGGTGCCGTTGCGGCGGCACCAGGCGACGGTCTGCCCGCGGCTCACGGTGCCCTCGACGACGCGGCACAGGGCGAGGCGGCCGAGGTAGGGCGAGGAGTCGAGGTTGGTCACGTGGGCCTGGAGCGGGGCGCCCTCGGTGTAGGCGGGGGCGGGGATCGAGGCCTCGATGACGTCGAAGAGCGGCTGGAGGTCCGTCGAGTCCGGCAGGGCGCCGTCGGCGGGGGCGGTGAGGCTGGCCCGCCCGGCCTTGGCGGCGCAGTAGACGATCGGGAAGTCGAGACCGCCGGCGTCCTCGTCGTCGAGGAGGTCCAGGAACAGCTCGTAGGTCTCGTCGACGACCTCGCCGATGCGGGCGTCCGGGCGGTCGACCTTGTTGATGACGAGGACGATCGGCAGCTTCTTGTCGAGCGCCTTGCGCAGGACGAAGCGGGTCTGGGGCAGCGGGCCCTCGGAGGCGTCCACGAGCAGGAGCACCCCGTCGACCATCTCGAGGCCGCGCTCAACCTCGCCGCCGAAGTCGGCGTGGCCCGGGGTGTCGATGATGTTGAGGGTGAGCTCGCGCCCGTCGGTCATGGTGTGCCGCACGGCCGTGTTCTTCGCGAGGATGGTGATGCCCTTCTCGCGCTCCAGGTCCATGGAGTCCATGACGCGGTTCTCGACGTCGGAGCCCTCGCGGAAGGCGCCGGACTGCCACAGCATGGCGTCGACGAGGGTGGTCTTGCCGTGGTCGACGTGGGCGACGATGGCGACGTTTCGCAGATCCTGGCGGACGGGCATGGGACTCCAACATGGCGATGGTGACGGCCGACGGACGGCGGGGAGCCGCGGGCCGGATGCCTGCGTGAGCGGGCACACGGGCGATGAGTCTACTCCGGCCCGGCCCGATCCTTCCCGGCCGCCGCCGTCACGGTCGGCCGGTCGCGGCCATGGCGGCCGCCCTGCGGTGTGCACGGCCCGATGCCCTTCTGGCCAGTGGTTTCGGGACGGGGACAGGGCCCGGGCGGCCTCCGGCCGGTCCGCGACCCGTGGGCCCGTGCCCTGGCTCAGCGCCCGAGCAGCCGTCCCAGCGGCCCGGGCCTGCGGGTCGCCGCGACCTCCTCGGCGGTGTGGTCGCCGTCGCACCAGCGCTGCGGCGGCACCTGCGCCTTCACCTGGGCGATGTGCCGGCCGCATCCGGCCCAGGTGGTCCTGCCGCAGATCTTGCAGGTGACGGGTCGGCACATGAGCACTCCTCGACGATTCGGTGCGGCGGTGGACGGGCGGCTGCCCGGCCATGTCCGATTGTATACCCCCAGGGGTATATGACACGATGGTGTCATGAGAATCGTCATCGTGGGCGGAGCGGCCGACGCCATCGCCGGCCGCTCCGCCGCCGACCGGCCGGTGCCGGGCGGCTTCATCGTCGGCGTCCTCGGGCTCCGGGCGGCGGCCACCGGCTGGAACGAGCGACGCGCCCGGGCCGCCGGCAGGCGGCTGCGCATCATCCGCACCCATCCGGGCGATCACGCCGGCCACTGCCCGGGCGCAGAGCAGATGAACCTCGGTCTCGTCGTCGACGCCGACACCGACGACGTGCTGGGCGCGCAGGGCGTCGGCCCGGCCGGGGTGGACAAGCGCATCGACGTCATCGCGGCGGTGATGGCCGGCGGTCCGCGGGCGGCCGAGCTGGGGCGCCTCGAACCGGCCTGTGCGCCGCAGTCCTCCTCGGCGAAGGACCCGGTGAACATGCTCGGCCTCGTCGACGAGAACCTGCGCGACGGGCCGACCGAGAACCTCCAGTGGCACGAACCCGACGCGGCCGCCGGCGCCGCCGTGCTGGACGTCCGCTCGCCCGCCGAGCACGCCCGGGCGGGCCATCCCCGGCTCGCTGCCCATCCCGCCGGACGAGCTGCGCGACCGGCTGGGCGGGCTGCCCGACGGGGAGCTCGTCGTGTACTGCGCGGCTACTCGGCCTGCCGGATCCTCGCCCGGCACGGGCGCCGGGCCCGCAGCCTCGACGGCGGCCTGGCCACCTGGTCGTCCGGGACGGCCGCCGCCCGGGCCTCAGGCCAGTGAGAGGAAGAGCCGCTCCATCTCGGCCGGGTCGGGTCCGGACCGCGGGTCGGCGATGCAGTGGCGCAGCCCGGCTGCGATGACGGCGAACCCCGCCCGGTCGACGGCCTTGCTCACCGCGGCGATCTGGGTGACCACGTCCTTGCAGTCGCGGCCGTCCTGGATCATCCGGATGATGCCGCCGAGCTGGCCCTGGGCGCGCTGCAGGCGTCTGATCACAGCTGCCAGGTCGTCATCGGTTCCGGCATCGGTCGGCGTCGTCGCGGTCATGCGGGCTCCCTCCTCCGACGTGCCCCAAGAATACCCGGGAGGGTATCCGGGGCGTTCAGGGCCGCCCGGTGCCCTCCGTCGACGCGGATCACGCCGACGATCCCGCGACGCGGTTCAGGACCCGATGCCCTCCAACGGACGGCGGCGCATGCGGTGCGGCAGGACGAGGCGGCCGGCCCGGTCGAGGTCGTCGGCCCCCACCCGGGCGCGGCCGTCCCAGGCGGCCAGGGCGCGGGCGGCCCGCACCATCATGATGTCGGCGCGGTGACCGTCCACGCCAGCCTCGATGCAGATGGACGCCACCCGCCCGAGGACGTCGTCGCCGGCCCGCACCTCGGGGAGCAGGCCGATGGCGCGGTCGATCCGCGCGGCCAGCTCGTCGCCCGCCTCCCGCCAGGCCGCCGCGAAGGCGACCGGGTCGTCCTCGTAGGCCAGGCGCCGGCGGATCACCTCGACGCGGGCCGCCGGGTCGGTCTCCCCGGCCACCGTGACGCACAGGCCGAAGCGGTCGAGCAGCTGCGGGCGCAGCTCGCCCTCCTCCGGGTTCATCGTGCCGACGAGGGAGAACCGGGCCGGGTGCGTCACCGACAGCCCCTCCCGCTCGACGGTGGACACCCCCATCGCCGCCGAGTCGAGCAGCAGGTCGACGACGTGGTTGTCGAGCAGGTTCACCTCGTCCACGTAGAGGATCCCGCGGTGCGCGGCGGCCAGCAGCCCCGGCTCGAAGCGGCGCGCGCCCTGCCTGAGGGCGGCCTGGATGTCGAGGCTGCCCGTGACCCGGTCCTCGGTGGCGCCCACCGGCAGCTCGACGATCTGCACCCGGCGGCGTTCGACGGCGGGCGGCGCGGCGGACTCCAGGCCGAGCTGGTCGGCGTAGGCGGCGAACTCGTCCGGGGACAGGTGGTAGGGGTTCCCGACCACCTCGTCGCGTTCGGGCAGCAGGGCGGCCAGGCCGCGCACGGCGGTGGACTTCGCGGTGCCCTTCTCGCCGCGGATGAGGATGCCGCTGAGCTCGGGGCAGATGACCGCCAGGACGAGCCCCAGGCGCATCTGGTCCTGGCCGACGATCGCGGTGAACGGGTAGACGGGTCGTTCCATGGTCTCAGCTCCTTGCCAACGGCGTTGGTGTCTCGACGGTGGTCGAGTCCCGGCGGGCGGTCCGGGCCAGGTCGGCCAGCTCGTCGGCGCGCAGCTCCTCGACGGACAGGCGGCGCGCCCCGAGGGCCGCGGCCAGACCCGCCGCCGTCCGGGTGCGGCGCCCGGTGGGGTGCTCGGTGTCGACGACCAGCCAGGTGCAGCCGTTCCCGGCGAGCCGGGCCGCCACCGCGAGCGCCTCGTCCTGGGCGCCCCGGGACACCCCGCCGTCGAGCCCCACATTGGCGCGGCCGTCGGTGACGACGATGATGATCTGCCGCTGGCCGGGATTCGTCCGGCGCAGCGCGGCGGCCAGCCCGTCGGCCGCGACCAGCCCCGACGACAGCGGGGTGCGCCCGCCCACCGGCATCCGGCGCAGCTGGCGCTCGGCCAGCTCGACCGACGCGGTGGGCGGCACGAGGACCTCCGCCCCGGCGCCGCGGAAGGCGACGAGGGCCACCAGGTCGCGGCGGACGTAGGAGTCGAGCAGCAGGCTCAGCACGGCGCCCTTCGAGGCGACCATGCGCCCGCGGGCGCCCATCGAGCCGGAGGCGTCCACGACGAGGATCACGGCGGAGCCGACCTGCGTGGTGCGCTCGGCCCGCCGCCAGTCGTCCGGTTCGACGATGAGGGCCAGCTCGAGGCGCGGGTCGCCGGGCCCGAGCCCGGCCCGCCGGTCCCGCTGGTGCGGGGCCGCGGCCCGCAGCGTCGCGTCGAGGGCCAGGCGGTGCGCATCCCCGGTGGGGCGGGCGGTGACGTAGTGGCCGTGCCCGTCGGCGCTGACCGTCTCCTGGCGCCGCCCCGAGCCGGTGCGCGGAACCCGGTCGGCGCCGAGCCGCAGCTCGCGGACGGCGAAGGGCTCGCCGATCTCGGCGGTGCGATTCAGCGGTGGCTCGTAGCCCATCTGTTCTCCTCTGAGATGCTCTCGGCTTGTCGGGAGACCGTCAATATTGTCAGTGTGACGACGATTACCGCCATACTTTACCGCCAGTGGCGGTAATAGGGGGCGTGGTTGGGCTAGGCGAGCTCCCCGGTGACGAGCCGGACGAGGTCGCGCCGAGCCCGATGCCCCTCAGGAGTGGGGAACATCGGGTAGACGTGGTTGAGCCCCTCGCCGACGTGCATCGTCGAG
>ERZ773060.197-NODE-197-length-26492-cov-7.1597_pt1 | contig 26492 bp, 18 predicted proteins | sample MGYA00580628_ERZ773060 | MGnify/ENA primary metagenome ERZ773060 (study PRJEB29015, sample SAMEA2738019) | human oral metagenome | biome: human oral; feature: human-associated habitat; material: dental | place: China | collected 2045 ... | reverse complement strand
CCTTCGCCGCTGACCGGGGTGGTTTGTCCCTTGGCTGCCGCTTCGAGGGTGAGGGTTTCTTTGCCTTCCACTTCGGTATCAACAACGGTCGGAACGCGCACTTGTACGCCTTTGTCGCTGCCCGCCGGAACGGTCGCGGTGAAGTTGCCGCTGGCGTCCGGGGTGACGGTTTGCCAGGTTTGGCCGCCGTCGGTGCTGGTTTCGATCGGGGTGCCGGTGTCGGTACCCAGCGTTGCCGTGCCGCTCTTCAGCGTCAGGGTGACGGTGGTATCAGCCTTCGGCGTGTCAACGGTGACTTCGTACACCAGCGGCTGGCCTTCTTCTGCCGTCGGGGCGTTGATGGCCTTGACTTGTGCGTCGTCAGCCGGCGGCGTGGTGCCTTGGTCGGCGATGGTGCCTTCGCCGCTGACCGGGGTGGTTTGTCCCTTGGCTGCCGCTTCGAGGGTGAGGGTTTCTTTGCCTTCCACTTCGGTATCAACAACGGTCGGAACGCGCACTTGTACGCCTTTGTCGCTGCCCGCCGGAACGGTCGCGGTGAAGTTGCCGCTGGCGTCCGGGGTGACGGTTTGCCAGGTTTGGCCGCCGTCGGTGCTGGTTTCGATCGGGGTGCCGGTGTCGGTACCCAGCGTTGCCGTGCCGCTCTTCAGCGTCAGGGTGACGGTGGTATCAGCCTTCGGCGTGTCAACGGTGACTTCGTACACCAGCGGCTGGCCTTCTTCTGCCGTCGGGGCGTTGATGGCCTTGACTTGTGCGTCGTCAGCCGGCGGCGTGGTGCCTTTGTCGGTGATGGCCGTTGTGACCGAGGTTTGGTCGCCCAGTTTCGCCCCTTGCGGTTCGCTCAGGGTGAGGCTGTAGGTTTCTTTGTCTTCGGCTTTTTGGTCATCTACCGGGTGCAGGGTAAATTCTGCACTGGTTTGTCCCGCCTTGATGGTCAGCGTCTTGGTGATTTCCGGCGCCGGGCTGAAGTCGCTGTCGTCGGTTTCGTTGTGCTTCAGGGTCACTTTGACGGTGACGTCTTTGTCGCTCGGCTGGCTCAGCGTGACTTTGTAGGTCGCGATGCCGCCTTCTTCGACGGTCTCGCTGCCGCTGATGGTCACAGTCGGCTCGCCCGGTTGTGGCGGGTTCGGCGGGGTGTTGTCGCCCGCGCCCGCCTGGCCTTTGGCTTCGGGGCTGGTTTCGCTACCACCGCTGTTGGTCGCAACCACGTCGCTGTTGTCCTTGACAGCACCTGGCGTCAGGGTGACTTTGCCGGTCTTCGCATCAACGTCCACGCCTTGCGGCAGGTTATCGCCCTTCCACTCGCCGGTTGCCGGGTCTTTGCTGACGGTCAGCGTTTGCGGTTTGTCGTTCTCGTCGATGTATTTGACGGTCAGTTTGTCCGCGCCCACAGTCGGGGTGATGTCAACGGAGCCTTTTTCTGCACCTTCGCTGATGGTCGGTGCAGGCGGGGTATCGATGTCAACGATCTTGGTATCAACGCTGGTGTCTTTGCCCAGTGCGGCACCTTGCGGGTTGCTGATGGTGAGGTTGTAGTTTTCCGCACCTTCAAATTTGCCGTCTTTGGCGATATCCAGCGTGAATTTCGCTTCGGTCTCGCCCGCCTTGATGGTGAGCGTCTTGGTCGCATCCGGCGCGGTGGCGAAGTCGGCATCGTCCGTACCCTTGTGGGTCAGGGTGACGGTGACGGTGACGTCTTTGTCGCTCGGCTGGCTCAGTTTGACGGTGTAGCTGGCCGCCTCGCCTTCGTTGACGCTTTCGCTACCACTGATGGTTACAGTCGGCTCGCCCGGTTGCGGGGTCGGCGGCGTGGTGCCGTTAACGTCGCTCGTGACTTCGCTGGTCGCGGTGTTCGGGTTGTTGCCGTTGTGCGCGACTGCGGTTACCGGGCTTTCGTCTTTGATGGCTTCCGGCGGCAGTTTGACTTCGCCGCTGTCGGCATCCAGTTTGCCGTTTTGCGGCAAGCCATCCGCGCTCCATTTGCCCGTCTGCGGGTCTTTGGTCACGGTGACGGTGTGCGGCTGGTCGCTCTCATCTTTGTAGGTGATGACGACTTTGTCGGTATTCGCCTGCGGCTTGATGCTGACGCCGCCCTGTTCGTTGCCCGTGCCTTTTTCCAGCAGGGGTTCGGTGGGGTTGTCAGCAGGCGGCGGCGTAACGTCGTTACTGTCGGCGATTTCTTTCGCCGGAACGCTGCTTTCGCTGCCCACGCTGTTCTTCGCGGTCACGATTGAGCCGTCTTTGACTTCTTTCGGTGGCAGGGTGACTTTGCCCGTCGTCGCATCAACGGTCACGTCTTGCGGCAAGGTGCCGTCCGCTTTCCATTCGCCGCTCGCCGGGTCTTTGTTGAGAGTGATTTTCTGCGGCTGGTTGCTTTCGTTGGTGTAGTCAATTTCCAGTTTGTCAGCCTTGTCGTTCGGCGTGATGACCATGCCGCCCTTGTGCGCGTCGTCTTTGGCAACGGTCGGCGGCGTCGGCTCGTTGCCGCTTGCATCGTTGTCCACGATGGTGCCTTCGCCCACCACGGTAGTCTGCTGCGTGGCAGTCTTGCCTTCAAGGCGGATGGTTTCGTCGCCTTCCACTTCGCTATCATCCGTCGTCGGTACGCTGACCTTGACACCATTGGTGCTACCCGCCGGAACGGTGACTTTGAAGGTCCCGTCGGCATCAAGCGCGACTTTCGTCCAGGTGTTGCCGCCGTCGGTGCTGACTTCGACTTCTTTGCCGAGATCGGTTGCGACATCGCCGGTGCCGTTGACCAGTTTCAGGGTGACTTCGGTATCGGCGGTCGGCGCCTTGCTCAGGGTGACGTCGTAGTGTAGTTCCGTGCCTTCCACCGCCTTATCGCCTGTAATGCTGGCAACTTCTGCATCGGCAGCCGGCGGCGGCGTGGTGCCGTCGTAGGTAACGGTGATGCTCGCCGGTTCGCTTTCGTTCTTGTCGGTGTCAGAGACTACGTATTGCACCGCTTTCGGGTTGCCGGTAAAGCCGTTGTCCGGGGTAAAGCGTACTTTGCCGTCCGCCAGGACTTCCCAGGTGCCTTCGCCCGCGACTTTCAGCGTGGTTACTTTCTCGCCCGTCGCCGGGTCAATCAGTTTGACGCTGCCCTTGTCGAGGGTATCGTTGCCTTGCGGGTCGGAGTCGTTGGCGAGCACGTCTATTTCTACTGCCTTGCCTGCTTCGCCCTTGGCGGTATCGGCGGCAGCAGCCGGTTTGACGTTTGCCGGCGGCGGCGTGGTGCCGTCGTAGGTAACGGTGATGCTCGCCGGTTCGCTTTCGTTCTTGTCGGTGTCAGAGACTACGTATTGCACCGCTTTCGGGTTGCCGGTAAAGCCGTTGTCCGGGGTAAAGCGTACTTTGCCGTCCGCCAGGACTTCCCAGGTGCCTTCGCCCGCGACTTTCAGCGTGGTTACTTTCTCGCCCGTCGCCGGGTCAATCAGTTTGACGCTGCCCTTGTCGAGGGTATCGTTGCCTTGCGGGTCGGAGTCGTTGGCGAGCACGTCTATTTCTACTGCCTTGCCTGCTTCGCCCTTGGCGGTATCGGCGGCAGCAGCCGGTTTGACGTTTGCCGGCGGCGGCGTGGTGCCGTCGTAGGTAACGGTAACGGTACCCGGTTTGCTGATGTGGCCGTCGGTATCGGCTACGGTGTATTGCACCGGCGTCGGGTTGCCGGTGAAGCCTTTTTCCGGCGCAAAGGTGATTTTGCCGGTGGTGGCATCAACCGTCCACGTGCCTTCCCCGGCGACGGTCAGGCTGGTGACCGGCTGGCCGTTGGTGCCGACCAGTTTGACGCTCTTCGGATCGATGGTGTTGTTGCCCTGCGCGTCGGTGTCGTTGGCGAGGACGTCAACGGTGACCGGCTGGCCTTTCGTGCCTTTCATGGTGTCGGCGTTGGCGACCGGCGCGTCGTTGCCCGGTTGTGGCGTCGGCGGCGGGGTGGTGCCGTCGTAGGTGACGGTAACGGTACCCGGTTTGCTGATGTGGCCGTCGGTATCGGCTACGGTGTATTGCACCGGCGTCGGGTTGCCGGTGAAGCCTTTTTCCGGCGCAAAGGTGATTTTGCCGGTGGTGGCATCAACCGTCCACGTGCCTTCCCCGGCGACGGTCAGGCTGGTGACCGGCTGGCCGTTGGTGCCGACCAGTTTGACGCTCTTCGGATCGATGGTGTTGTTGCCCTGCGCGTCGGTGTCGTTGGCGAGGACGTCAACGGTGACCGGCTGGCCTTTCGTGCCTTTCATGGTGTCGGCGTTGGCAACCGGCGCGTCGTTGCCCGGTTGCGGCTGCGGGTTCGGATTCGGCGGGGTGATCACGTCATCCGGTGCGGTCAGGCTGGCCTCGTTGCTGGTGTTGGTACCGTCGCTGTTTTTCGCAACCACGGTGCTGCCGTCTTTGACGGCTTCCGGCCCAAGGGTGACTTTGCCTGTCGCTGCGTCAACATCAACGTCTTTCGGCAGGGTGCCTTTCGCCGTCCATTTGCCGCTTGTGTCTTTTTCTACCGTAATGGTGTGGGACTGTCCCTGTTCGTCGGTGTAGTTGACGGTCAGGGTTTTTGCCTTGTTATTCGGGGTGATGACGACTCCGCCCTGGTGCGCGGTATCAGCAACCACGGTCGGTGGATCAATGGCCGGCGGGGTGGTGCTGGTTTCGTTGTCGGCGACAACGCTGGCGTCAGCGCTGGTGTTGGTGCCGTCGCCATTGTTTGCCTTGACGGTGCTGCCGTCTTTCACCGCTTTTGGTTCCAGCGTCACTTTGCCGCTGGTCGCATCTACGGTCACGCCGGTCGGCAGCGTGCCTTTCGCTGTCCATTTGCCGCTCGCGTCCTTGTTCACCGTCACGGTGTGCGGTTGTCCCTGTTCGTCGGTGTAGTCAACGGTCAGGGTGTTCGCCTTGCTGTTCGGGCTGATGGTCACGCCACCTTTGTGCGTGGGGTCTTTGGCGACTACCGGCGGCTCAATGGTTTGCGGGTTCGGATTGGGATTTGGCGGCGTCGGCGTGCCGTTGTCATTGTCGGCGATGACACTCGCATCGGTACTGGTGTTGGTGCCGTCGCTGTTTTTCGCGGTTACGGTTGAGCCGTCCTTGACGTTTTCCGGGCCAATGGTCACTTTGCCTGTTGCCGGGTCAATGGTGATGCCGGTTGGCGTGGTACCGTCAAATTTCCAGGTACTGCCGTCTTTTTTGGCAGTCAGGGTGTGGGGTTGCCCCTGCTCGTCGGTGTATTTGACTTCAAGGGTGGTTGCCTTGCTGTCCGGGGTAATGGTAACGCCACCCTGATGCGCCGGGTCTTTGGCGACGGTCGGCGGGTTGATTGCAGGATTCGGTGAAGGATTTGGATTCGGCGAGGGGTTCGGGCTGGGTGAAGGGTTCGGACTCGGCGAAGGATTCGGATTGGGATTCGGCGGATTGGGAGTGTTGCCCGCATCGTTGTCGGCGATGACGGTGGCGTTCATGCTGGTATGGCTGCCGTCGCTGTTGGTTGCGGTGACGTTTGAGCCATCCTTGACGCTGTCCGGGGCAAGGGTGACTTTGCCGGTGTTCGGGTCAACGGTCACGCCGTCCGGCAGTCCGCCTTGTGCCGTCCACTTGCCATCCGTGCCCTTGCTGACGTGCAGGGTGTGTTCATGACCGGCTTCGTCGGTATATTTGACGTCCAGGCTGGTCGCCTTGTTGTTCGGGGTGATGGTGACGCCGCCCTTGTTTGCCGTGTCTCTCGCCACGGTCGGCGGAGCGATGGTTTTCGGATCCGGGGTTGGATTCGGGTTCGGGTTCGGCTGGTGGTTATCGTCGTCGTGGTGTTTTTTGTGTCTGTGGTGGTTGCGTGCCGCGAGACCGATTGCGGTCAGCCCGCCCAAAGCGGCGATGCCACCGAGGATTGCCCACGGACTCCAGCCGCCTGCCGCGCCACTATCGGCCGGAATGACCCCGGCAAAGCTGGAATCACCGCCCAGTGCCTGTCCGGCGGCAACGTGGTCGGCGAGCATATGTACCGCATCGCCCTGTTGCGCGGTTTCCGGGACGTAGGGGTAAAACGAGCCGTTTTCGTGCTGCCCGACCAGCAGGTTCTTGCTGCCGTCCGGGTTGAGACCATAGTAATTGTCGATAATCAGGCTCGGCGATTCGATGCTTTCGCCTTCAAAGGCGACGTAGAGATCGTTACCGACGCGCTCGGTCATGATGTTTTCCGGGCCGTACTGTGTGCTCAAATCCGTGAGCTGGTAATAAACGTTGTCAACGGCGCGAACGTGTACCGGGCTGCCATTCCCTGTATTGATACTGACCTGATCGACAATATCTGCACTATTGCTGCTGCCCTTAACCCTGGCAAGCGTCAAAGCGATTTGTTTAGCCATATATACCTCTAATATAACTAAGTGAAAGCCAAGCGGGTAAACACCCGATGCGGCGATTGAAACGGATTGAGAGCCATCCTGGGCGGAGAAATCCTGCGGCTGCTCTCCCTGCGTGCCTGGCGGCACACCGCGGCTATACGGTTAAAATTCATAACCCTATGGCACGACGTAAGGCAATCTTACCCCAAGAAAATCTATATTTCCACTTTATTACAAATCATAAAACTTGTCGTAACTTTACAACGCATTTTCCTTTTGAATAGCCAAAAGATACAGGCGGGAAAACTGCTATCATAACTGCGTCCAATCGTACCGGACAGAAGCAACCCCATGATTTTCCGCAGCTATTGAACATTACGGATTTCCTTCATCCTCCCGGCGACAATCGCTGCGGCGATGACGGCACCCCGCTGAACATTCACAACATCGGCCACGAACCCCAGGAAGAAAACATCCTCAACCAATACCCGCGCATCACCCCCCTACCGTTACCAACCATGACCAAACGCCTCCTCACCATCATCGCCCTGCTCCTCCTCGTCCCCATCGCCTTCTGGCTCACCGGCTGGCACTGGCAGGGCAACGAAGTCCCGCTTGCCCGCCTGCTCTGGCTCATCACCCAAACCGCGGGCAGCCCCGTCGCCTTCGCCAGCATCATCGCCCTCACCGCGTTGCTCTGCTACAGCCACCGCCGTGGCGAAACCCGCGCGCTGCTGCTCGTCGTCCTCATCTCGCTCGGTGCGACCCAAATCAGCAAAAGCCTGCTCAAACCGCTCATTGGCGAAGCGCGCCCCTACGTCGCCGTCCTCAGCAAACACGACCCCGCCCGCATCCGCGCCTTCTACAGCGTGCCGCGCAGCGCCCGCGCCGACGCCGTCCGCAACTACTACGCACGGGCAGAGCACCAAACCCCTCCCTACCTCATCGCCCACCGAGCCAAAGACACCGGTTACAGCTTCCCTTCCGGCCACACCACCTTCGCTGCCAGTTGGGCGCTCCTCTTCGCCGGCATCATCGGCTACGCCAACCGCCGTCGCCTCATCATCAGCGGCGCCGTCACCGCCTGGGCCATGCTGGTGATGGCGAGTCGCGTCTGGCTGGGGATGCACTACCCGGTGGACCTCGCCGGCGGTGTCATCCTCGCCTGCGCCATCCACCTGCCGCTGCTGCGCGCCTGGGAGCAGCGCCACACCTCGCTACGCCTGCGCCGCCTGCTCACGCGGCTACAAACCTGGCATACGCCAAACAGCCAACCGCGATAAGCGCCAGCACCACCCCGGCGACATTCACCGGACGCAGGCGCTCGCGGAACAGCCCGGCACCGACCAGCGCGCCGAGGACAATCACGCCAACATTCATCCCGGCGAAGACCACACTGGGATTCTCCCTGAGCGCCGCGTGCGCCTGCAAATAACAAAAAATATTGCCGAAATTCAGTACGCCGAGCAGCGCCCCACCCGCCACTGGCGCGCGCGACCAGCGCGTCCGCCGCGCCCACAAAAAAGCGAACGACAACAGCGCCGCCAGCACAAACACCAACAACAACAGCGCCGGAAACGCGCCCGCCGTCGCCAGCGACAACCGCTTCAACAACACATCAATCACACCATAACCGAGCCAGACCCCGGCCAGCCACAGCGCCGCGTGCCGCCCGCCGCCTTCGCCCGCCGCACCATCGCGCTGCAACAAACAGGCGAGTGCGGCGAACACCAGCACAATCCCCGCCACCGACCACGGCGACAACCGCTCGCCGAACCACAAAAACGCTGCCAACAGCGGAATCACCAGCGCCACCCGCTGTGCCGCATCGGCACGGACAATCCCCGCCGCCTGCACCGCCCGCCCCATCACCACAAACACCAGCGGCAACAACACTCCCAGCAGGGCGAACAGCCACCACGACGCCCAAAAGCCGTCCGCATTTGCCCATGAAGGCCGCGCTACCAGCCAGGTCAAGGCCGCTGCCACCGGATAATTGACCGCCACCATCTGCGCCAGCGCCCACTGCCGCCGCCGCGCCAGTTTCAATAACACTGACACCGCCACGCTGAAACAGACACTTAATAAAAGAAAAAACATAATGACCTCCAAAAGAACGTGCGCATTACCGGTATATATAGCGAAACTCACAAAGTTCTGTACAAGGCGCGCCGTACAATCACGTACTGTCTTCGGCAACGCGCCTTGTCTGAAACTTTCGGTGGATGGCTAGATTTATCATGCACCATCCGCGCAGCCAGACATACCGTCATGGCAACCGTAGCAAAAAACCATGATATAGCGATATCTGACGAAAGACCGTCCGCTACAGCAACGAATCGGTAGAGAGTGTGGCGGCCACACCGCCACACATCCTACGCACGGCGCCCGCTGTGGGCGCTGCAAGGGAGGGGGCAATTCGACGCAGCCATTCAAATTTGTGCGGATGAGCAGCATTTTGAACAGGCGCTTACGGAGCGGTGAGCGGGGTGTCGCCAAAGCGGGCGGTGCAGCCTTCATCCGTCTTGATAAAGGTAATCCCGGCAGGATTGTGCGCCGGGCAGTAAATGACGGGGTAGGGCAGGGCGGTATTGATGACGGTGCTGTACACCGGCGTCTCCGGGTAGGCGTCCAGCAGCGTTTTCAGCGCGCTCACCTCGCGCAGGTTTTTGCCGGTCAAGACAATGGCGTCCGGGCGCTGGTAATGGCGGCGCAGTTCGGGCAGGAGATAGCGCGCAGCATCGTCGCGTCCCAAGTTGCGGTGGCGCAGCCCGGTATTGACGATGACGGTTTTGTCGCCCGCGCGCAGGATGGCGCTGCCGTTCGGCGCGTGGTAGTCGCCCGCCGGGGCAAAGGTGGTGATGCAGGCGCTGGCGAGGGTGAGGGCGAACCACAGGGCGGGTTGCCGCAATAGCGTTGACGGTTTGCGGACTGGAGGCTGTTTATAGGCCGTCGCTGATGCGGATGGTTTGCTGCCCCCACCCCAACCCTCCCCCACGGGGGAGGAGGCAGTTCGATGGGCGTTCGCAGGGCGAAGCGCGCAATCGCGAGCGGCCCCGGTCTTCCAACGGGCGCCGTTCACGGAAATTTCATCCATATTTTCAAACCGCAGCGGTGTGCGCCGTCGCGTCAGTGTCAGCAGGCAGGCGGCGGTAAAGAGCAGCGCGGTGGCGGTAGTTGGCTGCCACGGCGGTTCGAGGTAGGCGAGGGCAGGGCGGGCGAGTTGTGTCAGCGCGCGCAGGTAGTGGTCAAGCAGCCAACTGGCAGGCGTGGCGAAAACGGGCAACAGCAGCGCGAGGATGGCGAGGGTCAGCACTGGCGCCAGCCACGGGATGAGGACAAGGTTGGCGGCGGGTGCTATCAGGCTGATGCCGCCAAAGAGCGCCCAGCCGAGCGGGGTGAGGATGGCGGTGATGAGGACTTGCAACAGCAGCCATTGTTTCAGCGGGCGCAGTTTGCGCCAGAGCGGCAGGCTGTAGAGGATGATGGCGACGGCGGCAAAGGAGAGCCACGCGCCCGCCGCGCCCAGTTGCCACGGGTTTTGCAGCAGCAGCGCGAGGGCGGCGAGTTTGAGCGCGTCGCGACCACTGCCCAGCACCGGCGCGTGCCAGCAGAGGGCGACGGTGGCGAGCATCACCCAGGCGCGCAGCACCGGGGCGGCGGCGCCGGTGAGGAGGGCGTAGAGCAGGCTGGCGGCGAGGGTGCCATGCAGGGCGAGGGTACGCGGCGCGATACCGTGTCGCCAGCGCGGCGGCAGGCTGGCGAGCGGCACGCGCAAAACGAGGTAAATCAGCCCGGCGATGAGGGCGAGGTGCAGGCCGGAGATGGCGATGAGGTGCGAAGTGCCGCTGCGGCGCAGGCGGTTTTGCGCATCGGCATTGAGACCGCTGCGGTCGCCGAGCAGCAGCGCGCGCAGCCACGGGCGCTGGTCGGGCGGAAAAATGCGGTCGATACGGTCGGCGAGGGCGAGGCGTTGGCGCAGCGTCCACGGTATTGCCGCATCGGCGACGGGTTCCGCTTGGCTCAGGGTGGCGTAACCGCGCAGACGCTGGCGCTGGTCGGCGGGGCTGGCGCTGCCCGGTTTAAGGTACAGGCGGGCGCGCAGGCTCTCGCCCGGACGGCGCGCGACGGGCTGATAATCGCTGACGGTGAGGCGGTCGCCCGTGGCGAGCGGGCAATCGCCGGGGGCGGTGATGACGGCGGGGAAGCGGCTGCCGACGGGGTAATTGCGCAGGGGAAAATCGGCGACGCGCAGGGTGGCGGCGCAGCGCGTGTCCACGGCGACGGGCGCGGTGAACTGCCACGGGCTGTGCATCCACAAGGCGGCGAGCAGGGCGATGGCAAGGTAGCGGCTTATGCGCGGCCAGAGCAGAAGCAGCGCCAGCGGCAGAAGCCACAACGGCGGCGCGAACTGCCAGGCGCAGGCGATACCGGCGGTGACGGCGAGCAGGGTGCGGTCAAGCGGGGTGAGGGGATAAGGCATGGAAAACGGTGGCCGTCGGCAGGGGCGGGTTATGATAGGGGAAGTGGCGGGGATTGCTATATAGCCATCCACCGAAAGCTTCATACGGTGTTGCGTCGCCTGACCGGGCACCCTAAAAAATGGCGGAGCCATTTTTTAGGGAAACCCGCGCCGTACAAAAGCGTACTGTCTTCGGCGACGCGCCTTGTCTGAAACTTTCGGTGGATGGCTATACATACTCCTCCCCCGCCTTCGTGTATGTATCAACGGGTCGTCAAGATAGGCGGGGCAACGGTGATGGCATAAAAACCGCCGCCATGCGCAAGCATAACGGTAAAAACAGAATGGAGGGAATGATTGATGGGTGAAGAAGGTAGCTGGCAGCAAATCGAGCTGGCGCAAGAAAATGGCGATTATAAAAAGATGGCCGCATTATTGTTGCCATTGGCGGAAAATGGCGATGAGGAAGCACAATATACTTTGGCAGGCCTTTGTGAAGCGGGTAATGGCGTGCGCAAAAGCCTTAAAAAGGCTTTCTTATGGTATGAAAAGGCGGCATTGAAAAATCATGTGCTGGCGCAATACAAAATGGACTGTTTTTATGAAGATTTTGGTTCAAACCCGGTTCGCAGGAATCTCGCCAAAGCGGCAGAATGGTACAAACTGGCGGCAATGCAGGGAAATGCAAAAGCGCAACATCGTCTTGGCTCGCTTTATTATTACGGAAACGGTGTCGAGCAGAGTACAGTTGAAGCGATAAAATGGTATCAAAAGGCGGCAATACAGGGATTGGCAAATGCACAATGCGATATGGGATTTGTTTATGCTCATGGTTATGGTGTGCCGCGTGATGATGCGATGGCCATTTACTGGTATGAAATGGCCGCCATGCAGGATAGCGGTTATGCGCAATCTCATTTGGCGCATATGTTTTTGCGTGGTATAGGCACGCCGCATAATTATGGCAAGGCTTATGCGCTATACAAGATATTGGCAGGCAAAGGTGAAGTGGATGCGATGCACCATGTGGGAATGTTTTATGAGTTTGGCAAAGGGGTCATACAAAGCAACCGCTTGGCGCGTTATTGGTACAAAAAGGCATTGACCCTGAAAAATGATCCGATATATGAGCGGCAATCTTTATATGTGCAGCATTCTCTTGAGCGCCTCGCGCTGCGGGAAAAAGGCATGGTGCTGTATGTCATAGATTTTGCCGAATCTGCCCCGGAGCGGGCGACGGATAATGCTGCGGAATGGTTATTCGCCAATGGTTTGTGTCTGGCAGATATGCAGCCGGATTATTTGGGCATGGTTTCGCCCGTGTTGCCGCGGGTGGATGCGGTATTTCCGTCATTGGTTAGGGAAAAGGATTTGTCGGCGTGGCAGCAGGCTTTTGCCGCGCATCAGGCGGGCGACCGTTTGTCGGCTTTTGCGCAAATGCGCGCATTGGCGGAAGGCGGCGATGCGGATGCCTGGTATGTGTTGGCGTTAATGTATGTGGATGGCGTGGTCATGGAAGCAATGCATTTTCAGGCAGAGTTGGCGTTGGGTGAGGTGCGGGGCAAGCGGGAATGGCTGGCACGCTGGCATATGGCACAAATGTTTTATGGGGCGGAAAAGGCTGATGCGCTGTTGCGTCCACTGAAACCCGGTTCGACGGCGCGCAGGATGTTGCAGGAATTGGCGGAAATGGATTATCCGCCCGCGCAGAATGCTTTTGGCTGTCTCCAGCGGCAAATGTCAGCGCATGGCTTTATGGATAATGGGATGAGCAGCGACGAGATGGCGGATTTTTGGTTTGCACGGGCTGCCGCGCAGGGTGATGCGATGGGGCAATTTAATTTTGCCCTGGCGTGCGAGCGGGGTGAATGCGGTACGCGCGATGGGGTGCAGGCATGGGCGTTTTATGAGAAATCCGCCGCGCAGGGTTTTGTCCCGGCGCAAATCCGCCTGGGGGTATGTTACCGCGACGGTAACGGCGTGCTGCGGGACAAGGCGAAGGCGCGCTATTGGCTGGAAAAGACAGCGGCGCAGGGCGATGCGACGGCAGCGCAGACGTTGGCGGGGTTGGCGTGAGCAGGCTCATTCTCTTCAACAAACCCTTCAACGTCCTCTGCCAGTTCACCGACAAGTCCGGGCGGGCGACGCTCGCCGATTTTATTGATGTGCCGCGCGTTTATCCCGCCGGGCTTTTGGATTATGACAGCGAGGGGCTGGTGCTGCTCACCGATGATGGCCGTTTGCAGGCGCGCATTGCCGATCCGCGTTTCAAGTGGGTGAAGACGTACTGGGTGCAGGTGGAAGGGGTGCCGGATGCGGCGGCGCTGGCGCAGTTGCGCGCGGGGGTGTGGCTGAAGGACAAGGGCAAGCGCGAGGCGCGGCGGACGTTGCCCGCCGGGGTAAAAGTCATTGCCGAGCCGCCGCTGTGGCCGCGCGTGCCGCCGGTGCGTTTCCGCCTGTCGGTGCCGACAGCGTGGCTGGAGTTGTCCATCCGCGAGGGACGCAACCGTCAGGTGCGGCGGATGACGGCGGCGGTCGGTTTGCCGACGCTGCGGCTGGTACGGGTGCAGGTTGGTGATTGGTCGCTGCGCGGGTTACAATCCGGCGACTGGAAACAGGTTTTTATTTAAGGAGTTTTTTCATGAAGGCTGCGATTGATTTGTTGGTGCGCGGGCAGGATGTGCCTGCGCCGATGATGCGCGAGGTGATGTTGGCGCTGATGCAGGGCGAGGCCGATCCGGCGGCAGTGGGCGCGTTTTTGACGGCGCTGACCATCAAGGGCGAGACGGTCGCCGAGGTGACGGCGGCGGCGCAGGTGATGCGCGAGCTGGCGAAACCGGCGGATTTGGGCGGCGGCGTGCTGGTCGATCCGGTCGGCACTGGCGGTGATGGCGCCAGTCTTTTTAATGTTTCCACCGCAGCGGCAATTGTCGCGTCGGCGGGCGGGGTGAAAATCGCCAAGCACGGCAATGTTGCCGCCAGCAGTGCTTCCGGCAGCGCCGATGTGTTGCGTCAGGCGGGCGTGGTGGTGGATTTGGAACCGGCGCAGGTCAAGGCGTGCATTGAGGAAACGAATTTTGGTTTCCTGTTCGCCCAGGCGTATCACCACGCGATGCGCCATGTGGTGCCGGTGCGGCGCGCGATTGGTATCCGCACGGTGTTCAATGTGCTGGGGCCGCTGTCGAATCCGGCAGGGGTGAAGCATCAGATGCTGGGCGTGTTCAGCAAGGCATGGCTGCGGCCGATGGTCGAGGTCGCGCGCGCGCTCGGCGGCGAACGGGTGCTGACGGTGCATTCGCACAACGGGCTGGACGAGTTCAGCGTCACGCATCCGAGCGATGTGGCGGAGTTGCGCGCCGATGGCGAGATTGTGGAATACACGGTCAATCCTGCCGATTTTGGCATGAATTACCGCGACCACAGCGCGTTGCAGGTGAAGAGCGCCGCTGACAGTCTGGCGCTGATTGAAGCGGTGTTCGCGCGCGGCGAGCCGGGCATCGGTTTTGATATGCTCGCGCTCAATGCGGCGTCGATTTTTTATGTTGCCGGGACGGTCGCCGGTTTTGCCGAAGGGGTCGAGCTTGCCCGCGCGATTATGCGCGATGGTCGCGCCACGGCGCAGTTGCAGCGCATTGCCGCCTGTTCGCAGCGGCTCAAGGGGGTGTGAGCGATGGCGACGATTCTGGATGATATTCTCGCGCACAAGCGGCAGGAGGTCGCGGCGCAGAAGCAGCGGGTCGACATGGATACGCTGGTCGCCAATATCAGCGCCAGCAATGATGTGCCGCGCGGTTTTATGAAGGCGTTGCAGGCGCGCGTTGCCATTGGCGGCACGGCGGTGATTGCCGAGGTGAAGAAGGCGTCGCCGAGCATGGGCGTCATCCGCGCCAGTTTTGACCCGGTGGCGATTGCCGAAAGTTATGCGGCGGCAGGCGCGACCTGTTTGTCCGTGCTGACCGACGAGAAGTATTTTCAGGGCAGTGGCCGCTATTTGCGCCTGATTCGCGCGGCGGTCGGCCTGCCGCTGTTGCGCAAGGATTTTATTGTTGATGAATACCAGATTGTTGAGGCGCGCGCGCTCGGCGCCGATGCGATTCTGCTGATTGTCGCCGCTTTAAGTGATGGCGAACTGGCGGCGTTCACCCGCCTCGCCCACGATTTGGGGCTGGATGTGCTGGTCGAGGTGCATGACGAAGCGGAATGCGAACGCGCGCTCAAGCTGCCGTTGCGCGTGATTGGCGTCAATAACCGCAACCTGCACGATTTCTCCGTCTCGCTCGATACCACCCGCCGCATCAAGGCGATGGTGCCGCCCGATTACCTCGTCGTCAGCGAAAGCGGCATCCATACCCGCGCCGACATTGACGCGCTGCAAACCGATGGCGTCAGCGCCTTCCTCGTCGGCGGCGCGCTGATGCAGGCGGACGACCCCGGCGCGGCACTCGCGGCGCTGCTCGCCAAATAACGAACGTTAATCGCGTGGCGGCGGAGCGCTATGGCACAATCCGCCGCCTTTAACTTGTCCACCGGAAAACCGCCATGACCAACACCCTCCGCCCTTTCCTCGCCCTCCTCGCCCTCGCCGCCAGCCTTGGCGCGCAGGCGCTGCAAAGCTACATCGCCGAATACGACCTCAGCGTGCGTGGCGTCGGTGCCGGACGGGTGCGGCACGAAGCCGTCTTCACCGAACGCAGCTACCGCGTCACCGCCGACGGCACTCCATCGCTCGCCGCAAAAATGCTCGGCTTCGGCCAAATCCGCGAAAAAGCCGAAGGCAAAATCGCCGGCGACCGCGTCATCCCCACCTACTACCGCCGCGATATGCAGGGCAACGACAACCAGCACATCTCCTACGACTACGCCAACGCCGTCAATGGCGAAATCCAGGCCATCGTCGGCGCACAAAACAAAACCCTGCGGGTCAATCCGAACGACCCGGCGCTGGACATCCTCGCCCTCGTCGTACAAAGCCTGCTCGACGTCGAACGCGGTCACATCGGCGAGCACAATTACACCCTCATTAACGAAGACCGCGTGCGCAGCTACCAGGTGAACCAGCTGCCGGACGAAACCTGGCAGGACAACAAAAACGGCAGAACCCTCAAAATCAAAGTGTTCCTGCAAACCAGCGGCAACCGCCAGACCAAAATATACTTCGCCGAAGAACCGCTCCGTTTGGTAAAATTACAACAACTCAAGGATGGCGAAAGCCGCTTCAGCCTGAAACTGTTGAATTACAAGCCGCTATAACATAATGAAAGTCCTGCTGATTGCCCCCAAAGACTCGCCCACCTACCTCCAAAGCCTGTACGTTGCCCTGCGCGTACAGGTTGGCACCTGCGACCTCTACGCGCTTAACGACAAACAAAGCGCCGCCCTGCAGGAATTTTTCAACCACTTCGTCAAACTCCAGCATTACGACCGCATCGTGCTGGCGTACAACGGCGACTACATCAGCAGCCACACCCGTTTCCTCCGCACCCTGCCATCGCTGACGATGCTGCGCCTCGAATACGACCCGCCCGAAGCCCGTCGCAAAATGAAAGAAAACTTCTTTGTCATGCCGTGGCTGCGCTGGATCGGCAACGACCTTGCCGTTGCCACCGAATACGGCGGCCAGGGACACGACATCTTCTGGGTACCGCAAATCTACGACCCCGAACACTTCTTCGCCCGCCCCGAAACCAACCCCGTCCCCACCTGTCACATCTACGACGGCCCCGGCGACACCCTCGAAACCCTGCGCGCGGCGCTTGCCGCACAACCGCTCAGCCTCAACCCGCTCGACAAAACCACCCTGTGGCAAGACATGAGTCGCGGCCTTGTCGCACGCGAAGACTTCTTCCTCTACATCCCCGAACACGATCACTACGACCCGACGCCGATGATTCAGGCGATGGCCTGCGGCGCCGTCGTCCTCACCCCCGATCCGGGCAACGACATCCGCCTGCGCTACCGCTGGCGCGATATGCACGACGTCGTCTTCTTTAACAAAACCGAGGAACTCGCGCCGCTCGTCGAAAACATCCTCGCCCAGCCGCACCGCCACACCAGCCTCTCGCAGCATGCCATCTCGCGCGCCAAAACCTTCCAGCCGCAAATCGTGGGCAAACGCATCGGCGAATACCTTGAAACCCCAATCCGCGACCCGGCCAACTACCCGAAAAGCGAGCGCATCTTCGGCTGGGAATTTCGCTTCAAAAACTGACCATGCGCCGCACCCTCGCCGCCTGCTGGCACGGCATCTGGCTCGACCGCCGCCAACAAAGCCTGCTCATCATCACCCTCTCCCTCATCACCTGCCTCTGGATCTGGCTCGAAGGCGGGCGCGTACTGGACGTCGAATCCCTGCAAACCCTCTGGCGCGGCGGCCATCCCCCGCAAGCCCTCATTGACCGCATTAGCCACATCCTCGTCCCGCTCACCCAAACCCCCGAACTGGCACGCCTCGCCACGGGCATCCACCACGGAATCACCACCGCGCTGGCGCCCACCCTGTTTGTGCGCCTGCTCGCCCCGCTTGCCGACAGCCCCGACCTGGCCGTCGCCATCATGGCCATCCTGTCAACCCTCTCGCTCTGGCTCTACTGCCGCCTGTCGCGCCTCATCGGCATCGGCCCGCAAACCACCTTCCTCCTCTTCCTCCTGCTCAACTTCAACCCCGAATACAACGACGTCCGCCTGCAAATCAGCCGCTTCCAGCCGGTACTCATCCTCTGGCTCGCCGGCCTTTACCTCTTCCTTGCCCACTACAAAAACCACATCCACCTCGCTTTCACCGCCTGGGCGGCGACCGCCTGGACCGCGGCACTCTTCGTCCCCATCGCCGCCTTCTGGGCGAGCGGCTTCCCGCTGCTCTTCCTCTTCTGGCCGGGCAGCGGCAACTGGCGCCGCCGCCTGTGCGAACGGGGCCGCTTCCTCCTCGCCTACTACGCCCTCATCGCCCTCGTCATCGCCTGCGTTCCCCAATGGCATAACGCCGCCAGCGGCTGGCTGCCGGAAATCCTGCACCAAATCGACCTCAAGCGAAACGAACTCGCCTTCCTCATCAACGCCAACAACCCGGTCGAACTCGGCATCGGCGAAGGCTACCTCGTCTCGCTCGTCCTCGTCGCCCTGAACGCGCTCAAAACCATGGGGCCGCTCATCGCCATCCTCGTCTTCACCGCGCTTCTGCCCAACCGCGCCACGGGCAGCGTCCTTGAACGGCGCGTGCGCGGCTTCTTCGCCTGCGCCCTTGCCTGGCTCTGGGGCATGGCCGCCTTTGCCTACCTCTACTACGGCACCCTGTCGAGCGACCTCTTCTACACCCCGTTCACCATGCTCACCCTCTGGCTCGTCTCCGGCATCGTCTATGACGCCCTGCAACGCGGCAAAAGCACACGCATCCCGCCCGAACGCCGCCTTGCCCTCATCTGGCTGCTGATAGCCTGCGCGCTGGCGAGCATCATCACCTTCGGCCCCAAACCCGGCTACCTGCGTAAAGCGGGCGAATGGGCGCGCCACCACCCGCCGATGGGCGCCATCTACAGCAACAACCTCACCGTGCTTGCCTACAGCGGCCGCCCGCCCTTCATTGACGGCCCGGCCTACATCGACATGGAACACCCGCTACAAGCCTACTACGACCTCACCCCGGACGACCTGCTCGTCCACATCAAAGGGCGCAAGCAGAACGAACCACAAGACCTCGAACTGTTCGACATCCTCGCCGAATACCAAAACGAACGCGGCGACAAAGCCTACATCCTCCGCCTCAAGCCGGACGAATAAACCCGCGCCAAACCGCCAACCCGGACAACCCATGAAAAAACCAATCCTGACCCTGCTGCTCATCCTGACCACGCTGCCGCTACACGCCGCCGAAAAGCCCGCCTGGAAAGAAGCCGTCGCCGCCATTGACGCGGGCAACCTCGCGCCGATGCAGACACTTGCCGACGCAGGCGATGCCGCCGCACAACACAGCCTCGGCGTCCTGTACGAAAAAGGCGAAGGCGTACCCGCCGATGCCGCGACAGCCGCCGCGTGGTATCACAAAGCCGCCGCACAAGGCTACGCCAGCGCGCAATACAACCTCGCGCTGATGTACCGCGACGGGCGGGGCGTCGCCCGCGATGCCGCGCAGGCACAGCACTGGTACGAACAAGCCGCGGCACAAGGACACGCCAAAGCCCAATACCAACTGGGACAACATTACCGCAACAGCGACCCGCAAAAAGCCCGCGCCTGGCTGGAAAAAGCCGCGGCACAAGACAACGCTGACGCGAAAAAAGCCCTGCAGACATGGTGAAAAACCGGCCTGAACGGGCGTGCCGCAGCAAACAGACCCCATGACCCCCGAAGAACTCGCCCGCCGCGCCAACCTCACCCCCGCCACCCTGCACCGCCTGCTCGCCGAATACCAGTACGCCATGACCGGTGAAATGGCAGGCGCGATGGGCGACGCGTCCGGCGACCCCATCGCCGCCCAGTTTATCCCCGATGCGCGCGAACTCACCATTGCCGCGAGCGAACTGATCGACCCCATCGGCGACGCGTCACACTCGCCGCTGCCCTCGCTCGTCCACCGCTACCCGAACCGCGTCCTCTGGAAAATCTCGCCCGTCTGCGCCGTTTACTGCCGCTTCTGCTTCCGCAAAGAACACATTGGCCGCCGTGGCCAGGCACTGCGCCAACGCGAAACCGCCGCTGTCACCGCCTACCTCGCCGCGCACCACGAAATCGAAGAAATCATTCTGAGCGGCGGCGACCCGCTGACCCTCTCCGATAAAAAACTGCGGCAATGCCTGGCGGCGCTGCATGACCTGCCGCACATCCGCCGCCTGCGCATCCACAGCCGCATCCCCGTCGTCCAGCCCGCGCGCATCACCACCGCGCTGCTCGATACCCTGACCGCCCTGCCGCAAAGCCTGCACCTCGTCGTCCACAGCAACCACAGCGCCGAACTCACCGCCAACGCCCGCGCGGCGCTGCGGCTACTGCGCGAACATGGCGTGATGCTCTACGCGCAAACCGTGCTGCTCAAAGGCGTAAACGCCGACGCGGCAACCCTCGCCGCGCTGATGAACGACCTGCTCGACTGCGGTGTTAAACCCTACTACCTGCACCACCTCGACCTCGCGCGCGGCACCGGCCACTACCGCGTCTCCCTTGACGAAGGCCGCGCCATCGTCAGCGCCTTGCGCCGCCGCCTCTCCGGCATCGCCATGCCAACCTACATCGTCGAAATCCCCGGTGGCGACGGCAAAATTCCGGTGGGCGAACTCACCGCCGCCCAGGAAGCAGAACTGCGCGCCAGCGGTATCTACTGAGAACCTGTTCAAATCCCCCTCCAGCCCTCCCCATATAGGGAGGTAGAACGGCGGGTATTTGAGCGGCGATTGACGTTTTGGTAGCGTCGTAGGGTGGGGCTTGCCCCACCGCCAAAAAGCATCGGCGGCAGCAATGCTTAACCCCACTCCCGGACTCCCCACAGGGGGAGGGGATTCTTTCTTTTTATAGCGATACTCACAAAGTTCTGTACAAGGCGCGCCGCTGAAGACAGTACGCATTTGGGCAGTGTCCTGAAATGTATGCTGTCTCAGGGGGTGATTGAATTGCATTGGCGGTAAAGTTACGGACGCTACCCCCTCCCCAACCCTCCCCCGCTGCGGGTGCTGACGCACCCTGCGAGGGAGGGGGCGAACCGGCGGAATATTGGCAACGCTGGTTTTTGCCGCTTTGCTGGTTGTCAGCATACATTTCAGGACACCATCCGCATTTGTATGGCGCGGCGCGGGTTTCCCTAAAAATGGCTCCGCCATTTTTAGGGTGCCCAGTCAGGCGACGCAACACCGTATGAGGCTTTCGGTGGATGGCTATAACTGGCGCTGACGGGGCGGGTGTTGCCGTAGTCTTACCGGGCGGGACGCGGTAGAATTGCGAGCGTTTCTTGATTCGGGTCGCATTATGAGTCTGTTTTTTTCGTTGTTTGTCCGCTGTTTTTGGCTGCCGCTGTTTGCGGCAGCGGTTTTGTCTGCCGGGCGCACGCCGCAGCCGGGGCGCTGGTTTGCCGGGTTTGTCGGCGGCTTGCTCGCTGGTGCGGTGGCGGTTGCCGCCTTGCCGCAGTCGTCGTCGGCGCTCTTTTGGTTTGCGGCGGTGCGTGGCGCGTTGTTGTTGCTGGCGCTGTTGTTATTGCTGACCCGGCGCGGTTGGGCGTTTGCCGCGTTGTGGTTCGCCGCCGGGTTGCTAGGCGCGGCGCCGTTTTTTGCCGCCCCGGTGATGAGTGCGTTTTCTGCGTCTTCTGTCGTCAATACGTCGTTTATTTTGCATTTTGCCGCCGTGCTGGCTGCCGCTGGCTTGTCGGCGCTGCTCGTGGTGTGGCTGGTGGTGCTGCGTTCGCTGGTTTCGCGCTGGGTGTGGCAATCGCTGGTGGCGCTGGTGGTCTGCACCTGGCTCGCGGTGGCGGCGGTGTGGCTCGGCGCGGATATGGGGATTGCGGCGGTGAAGTTGCAGTGGCTGGAGGTGTCCAGCGGGCTGTTGCGCTGGCTGGCGCGGGCGGAGTTTGTCCGCGCCTGGTTCGGTTATGTGGCGCTGGCCGTGCTGGCTGTGGCGACGCTGGCGGCGCTGGTTTCCGGCTGGTTACCGCGCCGCAGGAGGCTCGCCAGCGCGAAGGTGGCGGCGGTGGAGCGGCGTTTGCTCGTCGCCGATTTGCAACGCGGGCGGCGGGCGGTGTGGCAGGGCGCGTTGGTGTTTGTTTTTGCCCTCGCCACCGCGCTCTTTTGGGATTTGGTCGCCTCGCAACCGCCCGCGTTGTCGAAGGCGACGCCGGTTGAACTCGCCGCTGATGGCGCGGTGCATTTGTCAATTGAGGCGCAGAAGTTGCGCGATGGCGATTTGCACCGCTTCGCCTGGGTGTCGGAGGAGGGCAAGGTGGTGCGCTTTTTTGTGATTGACCGTTTCCCCGGCGAGTGGTCGCCAGCGGTGGTGTTTGATGCCTGTCTGCTTTGTGGTGATACGGGTTATGCGATGCAGGGCGATCAGGTGACGTGCATCGGCTGCGGCGTGCGCCTGTTCCGCCCGAATGTTGGCAAGTCTGGTGGCTGTAATCCGGTGCCGATTGAGGGCTGGTCGCAGGCGGGCGGCGAGATTGTCGTGCCGCGCAAGGGGCTGGAGGCGGGGCTGACGCTGTTCAAGGCGGTGGTGGAGCTGGAGGTGATTGACCCGGTCGATGGCAGCAAGCTGAAGAATACCACCGCGCCGCACCGCTACAGTTATGGCACGAAGACGTATTTTTTCCGCAATGAGGAGAATTATCAGCGGTTTGTCGATAAGCCTGAGGATTTTGTGAAGGAGTAAGTGATGTTTTGGCGGATGATTTTTCAGTTGTGGCGACATGATTTGCCGCGCAAGGCGCTGGCGCTGGTGACGATTTTTCTGGCATCTGCCTTGATTGCCGGGCTGCTCGCGGTGTCGGTGGATATTGGCGACAAGATGTCGCGCGAGTTGAAGTCTTACGGCGCGAATATTTTGATTGAGCCGGCGGGCGGCGCGCTGTTGCCGGACGAGGTCGCCGGGCAGCAGTATTTTCTCGACGAGAAGGTGTTGCCGTCGGTGATGGATATTTTTTGGCGGAACAACATCTACGGCTTCGCGCCGCTGCTTTCCGGGCGGCTGCGCGCGGGGAATGTTGAGGTGGCGGCGCTCGGCACGTTTTTTGATCACCCGCTGGATGTCGCCGACGAGACGAATTTCCACACCGGGCAGAAGGCGGTCAGCCCGTTCTGGCAGGTCGCGGGCGACTGGCCGGACGACAGCGGCACGCTGCCGGACGAGTTTCCGCTGCTCGCGGGCGTGAAGCTGGCAACGGAACACGGCTGGAAAACGGGCGATGTGTTGCCGCTGTCATCGACCGCGCCGGACAGCCCGGTGCGCCACGCGCGCATTGTCGGCATTCTCACCAGCGGCGCGGCGCAGGATAACCAGCTCGTTTTGCCGCTTGCCGCGTTGCAGGAATTGCTGGGACTTTCGGGCAAAATCAGCGCGATACAGGTGGCGGCGATGACCGTGCCGGAGAACGACCTTTCGCGCAAAGCGCACGAAAACCCCTCAGCGCTCGATGCCAAGCAGTACGACCAGTGGTATTGCACCGCCTACGTCTCGACCATCGCCCACCAGCTAGAGGAAACCGTTTCCGGCGCGGTGGTGCGCCCGGTGTGGCAGGTGGCGGCGTCCGAAGGCGTCGTTATCGAAAAAATCCAGCTGTTGCTGATTGTTTGCAGCATCGCCGCGCTGATTTCCGCCGGCATGGGCATCGCCTCGCTCACCGGCAGCGGCATCATGGCGCGCGCCAAGGAAATCGGGCTGATGCGGGCGCTGGGCGCCAAACCGTGGCAAATCGCGCTGCTTTTCTACGCCGAATCGGTACTGGTCGGCGCGCTCGGCGGCCTGCTCGGCTGCGCGGGCGGCGCGCTGCTCGGCTGGGCAATTGGTGCGGCGCTCTTCGGCGCGGCGCTCGGCTTTACCTGGATTGTGGTGCCGGTGGTGGTTTTCGCCGCCGTGCTGATTGCGCTGATTGGCACCTGGTTCCCGGTGCGCAGTATCACCCGCCAAGTCCCCATCGAGGTGCTTTATGAACGCTAACAGCATGAAATGGCTGCTCCTTTTCAAAGCGCTGCGCCTCAAATGGCGGCGCACGCTGGTCATCATCGCCGCCCTTTCCATCGGCGCTGCGATGGTAACGGCCATGGCCGCCGTGTACTTTGATATCAATGAAAAAATGAGCCGCGAACTGCGCTCCTTCGGCGCCAACTTCTACCTCGGCGCAAAAAACGAAACGCCGTTTACCCTTGACCAATACGAAGCCATCATCTCCGCCATGCCGCAGGAGCTGTACCACGCTTCCAGTCCGTATCTCTACGCGGTGGCGCGCAGCGAACGCCAACCCGTGGCGCTGGTCGGCGTGGATTTCCCGGCGCTGCCCGCGCTCGTCCCCTACTGGCAGGTGCAGGGCGGCTGGGTCGGCGTCGCCTTTGACGACCGCAACACCATGCTCGGCAAGGCGCTCGCGGCGCAGCTTGAGCTGAAAGTGGGCGACAGCATCAACCTCGTCAAGGACAACGGGCAGAAAAAAACCTTCCGCGTCAAAGGCATCATCGAAAGCGGCGACGCGATGGACAACGTCATGCTGCTCAACATCCGCGTCGCGCAGGACTGGCTCGGCACACAAGGCGGCATCAGCTACGCGCTGGCGAGCCTTGCCAACGACAACGATGCCGTCACCGCCTACGCAGAAACCCTCTCGCGCGAGTACCCGCAGCTCGACATCCACCCCATCCGCAAAGTCAGCGCCGCTGAAGGACAAATTCTCCACAAAATCAAAGGATTGATGGGCGTCGTCTGCATCGTCATCCTCCTGCTCTCCAGCCTGTGCGTGAACACCTCGCTCACTGCGATGACCCACGAACGCCGCCGCGAATTCGCCCTGCAAAGCGCACTCGGCGCCAGCCGCCGACAAATCACCGCACAAATGATCCGCGAAACCGCGCTGATGGCTGCCGTCGCCGTCGTCATCGGCATCGCGCTGGGGCTTGTCCTCGCGCAAATCCTCGGCGAAGTCGTCTTCCATGCCAGCATCGCGCCGCGCCTGCCGGTCTTCCCGCTCGTCATCGTCCTCTCCGTCGCCATCGCTGCCGCTGCCGTCGCCCTGCCGCTCAAGCGCGTCCTTGCCCTGCAAGCCGCCGACATCCTCAAAGGAGCCTGAACCCATGCAACCCGTCATCCAAACCGTCCACCTCAGCAAACGCTTCGGCGCCGTCACCGCGCTCGACGACGTGAACATCACCGTCGCGCGCGGCGAATTCGTCGCCATCATGGGCTCTAGCGGCTCCGGCAAAACCACGCTGATGAACATCCTCACCTGCCTCGACACCCCCAGCGAAGGCCAAGTCCTGCTGAACGGCACCGACGCCGCCGCGCTTGACGACGAGGCCCGCCGCATCTTCCGCGCGCGCACCATCGGCCTCGTCTTCCAACAATTCCACCTCCTGCCCTACCTCACCGCCTGCGAAAACGTCATGCTGGCGCAGTACTACCACAGCGTGACCGACAAGGCGGCGGCGCTCGCCGCACTGGAACGCGTCGGCCTCGCGCACCGCAGCGACCACCTGCCGAAGCAGCTCTCCGGCGGCGAACAGCAGCGCGTCTGCATCGCCCGCGCCCTCATCAACGAACCGGAAATCCTCTTTGCCGACGAACCCACCGGCAACCTTGACGCCGAAAACGAACAAACTGTGCTGCGCATCTTCGCCGAACTGCACGCGCAGAAATGCACCATCGTCATGGTGACGCACAACCCCGACCTCGGCGCCAAAACCGACCGCATCATCCGCCTGCAACACGGGAGAATCCAAGCATGAAACGCCGTCACCTCATCACCCTGCCGCTTGCCGCCCTGCTACCGCGCGAGCTCTTGGCACAAGCCCGGAACAACATCGCCGCCAAAAAACGGCCGCTGGTGGCTCATTGACCCCAGCGGCAACCGCTGCCTGCACATCGCCGTCGTCGGCCTATACAACAGCGAAACCCAGGCAGCCGCGCCGCCTACCAAAAAAATACCGCAGCCTTGCCGACTGGGCGAACCAAACCACCGACCAACTGCGGGCGCTCGGCTTCAACGGCGCGGGTTGCTGGAGCAGCATCACCGAAATCCGCGCCGCCCACCGCCGCTTAAGCTACTGCGCCTACATCGAACCGATGGGCAAATTCCGCGACGCGCTCAAAGCCCAAGGCGACTTTCAGGGCAAAGTGGGCTGGCAAGGCTACCCCAACGACATCATTCGCGTCTTCGATCCGCGCTTTGATGCGCACATCGAAGCAGAAGCCAAAAAACTGGCGCAATACGCCAACGCCCCCTACTGCGTCGGCTACTTTACCGACAACGAACTGCCGTGGAAAAACGACGCGCTTGACCGCATCCTTACCCACTACCGAGCCCCCGATCCCGGCTACCTTGCCGCACAAAAATGGCTGAACCTGCGCAAAGGACAGCACGCCACCCTGGCCGACATCAACGACGCCGACCGCCAGGCATTTGGCGCCTACTACATCGAAACCTACCTGCAAAAAATCACCCGCGCCATCCGCAAAAACGCCCGGGCAAACTCTACCTCGGTTGCCGATTCAACCAGCACAAAGAAGAACTCGCCAACGAAGCACTCATCCGCACCGCCGGCAAATACATGGACATCCTCTCCATCAACCACTACCACAAATGGCAGCCGGAAGCGTGGCAAATGCAACAATGGGAGCGCTGGTCGGGCAAACCCTTCCTCATCAGCGAGTTTTACAGCAAAGGCGAAGACTCGGGACTTGCCAACGAAAGCGGTGAAGGCTGGATCGTCAAAACCCAAGAAGACCGCGGCTACTTCTACCAAAACTTCATCATCGAACTGCTGAAAAGCCGCGCCTGCGTCGGCTGGCACTGGCTTTCCTACCAGGACAGCGACCCCACATACGGCGGCAACACCCCCTCCAACCGCAACACCAACAAAGGCCTGTACACCTACGACTACCGCCCCTACGACGCCGCCCTCAAACCCATGCAAGAAATCAACAACCGCCTCTACCGCCTCATCGAATACCTCGACCGCAGTTGATCCCTCCAACCCCGGCGCGAAAACCGACCGCATCATCCGCCTGCAACATGGCAGGATTCAGAAATAAGC
>ERZ773060.196-NODE-196-length-26588-cov-12.7649_pt1 | contig 26588 bp, 25 predicted proteins | sample MGYA00580628_ERZ773060 | MGnify/ENA primary metagenome ERZ773060 (study PRJEB29015, sample SAMEA2738019) | human oral metagenome | biome: human oral; feature: human-associated habitat; material: dental | place: China | collected 2045 ... | reverse complement strand
CTCCGTGGCGGGCGCGCCGGGGTAAACGGTGGTACGCACCTCGTAGTCAAACCCGGTGGAGCCGGGCGCATTGGAGGAGTTTGTGCGCTCGCCTTCTATCGCACCAGGATCCGCGGGGAATTGCTCGGCGGCCTCCAGCACGATGTCCAGCGACCGCCAAGCTTTCACCCCCGCTCCGAACCCGGTCGCGGCAGCGTAATCCTCAGGCATAGCTTTGACGTCGATGCCCACCCAATCAATGTGCGGCAGCACCTTTGTAAGTGCACGGGGATAGGCTCCGGCCGTGTGCAGGCCGACGCCGAAACCGTATTCGCGCACCCGCCTGGCCGCGTCGACGACTCCCGCCTGGCGCAGCGCCTCGCCACCCGTGAGGACGACGCCGTCAAGCAGTCCTGCCCGTCGGGCCAGAAGCGCCTCCACCCGTGACCATCGAACTGTCCCCGGGGCTTTCGGGTCGAGGATCGCCTCGTTCTGGCAGTATGGGCAGGCAAGCGGACAGCCCTGAAGGAAAACCGTGGCGACGAGTTTGCCGGGCCAGTCCACCGTGGAAAGGGGAACAAGCCCGGCGATCGCCAGAGATTCGGCCGCGGGCGCATCATCGCGGGCAGCACCCCACTCCGCCCGCGAAGCCGCTTGCCTCGCCACATCATTTAGCGTCGACGCATCTTTTGCCGGCATCATCTGTCTCACGGCACCTTCTGTCCCGGACTCACGGCACCTTCTGTCCCGGAGCCTCAGCCAACTTTGCGGTTGCGACATCGCCGAGCCTGCCGCCGCCGTCACGGCCGCAGCGCTTCGGCTTCCATGGGCACGCGTGAGGACGGGTCAATTTCGATCTCATCCTCTACGCAGCGCCCCGGCATCCACTGGCACGCGCTCCGCATCGGCTGCGGCGTCGCCAGTTGCGACTCCCGCGCTAGCCGCCGCCACAGGCTCGCCGATCAAGCTCTTAACCCCGGTCTTCCCGCGCACATCCGCGCTGATCTCGGGAAGCTGCGAGGCTTTCTCGGTGAAGGGCGTGCGCTCGTTGTACTCGCCTTTCTTCCCGATGTTGAAGGAGGCCACCGGGCGGAAGTAGCCCATGACGCGCGTCCACACCTCGCATTCCTGCGGCTCGGCGTCGGGGTTCTCGGCGGCGCAGCGTTCGCAAATCTTGTGCTCGCCGGCAAGGTAGCCGTGGACCGGGCAAATCGAGAATGTGGGGGTGATCGTGATGTACGGAAGGTGGAAGTTCGTCAGCGCCCGGCGCACGAGCTCCTTGCACGCCTGGCCGGAGCTCATCCGCTCGTTCATGTACAGGTGCAGGACCGTCCCTCCCGTGTACATCGACTGAAGATCGGCCTGCATCTGAAGCGCCTCGAAGGCGTCTTCCGTGTAGGCGACGGGCAGCTGCGAGGAATTCGTGTAGTACGGCTGGGCGTCCGTCCCCGCCTGGAGGATGCCGGGGAAGCGCTTGCGGTCTTCCTTCGCGAAGCGGTACGTCGTGCCCTCTGCCGGAGTGGCCTCGAGGTTGTACAGATTCCCCGTCGCCTCCTGATAGGAGACAAGGCGGTCGCGGACGCGTTCGAGCACGCGCAGGGCGAAGGCGTGGCCCCACTCGTCGGCGATGTCGCAGCGGTCGTCCGTGAAGTTGCGGATCATCTCGTTCATCCCGTTGACGCCGATCGTCGAGAAGTGGTTGTTCAGGTGCCCCAGGTAGCGCAGGCTGTAGGGGTACAAGCCGGCGTCCATGAGCTCTTGGACCTTCGCCCGCTTCTTTTCGAGCGTCGAGGACGCGAGGTCCGCCAAGTGGTCCAGGCGCGCGAAAAGCCCTTCTTCGTCGCCCGCGTACACGTACCCGAGCCTCGCCAGATTGATCGTGACGACGCCGATCGAGCCGGTCAACTCTGCCGAGCCGAAGAGGCCGTTGCCGCGGGCGAGCAGCTCGCGCAAATCCAGCTGGAGGCGGCAGCACATCGAACGGATCATGCCCGGGTCCAGCTCGGAGTTGATGAAGTTCTGGAAATAGGGCAGGCCGTATTTGGCCGTCATCTCGAACATCAGCTGGGCGTTCGGCGAATCCCAGTCGAAGTCCTTCGTCATGTTGTACGTCGGGATCGGGAAGGTGAAGACCCGGCCGTCTGCGTCGCCCTCGGTCATCACCTCGATGTAGGCGCGGTTGATCATGTCCATCTCGGCCTGCAGCTCGCCGTATGTGAAGTCGCAGACCTCCTCGCCGACGTAGGGGTGGTCCTCAGCGATGTCGGCCGGGCACGTCCAGTCGAACGTGAGGTTGGTGAACGGGCACTGGCTCCCCCAGCGCGAAGGAACGTTGAGGTTGAAGATGAGCTCCTGGATGCACTGTTTAACTTGACCATAGGTCATAGCGTCGAGCCGCACGAAGGGCGCCATGTAGGTGTCGAACGAGGAGAACGCCTGGGCGCCGGCCCATTCGTTCTGGAGCGTCCCCAGGAAGTTGACGACCTGCCCGCACGCCGCGGAAAGGTGCTTCGGCGGGCCCGAGGAAATCGCACCGGGAATCCCGTTGAATCCCTCTTCGAGCAGACGGCGCAGCGACCACCCCGCGCAGTAGCCGGCCAGCATGTCGAGGTCGTGGATGTGGTAGTCGCCTTCGCGGTGGGCGAGGGCCTCCTCCTCGCTGTAGACGGTGGCCAGCCAGTAGTTAGCGACGGTCTTCCCCGCCGCGTTGAGGATGAGGCCGCCCAGCGAGTACCCCTGATTCGCGTTGGCGTTGACCCTCCAGTCCGAACGCTCGAGGTACTCGTCCACAGTGGAGACTGCGTCGATTACGGGGAGGCCCGACGCCGAGCGAGAACCGTCGCGCTGGGAGGCCGGAGACTTGGCGGATGCGTGCGGAGCCGGCGCCTGCGAAGTCAACGATCGCGGAGCCGGCGCCTGCGGAGACGACTGCCGCGAATCCGATCGCTGCGGGCCATGCGGAGTTTGCGAGGCTTGCGGGCGATGCGAGGCTGCGCCGACGTTTGCCGACGTCGCCGCCTCGCCCGTCCGGGTCGGAACTTCGCTCGGCTGGACCGCCGCTTCGGGCTGCCGATCGAGGTGCTTGGGGCGCTTTGTCGCCGACGTCGTTGGGTTCTCTGCGGTCGCTTGGTTCTCGGTGATTGCCATGTTCCTCTCCTTGGTCGTGGGAGTTCCCCCGAAGCGGCCGACGCGCCCGGCCTTCGGGAAGCGGAATCGACGCTACTACCTCAAATACTACATCTAGTGGGTGACACGCCGCTAGCACACAATATATTGATTCTTTCAAGTGAGGGCTCTGCAGGGCCGCCCTTGAAACGGCGGCGGGAAACGGGGCGTCAAGGCAAAATTGGGCGCCGGCAAGGAACGAAGGCGGGAAACGACGCGTCGCGGCGCGTCCTCAAGGCGGCGAAATCTGCCGACCGGAAAGGGCGCTGCGACCGGCGGCGAAGAAGCGGACCGGCGAGGATGCTGCGAGCCACGCCGAAGACGCAACGAACACTGCGGCGAAGAAGCGGAGCGGCCAAGACCGCAACGAACACGGCGGCGAAGGCGCACACCGGCTAAGACCGCAGTAAACCCGAGGGTTCGGCGCACATGCGTCCGGTCGACGGCGCACGGCACATATTTATCCGGTTGACGGCGCACACGCGTCCGACCGATGACGCACATTCATCCGACCAATGGCGCACGCTCACCTAGTCGATGATGCACACTTAAGTGGTGTCGGATCGCGTCCCTGATTTCCTTTCGTATGTTCTCGCCCATGCGACGCCGGGCCAAGTCGCCGCCGTCGTCGAGATGCCGGCGCGGGCAAGCGCCGGGGCGCCGTGGCCCGAATGGGTGGCGCCCGAAGTCAAGGACGCCCTCGCAAACCGCGGAATCCGCGAGCTGTGGTCGCATCAGGCAGAGGCGGCGGAGCTGCTGCACGGCGGCGCGCACACGGTCGTCGCAACCGGGACCGGCTCGGGAAAGTCGCTTGCCGCCTGGATTCCGGCCTTGGACCTCCTGAGCCGGCGGGGGCGGGGCCGGAGCGGCCTCGCGAACATCCGCTACAGGCCGTCCGTTCTCTATCTCGCGCCGACGAAGGCCCTGGCCGCAGACCAATTGGTCGGCTTGGCTCGACTCGCGCGCGAGGTCGATCCGCGGATCGGCGTCGCGGCGGCCGACGGCGACGCCGAAGCCTCCGTCAAGCGGTGGGCCCGCGAATACGCCGACGTCGTCCTTTCGAACCCGGATTTCCTCCAGCACGCCATGCTCGCCTCCCACGAGCGTTGGGCCAGGCTGTGGCGGGGCCTGGCGATGGTGGTGATGGACGAATTCCATTCCTACCGAGGAGTTTTCGGCGCGAACGTGGCGGCGACTGTGCGCCGCCTCCTGCGCCTCGCAGCCCATTACGGGGCCTGCCCCGCCGTGGCTTTCCTCTCGGCGACCAGCGGAGATCCGGCCGAAACCGCGCGTCGTTTCCTCGGAGATTCCTTCGGCCCGGTCCAGGCCGTCGAGCGCGACGGGTCGCCGCGCGGGCCGAAACGCCTTGTCCTGTGGCGATGCCGCGAGGTCGAAGGCGAGCAGCGCACGAAAGGGAAAGGCGTCCCGCGCGCAGAAGGCACCGGCCTCGAGCCGCCGAGCGACGGGGCCGAGAGACATGCCGAACCCCAAAGTCGCACTGGAACCGAGGGCGATCCCAAAACCGGGCACGACGCCGGAACCGACTTCCCCGGCGGGCCGCGGCGCGCTGCAAACACCGAGGCGGGCGAACTCACGGGCGTGCTTGCCGCGGCTGGCGCGCAAACGCTCACATTCGTCCGCTCGCGCGCCGGAGCCGAGCGGGTCGCGGAGATTGCCCGTGACTGGTCGGCGGCGAACACCTCGGGCTGCGACCCTGAGATCGCGGCATACCGCGGCGGCTATCTCCCTGAAGACAGAAGGGCCCTCGAAAACTCTCTCAGATCGGGGGAACTGCGAGCGCTGGCGACGACGAACGCACTCGAACTCGGGATCGACGTCTCGGGGCTGGACGCCGTGGTCGTCACGGGGTGGCCGGGCACGCACGCCTCTTTCGCCCAGCAGATCGGACGAGCGGGCCGCGCGGGCAAACCCGGCGTCGCCGTGTTCATCGGGCGGGACGACCCGCTGGACCAGTACCTCCTCTCGCATCCCGAGGCGTTCACACAGTCGCCGGCGGAGACGAACGTCTTCGACCCGGCCAATCCGCACGTCCTCCTCCCCCACGTCTGCGCCGCAGCGGCCGAACTCCCCCTCACAGAGGCCGACGCCGAGGTCTTCGGGCTTGACAGCACGGCCCTCTTCGACGAACTCGCATCCGACGGCCTGCTGCGGCGGCGCCCAAACGGCTGGTTTTGGAACGCTTCGCTGGGGGCAGACGCCCACGACATGGTCAGCCTCCGCGGCGAGGGCGGCACGGTGTCCATCGTCGACGGCGAATCCGGCGTCCTGCTCGGAACAGTGGATTCTGCTCGTGCGGACGCAACCGTCTTTCCCGGCGCGGTCTATCTTCACCAAGGCGTGCCTTACATGGTCGAGAGCCTCGACGAAGACGCCGCCGTCGTCCATCGCCATCGCGACGAGGAAATCCGAACCTATGCGGCACAATCGACGTCGGTGCACATCGTGGACGTCGAAGAGCTTGCGCATGCGGATTTCGGGGTCTGGGCCCGCGGAGAGGTTCTCGTGACGTCTCAGGTGACCGGTTACGACGTCCGAAGAAGCGAGGACGGCCTCTACCTGGGGCGCGTCCCGCTCGACATGCCGGTGCGAGAGCTGCGCACCTCGGGAACGTGGTGGACCCTCGACGCGAAAGCCCTAGAACGAGCGGGCGTGTCGGCGTCCGACCTTCCAGGCGCTCTCCACGCGGCAGAGCACACCTCGATCGGCATCCTCCCCTTGCTGGCGACCTGCGACCGCTGGGATCTGGGCGGCCTATCGACCGTTTGGCACGCCGACACGCAAGCGGCGACCGTCATCGTCCACGACGCCGTCCCCGGCGGTTCAGGCTGTTCCCTTCACGGCTTCGAACACGGACGAATCTGGATGGAGGCCACACTCGCCGCTTTGGAAAGCTGCCCGTGCACGGAAGGGTGCCCCCGCTGCGTCCAGTCCCCGAAGTGTGGCAACAACAACGAGCCCCTTTCGAAGGGCGGAGCGACGAAGCTCCTGCGCGTCGTGGTCGACGGGTTACGCCGCGCACGGTCCTGATCGGCGGGCACAGGCCTGATCGGCGCGCTTCACGAAGCCCCGAATCGGCGGGTTTCACGAAGCCCCAAATCCGCGCGCTTCACGGTGCCCCCAATCCGCACGCTTCACGGTGCCCCCAATCCGCACGCTTCACGGTGCCCCCAATCCGCACGCTTCCCTGAGCTCCGGAGACGTCACGTGTTGTCCGGGTTTGATGTAGGACCCCAATCCGCGCACCTCCCTGAGCTTTGATCGGCTTGCCTCCCTCAACCTTTGGCTGCGGAGGCGGCCGCGGCGCCTTGCCGCCCACAGCCCAGCCGCCCCGACGCCTTCGTTTGCCCCGATGTCTTAATCCGCCCTGACGCCTCCGTCCGCCTCGGCAGCCATCACCCTTTTTCGCCGGCCGAGTAAGCAGGCCCGGCCCACGCCTCGGCCACATACGTCACCCCCATGTAGGTCAGATTCTTGGACACCTTCACCTTCGCAAGTGCGCCGTCGACGTCGCAGGCCACAAGCGAGGCGCCGTACGTGCGTTCGACGTATGCCGACGACGGGCACCCGCCGAGCCCCGCGGCGTTTCTCTGCGCGGATGCCAAGGCCACCATGTCGGCGGCATTCTGGGCTTTGGCGATGCTCGCGCACGTCGAAGCGACCATCAGCAGCACAACCGTGAAAGTGCAGATCACGAAAAGGAAGCCGACCGTAAGAACGGTGCCCGCACCGCGTTCAGACTCGCGCTCGGCCTCCCGACGCGATTCGTTGAACTCACGAAGGTATGGAAGCAAATCAAGTCGCCGACGGCGATGTCGTCGGCGAAAACGCCGATCCGGCTGCCACGAGCGCCGACGCCGAGAGGGCCGTCTCCTTCCCTCGCTGCCTCGCCCCCGCCTGACCTCCCGTCCGTTCTTTCTGCCGCCGGGCGGATCTGTCGAGGCGTTCACGGCGCTTCGCCTCCCGCCCCGGCGTGGCCGACGGCTTTGGCGTCGCTCCCCGTTCCCGCGTCGCGTCCCGCCTCGGCCTCGCCGCCGACCCCGGGCTCGACCGCTGCCGTGACGGACGCGTGAACGTCAATGCCCAGCCTTCCGCTGAACCCCTTTCGCGGCGCGTGCACCACGGCCTCGACGGTGTCGGCGCCGCTGACGACGCTCACCGACGCACCGGGAAAAGAACGCTCAACGGCGGCCTTGATCGCGCCGTCCCCTTCTCCCAGCGCGGCCATGCGAGCCGCCATTCGCGCCGCGTCATTGGCTTCGAGATAGGCGACGGCGATATGCCCAAGCGCAAGGGCAAAGGCCGTGACGAGAGCCAGAACGAGAGAGCCGATGGCGACTTCCCCCGTCACCATCCCCGATTCCGAATGCCCGTCGGGGCGATTCACGCGAGGTCTTTTTCCAGTCGTTGAGCATTTCATAGATTTCCATCCTTTCCGCGGCTTTTCGGCCTAATCGTCGCTTTATCGGCCTTCCTGCCGCTTTGGGCTTTCTCGTGGATTTTGAACCATGCGTTTCACGGCAATCTGCATCCGCCCGCATTCCGGGATCGCCGCGATGTGATCGGGCAGAGTGCGCGCTCCGCCCGATCGTCGCATCACATTCCCGGAACGGAGAAGATCTTGCTCAGCAGGGCCTTCATCCCGTTGCGGAACCAGTCCTGATTGACAAGCCACCACAGAACGCCTGCGACGCCCGTCGCGGTCACCGTCCCTATCGCGTACTCGGCCGTGGCCATTCCCGCCTCGCCTGACGTCTTGTCGATGTCGACGAAGCTTTTGCTCGTTGTCATTGTCGTCTCCTGTCTATCGGCTACGCCTTTCGTCGCCGATGACTGACTCTTTCAAAACACGGCACCCGATTGACGAAGGATTTCCGAGGCTGTGAGCCTCTGCGACGTCGTTTCGCCCTGTGGACCGACTGCGATTACTTGACGCGACCGCTTGGCTACCTGATGCCACCGATTGACCGTTTGACGCGACCGATTCCTCCAAAAACTCGTCAGACAATCTTCACGCACGGGCGCAGCCCCCCCACGCGGACCGATTCGTCACGCAAATCAACCGCTGCAGGCTCCGGCCTTCCCACCCCGCAAACGAGGTAGGCCGACGCAGCCGAGAGGCCGCGCCATGCATTCGGCATTGCTCAATAAACCTGTGTGGTCGGCCGACACAGCCGAGGCCGAAGCCGAACCCCAAACGGCTTTTTCCCGTGAGCGAGGTCAGCCGGCGTCGGCGCCAGCACGAGCAAATCTGGACCACGCGCTTACGGAGCAAAGGCCGACTTCGAAGTCTTACTCCAATTTCTAAATACATAGAATGGCCATTCTTAAACAGACACCAGGGCGACATTAAACACATAACATGATCAGAAAAATACTTATAAAGTCATAATTAATAAAATGCACTCAAAACAAAGCCCTATCATGAAAATCGCATTTATGGACCATAAGTTCTAAAATGGCCCTTATGGCGAAAGAAGGGACTTTTCGCACCAACGCGCCTCTCGCCGCAGCCCTTCTCTCGTTCCTAGGAACTTTTCATCCGCCGTGCCCCACAGACGGAAGACCAGACACGCCCCCCAGACGCCGTGCGCGCCCTCAGACGCCGCACGACCGCGCAGACACGACGCGCCGACCGCTTCAGGCCGTCGCCGCACGATCACCTCAGGATCGCCACGCCCGCCGAAACGACGATGGGAACGACGCCGAGCAGAATGAAAGCGGGGAGAAAGCACAGACCCAGCGGAAGAACAAGCTTGGCGCCCAGTCGCGCCGCGGATTCCCGCGCGCGCCGCACGCGGCCGGCTCTCAGACTCGCAGCCGTTCTCTCCAGCAGCGGAACCGCAGCCGCGCCGTCAACCCACGAGGGCTCGAGCGCGTTGCGCAATGGATCGAAACGGCTCGGCGCGTCCTGCCACGCCTCCTCCCACGTCCCGCCCATCGTCAAGGACTTCGCCACGCACTCAAGGCCGGGCGGTTCCTCTTCCTCGGCCAATGCCGATTCAAGGGCCACAAGAAGCGCGGGCACCGAGCACCCGGCACGTATCGCCGCCACCGCCAGGTCCGCGACCATGGCCTGGTCGACCGGCGGAAAAGACGCCCGCGCAACCTGCGCGTCGCCGCGCCGAACGCCGGAGGCGAAGAACTCTGAGGACCACGCCGCCGCGACGACGAAAAGGACCGCGGCGAGCCCGAGAAACCACATCGTTATCCCTCTCTTTCCGCACGCCGAACGAGGCGGCGCACCCAGAAAATTCCCAAGGCCTCAAAGGCGAGCCCGAGGGCCGACAGCGTCCGCCCCAGGCCGGAGGAAAAAAGAAAATCGAGCGTGTCCGTTCCCATCAGCGACCCCAGAAACAGCCCGAGGAGGGGAAGCCAGGCCAACATGCGAGCGCTCGCCTTGGGCCCGGCGAGTGCGGCGCGGCGCGCTGCGGCCGATTCGGCGGCGTCCGTGATTCCTGCGGCGCACGCGTCCAGGACGTCGGCCGCGGGGGCGCCGGTTGCCCGAGTCAGCCTGCATACAGCGACCGCCGGGGGAACGCCCAGCCGCACGTCGTCGGCGGACTTCCGCCCGCGCGAGGCCCACATCCGCCGCAAAGCCGCGGGCACGCCGACGTCGTCAACCGCGTCTCCGTCTTCGAATCCGGCCCTGGCACACGTCTGCCCCCAGGCTTTCTCGGTGGAGGCTCCGGCCCTCATGCGGGTTGCGGTCTCCGCGACGAGCATCCCGACGTCGACGTGCCCCAGCCGCCCTTTCCGTTTCTTCACAGCGGACTCCTTTCGCCTCGTTTTCGCGCGCCTACGTCGTTTCGTCCGCCGCTTCGCCAGAGGACGCCGCTTCGCACGCCCGTCCGCATCCGTTTGTCCTCCGTCTCCCCGGCGGCGTCCGCCCCGGCACAGGCGGCCGTTCCGATTCCAGCGTCCGCTCCTGCGTCGGCGCTCAGCCCGACGTCGGCTTCCATTCCGATGCGGGCGCCCGATCCGGCGCATGCCTCCGCTCCGGCGCGTGCATCCATTCCCACTCGCGCGGCCAGCCTCGGCCAGGCAGGGCCCCGCGCCACCGCCTTTCCTTCGAATTCCAACGCCACGGAGGCGGTCAGCTCGGCGCGGCGCCTTTCCAAAACGGCGACCTGCGCGAGAACGCGAACCCCGTTGCGGCGCTCAATGTGGACGACGGCGTCGAGCGCGCTCGCGGCTTGGGCGGCGACCACGTCCTCGCCCATACCCGCCAGAGCGCCAAGCGCCGTGAGCCGCGCGGGAACGTCTGCGGCAGAGTTGGCGTGAATCGTCGCCCATCCGCCCTCGTGTCCGGTGTTGAGCGCCGTCAGGACCTCTCGCACCTCTGCGCCTCGGCACTCGCCGAGAACGATCCTGTCCGGCCGCATCCGCATGGCCGCCCGAACCAGTTCGCTCAAGGCCACCTCGCCTGCCCCCTGCACATTCGCCCTTCGCACTTGCAGATGAACGACATGGGGATGCGAGGGCCGCAATTCCGCGGATTCTTCGATCACGAGGATTCGCTCGTCGCTCGGGACCTCTCCCAGGACCGCGGCGAGCAATGTCGTCTTCCCCGACCCCGTCGCGCCCGAGACGATGACGTTCGCCCGATGCGCAACGAGGGCCAGCAGCAGCCGAAGCGCGAAGCCGTCGAACATTCCGCCTTCCGCGAGCTCCGCCAAGGTGAAGGAGACGGGTCTGTGCGCCCGCAGGGAGATGAGGGTCCCCTCGGCGGCGAGGGGCGGCAGCACCGCGTGAAGCCTCAACCCGTCGGGAAACGTTCCGTCCACGATCGGAGACGAATCGTCGAGCCTCTGGCCGCACGCGGCCGCGAGCCGCACCGCGAGCGCTCGCACCGAGGAATCGTCGCTCAGACCGCGGCTGGCGCGCTCGTCGCGCTCCATCCCGTTTCCACGATCGACCCACACGCCGCGTCCGCCGTTGACGAGGACGTCGGTGACCGACCGATCGTTCAGCAGCGGGTCGAGCAGTGGCCCCGCCCCGGCGATTGCCTGGCGAAGCCGCCGCCCGACCCCCACGACGTCGCGCGCGGAGACGGCGACGGGGTCAAGCATGGCGATCGCTCCGCCGTCGCTGCCGCCCCTCGCCAGACTGGCCCGCACCCGCCGCATCGCCTCCGCCTCGGTTCCGGCGCCCTCGGCGGCTTTTCCTCGGCCGACGCGTTCGAAGGCCGACGTCATTGCATGCCCCCGCACGCCCGGGCGAGGACTGCAAGATCGCGAGCAGTCGCAGACCTCTTTCGCTCGCCGACGCCGACGCCGTGTTCGACGTCGCCGGCCAGGCCGGAAAGGAGCCGGACGGGGTACACGGAATCGATTCCGAGGTCTCTCCCCCAAACGGCAGCCTCGCCGCCTCTGACGCCGAGGGCAGCCACCAGAATCCCCACGCCCGCGGGCACATTCGCCACAGCCCGCGCGAGTTGCCGCGCCGGACCGCTTCCGCCGCGCGCCACGAGCACGACGACGTCGAGCCATCCGAGCAGCCGATGGGCGGCGCTCCCTTCGATCAAAGCCTCTCCGGGCAAGTCGATGACGCACAGGTCCCGCACCTGCGACAAGGCGGCCACCGCAGCCTCCCCCGCCTCGCCCGAAGGCATCGCGCCCCGATCGTCGGCGCTGAGCACGGCAAGCCCTCGCTCGGAAGGCAGCGAGTTGAGCAGCCGCCCAGGGACCAGCACGCCCGAATCCGACCGCAGGTCGGCCCATCTGACGCCGGCCTGCCCGTCGAGGGCCAGCAGTCGGTCGGCCCCCGCAGAACACTGGTCGGCGTCGACGAGGGCCACCCGGAACCTGCCTTCCAATGTGCGGGCAAGCCACGCGGCGACGGTTGAAGCGCCGGCGCCGCCATGAACTCCGACGACGCCGACGATCTGCCCGCGCCTGGTCGTCCCTGCCGCCAAAAGCAGCTCGAGAAGGTCCTCCGCCTCGTCGGGCAGGGTTAGCTCGAGCGACCCCCAGGCGAAGTACGGGGCGTAAGCCGGATGAAAGCGCGCGCGGACTTTTACCGCCGACGCCCTCACCTCGCTCAGATTGAGGACGGCCGCGTCGGCGCCGCCGTCCGCCACATGCTCGACGTCGATGCCTCCCAATGCGGCGATTCGATCGACTTCCGATCTGACCGCTGCGCTGGAGCTGGACAATGCGACCACGGGAAGGCTTCCGTCGGGCGACGCCCGCCTTTGCGAGCCTCCGCCGCGGCCTCCCGAGTGCGCCCTCAAGGCTTGCCGGCGTCCGTTCGCGCCTTCCATTTTTTGCTTAGCGCGGATGTGTGTTTTATCTACACTTTTAGCAATCATGAACGGCATTAAACTCCGTCGGCTTTCGCTTAGCTTCCGATTGAATGCCAGCTGTGGATTGGAAACACGTGGAAAAATCTGTGGACCAAGCGGCGAAAACTTAGCGCCTATGCGTCATTGAAACGCGGACCCGCTTTTCATTCGCGCGAAGGCGCAAAGCGCCCCGACCGGCGAGATTCGATCAGCGCGCCCATCGTCTGCGCACGGCAACGAGACCGGCGGACGTCGCCGGTCGGACATCGTCCGCACAGATGCCGTCAGCACAGCTATCGTCTCGCACACGGTCTGAGCGACGTCGGCCATCCGATCCGCACCAGGCATCCCCGACGTCGGGATGTGGAGCTCGCCCCACACCCAGCTTCGCCCGCCGTCAAGCATGTATTCTTTTGGGGCAGTCCCTTGACGGACCCCTTTTCACGAACGACCCTTTCGCACGAGCCTCTCGCACGATCAGCATGCGGCCCACGCGAACTTCGGAGGAAAAATGCGCGCAGCCAGATTCATAGCCGTCGCCGTCGTCCCTTTCTTGCCGTTCGCCCTTTCCGCGTGCAGCCTCGACGCGAAATCGACGTCGATAGGGGCTTCGGGAGCGGACGGGGGACTCCAGCGAAAGCCCCAGCGCGGGCGCGTCGAGGCGGGAACGACGAAGATCCTGAAAGAGTCGGGAGGCTTCGGGTCTCTTGACCTCTCCGCCGATCAGTACCGAAAGATGGGGGCGTGCGTGACAAAGCGGCTCTACGATCAGGCGACCGCCTTCACGCTCAACGGCTTGGCCAGCGGCAAGCAGGACTTTCAAATCGCGGTGAAAGACCGGCAGATTCTGGAGAAGGCCACGGCCGAATGCGCAAGCCAAGCGTCCGCCCAGATCGCGAACCCGGACAAGAACCCCGATCAAGACAAGAGCACAGACCCGGCCAAGGGACCAGATTCGGACAAAGGCGCCGTCCCGTCGCCGGCTGGCAGAACGAACCAAAGTTCAGATCCGTCTCGGCAATGAGCGCCCCTCATAACAGCAATGAATGCCCCTAGAGAGAGCAGAACGGCGGGATACGCACAGCAACAGGCAAACAGACAACAGGGTAAACACAGCGACAAGTCAAGCCAACGGAAAGAATGGAGATCTCGCAGGATACCCTTGTAGGCTGATGGAAGCGGTTGTAAGGCAGCGGCCGCCCCCGAACTTAACCATACGGAGGTATCATGCGTCTAAAGAAATTGTCCGTTCTCCTGTCAATTCCCGCATTGGCCCTTTCGCTGGCTTCATGCGGGAGCGACTCGAAGGGGGAGTCAAAAGAAACCTCAGGCGGAGGCAAGGCAGCCACCGCTTCCACAAATCCGCCTTCGGCGAATCCGTCCTCCGCGACCGGTTCGAGTTCGAAATCCCCGTCGGACGACGGTTCGTCCGCCAGCTCGTCCGACGGCTCAAACTCGGGCAACGAAGGATCCGGGAACAACGCCGAAAAGCCCTCCAAGGAGGCCGCCATAGCCGGCATGTCAAAGATGGTCAGGGAGCTGCCCCAGCTCAAGAACACCAACATGCCCGAGCCTGTCCTCCAGAGCCTGTCCACATGCATAGTGGACAAGATCTATGACAAGGCGACGCCCGTGACCCTCAACGGCCTCGCAACAGGCAAGACCAGCGCACCCTTTTCAGCCTCCGACAAGACCCTTGTCAAGAACTCCGTGCTGCAGTGCATCAACGAACTCAAGCAGCAGATGGGGGGCGGCGCCGGAAACCAGTGACCGAGCGGCGAAACCGTGGCCGCCCTCGAACTCGGGCAGTTCCACTCACGCCGGTTCACAGCCGCATTCACACGGACGGGAATTGTGGGCGGAGCCGCCCCGTCGCGGCTCCGCCCACGCCAAGCACACTCGCTAAGCGCCCCAAATGTCGCCGACCAACAGACCAAACTGAGGTTCGGCCCACCTCGGCAATGGATGCCTCCAAGAGCAACAATGACTGTCCAAAGGCAACAATGAACACCCTAGGGGAGGCAGAACTGCAGAAAAATAACATGGCAACAGGACAAGCGCGACAGCAGGGCAAACGCAGCGGCCAGCAGAGTTCAATGCAAAGAATCGAAGCCTCACAGGGTATCCTTGTAGGCTGATAGGGCGGTCACAAAACGTGACCACCCCACTTTAACCATACGGAGGTATCATGCGCCTAAAGAAACTGTCTATATTTCTATCGATTCCCGCTCTAGCCCTCTCGCTGGCTTCTTGCGGGAACAGCTCCGAGAAGCCTACCAAGGATGAAGCGAAAGCCGGGATGGCAAAGATCATCAAGCAGCTGCCAGATTTTAAGCGTGCCAACTTGCCCGATTCAGTCGTGAAGAGCCTGTCCTCGTGCGTGGTGGACAAGATCTATGACAAAGCGAAGCCCGAAACGCTCAAGGGTCTCGCAGACGGCAACAAGGGTGCAACCGTCTCCTCCAGCGACAAGACTCTTGTCCAGGGGGCCTCGCTGCAGTGCACTACCGAAGTCAGGCGGCAGATGGGGGCCGGCACCGGAAACAAGTGACCGAGCGGGCGAGGCTGTGGCCGTTCTCGAACTCAGAGAGTTCTGTTCACGCCGGTCCACAGCTGCGCTCGAACGAACCGGAGGCGTTCGGGCGGAGTTGCGACGTCGCAGCTCCGCCCGTTTTCTGAGCGCCCTCGCCCGGCCGCCCCAGCCCTCCTGCCGACAAACGGCGCACAATGCCTTCAAACAGCGCCAAAGAGCCTTCCAGCCAGCTTGCCCTAACGCGAGCATGCTCCCGCAAAGTTTTCTCCTGCTCCAACTTTGTCGTCACACAATGCGCCAATTCAGCACTGAACTGCAATATTCTGCATTCAACGACAGTAAGCCGCCTCCTAATTCGCCTACATGGCACGCACCCGTGTAAAGTAACTTGAACGGCAGAACGGTTCGCGCCGTCAAACATCTGCCCTCCACAAGAAAAGGAGCGCCATGCCGAGGACGAACTTGGCCGCTGTCGCGGCCCGCTCATCTGCCTCATCCTCGCCAGTTCCAGTCGGCGCTTCTCAGAAAGCAAAAATTCAACTCCTCCATTCTTTGCGGAACACATCGATCTACGCCGATGACCAGTTACACGCGGATGGACGGTTCAAGCCAGTCGACTCGCTGGCTTCTGGGAAGTAATGCCTTTTCGCAGTGCAGCCTCATTAACAGTAAGGAACGTAATGCTACGCAAGAAGATCGCCGCTCTTGTCGCCATACCCACACTCGCCTTTTTCCTTCCGGCATGCGGAGGCGATGAAAAGCCCTCGAAAGAAGAAGTCAACAAAGGTCTGACAAAGATCCTCTCCTCCCATCCTCTGACTCCCAAAAGGTCGCACGTTGCCATCAAGAAGTATATGGCCTGCACCACGGACGAGATCTACGGAAAGATGAGCGAGGACAGCCTGAAGGCCATCGTCGGAGGCAAGCGGGACTTAAAAGTCAGGCAGGGCAAAGAGGATCAATTCGAAAGGGACAAGGAAATTCTCGCGAAAGCGACCTCCAAGTGCGCGACGAAATTCAACAAGGAGCTTTCGCAGACAAAGTGATCCCTCACACCCCAAAGTGAGTACGAGCGGGTGGGCGACTTTGGGCCGCCCACCCGCTCCATTTCACCAGGCGCCGCATTCCGCTCACCAAGCCGCATTTCCCGCGTTGGATTGCGACGTGGAATCGCCCCCCCTCTCGAAGAGTCGAAGTCGGCCGGCTCCGAAAGGCCGAAACCCGCCCTTCAAGGCCTGAGGCCCGCCTCGCCAGACTTCGAGCTTCCCTTCCGATCGGCCACGCCTGTCGTACGCTTTTCGAAGAGGAGGAACCATGACGATCCCCACGGACCCCTACAACTCGCCTCAGCGCAGACCGTTCGACGAGGGCCACATTCTCAAGCCTCTCTACGAAGAGAAGCCCAAAGCGGCGGATTTCGGGCATTCGGCGGCAAAAGAGGCCGACGCGAAACGGCCCGATGCAAAAGGACAAGCCGGTGCCGGAAAACGAGCCGACGCGAGCGAGGGGGCGGGCGCGAATGAACGACCCGAGGCAAGCGAAGGATCCGGCGAGAGAAGAGGATCCGGCGGCAGCGCCGCATCTGGGAACGGCGGCTCGGCGCCGTCGGGCATCGTGTTCACCCGGGCGACGCAGGTGCCGTCCGAACCCGACCTAGACGACACTCGCCCTCGCACCCTTGCCACTCCGCTTTTCCGGGCCGCCCCGGAAACGCCTTCCGCTTGGAACGCAGCCTCTGCGTCGACCGCTTCTCCGGCGACGACGTCGATTTCCCATCCGACGGCGGCCTCTCCTGCCGCAGCGGCCCCCTCCGCTGAGACGACTCCCCTCGCCGCGGCGGCCTCCTCCGCCGCAGTCTATCCGTCCACAAGCTCTCCCGAGCCGCCTCAGGCGGCGTCGCCCCACCGTCCCGCAACCGAGGGAACCGCCCCCAGCCCAGGCGTCACGCCCGCCGAAAGCGCCTCACCCAGCCAAAGCGCCGCCTCCAGTCCAAGCGCGGCGCCAATCGAAAACGCAACACAAGCCAAAAGCGCCGAACCAGCCGAAAGCCCCACGGAGCCCACTCCTCCCATGCCGTCGGACTTCCTCCCGTCCACCGCGCCGACGCCGTCGATCACGCCTGAGGACCCGGAGGAAACCACCTCGGCCGCCTTCCAGCTTTCGGCGCCGCGGACGCCTGCAAGCGCCTCCGGAAGAGGCGAGCCTGGGGATTCCCCCGCCGCAATGCGCGAATCCTTGGCCGCCGCCGCAGGCCTAGGCTCCTTTTCGAGCTCACGCACACCCGACCAGCAGCTCGGGCCCACGGACTCTCCGTCCGCCTCTCGCCCCTCGCCAACGAGGCGTTCACGCTCCCAAACGCCGGCTTATTCCCAATCTCCCGGCCATTCCGGAGCAGGCCGACGCTCGCCCGCGCATTCGCTCTCCGTTCAGTCTGCCGTCGTCTCGGCAGCCTCGCCGTCGGAAAACAGGCATCCCATCCGCACAAGCCTCAGGCGCGCCCTCGCCGACGTCGACGCGGACGGGATTCCCACGACCGGCGGAGTCTCCAGCATCTTCAGCGACGACGTCGCCACGACGACGTTCGAAACGTCTCGGGACATCGGCGGCACATACGAAAGCGCGACGTCGTTCGCGGGCGCCTCGACGTTCGGCGAGGGCTCGACGTTCGGCGCGGACTCGGCCTTCGACACCGAGGCCGTCGGAGACTCCCTCTCATCGGAGGCTTTCCCCGCCGCATCCCCCTCCCGCGCCTCAGAAGAGGCAGACGCGGACGACTCCGGGCAAGCCTCGCCCGCGCCCTCGCGACGCCGCACAAACGTCAAATCTCAGCGGGCGGCTCTCGACGAGAGCCTGGAATCCGACGTTCCCGCCGCACCGAAAAAGCGCGCGCCCGCACACGTCGGAGTGCTTTTCGCCACAATCCTCCTCGTTCCCCCTGCGTGGTACGTGGTATCCGACGCGCACGCGCGCCTCGTCGCCGCCTACAAGGATTCATCGGTCAATTTTGCGGGGGCCGGCGAACTCGTCGGGGGGCTGGCGATCCTCGCCCTCATCTGGTTCCTTGCCCGGGCGTCGTCTTTGGGTGCGGCCTTCACCGGCTGGATCGTCGCGGCCTTCGGGGCGTTGGGGCTGGCTTTGCCGCATTGGACCGAGCGCTCGATTCTCGACCCGATCTCCCAGCGACTCGCGGGGAACGGCTTCACCCGCAACGTCGCCAATCTGCTGGCGTACGACATGCTGACCGGCCTGATGTTCGTTTTCGGCGGGGTGCTCATTCTCACCGGAGCGGTTTCGCACTGGGCCCGCCGTCGCGGCCACAAGTATGGTGTACTCATTGCGCGCCGTACGCTCGCACTCGAATCGCTACAGGAGTACGAGAACGTGTACGTACCCACATCGCGGGCTCGACGTGCGGAGCCAACAGACACAAACGACACTTAGGACGAGACGATGAGCGCTCCCGCAGACAACTCGGCGGTCTTTCTGCCCGGCCCCTGGCAGCATCGGCTCATCAACGCCAACGGGTGCCAATTCCACATCGCCCACATGGGCGAGCACCGCAGCGATCGCCCGCTCGTTCTCCTTGTCCACGGATTCCCCGAATACTGGTGGGCGTGGCGCCACCAGATCGAAGCCGTCGCCCGCGCCGGCTACGAGGTGGCGGCCATCGACCAGCGGGGCATAGGCGGGTCAGACAAAACGCCGGACTCGGCCGACGGCATGCTCCTCACGCAGGACCTCGCGGCCATTGTCCGCAGCCTCGGAACGTCGAGGGCCGTCGTCATAGGCCAAGGTCGCGGAGGATTCCTCGCGTGGTCGGTGGCGGCCCTCGAGCCCGACGTCGTCGAAGGCGTCATGACCGTCTCAGCGCCACACCCCCGCACCCTCCAGAGGCTCGGCACGCATCTGACGCTCAAAACCTGGCGTCAGGTGCTCAAAACGCTCATCCCGCATTACGCGGCGAAGCGCCTGACGGACGAAAAAGTCCTCAGAAAGCTCCTGACAGACTGGTCGGCGCCGGGGAACGTCGGCGCATCCGAGGAGGCCGCCAACTACGCCGCGGCGCTCCGTCTGCCCGAGGCGGCGTCGATCTCGCTCGAACAGCTTCGTTGGTCTTACCTTTCGACGTCGAAGATCAACGGACGCGAACACATGGCCCTCACCCGCCGCTTCGTGAACGCGACCGTGTGGGCGGTGCGCGGCGAACGCGACCCGCTCCTGCCCGCGCGGGCCTGGCGAAAGGACCTCGAGTTCGCCAGGGGCAACTATCGCTTCATCGAGGTTCCCGACGCCGGGCACTTCGTCCAAGAAGAGCAGCCTAGCCGCGTCACCGAGCTCGTCTTGGAGTTCCTGGCCCAGATCTGAGGCTCAAACGCGCCCGGCAATGAATCCGAGCCTCAAGCCCGCCCGGCAAGAAGCGGGTAGGAGGGGCAGACGTCGGCCAGGGCGCACGCCCCGCACGCGGGCTTTCGCGCTCGGCACACTTGACGCCCGTGGAAGATGATCCGGTGGCAAGCCTGCGTCCACTCGCTTTCGGGAATGAGGCGGGCGATGTCCGCCTCGACCTTGACAGGATCCTCGCTTCTGCTCCACGCCCAGCGCCGTGCGAGGCGGCCGACGTGGGTGTCGACGGTGATTCCGGGCACGCCAAACGCATTTCCGAGGACGACGTTCGCCGTCTTCCTTCCGACGCCGGGAAGCTTGACGAGCTCTTCCAGGGTCCGCGGCACCTCGCCGCCGTGGTTCGCGCACAGAGAGGCGGCAAGGCCGATGCAAGAGGCCGCCTTGGCTCTGTAGAAGCCGAGGGGATGGAGAATGTCTTCGAGCTCAAGGCGGTCCGCGCCGGCAAGGGCCTCCGGTCCGGGATAGGCTTCGAAAAGGCGCGGGGTGACGGTGTTGACTCGCGCGTCCGTGGTCTGCGCCGAGAGGACGGTGGCCACCAACAGTTCGAAGGGATTCGAGTAATCCAGTGCGCACGCGGCGTCGGGATAGAGCGCCGTCAGGCGGCGGTTTATCTCAAAAGCTGCGTCCTTGCGGGCAGAAAGGGACCGCGGACGCTGTGGCAAAGAGGCACGTGAAGGCATGCCCCAAGCGTAACTCGCTCCGAAAACTCGAAATATGATCGACTGTGAGGTAAATTGCAATGTTAGAGTTTAGTGTGATCCACTACAAAGGATTGAACGACGGAAAGGGAACAGATGGACATTAGCGTTCTCAAGGCGGTTCCGCTCTTCAAGGACATCGACGCGGAGGACCTTGAGGCTCTCAGCCAGCTGATGAGCGAAGCGTCTCTCAAACGAGGCGATTCGCTTTTCCGCGAAGGTGACGAGGGCGACCGCCTATACATAGTCACCGACGGCAAAGTCAAGCTCAGCCACTCGTCCGACGACGGCCGCGAGAATCTCATCGCCGTTCTCGGCCCGGGTGAGATCATCGGCGAACTCTCACTGTTCGACCTCGGCGCCCGTTCCTCTACGGTCACCGCGATCGCGCCCACCCGCCTGATCTCCTTGGCCCATAAAGACATGATGAACTTCATCAACCAGCATCCCGACATGGCCATAACCATGCTTCGAGAGCTGGCCCGTCGTTTGCGCAACACGAACGAGCAGATGGCCGATCTGGTCTTTTCCGACGTCCCCGGCCGCGTCGCCAAGGCGCTGATCGATCTGGCCAATCGCTTCGGAGAGCGGACTCCCGAAGGCATCTACGTCGCCCACGACCTCACGCAGGAAGAGCTTGCCCACCTTGTGGGCGCCTCCCGTGAAACGGTGAACAAGTCGCTTGCCGACTTCGTTTCGCGCGGCTGGATCCGCCTCGAGGGAAGAGCGGTTCTCCTCATCGAGATCGGGCGCCTCCAGCGCCGCGCCCACTGACGGAGCCCTCGGCGGTCGGAAGCGATGAGACTTCCGACCGCCGGAGCCTTGCGACGTGCGCGCGGTTGAGGTTTTCACACGGACCTCGCGACGCTTGCTCGGTTGCCGCGTTCACACGGTTGAGACGTCCACGTTCACGCGGCTGGGCCGTCCACGCGACCCTCGCGGAGCTCACACGGTCGCGAACTGGACCTCGACTTCGACCGGGGTGTCCAAGGGGAGGACGGCTACGCCCACGGCCGAGCGCGAATGCCTTCCCGCCTCGCCGAAGATTTCCCCGAGAATTTCGGACGCGCCGTTGGCCACTGCGGCCTGCCCTGTGAAATCGGGCGCCGAAGAGACGAAGACGGTCACGTGCAGGACCCGAGACAGGCCGTCCAGCCCGCCGGCCTGCGCCGCAGCTGCGGCCAAGGCGTTGAGGGCGGCTACGCGGGCGAGGCCCTTCGCGTCTTCGGCGGGGACGTCCAAGCCGACTTTGCCCTTGGCGGGCAAAGCGCCGTCGACGAGCGGAAGCTGGCCAGAGGTGCGGATGACGTCGCCAAAGCGGGTCGCCGGCACGTATGCGGCGACGGGCGCGGCAACCGGCGGAAGCTCGATCCCGAGCTCGGCAAGGCGATCTGAGACGCCCATCCGTCAGTCCTTCGGCCGTTTGAGGTAAGCCACCAGGTTTTGCCCGTCGGGTCCGGGGATGACGGCGACGAGCTCCCACCCGTCGTCGCCCCAGGTGTCGAGTATTGCCTTTGTATTGTGAATGATCAGAGGAATTGTCGCGTACTCCCATTTCTGCATGGAGACAAGCTTACTCCCAGCCGCAGCGCGCGTCACTCGTCGTCCTCGTCGCCTTTGCGTTCCCCCTCTTTCTTCTGAGCGTTCCGACGCGAGAGGCGCAGCGGCTTGCCTTCGCGGATCGCGACGAAAACGGGATCTGGGGAGGACGTGATGGACTCGTACCAATCCGCCTGTTCGGGGACGGCGCGCAGAAGCTGGCGCCGCTCGCGCTCGGTCAATCCGCCCCACAGGCCGTAGCGCATATTCGACTGAAGGGCGTCGGCGAGGCACATGAGGCGAACCGAGCAGTTGCGGCAGATGTCCCTCATCTCCCTTTGCGCCGAAGAAGTGGAGAACAAAGCCTCGGCGTCGCAGCTCCCACAGTTCGCATTGTCCGCCCATCGCGGATCCAAAGGTCCTGCAGGCATATTCGCCTCCTAACAACGTCGTCGTTGTTGCTTGCCCTTAAACTCTTCGTACCCAGCCCTTATACATGACGAACGGGGACCCCCACAAGACCCCCGCATCCCCGCCCGCCGCAGCTTTCCGCGGCTTTCCGCGGCATCTTGCCCCTTCCAGAATTTAACCCCCTCGGAGTTTCTTTCCCGGCGCGTCCCTTTTCACGCCGCCGCGAGCCGCATGCCCCCTTGCCGGGGCGGTTCCGGGCAACGGCCGGTTCGACGGCCGGGCCTGCCAGGTCGGCAGCGGTTTGACGGCGACGCCCGGTTCGACGGCGGGGGCAGCCGCCCCTCTTCCGACTCGGCGCCGATCGCGCCGCTTGCACCGGGCGCATATGAGCGTGCCGTCCAGTCCGGTCTCGCGGAACACGATCGCGCCGCCCGCACGGGGCGCATTCGCGTCCGCATCCCACGGCACCGCACAATTCGACGATCGCGCCGCCCGCACGGGGCGCATATCACGGCCGGATCTGCTTTGCCGAGAGGACATCCCAAGGTTCACCACGTATCCTGACACTATGTCGAATACGAGCCGAGGCGGCGCAACCATGCGTCAAATCTTCACACTCGTCGGAGCCATCTTGGGCATGTGCCTCATCGGCGGGACCCTTCTCGCAGGCCTCATCATGCCGATAGCTACGACCTCCGGCACCGGAGTCAATGCGGTGACCGCCATGTTCGAGGAAAGCCCCGACGACCTCGGATTCGTCGAACCCTCGGAGCAATCGGTGCTTCTTGCCTCCGACGGGAGCCAGATCGCGACCTTCTACACGGAAAACAGGGTCGTCGTCGCATCGAACAAGATCTCCAAGCATATGAAGAACGCCGCCGTCTCGATCGAGGACAGGCGTTTTTACGAGCACCACGGCATCGACGTCCAAGGCCTGGCGGGGGCGTTCGTCAACAACCTCACGGGAGGCAGCACGGCCGGCGGCTCGTCCATCACGCAGCAGTACGTCAAGAACGCCCTCATCGAGCAGGGGCGCGTGAAGAACGACCACAACCTCATTGAGCAGGCCACCGAGCGCACGATCGCCAGAAAGATCAACGAGGCGCGGCTCGCGATCGCCGTCGAACGGAAGATGTCGAAAGACGAGATCCTCGCCGGGTACCTCAACCTGGCCCAATTCGGCCCCAACCGCTACGGCGTCGAGGCTTCCGCCCAGTACTTCTTCTCCAAGTCCGCGAAGGACTTGAACATCCCCGAGTCCGCAATGCTCGCGGGAATCACGCAGTCTCCGGCGCGCTGGAACCCGGTCAAGCACCCCGAGGAGGCAAAGACCAGGCGCGACACGGTCATCCGCGAAATGTACCGCAACGGCTACATCACGAAGGAGGAGATGACCTCCTCCCAGAACGTCCCGATCGCCGACATGCTCCACATTTCCGAGAAGCCCACGGGGTGCGCGGCGGCGGGGAGCGCAGCCTACTTCTGCGAGTACGTGCGCAACGATCTGCTGAACGACGAAAGCTGGGGCAAGAATCGCAATGACAGGGTCGCAAAGTTGTACCACGGCGGCCTGACGATCCAGACCACCCTGGACCCGAAGAAGCAGAAGGACGCCCACGACGCCCTCGTCAACCACATCCCGACCGACGACGCCTCCAACATCCAAACCGCGATGTCGAGCGTAGAACCGGGCACCGGGCACATCGTCGCGATGGCGCAGAACACCAACTACGGCAACGCCACCGAGACCGACCCCCGCGCCACCAAGGTCAACCTCAACGTCAGCCGCAGCATGGGCGGGGGAACCGGTTTCCAGTCCGGTTCGACGTTCAAAGTCTTCACCCTCATCGAATGGCTGAAGAGCGGCCGCTCGCAATACGACATCATCAATTCGAACGGAGGAACCCTCCCCCGCGGTTCCTGGAACATCCCCTGCTCGCCCAAGTCCCGGGACAACTACAAGTTCGGCAACCTCGAGGCCGTGGGCGGCGGCATGATGTCGGTGCTCGAATCCACCCGCAAATCCGTCAACGGCTCCTTCGTCCGCATGGCAAACAAGCTGAACCTGTGCGACATCGCCGACACGGCCAAGAACATGGGCGTCGAGCGAGGCGACGGGGGCAAGTGGAAGTACTTCCCGTCGATGGTCCTTGGCGCCAACGAAGTCACCCCCCTGTCGATGGCGAGCGCCGTCTCGACCTTGGGCGCCGAAGGCCTTCGCTGCAAGCCCCAGTCCTTTACGAAGGTCTCCGACTCCAACGGCAACGTCCTCGCCTCGAAGGACCCGGATTGCGATCAGGTTCTCGACAAAGAAATCGCCCGCAAGACGACCTCCGTCCTCAGGCAGGTCGTCGCGCCGGGGGCGACGGGCGAGAACGCTCAGGTCCCCGGCCGCGAAGTCGCAGGGAAGACGGGCACGGCCAACGACGACACGAACGCCTGGTTCATGGGCTACACCCCCCAGTTGGCCAGCGCCGTGTGGCAGGGCCACATGTCTCGGACGAAGACCATGTTCAACGCCGTCATCAAGGGAAAGCGGTACGGTGAGGTCTACGGCGGCCTTTTCCCCGCGATGATCTTCTCGACGTACACGAAGGCGGCCCTCGACGGTCAGCCCAACAAGCACCTCAACGACGGCAAGCAGTCTGCCCCGCCCTCGAGCAGCCCAAGCAGCAAGTCGCCCAGCCCCACCCCGTCTGCCGTTTCCCCGAGCGAGGGTTCCAGCGGCTCCCAAACGAGCCAAACGCCCTCAGAAGACCAGTCCAAGCACAAGGACGACGAGGACGACGGCAACGACGGCGGCGAAGTCGACGACGGAAACGACTGAGCGGCGATGAAGCTGAGCCACCCTTTTCAACGCGGACTCAAGCCGTGAGCTTGGGCAGGGCAGCCGCCCGAATCGCGGCAGCCGGAACCGCCGCCGGGTTTGCAACCGGACTGTGGAGCCTCGCCGAGGCTCAGGCGTTTGCGTTGCGCCGCCGCACTCTCGTTTTGGATCCGAGGGCATCTTCAGCCGATGCCTCCGTCGAGCCCGTCGCGGGGGGCTCGACGGCATCTGAGCCGAAGGTCTCCGTTCGGGGGCAAAGCGATGCATTGGACCCGCTTTTTTCCGCCCCCGCGAAAGACGCAGTTTCCCTCGACGACGGCGACCCCCGGCGCCTGAGGGTCCTGCATCTGTCGGATATCCATCTGCTCGCGTGGCAACGGCGAAAGCTGACCTGGATCGAGAAGCTGGCCGACGAGAGCCCCGACCTCCTCGTCCTCACGGGAGATTCCATCGCCCACTCGGCCGCTGTCGCACCGCTGCTTCGCACGCTCTCCGTTTTCGCGGGGCTGCCGGGGCTGTTCGTCTTCGGCTCGAACGACTACTACCCTCCGCGGCCCAAGAATCCCTTCACATACTTCAAAGCGCCCTCCTCGCATTCCCACGGGGGCAAAGTGCGCGAGCTCCCCTGGCCGGAGATGCGAGCCGGCTTTGAGAGCTTCGGGTGGATCGACCTCAACAATCGGCGCACCGCCCTCACGGTCAACGGGATCGACGTCGACGCCGTCGGGGTCGACGACCCCCACATCAGGCTCGACAAGCTCCCCGACGCCCACACCCGGCCGTCCGGCTCGAAGCCTCGAATCGCAATCGGCTTGGCACACGCCCCTTACGCGCGGATCCTCGACGCCATGGCCGATGACGGATGTTCGCTCGTGTTCGCGGGACACACGCACGGCGGCCAGGTGTGCGTCCCTGGAAAGGGCGCGCTGGTCACCAACTGCGACCTTCCCACGCCCCTCGTGGCGGGCTTGTACAGATGGCCCGACGCCGGCGAGGTCATACGCCGCGACGGCGCCGCCGTCGCGGCGCACCCCGGCGCATGGGTCAACGTCTCGGCGGGCCTCGGCGCCTCGCCCTTCGCCCCCGTCCGCTTGGCATGCAGGCCGGAGGCGATTGTGCTTGACGTCGTCTTCCCCTGATCAGAGGCGGCCGCCCCGCAAATGTGCCAACCGTCTCGAAGCCGACGTTTCACATTGAGCTGCCGACTCGGCTATCATTAACGGGTTGCAGAAATGCCGCACCGGGGTATGGCGCAGCTTGGTAGCGCGCTTCGTTCGGGACGAAGAGGCCGTGGGTTCAAATCCCGCTACCCCGACAGTGAGCTTTGAAACCGACTTTTCCCGCCGATTTTAGAGCGAGTCGGCTCACTTGCCCCACAGATTCAACGCATCGCCTGTCCAAGCGCCTTGATGCAGGTGCGGGCTTCTATTCCTTTAGCGTTCCGTTTCCGTGCGGTCTTGTTCACGACATGCATCTCAAAATCGAGAAACCTGCTTTTTATTTGCGTAACCTCGACTAGAATGTCATTGTCACTGCAATTTTAGTAGAAAGTTGTACAAAATGGGCTTTACCGTACCTTTGGAGGGAAGTACGTCATGCTAAATTGCACCACCGCAGGCCGACGCCACTCACTCTCCGGGAACTAAAGCGATGTTCTACGACACTCCCACGAACGGTGCCGATTCGGCACGGCGTCACCTCGACGCGCAGATAGCGGCAGCCGAGGCG
>ERZ773060.193-NODE-193-length-26743-cov-5.66457_pt1 | contig 26743 bp, 28 predicted proteins | sample MGYA00580628_ERZ773060 | MGnify/ENA primary metagenome ERZ773060 (study PRJEB29015, sample SAMEA2738019) | human oral metagenome | biome: human oral; feature: human-associated habitat; material: dental | place: China | collected 2045 ... | reverse complement strand
CCACCCCCGTCCCCTCCCCCACAGGGGGAGGGGGGAACAGCGGCGCTGCCCGCCCACAGGGGGAGGGGGTGCTTTTTATGCCGTGTCATAGGCCGATCTCGGACGGGTTCGCCTTGTAGCGGCGGTAGTATTCCATGACTTTCGGCACGTAGGCGCGGGTTTCGATGAACGGCGGGATTTTGTTGCCGTATTTTTTGACGTTGCCTTCGCCCGCGTTGTAGCCCGCTGCCGCCAGCTGCATATCGCCGCCAAATTCGTTGAGCAGCCATTTGAGGTAGGTCGCGCCACCGCGGATGTTTTGCCCGGTGTTGTAAGCGTCGCTGACGCCAAAGCGGCGCGCGGTACCGGGCATGAGCTGCATCAGGCCCATCGCGCCGGCGTGCGAGCGTGCGCCCGGTTTGTAGGCGGATTCGGCGGAGATGATGGCGTGGACGAAGTGTGGTTCGATGCCGACTTCTGCCGCAATTTGGTTCACTTGTGCGCTCAGGTTGCGCTGGCGTTCGCGGAAGGCGCCGCTGACGTTGATGTTGAGTTCGTTGCGGATTTTTGCGGCGAGGCGTTCGGCTTCGATGACGTAGGACTGCGGGCAGTCTTTGGTCGGCTCAAGGTGGAAGACGCGGCCGTTTTCGCTGGTGACGGTGCCGCCGCAACTGCCCTGGGTGTTGAGGTAGTCGAGGTTGTGCGCGGCGATGCTGGTTTGCTGGTTGCCGAGGCGCGCTTCGCCGCCGCTGGTGCCGGGGGTGTAGTCAAAGGAGCGGGTGGCGCAGTTGAATTCGCGCGTCTCGCCGTTGAACTGGATGCTGCCCGCACCGGTGCATTGCAGGCCAGGGCCGCCGCTTACTGCCTGTTTGGCATTTTTTTGTACGCCTGCGATGGCAAGGGCTTCGAGGTTTTGGCTTTGCGTCGCCTGTTGGCGAAATTCTTGTTTGGCGCCGCTGTAGGAGCGGGAGAAGAAGGTGCAGTGGCGGTAGTTGCCGCGTTTGTTGGCGGGGACGAAGTTGGGCAGGCCGTCGTTGTTGAAGCATTTGTAGATGTCCTGCGCGATTTCTTCGTTGTCGCCGGGGGTGAAGCCGACCAGCGGTTTGCCGCGGTTCGGCGCGGGCAGGGCCGGGGCGGAGACTTCGCCGCCTTTGCGCCCCAGCGGCTGACAATTGCCCTGCGGCGGAGTCGCGGTTTCGATGATGGTCGGCGTGCCGTCCAGTTGCGGGCAGACCCAGATTTGCGTGCCTGCCGGGGTGACGGTGGCGATGGTTTTTTCGTCGTCCGCCGGGGCGGGTGCGGCTTGTGGCGCAGCGGTTTGCGGCACGGCTGCGGCGGCGCTGCCCGGTTTGCCGGGACGGAGGGCCAGGTCGCGGTAGTATTGGCCGCCACCGCGCGGGTTACTGCTGTAGTTCGGCGCGGGCGGGAACAGCGGCGGCGGGGCGGCGGGTTGGGGCGCCGGGGTTTTTTCGCTGCTTTTGGCGGCGGGTTCGTCGTTTTCGTCCCAGGTGAAGCCGCCCTGGTTGGTGTCTTTGCGGGTGTCGGTTTTGGCGGCGGGTTTGTTTTGCTTGCTGGCCGGGGGGGCGGTGGGTGCCTTGTTTTCGGTTTTGGGCGCGGGAGCGGCAGTCGCCGGGGCGGGGTTGCTGCCGCTGAGTGCGCCTTTTTGGTAGGGGCGGCAGTTGTCGCCCGTCGGCTTGCTGACAATGTTGTTCATGCCGCCGGGCGCCGGGCAGATGTAGAGGCCGGCGGTGGCGTCTTGTGCTTGTGCCGGGTGGAGGGCGGCGCAGGCGAGGAGGAGGCAGGCGGCGAGTTTGGAAAGGATGGTAGTTGCCGATTGGGCGGCGAGGTATGCGGACAAACCCCACCCCAACCCTCCGCCGGATCCCATGAAAAATGCGTTCGCATTTTTCATGGGTGCCCGCCCACAGGGGGAGGGAGTCTTTTGGGTGGGCGATTGGGTAACGTGCAGGTAAGCGGATAGCCGGGCAGTAGATACTGGGGGCTGTTGACCATTCGTTTTATGTGCGGTCGCTGACGCGGATGGTTTGCTGCCCCCACCCCAACCCTCCCCCACGGGGGAGGGGGCAGTTCGGTGGGCGGGGTGGCTTTGGGCAGGGGATTCGGCGGTTTGGGCGGTAGCTGTCAGGTTGCGTCCGGGCATGGTGGTTTCCTTGTGGTTCAGTCCCAGTTGAAGAGGTTGAAGGCGTCGGCGGGCAGCCAGGCGGTCATGCCTTTTTGCCAGAGCAGGTCTTTCATCAGGATTTGGCCTTCGTCGATGAGTTTTTGGACGTCAATTGCGCTCAGCGGCCCAATTTGCTGGCCGTGGTGGACGCGGTAGAAGATTTTGTCCTGGCCGAGCGGCGGGCGCGGCGCGTCGTTTTTGGCGGTGGTGATGGCGGGCGGCGCGGGGGCTGTTGTCTCCGTGTTTTCGCGGGCGTAGGCCGGGGCGGCGCTGGCGGCAGCCGGGCGCGCGGGATGTGTGCTTTGCGGCGGTGCACTTGGGGTGCGGCGGGCGATGCGCAGGTCGTGCAGGGTCAGGCCGAGTTGGGCGAGTTGTGGTCGCAGGCGCGCCTTGAGGAAGTTTTGCAGGGCTTCGGTCTGGTGGTCGATGTCGTCCGCGCTGATTTGTTCGTGGATGAGGGTTTGGTCGATGTGGTAGCTCAGGGTTTGGTCGAGGTAGTCGTCGTCGAGGTCAAGGGTCTGGTTTTCGATGAGGATGCGGCAGAGGGTGTCCGGGTCGCGGATGCTGATGGTGTAGCTGCCGGTGAGCGGCTGGTCGAGGCGGCGTTGCGACGGTTGGTAGATGCTTTGCCAAAGGCGACTGGCGCTCGCGTCCAGGTTGAGGTAGAGGATGTCGGCGGTTTCGGCTTGCGGGATGTTGTCCGGGTCAAGCGGGTAGTCGCCGGGTTCGTTGGCAGCGGTGTATTGTTCGTTGATGATGAGGTAGGCGATTTGTCCCGGTTCGATGTGCAGGGTACTGCGTTCGAGCAGGTTGTGCTGGCTGTGGTGCGCGATGAGGCTGTCCGGCACGAAGCGGGCGCGCAGGGTGCGCGGTTGCAGGCCAAGTTTGTCGGGTTTGAGGCTGGCGAGCAGGCGGGCGATGAGGTTTTTGATCATGCCGGGCCTCCGGGTTTTTGCGCGGCGGCTTTGAGGCTTTGTTTGAGCGCTTCTTCGGCGGCTTCAAGTTTGGCGGTGGCCTCGGCGCGCTGTTGGCGTCCGGCTTCGTGGATTTGGATGCTTTCTTCGATGGTCTCGATCAGCATCTGGTTGGCTTTTTCCACGGCGTCAATGTCGAAGACGCCGCGCTCCAACTGGGTGCGGCTTTCGCGGTTGGCGAGTTTGAGGTTTTCGGCGTTGCTGGTGAGCAGTTCGTTGGTGAGATCGCTGCTTTGTTTGAGTGCGGTCGCCGCTTCGCCGGAGCGGTAGATGGCGATGGATTGGGCGAGTTGTTGCCGCCACAGCGGTACGGTGTTGACCAGGGTGGTGTTGATTTTGCTGACGAGTCCTTTGTTGTTTTCTTGAACCATGCGGATGCTTGGCAGTGCCTGCATCGAGACTTGTTTGGTCAGCCGCAGGTCGTGCAGGCGGCGGTCGAGTTCGTCGCGCTGCATTTGCGCGTCGCGCAGGCGCTGCGCGCTTTCCATTTCGCCGTCTTCGGCGGCCTTCACCAGCGCGGGCAGGGTGGTCTGGTCGGCCTCGGCGAGGACGGTTTCGGCGGCGGCGATGTGGTATTCGAGTTCGCGGTAGTAGTCGAGGTTGGCATCATAAAGTTTGTCCAGCGATTTGATGTCCACCAGCAGTTTTTGTTTGTGTGCTTCGAGGGCGTTGCTGATTTGGTCGAGTTGTTCGCTGATGGTGTCGAATTTTTGCAGGAAGCTGGCGAGCGGTTTGGCTTTGCCGAGGAGGCGGGCAAAGAGCGACGGTTTTTCTTGCACTTTGAGTTCCGCGCCCTGGAAGCCGCGCAGCAGCCCGACCATGTTGGCGAGCAGTTCGCCTGCTTTGCCCGCGTCTTCGCTTTTGATGTCGGTCAGCATGGTATCGGCGACGGTGGTGAGCTGTTTTTGCGCGGCCGCGCCGAAGTTGAGGATGCTGTTGGTGTCGGTGATGTTCAGCGTTTGTGCGAGTTGCTGGACGCGCGCCGGTTCGAGGTGAGCGGGCAGGGTGCTGGTGGCGGTATTGGTGGGGGCGAGTTCGGTGCGGGTGCTGTCGTTCATGGTTTGTTTCCCGTGTTGAGTTGGTCGCGCAGGACCTGGATTTGGGTGTCGAGGTGTTCTTGTTGGGCGCTGCCGAGTTGCAGTTGTTGCGCGCTGAAGCTGTGTTCGCTATCGGCGAGCAGGGTGTGGAAGTTTTGTTGTTGGCGACCGTGATCGGGGTTGCCGATGTCGGCGAGGTAGGCGGCGCTGATGCGGCGCAGTTCGTGCAGGTGGACGACGAGGAAGCTACGCGCGGCGCGGATGCGTTCGGGTTCTTCGCCGATGTGGGCGATGATGCCGCGCGCCTGGGCGGTGATTTTTTCGAGTTGGGCGGCGATGTCCGCTTCGTCGGCGTAGTTTTTCAGGCGGTTGGCGTGTTGTTCGAGGGTTTCGATGGCATCAAAGCCGCCGCTCAACATTTCGCGCAGGGTGGCGTTGAGGTGGCCGGGGATGTGGCGCGGCGGTGCCTGGTAGGCGTCGGCGGGGGCGCTGTTGTGGAGGTAGGCGAGGTAGTAACCGGCGGCGGCGAGTAGCGCGCTGGTCAGGGCAAAGGCAATGCCGGGGCGGACGCTGAAGGTGATGCTGGCGGCGGCAAGCGCGGTGTAGGCGAGGGCGTAGGGGCGGTAGTCGTTGTCGGCCTGGTCGAGGCCGCTGCGGGCGAGGTTGGCGCTGCGCGAGCGGTAATGCTGTTGGGTGAGGCGGGCGGCGTAGCTGAGCAGGCCGATGGCAACGGCAGCGGTTGCGACGCCCAGCAGTTTGCCGCGCAGGAGGTTCACCGGCAGGGCGAGCCACAGCGGCAGTTGCAGCACGTACAGGCCGACACCGCGCAGGGCGAGGTATTGTTGTTTGAGTTTTTTTTGGGCGTCTTCGAGGTTCATCAGCGGAACAGGCTCATGCAGGCGGGGAGGAAAATGGCGCTGGCAAGCAGCAGCAGACCGAGGGCGCGGGGGAAGGTCATGGGCGGTCGGGGGTGGGTTGCAAGTCGCGCGATTATAACGGTTTTGTCAGGTTTTGGCTTGCGGCGGGCGGCTGTCGAGACGGTCGCGCAGGACTTCCATCCGGGTTTCGAGGTCGCGCAGGGTGCGGGCGCGCTGGTGCTGGTGGCCGTACTGGATGTGGTCGTGGGTGTCGTGGATGAGTTGCAGCAGTTGGCGGCGGTTGTGTTCGCCCAGCTCGCTCGCAGGCAGTTGCAGGTAGAGCAGGCTGATGTACACCAGTTCGGGCAGGTACACGGTGAGCAGCGGGCGGTTGGCGCGGATTTTGTCGTCGTCGCCGCGCAGGCTTTCGAGGTAGGTTTCGCTGTGGTTGCAGAGTTGTTCGAGCAACAGACCGATGCGCTCGCCATCGGCACGGTTGCGGTATTGCACCGCGTTTTCGCGCAGCGCGGCGAGGTCGGCGTGGGCGCGGGCGAGGGTCTGCTCGTGGATGGTCGGCGGTTTGGCGTGGCTGCAGAGGATGTGCGCGTGATAGCGCAGCCACAGCCAGGGCAGGGCGGCAAGCGCCAGGCTGGTCATGAGCGCCAGCAGCCACGGCACGAGGTGGACTTCACCGCGCCAGAGGACGCCATGGACGAAGCTCGCGCCGAAATAGAGGCTGATGAGCGCGGCGGCGCTGTTACTCCAGTAGCGCGCGGGCAGGGTTTTGAGGGTGGTGAGGATGGGGGGCATGGTGTTCAGGATGACTTTATCGCCATTCCCTTAAAGCCTCATACGGCGTTGTATCTCCTCGCCGTACAAAGGTGTACGCTTCGTCGCGGTGCCTTGTCCTGAGGCTTTAGGTGTATGGCCATATAATAAGTATCGGTGGCTGTCGGGTTTGTCCCCTTTTTTGAATTTGTCTGCGGTTGTGTGCCCGAAAGGGGTTATAGCCCCAGCGCCTGTTTCTGCACCTGCATGATTTCGCGGATGCCCTTGTCGGCCAGCGCCAGCATCGCCTGCATTTCGTCGTGGCGGAAGGCGTGGCCTTCGGCAGTGCCCTGGATTTCGATAAACGCGCCGCCGTCGTTCATCACGATGTTCATGTCGGTCTCGGCTTCGCTGTCTTCGGCGTATTCCAAATCCAACAGCGGCGTGCCGCGATACACGCCGACGGAGACGGCAGCGAGCTGGCCGTGCAGCGGGTTTTGTTTCAGCCGTCCCTGCTGAATCAGGGTGCGGATGGCATCCGCCAAAGCGACAAAGCCGCCGCTAATCGCGGCGGTGCGCGTGCCGCCATCGGCTTGTAGCACGTCGCAGTCAATCGTTATTGCGCGGTCGCCGAGTGCGGCGAGATCGACCACCGCGCGCAGCGAGCGGCCAATCAGGCGCTGGATTTCCACGGTGCGCCCCTGCTGTTTGCCCCGCGCGGATTCGCGCACGGTGCGCTCATGCGTGGCGCGCGGCAGCATCCCGTATTCGGCGGTCACCCAGCCTTGTCCCTTGCCACGGAGGAAGGGCGGTACTTTTTCTTCGACGCTGGCGGTGCAGAGGACGTGGGTGTCGCCGCAGCGGATGAGTGCCGAGCCTTCGGCGTATTTGTTGATGCCGCGTTCGATGCTGACGGGGCGGAGCTGGTCGGGACGGCGGTTGCTGGCGCGCATGATGATTCCTTGTGAGTTAATGTGGGCAGGCCGCGCATTATAAGGGGTGCGCGCTGTGTTTTCCGGCAAAAGGGCGTATCATGCGCCCGACTTTCTTACAGGGACATTGCCCATGCGACAGAGTATGACCGCCTTCGCCCGCGCCACCGAAGAAAACGCGCAATGGCGCATCAGTGTGGAATTGAAATCGGTGAATCACCGCTTCCTTGAAATCCAGGTAAAGATGGGCGACACGCTGCGCCATCTGGAAGGCGCGATTCGCGAGCGCCTGCAGGCGGCGGTCGCGCGCGGCAAGGTGGAAATCTGGATATTCGTCGAGAACATGGGCGAGGGCAACGCGCAGCGGTTAGATGCCAATGCGCTCACCGCCTGGCTGGACAAGTTCGCCGCCGCCGACCCGCAGGCGAATCTGGGTGCGCCCGGCTGGAGCGACCTGCTCGCCCTACCCGGCGTGCTGGTGCGTGAATACAACAGCGAAGACGCACTGGATGCCGCCGTACTGCGCCTCTTTGACGCCGCACTCACCGATTTCATCGCCATGCGTGCGCGTGAAGGCGAAGCGATTGCCGCCGTGCTGGGTGCGCGGCTGGACAGCATGAGCGCGGTGCTGGACGGTGTGGTCGCCGGACTGCCGCAGTTGCAGGAAAAAACCGCCGCCATCATGCAGGAGCGCCTGCGTGCGCTGCAATTTGAGGCCGATCCCGCTATTGCCGGGCAGGCGCTGTCGCAAATCCTGTCCAAAATGGACGTGCAGGAAGAGCTGGACCGGCTGCGCTTCCACATCGAGGAGGCGCGCAAAACCCTGCAACAGCAGGGCGCGATTGGTCGCCGTCTCGATTTCCTCATGCAGGAATTTAACCGCGAAGCGAACACGCTCGGCTCCAAGGCGGGCGACAACGCGCAGAGCCAGGCATCGGTCGAGCTCAAAGTCCTTATCGAACAAATGCGGGAACAGGTGCAGAACCTCGTCTGAGCCCACTGCCGCAACCCTTAAACCCATCCAGCAAAACAAATCCTTCCAACCCACAAACAGGAGAAACCCATGGCAAAAGTAGGAATCATCGGCGCCGGATTCGTCGGCGCCACCGCCGCATACGCAATGATGCTCAACGGCACCTGTAGCGAAATCGTGCTGATTGACCGCGACGAACCGCGCGCCAAGGCCGAAGCCGCCGACATCGCCCACGGCGCGCCGCTCGCCAAAGGCGTGCGTGCCTACGCGGGCGACTACAAAGACCTCACCGGTGCCGTGCTGGTCGTCATCGCCGCCGGCTCCAACCAAAAACCGGGCGAATCGCGGCTGAACCTGCTGGCGCGCAACGCCGCCATCCTCGCCAGCATCGTGCCGCAAGTCGTCCAGGCCGCACCCGATGCGGTCGTGCTGCTTGTCTCCAACCCGGTGGACATCATGACCAGCATCGCCCGCGCGCTGCACCCGAACCCGTCGCTGGTGATGGGCTCCGGCACCATCCTTGACAGCGCCCGCTTCCGCCAGCTCATCGGCGAACGTGCCGGGGTCAATGCGCGCTACGTCCACTCCTACGTCATGGGCGAACACGGCGACTCCTCCGTGATGTGCTGGAGCGGCGCGCTCATCGCCGGGATGCCGGTCGCCACCTTCATGAGCGAGCGGCAAATCCCGTGGGACGACAAAATCAAGGAAGCCATCGCCTACGACGTGCGCAACGCCGCGCTCGCCATCATCGCCGGCAAACACGCTACCTATTACGGCATCGGCATCGCGGTGAACAGCCTCGCCGATGCCATCATCAACGACCGCCACGCCGTCTTCACCGTCTCTGGCGACAGCCCGTTTGACGAAGTCTGCCTGTCGCTGCCGCGCCTCGTGGGTCGCAAAGGCATCTTGGAAACCCTGATGCCGCCGCTGAACAAAGACGAAAGCGTTGCCCTCTCGCACAGCGCGCAAGTGCTTTATGACGCGCAGGAAGGCGTGCTGAAAGACGGCAAACTGGTTTGCCTCTGAAACCGCCACGGCAACAAAAACGGGCATCGCAAGATGCCCGTTTTTTAATGCGCGCCTGCAAAACACCACGCAAAAGACAGCGCAACCCGCTGATTGCAAATAATAAAATAATAACCCATTGACAAAAAAAAAAAATCAACGTTAAGATGCGGTCAATCTCATTTGGAGCATCGCATGAAACGCAAAAACGGATTTGTCCTCCCCTTCCTTCTTCTCGCCGCAAACGCTCACGCCGACCTGCCGCTCAGCCTGGAAGGCATCGCCCCCACCCAAAACCGCCTCAAAATCGGCGCATCCCTGACTTACTACAACAGCAGCTCGGACATTCACAGCCAGGGCGCATCCACTTACCTTCTCACCCCGCAAAACACCACCATCGAAATCCCCGGACGCCTGCGCAACGGGCGCTCAAACAGCGACGTCCTCTATACCCACCTCAACCTCCAGTACGGCCTGAGCGCCAATACCGAAATCTACACCGGCGTCGGCGCACTGTGGCGGCAAAACCGCTACAGCGACGACAACGCACGCTTTACCCGCAACCATAACGAACTGTCGGACATAGTCCTCGGCGTCAATCAGGTCGTATTGCGCGATGGCGCAAACCCCATGCTGACCGCCACCCTCGAAACCTCCGCCCTCGAAAAAATCCGGGGCAAAAACGTCCACGCCCGCTCATGGTTCGCCGGAATCTCGGCCTACAAGGCAATAGACCCCGTTGTTTTCTCCCTCACCACCGGCTACCGCTTCAACTTCAACAACAGCACCGAACGCCGCCCCGGCAACTACTGGCTCATCCGCCCCGGTGTCTCTTTTGCCGCCAATGACCGCACCTCGTTCAACGCCCGCCTGCAATGGACAGGACGACAGGGCGACCGCATCCGTGGCAAAAAAACCAACGCATTTGAAAGCAGCACCCACACCACCCTCGGCGTCGGTTATGCCTTTTCAGACCGAACATCACTCAGTGCCGATGTGCAATGGAATCTCTCCGGAGATACCGGCGCCAATGCCACCCTTGGCTTTCAGCACCGATTCTGATGTAATCTGTAAACATGAAATGGAGTCAATCATGAAAAAACTGGTAATCAGCGCCCTCATCGCAGGGATTTCCGCCACCGCCCCGCTCTATGCCCAAACCGCCGCCGCGGACAGCATTGAGCAACAGGTCTTCGACAAATCCTTTGATGTCGCCGTACTCTCACCGCAGGAGATGCAGGAGACAGAAGGAGCGTTTTCACTTGCAGACAATGCAATTGTGGTGGGCGCAGGTATAGGAATGTTGGATTATGGATACAATAATATGGCAGCCGGAAAGGAAGTTAACCCTTATGGCTTGATAGGCGCAGGTGCTGCTGGAGCATTTGGTGGTGCATACGCTAGAATAACTAGTCTAATGGAAGGCACACTTGCAGGATGGTGGCTGGCAAAAGCCAACGATCAAATATGGGATTACAATTCTCCCAATACAAGACAATCGTTACATCCTGATGTAATGAAAGAATTATAGGTTACAGGAAAATCAATTTCCTCTATTAATCTATGACCGTTTTATATCATTTAAGACGGTCATTTATATTGGTTAGACATCCTATGACACTACTAATACTAGTACGTTTTTATACAATTATATGCAAAATATTGTATAATTTCACATAGATAACCACATCCCATCAAGATCAAGATAATAAAATTCCACAAACCTACGAAAACGTGATGCTTATATGAACTCTTTTTTATTTGAGGGAATTCATGTTATTTTTCTTATGATACCGCTAACACTCATGCACATCATGGAAAAATCCAAACCTGTCAAGAAAAGATACTATCTTTTGGTTATTACTGTTGTTTCATTCATATATTATGTTGTCGCCTCATTTATACTGAATGAATGGCATGAGACCATACAGCCAAGTTTGCGAACATTTTTATGGTTTGCAGCCTTTTTCTTGCTGATTACTCCTCCAAAAAATAGTGACCGGTCATAATTGGAGCATTTCATGCGATACGGGATATTTTTGATATTAATCAGCAGTCTTGCATTCGCCGCAGCGCCTTTCCCGGAACACCGTGCGATTTTGACCGAACAACCGGCGGTTAAAAGCTGGAAGGCGATGCGCGATGCGGGCATCGTCAAACAGGATTACGATTTCTCCTGCGGCGCGGCATCCATTGCCACCCTGCTTAACCGCCAATACGGTCTAACTTATAGTGAAAAAGAAATCCTGGAACTGTTGAGCAAGGAAGCGCAGGAAACCTGGAAAGCCTCCTTTGCCGATATGCAGAAAATCATGCCGTCGCTGGGATTTCGCGCCGAAGGCTATGCTGTTTCCTTTGAGCAGTTGCAACAACTGCGCGCGCCGGTGATTGTCTATCTGCGCTACCGCAACAACGACCATTTCTCCGTGCTCTACGGCATTGACGGCGAGACCGTGCTGCTAGCCGACCCGTCGCTGGGTCATGTATCCCTGAGCCGCACGCAGTTCCTCGATGCGTGGAAAACCCGCGACAGTCATTTGAGCGGCAAAATCCTCGCCATCGTCCCGGACAAGGCGCATCCGCATCCCGCCAAAACGGACTTTTTCACCCGCGCGCCACAGCGCAGCACCCGGCACAGCATGGTGTTTGAGCAAATGCCATCGCGCTATTGAACAGGACAACGGGCATCGTCGATGCCCGTTTTTTTGTCGCCGCAAAGAGGCAATCGCGCGTAGGGTGGGGCTTGCCCCACCATGTATGGCGCTGTTCATTGCGGCGGAAAACGCAGCTCGCCGCTGTTTTCGGCAGCGGTATAACGCAGCGCGGCGACAACCCAGTCGCCCGCCGCCTGCACCGCATCGTTGAGCGGCGCGCCATTCAGCAGGGCGGCGGTGAGCGCGGCGTGGAAGGCGTCGCCAGTGCCTTTGACGTCGCTCGCGATGCGCGGGTGATGGCTTTGCGCGACGCCGTCGCGGGTAATGATGAGGTTGGCGATTTCGCCGTCTTTAGCGCCGGGGCTGCTGGTGACGATGACGGTATTGAGGCGCGTGCCGAGCAGGCTGCGTGCGGCGGCGATGGTGGCGTCGAGGCTGTCGGTCGGGCGCTCGCTCAAATAGCCGAGTTCGTAATGGTTCGGGGTGATGAGGTCGGCGCAGGCGGCGAGGCGGTCGCGGTAGCTGGCGGCGAGTTCGGGGCGCACATAGAGGCCGCTGTCGTGGTCGCCCAGTACCGGGTCGATGCTGATGTGCAGTTGCGGGCGGCGTGCTTTTTCGGCGTCGAGCCAGTCGGCGAGGATGTCCGCCTGTTCGGCGCTACCGAGGTAGCCGAGGATGATGGCGCGGGTAGCATCCAGCGCGCGGCGGCGGTCGAGGTCGGCAAGGTAGCCGCGAAACCAGTCGGCGGGAATGGCGCCGCCGTGGATGGTGTCGTAGTGCGGGGTGTTGGAGTAGAGCACGGTTGGCACGGCGGCGGCGCGGATGCCGTGCCGGGCAAGCGTTGGCAGCGCGGCGTTGTTGCCGACGGTGCCATAGACGACTTGCGACTGGATGGAGAGGACGTCAAGCGGCAACGGGTTGCGGGCGGCGTAATCGAGGGGCATGGGTTTATTCCTTGTTGCGGGTCAATTTGCAGGGTAATTCTCACAAAGCCCTGTGCAGTATTGCGCCACTTTGCCGTACTGACTTTAGCGGCGCGTTTTGTACAGAACTTTGCGAGTATCGCCATACAGTTTATGCAATTTCCCGCTTTGGGTTCAAAGTCGATGCGCGGAAGCAGATATGCCCTCACCGCAGGGCACGATTATGGGTTATTTGGCTCGCCTTTGCCGGTCATATCCTGGTCTGGCGTGTTATGCTGACAAGCCGAAGCAGGAATGGCATTGGGCGCCATTCGATGAAAACGAGGAGTCAAACATGAGCCAAAATAAATCCGTGCAACAAGGCATTTTCCCGCGGGGCGACAAAAACGACGCCTATGCGCCATTTTTTACCGGCCAGAGTTATCTGCACAAGCTGGTTGCGGATGCCGATATTCCACTGTCGGTCGCCAACGTCACCTTTGAGCCTGGCTGTCGCAATCACTGGCATATTCATACCGATGGCTATCAAATTCTGCTTGTCACTGCTGGCGCGGGCTGGTATCAGGAGGCGGGAGAGGCGGCGCGTGCGTTGCATCCGGGCGATGTCGTTGTCACCCACAAAGGCATCCGGCATTGGCACGGCGCGCAAAAAGACAGTTGGTTCAGCCATGTCGCCATTACTGCCGGGCAGACAGAATTTTTTGAGCCGGTTGATGCGCGCGCATATGACGCGCTGCATTGATTGCATTTTATGATTTGCCGCCCGCAACGGGCGGCTTTCCTTTTTGTTTTTTTGAGATGGTGTGAAGTATTTTTTTCCACGCTTAAATGGCTGTTCATTCTTGTTCTTTTATTGATTGTCGTCGGCATCGCTTATGTCTGGCTCAATCCAACTTTCGGCGGCAAACCCGATGCGGTGAGCCTGAAACGCATTCAGGCATCGCCGCATTTTAATGGCAAAATTTTTGTCAATCTGGAGCCGACTGAGCTCGTCACTGCAAGCGAACGGCGTACCGGCATGGGCGATTTTCTTGCGGGCTATTTTTCCCCGCCCGCAGGCAAAGTTCCCGCTGCACCGTTATGAATGGCGCGAGCCGATTGAGCGCTTTACTGCCGCCGCCAAAGACCAGCCGCTGCCTGGCGAGGTATTTGATTACCGCGCACCGCCGCAACGCGACTGGTGGCGCGCGGTGCGAGACGAATGAACATCCCGCAAAGCGGCGGAATTTCCCCCGGCGGACATGGGCTTTTCGCTTACAATAATGGCATTTAATCAATCACCCGCCCTGCCAGCTTGAGGAAAACCGCTTATGGAAAGTATGAACCTGATGTTCCTGATTTTCGCCTTTCTCTTTTTTATCAGCATAGTAGCCACCCGTCTCTCGGCTTACATCGGGATGCCGCTGTTGCTGGTATTCCTCGGCGTGGGGATGCTCGCCGGCGAGGAAGGCATCGGCGGCATCCAGTTCAGTAATTTCCTTGCGGCGAACCTCGTCGGGCAGTTGGCTCTAGCCATCATCCTGCTCGACGGCGGCCTGCGCACCAGCACCGCCAGCCTGCGCATCTCGCTCAAACCGGCGGCGGTACTCGCCAGTTGGGGCGTTTTGGCGACGGTATTGGTGCTTGGTCTCTTTACCACTTATTTCCTAAACGTCAGTTGGCAATTGGGCTTTTTGATGGCGGCCATTGTCGGCTCGACTGATGCCGCCGCGGTATTTTCATTATTGCGCAGTAGCGGCGTCCGCTTAAATTCGCGCATTCTCTCGACTTTGGAACTGGAAAGCGGCGCGAACGACCCGACTGCCATTTTTTTGGTGACGGCGATGATTACCATGCTGAACCAGCCGGAGAATGCCAGTGTCCTTTCCTTTATTGTGATGTTGCTGCAGCAACTCTGCCTCGGATTGTTATTCGGCTGGTTGGCGGGAAAAGGGCTCGCCTGGCTCTTGCGCCGTATTGAACTTGCGGAAGGATTATATGCGCTTTTAATTGCATCCGGCGGGCTGATGCTTTTCGCCTTTACCAATCTTTTTGGCGGTAGCGGATTCCTCGCCGTCTATCTCGCCGGTATTCTCGTCGGCAATTCGCGCGGGCGCGCCAATGAGCCTATGCTCAATGTCATGGACGGCCTCGCCTGGTTGGCGCAGGCATCCATGTTCCTCGTTCTCGGTTTGTTGGTGACGCCGAGCCGTCTCTTTGAAAAAGGATTCTATGCGCTGATTATTGCCGCCTGCCTCATTTTGGTCGCGCGCCCCATTGCCGTATTCACTTCGCTGGTATTCTTTCCCTATGGCAAACGGGAAATGGCGTATATCAGTTGGGTTGGCCTGCGCGGTGCGGTACCCATTACCCTGGCGATGATGCCGCTGATGGAGGGTATTCCCAATTCCCAACTCATTTTTGACGTCATCTTTTCCGTCGTCATTTTCTCGCTGCTGATTCAGGGAACGACTCTCGGCTTTATGGCGCGCAAACTGAAAGTCGATTTACCGCCGCGCCCGGAACCGCTATCGAGCGATGAAATCTGGCTGACCGACAAACTGACGCTGCAACTGCAATCCTTCCGCGTTGCCGAAAATTCCAAGGCAGAGCGCAGCCACCCCTATGCCCTGACCCGCCTGAAACAATTTGCCAATGCCCGTCTCTTTGCCCTTATCCGCGACGGCGCCATCATGAAAGTCGGCATGAATTCCCAAATGAAAAAAGGCGATGTCGCCTGGTATGTTTTCCCGGAAGACCGGGGCAATGAATTTGCCGAGCAATTCGCCAGCAGCAAGCAAAGCGAAAGCGAGCAGGAATTTTATGGCGAAATTGAAGTCAAGCCGTATGTGCGCATTGGCGAACTGGCCAAGGCGCATCAATTAAACCTGCGCGAAGAAGACGCCGACCGCACGTTGGGGGAACTCTTCCGCGAACGGTTCGGCGATGTGCCGGTTGCAGGCGACCGCCTCGACCTGGACGGCTACGAAATCACCATCAAGGAGCTGGACGAACGCGGCTATATGAAATGGCTGGCGCTGAAAATGCCGCCAAAACCGGCGGAGGCGGAAGCCGTCGCGCCTGTATGACAAACGATAGAACCGCCGCGAGATGCGGCGGTTTTTTATGATTGTGCGGCAAGTGAGCGCCGCAACTTGCATCATTGCCGCTGCGCCCAGGCAATGGCGGTGGCAATCGCCGCGCGGGATTGCGGGCTGTTTTTCCAGCAACTGCTGCCGGTGAGCAGCGCGCCAAGCGACAGCACTTCTTCGAGGTCGGCGTTGGCGAGCGCTGCCACGTCGTCCAGTCCCATTTGTGCGAGGCGTTGCAGCACGGTTTTGCCGATGCCTTTTTCGGCAAGCAGCGCGGTTTGTTGTTCCGGGGTGAAGGGCATGGGGTGATTCCAAGAATTTATTTGGTGAGGGGTTTTTTGAAGCCGCTACTGCCTGCTGCAAGAATACCGTGCGTGTCGCGATAAACCCCACCCCGACCCTCCCCCACAGGGGGCGGGAGTGAATGGGTGCAGGCCGGTATTCAGTCAATCCCGAAAAACCGTCGCGCGTTTTCCGTCGTCAGGCGGGCGACGTCTGCCTCATTTTGTCCGCGACATTCGGCGACAACGCGCAGCACTTCCGGCAGGTACTGCGGTTCGTTTACGCGCGGCAGCGGGTTCAGCGTTTTCGGGGTGAGGTACGGCGCGTCGCTTTCCAGCATCAGGCGGTCGTCCGGAATGTGGCGCACGGTGTCGCGCAATGCCGCGCCGCGCGCGGGGTCGCATATCCAGCCGGTGATGCCGAAGTACACGCCGCGCGCTGCCATCGCCTCCATTTGCTCGCGGGTGCCGGTGAAGCAGTGCCAGACCGCACCCGCGAGTTCCGGCAGCGCTTCGCCCAGGATGGCGCTGAAGTCGGCGAAGGCGTCGCGTTCGTGCAGGAAGACGGGTTTTTGGACGGTTTTGGCAATCGCCAGCTGGTCGGCGAAGCAGCGGCGCTGGTTCGCGGGCAGGGCGAGGTTGCGGAAGTAGTCCAGCCCCATTTCGCCGACGGCGACGCAGCGCGGCTCACGGGCGAGGGTTTGCAGCAGCAGGCGGTGCGACGGTGCCTGCCATTCGTTGGCGTGGTGCGGGTGGAAACCGGCGGTGGCGTAGAGTTCGCTGTAGTGGTTGGCGAGCGCCAGCGCGGTTTCGTTGCTGGCGGCGTCGCTGCCGGTGATGATTTGCCGGGTGACGCCCGCGCGCCGCGCGTCCGCGAGGATGCGCCCGACGTGCGGCAACAGGCGGGGGCTTGCGAGGTTGCAGCCGATGTCAATCAGCATCACATTTTGATGAGGAAGATGACGAACAGCACCACCATCGCCATGAGGAAGGCAAAGGTGCCCCAGTGCTGCGGCGCGTTGCGGGAGCGCTCCATCAACGCCTTGTAGCCGCCGGTTTTGACCATGCGGTAAAACATATAGATGAAGTAGGCGCCAATGGCGACCGCGCCCAATTTATTCCAGTCCATACGGGTTTCTCCGGGGTAAAATGAGCGCGCATTGTACCGTAAGGATTTCCCCATGCCCTATCAAGACGCCAGCCCCGCCGGGCAACATTTCATGAATTTTTCCCGCCCGCTTGCGCTCGCCGTGGTCGCACGCGCGGCGGACGCACTCACTTTTGAGCTGATTTACGGCTTCGGCCAGTACCGCTTCGCCGCCGACCCCGCCCGCCATGACAGTCTCGCCGATTTGGCGCAAATGGCGGACGCGCTCGAAGCGGGGCATGACCACGTTGAGGCGCTATTCCGCGATGCCGACGGCGAAATCCGCCTGCTGTTGCAGGGCGATGATGATGTGCTGCAATTCGCCTGTTACGACGGCGCGGGCAGCGTGCTGCCGTGGTTGCAGGGCGATGCCGGGCGCTACGCCACCGCGCGCATGATTCGCGAACTCCTCGCCAGTCAGGACGCCGCATGAGCCAGTCGCGCTGGCAACGCGGCGTTGCCGCCCTCACCGCCATTTACATCACGCGGATGCTCGGCCTGTTCATGATTTTTCCCGTGTTCAGCCTGTATGCGAACGAGCTGGCGGGGGCGAACAAAACCCTGGTCGGTATCGCGCTTGGCATCTATGGGCTCAGTCAGGGGCTGTTGCAAATCCCCTGCGGCTGGCTCTCCGACCGCTACGGGCGCAAACCGGTCATCGCGGGCGGTCTCGCCCTCTTTGTCGCGGGCAGCCTGCTGGCGGCGTGTGCCAGCGACATATATATGATGATTGCCGCGCGTGCGGTGCAGGGCATGGGGGCGATTGCCGCCGTCGCGTTGGCGTATGCCACCGACATCACCCCGCCGGAAAAACTCGGCAAGACGATGGCAATACTCGGCGCGAGCATCGGCATCGCCTTCGTCCTCTCGCTCATCCTCGGCCCGCTGCTGGCGAACTGGGTCGGCGTTGCCGGACTCTTTGCCCTGATTGCCCTCTTGGCCGCCGCCGCGCTTGCCGCCAGCCTGCGCCTGCCCGCCGTCGCCCGCCCGACCACCAGCGGCGCGCAGTACAACGCCAAACCCGTTTACCAGGCCGCCGCCACCATCTTCACCCTGCACGCCATCTTTACCGCCACCTTCCTCGTGCTGCCGCCGCTACTGGTTGCAGGCGGCATCGAAAAAGTGTACCACTGGTGGCTCTACCTGCCCGCCAACCTCATCGCGCTCGCCTTCATGCGCCCGAAAAACCAGCCGCATCCGCTCACCTTCGGCATCAATTTCCTTATCCTCGCCGCCGGTGCCGCGCTGCTCGCCGTCCCTATCGCCCACACCGCCTGGCTGCTCGCCGCGCTCACCGTCTATTTCATCGCCTTCTACCGCTTGGAAACCGGCCTGCCGCACTGGGTCGCGCAAAATGCCGCGCCGGACAGCCGGGGCAAGGCGATGGGCATCTACAGCAGCGCACAGTTCATCGGCAGCTTCAGTGGTGGTGCCATCGGTGGCCGCCTCTGGCAAAACCAAAGCCCCGGCGTGGTACTCACCGCGCTCGCCATCGCCAGCGCCGCCGCCGCGCTCATTTTGCTGAAGATGGGCAAAACCGCTACACTACGCGGCGCAAACGAGCCTTAATCACACATTACACACGAGGAAACACATGGCAGGCGTCAATAAAGTCATACTCATCGGCAACCTGGGCAACGACCCGGATATGCGCTATATGCCCAACGGCGAGCCGGTCGCGAACATCTCCATCGCGACCTCGGAAACCTGGAACGACAAAAACACCGGCGAAAAACGCGAACGCACCGAATGGCACCGCGTTGTCGCCTACCGCAAAACCGCCGAAATCATCGGCCAGTACACGCGCAAAGGCAGCAAACTCTACGTTGAAGGCAAACTGCAAACCCGCAAATGGACCGACCAAAGCGGCCAGCAGCGCTACACCACCGAAATCATCGCCGACAGCATCCAGTTCTTGGACAGCCGCAGCGGCGGTGAAGGCAGCTTCGGCGGCGGTGGCTACAACAACAATCGCAACAACTACGGCGGCCAGCAAGGCGGCTACGACCAGGGTGGCGGCTATGACGACTACAACCAGGACTACGGCGCGCCCGGCGGCAACCGTCCGCAACAACCTGCGACGCCGAACAAGCCCGTGCCGCCGCAGAACAACAACGGCGGCTTTGGCGGCCCCACCATTGACCAGGACAACTTCGACGATGACATCCCGTTCTGACCCCCAAACCCCGCAGTAGCGGGGTTTTTCGTTATTTGGGTGGGGTGCCAAACGCAACAGCAGGGGCGAGTGTGCACCGCATCGTCAGGCTAGACACACGTCAATGTAAAGCCAAAGAAGAAGGCTTATCATCTACGCAACCTTACCAGCCGACAAGGAACCCGTAATGAAGCCAACACTGCCCTGCCTCCTGCCACTGCTCGCCGTAGCCGTCGCCCACGCCGAAGAAAAAACCGACCTCGCCACCGCCAACGCTTACCGCCCGCAATACGACTTCGCGCCGCCGCCGGTCATCACCCCGCAGACCGAATTTGGCCAGCCGCTGGAAAACCAGTACGACTACCGCCGTCCGTGGACGAACCCGTCCGCCGCACAAAACGTCAGTACCAACACCACCCGCCCGCTGCAAGCCGAAGCCCGCGTTGGCGGCATCGGCGATCAGGAGCGAATCCTCTACCGCCAGCGCGGCAGCAATCTCTACGGCGCGGTGCAGGCCTACCGCCTGCACATGGGCGATTACAAAGATGGCAGCGGCAAGCGCGTCCATGCCGGCTACACGCGCGACGGTGAAATGGCGATGCTTGGCGTCGTCCCCAACGCGCAGCAGGAATACCGCCTTGGCGTCGTGCGCGACAACATCCGCGACGACAAACAGCCGCAGCACCAAATGGACGCGGTCAAAACCCAACGCATCGTGGTCAACGCCAGCGCCCGCCTCGGCGCACAGGACCAAAGCAACACCTTCAACCTCAACGCGCGCCACATCGAACTCGACCGCACCGCCAACAACTACAAACTGCGCACCCCCGCGCAAGGCCAGCCGCGCGTCAAAATGGAAGTAGAGCGCAGCAAAACCGACCTTGACGCCGACTACCGCATCCAGTACGGCGAACAGCGCTCGCACATCGGCCTGCACTATGGCCGCGACAGCCACAACGCCGAACGCTACGCCATCACCCCGCAGGGCGCGCGGCGCAACGCCTACCGCTTCGCCGACATCCACAGCGACCACTACCACCTCTACTACGACCACTACTGGAACATCACCCCGCAGCACCAACTGAGCGGCGGCATCAGCTACGACCGCCTCACCGCCGACCCGAAAAAGAAAAACAGCGCCTCACAAATCGGCAACCAAAACTTCCCCGCGCCGAACCAGCTCTGGCAGCAGTATTACGGCAAAGCGCTGAATGGCAAACGCACCACCGGCGGCGTTGGCGCGGCACTCGCCTACCAGTACCAGCCCGACGAGCGACAAAAATACCGCCTTGGCGTGGACAGCCTCATCCGCCAGCCGGACAACCCCGAACGCTTCACCTCGCTCCCCGGCCAAAACGGCATGGGCTGGATCGGCAACCCCTACCTCAAACCCGAACGGCACAACCGCATCGCCGTCAGCGGCAGCTGGCAGGGCGACGGCTGGCGCGAATACGGCAAAGTGCGCAACGGCGACGTCGCCGGCGCCTGGCAAATCGAAGCCGCCGCCGACTACGACAAAGTGCGCAACTTCATCACCTACGACCGCGCACGCGGCCAAAACGGCATCCGCCGCGACGACGGCAACGTTATCAGCCGCAACACCCGCGCCACCCTCATCGGCGCCGAAATCAGCGCGGCAAAAAGCCTGACGCAAAAACTCGCCACGCGCGGCAAAGTGCGCTACCAATACGGCGAAAACAACGGCGACGACCGCCCGCTGTACAACATCCGCCCGCTCACCGCCGATTGTGCGCTGGACTGGCAGGACTACGCCCCCTTCGGCAGCTACAACATCGGCGCCAACCTGCACTACGCCCACAAAAACACGCGGCTGGACAGCGACAAAACCAAAGGCCTTGGCATCGACAACCCGCTGCACTACCAGAGCTACGCCACGGTGAACCTCTACGCCAGCCTGCAAACCCGCGACCGCTTCGCCGTCAGCGTCGGCATCGACAACCTCCTTGACCGCAAATACCACGCCCATAACGAACAGCCGCACGTCGCCTCGCTCAGCCCTGCCGCCGTCGCCGCCCCGGAACGCACCTACTGGCTCGGCTTCAGCTTCAATTTCTGACCACAAAAAGTAGGGGCGGTTAGTGAGGAACGAGCGTAACCGCCCGTAAAAAACCTTGCGGGCGGTTACGACACAAGCGTCTAACCGCCTCTACAGCCTTGCAGGTTGGGTTAGGCGTAGCCGTAACCCAACAACGGGATATGTTCGGCATTCGGTTTTTTGGGTCTCTCTCGCTGCGCGAGCAATACTTGTCGCTGCGCGAGCTGTTCCAGTCGCTCGTTCCTCGCTAACCCAACCTACGAACTGAGCACTCAAGGTGTATGTAAATCAGGTAGCGAAGAAACAGCACACAAATGCGAAAACGTGAACAAAAGCCGAACTGCCGCCGAACAGCCCCCTCCCTCGCAGGACGCGCAGCGTCCGCAGCGGGGGAGGGCTGGGGTGGGGGGAGCGCCCGCGAACACACCGCTGAAGTACAAAACGACAAGCGAACAGCCCCACCCAACCCCATCCATTTACATACACCTGAGCGCTCAACGTGTATGTAAAACAGGTAGCGAAGAAACAGCACACAAATACGAAAACATGAACAAAAGCCCAAACAACCGCCGCTCTGCCCCCTCCCCCGTGGGGGAGGGCTGGGGTGGGGGCAGCAAACCACCCGCAGCGCGACAAAATCCGAACAACCACGCCCACCCATTTACATACACCAACCCCGCTACCCTGTATGTAAATCTACCCCTCACTTACAACCGGAGAACACCATGACCCGTAACCTCACCCGCCGCCGCTTCCTGCAAATCAGCGCCGCCGCAGCCGCTGCCAGTGCCCTGCCGCTGCACGCCGCCGAACCCTTCACCCTGTGGGGGCCGCCCGTCACCCCGACCGTATTGCTGGCGGTCGCTGCCGAGATGGGCGAAGCGCGCAAAATCCGCCCGTTTGCCGTGAAAAGCTGGCAAAGCCCCGATCAACTGCGCGCCGGCCTCTTGAACAAAAGCATCGAAATCAGCATTGTGCCGAGCTACGTCGCCGCCAACCTGCGCGCGCAAGGGCAGCCAGTGCTGTTGCACAACATCATGACGCGCGGCCTGCTCGCGGTGATGAGCAAAAGCGGCACCATCAGCGACCTCACCGGTCTTGCCGGGCAGAAACTCGTCATGCCGTTTAAAAACGACATGCCGGACATCGTCCTGCAAATCCTCGCGAAAAAATACGGCCTCAACCTCGAAAACCGCATCACCTACACCGCCACCCCGCCCGAGGCCGTCACCCTCTTCCTGCAAAAAGACTACCCGCACGCGCTCCTGCCCGAACCGCTGGCGAGCGCCTCCATCCTCAAAGGCAAACAAGAAGGCGTGAACGTGGAGCGCAGCTTTGCCCTCGACAAAATCTGGAGCGAAACCTTTAACACCGCCAAAGGCGGCATCGCCCAGGCGGGGCTGATGGTGTCCGAGACGGCCGCCAAAGAACACGCCGACTTCCTCGCCGCACTCGACAAAGACCTGCTCGCGGCGGTGGACTGGGTGGCGAACAACGGCAAAAGCGCCGCAGAAATCGCCGCCAACTACATGCCCGCGCCCGTACCCGCGCTGGAGCGCGCCTTCCCGCACTCCGCCCTCTGTGCCATCCCGGCGAAAGACATCGGCGACGAAATCCTGCAATTCCTCAATGAGCTGCACCGCTTCAACCCGAAAATCACCGGTGGCAAAGCAGTCGATGCCAGCCTGCTCGGCTGAAGCCTGACGCTCGCAAAGCCGTCGCCATTCCCCTATCATCGGCGTTATCGCCCCGGCTGCCCCGGCGGTGATAGCGCCGCAATCGCTTATCCGGGGCGGTCGCCTTCCAGCATTCACCCGAAGGAATCCCCATGAATCACGCCCTGCTTGGCCTCACCGCCCCGCGCCGCCTCACTACCCGCCACCCGCAAGGCACCGCGCCCGAACTCAAACTGGCCGCCGCCTGCTTCATCACCCTGCTGCTACTGCTGACCGTTTGGCTCGGTAAAGGCGGCGCGGGCGGCAAGATACTCTTCAGCCTCGCCATCATCGCCGCGGCGGCATACCTCTACCGCCTCTTTGCCCGTGGCAAAACCGACCCCGTTTACGCCAAAATCCTGCGTGCGCGCATCCCCGACAGCGTCTGGCAAGACCCGCTGCTGCGCGACGACACCCTGACCGACGCGCAAAAAACCGCGCTGGGCGAAGCACTGCGCGACTGGCTCATCATCCGCCGCCAGTGCGATGCCCCGGTCGCCCAACCCTCGCAATACGTCCAACAACTCTGGCTGGCGCTGCACAACCAGCCCGGCTGGCTGCAAGCCGTCGGCGAACATCCGTCGCCGTCCACCAGCCTTTGCACCAGCCGCAACGGGATGCTCACCTGGGCGTATGCCTGCGCACTGCAAGGCGTGGCGCCGGACAGCCCCGTCTTCCTGCCGCGGCTGTGGTGCGTGGATTTACTGATTGAAAAAGGCGAATACGCCGACGCGGGCGCACAGGCGAAGCTGCAACATTGGGCGGACGCCTACCGCGAAGCGCAGACGCGGCGCTACTAAAATCGCAAAAAAAGTCCATCGTGCCGCCGTATCATGAAAACCATGAAAAACCATCACCCGCACGAACAGCGCTTCATCCGCGCACTGCGCTACCTGCAAAGCCACTACACCGACGCCATCGACCTGCGCCACATCGCCGACGCCGCCAACTACTCGCCCTGGCACTGGCACCGCGTCTATCGCGACCTCATGGGCGAAACCCTGCATACCACCGTCAAATGGATGCGGCTGCACCGCGCCGCCTGGCTCATCGCCTACACCGACAAACCCTTCGCCGACATCGCGCGCGAATGCGGTTACAGCAACGCCCAGTCCTTTGCGCGCAGCTTTCGCGACGAATACGGCTTCTCGCCGCAGCAATACCGCGCCCGCCCGCTGTCCCGCCATCCGGTACGGCTTGAAACCCGCGCGCCGGTTGCCGTGGTCATGCTCGCCCACCCCGGCGAATGCCAGCGTTTGGGCGACACCTTCTACCAGTTGGAAAGCCTGCTGCGCCTGCGCGGCGCGGATACCACCCGCGCGCGCTCCTTCAGCATCCATCCGGCGATTGACCCGTACCACGCGGAAAAACACGTCGCGGCTACCGTTGCCGCCGCATACGCCGCCGCGCCGCTGCAAACAGGCACCATCGCCGGAGGACGCTACGCGGTGCTGCACCACTGCGGCTCCTATGCCGACCTTGACCGCATTTATGACTGGTTCGCCGGCGAATGGCTGCCCGCTGCCGGACTGCGCGCGGACGAACACCGCCCGGTCATCATCGAATACTACGACACCCGCCCGGAAATCCCGCAACAGCAAAAGCGGGTGGAGCTCTGCATCCCGCTGGCAGAATGAAAAAGCCCCGCCATGCGGGGTATTTTTATGCCTATTCATCAAACAAAGCGTAGGGGCGGTTAGACGCTTGCGTCGTAACCGCCCGTGGCAATAGTTCGGGCGGCCTCTTTCTCGCTGCGCAAGCCAATGCTTGCCGGACGCCCGTCGCACTATATAGCCATCCACCGAAAGCCTCATACGGTGTTGCGTCGCCTGACCGGGCACTCTAAAAAATGGCTCCGCCATTTTTTAGGGGAACCCGCGCCGTACAAAAGCGTACTGTCTTCGGCGACGCGCCTTGTCTGAAACTTTCGGTGGATGGCTATAATGCCGAAAAACAAACGACAGGGCGTTGGCATGAAATTCAAAAATCCTTTTGAAGATTTTCTTAACTGGATACTGATAGGGATGATCCTTTTGCTGATCATTATTTCCGCTTACGATGGCAATGAAAAGATCGATATGAATTATGGCGACCCGATACAGTTTCCACAAAAGGCGGGTGAAGTGATAGAAATAGAGCTCGCCCTAAAATCCTGGCCGGAATCACGCTATCGCATACGCAGCGAAGATATTTTCTTTTTCCGCCTGCAAGGGCAATCATTTGAATGTCGCTGCGCGCATTATTGGTGCAGGGGAGGTGTGCGCAAGCATCAAAAAATTATCCGTTTTCGCAAGGCCGCCATACGTTTCGCCGAAGGCACCATACGCCGCACCATTACCAAAGGCACCCGCTTTTGCCAGATAGACTCCTGGGAATTTTGGGATGCGGCGGATGAAGCCAAATTCAGGGCGTGGGCAGACGAAAGTCCGCCGCAACGGTAATAAACATCAGCGCTCCTCATACTGCATCAGCATACCGACAAAAAATAAAATAAAGTAAAGCAGCATAGCGGCTCCGAGCATATTCAGGGCGGCCAGCGCGATAAAGACAAACGGTTTCAGAATATTGAGCCATGCGGCTAGATAAGATGCGCGCTGCGGATGCGCGTCTGCCGCTTCTTTGGGTAATACCAGCGGCTTGCCACGCAAAACCGCCTGTGTGTAAGCGGCGATTTCATCCAGCATTTCATCGTCGCCCAGATTGTCGCTGCTGATGACATATTGCGCCCCGTCCCGGGCGGTAATCAGCAGCGCGGATGAAGTCTTGTCATCCGCCCCGGCGGCGACATATTCGCAGGCGGCCATTTCTGCCCACTGCATACGAAAGACCGGCTCACCCAGCGGATAGAGCGACAGCGCATCATTATCGGCTTCGGCAAAGATACGGATGCGGTTGCGGCCGAAAAAATGATAATAAATCCAGCCGCAATACCATGCCGTCCGCCCCATGCTAACCAGACAAATCAATACGCCGATAATGGAAGCCAAGCCGCGCAACAATTCCCAGCTGATCAGCAAGAAAACGTGCGCTATTATGAAGATATCCATCGACATCGCAAGATACGCATTGGCGGTACGCACCAGTAAGGCATTCATATACCAAATATGCGAGGTAATAGTTTCCGCCGGAATGAATGGTGGCAGCACGTTATTTTCTGCTGCGGGCGTGTATGTTTTTCCCGCCGGGAAAAGCGGGGCGGCGGTAATGGTATTTACAGGCGACAGACCGTTAGCCGCCAGCCGGTTTGCCGCTACTGCCGCTATTTCCCGCAAGCTGTTTAACGAGAGTCTTCCCATGCGTACCGTTATCGCTTGCCCCTGAATATCGTGGACGATAATAAACGGTTTGCCTGACGCAGAAATGACGCTTACTTTTTTCAAGTCTTGCCAGCGCCATTGATAGCGTATTTTTTTGCCGCAGGAAAAGGTTAGTCCTTCTATGTCGCAAACTGCCAAGGGATGCCCCGTCGAGATGCCGGGAAGTAAAACCCAAACCAAAAAGGCTAACAGGAAAAAGATGACCGCTGTCTTGGCGATTTCGTGGTGAATGCTGTCCCGCCAGATAATCGCGATAAGTAATAAAATGGTGAATGCGCAACCACGCTTTCCGGCTGAAGGGGGTTCGCCATACCACACATGACTGTCGGCAGCATATATCCGGGGCTGAAAGGAAGGTTGTGGCATGGCGGTTCCTTATAACAGATTTATGGCGTATCCTGGAATGTCGCGGCCTTTCCCAAAGAAAAAGGCAGGCTCTCAGGATATAGCAATCCTCACGAAGCAGCAAACGCAGGTCGGCCATTTATGCCAATCCAGAAAACAAGGCGTAGGGGCGGTTAGACGCTTGCGTCGTAACCGCCCGTGGTAATGAATGGCTCGGGCGGCTTCTCTCTTGCTGTACGAATAATGCTTGTCGGATGCCCATCCGTACTATAATGCCGGAAAACAAACGACAGGGGATAGCATGAAATTTAATGACGCTGCGGGCGGATTTTTTATCTGGTTTTGGGTCGCTTTTTCCATCTTTAT
>ERZ773060.192-NODE-192-length-27442-cov-5.39906_pt1 | contig 27442 bp, 36 predicted proteins | sample MGYA00580628_ERZ773060 | MGnify/ENA primary metagenome ERZ773060 (study PRJEB29015, sample SAMEA2738019) | human oral metagenome | biome: human oral; feature: human-associated habitat; material: dental | place: China | collected 2045 ... | reverse complement strand
CGATGTTGGCAGCATCAAGTGCATCCATCCAGGCATTGTGGGCTTGGTAGTGCCGTTTTTCGTAGTCTCCCTGCCAGTATTCTTCAGGGCTCGCTTTGAACATTGCGTGATGTGCCTGCATCCATACGCGGTAAGCGCGATAGAGGTTTTTCCAGGCGTTGCGGTTCATTTTGTTCATGGCGTTCATTTTCAGGTCTCCTGCCGCGGGTTTGTCAAATATCGTCAGGCGCGGCGTGCCTTTCGATGGGGTGCATATTACTATGACACAGTAATTAAAGCAACTCTTTTGCAAAATTTTTTGCACCCCAAGGCGCGGGCAAAAAACAAACCGCCGTTAAAGGCGGTTTTATCGAGGGTTATAGCAGGGTTGGCTGTGGTTTGGCGGGAGGTTTGAGTACCTCATACGCCCAGCGCTCGGTGATGCCGTGCTGTGGTGCCAGTTGCTGGATGGCCAGCTTTTGGCTGATGCCGTCCCGTGCGACCATTGTTTCTACTGCCTGCCGAAACTGGCGGTTGCGCAGCTCGCGCAATGCCGCCTCGCAGCGGGGGATGTAGGTGCGTGCCCCGCCATAGACGGCGAGCAGGCGGTCGATTTCTTCGGGGTTGAGAATGTCTTGCAGGACGCGCAGGCGCGGGCTGTCCGCCACCCCGACCGGAAAATCGTAGGATGTACCGCCCAGCGCGGTCACCAGGCGCAAGGTCGGCTCAATCCCGATGGTGTCAACCATCTCAGCCACCGACGGCGGTAACAGGTCGGCCACCTGGTAGAGGGCTTCGGCATATTCATTCATTGCTCGCTCCCTTGCCTGCCGTGCCGTTGCCGCCGCTGATACACCGCCAGCGCCTGCATCAGTTTGTGCAGCTCCTCCGCGTTGAGCCATTCAACACGCTCGCGCGCAAACATCGCCTTGGCCATGCCGTGCGCGTAGTTCCACGACAGGTTCAGCTCGCGCAGGATGGCGCTGATTTTTGCCAGTGTGTGCTTTTTTCCGTCGGAGACACGCGGGCGTGTCCCCGTCTGATCCGACGGGCGAAAGCCGAGGCGCTGCATTTCGCGGATTACCGCCTCAAGCTCGCCTTTATCCAGCACGGCGGCGCTGTTTTTGCCCGTAACGCGGGTGAGCAGGGCGCGGTAAGCGGCGTCGTCCATCGCCAGATCTTTCTGCGCGATCTTGATTTTGGCAATCATCGCACGGCGGTATTCGGGGTTCAGGTTCGTCATGGTGTCCTCCTTCTTTCAGTGCCTGTTTGACCAGCGCCAACATACGGATCAGCGCGCCGATCTGTTCAGCGTTTTCCTTGCGGGTTTGCAGGGGCATTTGCGCGGCCAGCGCATCGCATTGCAGCATCACGGCGGTAATGGCCGCCCGCTGCTGCGTCGGTCGCCGCAGCCGTTCTTTCAGTTCGTGGATTTGTTCCGGGTTCATGGTTTTTCTTCTTCACCTTCATTTTTTCGGTTAGTTTGTTGAGCAGCCCTTCCAGCCAATTCGCATCTGCCGCCCGCTCCGCCGCCGTCTTTTGTGGCGCAGGCAATGCCAGCGGCGCGGCGCGCGGTGGCAGCAGCTCCAGCAGCGTTGCCGGTTGTGGCCAGCGGCGGGCGGTCGCAGTCAGCGCCACAAACGCCTGTTGCAGCCGTGGCAGGTCGTCCTCCGCCCATTGCCGCCGCCATGCCAGCGCATCGAGCCACACTTGCGTCGTCAGCGGCAAGGTGTCATCTGCCGGGGCGCCGTCAAGGCGCAGCACATAGAGGCGTTGCACCCCGTCAATCACCGCGTTGTGGATGGTTTTCGGCAAGTCGTTCATCGTTTCAACCCTTCCAGTGCGGCGATGCCGCTGAGCGTCTTGCTCGCGGATTTCCCTGCCGCCGTCATTGGCGTGGCGGCGGCAGGCATGACGGTCGCAGTTGCGCCCTGTCCGTCCCAACGGCTGAGCACCTCGTAGAGGTAGCCATGCCCCTTCAGCGGCAGGACGATACTGCCCGCATCGCGCCGTTTGCGCATCTCGGCAAATGCCCACAGCCATGCCGCCTGCGGTGCCGGGTAGCGTTGCCCGTTGCGCTCAATCTCACCCGCCGCCATTGCCTCCGCAAGTTCGCCCAGGATTTTGCCGAGCCGTCCCCACGACAGCTCGCTTTTGCCGGGGCGGTGCATCCCGGCATAGATGACCGCGCCTTTTCCCAACTCACCGCCGAGGGCAACCAGCGCCCGCAGCACGTCGCGGGCGTCGTCGTGGGCAAGCAGCGCGTCAAGGCTCATCGTCGCCCCGCAGCAGGGGCAGCGGGTTTTCATGACACCCTCCCATTGTTTTGGGGGGCAACGGCTTTGCGCAACTTCAAATTCAGGCTGTTGCCTTCGAGTACGATTGCATCCACATCACGCCGCAAGGCATCAACCCCTGTAATCTCTGCGCCTGCGGCTTCCATGATTTTCACCGCCTCGTCAAAAACAGCATTAAATTGCGGGTCATCTTTGGTGATGGTGCTCATCGCTGCCACCCCTTCAGTTGTTCCAGTTGCAGGTACTGCGCGTGCGAGAGGCGTACCCGACGCAAGCCTTGGCGGATGATGACCTCACCGCTTTGTGCGTGCAGCTCGATGTGCGTCCGCTCACGGCGGCGCAGGCGATCAATAAACCATTGGATGAGGGTTTTCATGATTGATACTCCAGCGATGCGGGGCGGCGGGTACTGCCGTGGACGGCGTGGCGCAGGGTCGCTTTTTGGCCGTCGCAATAGCCCTGATAGCGGTAATCCGGCTGCTTTGCCCGCTCTTTTTCGGCCTTGTCGTCGTCGCGCGCGCATTTGCCCTTTTTCAGGTCGAGATGATGCTGGTGCATATAGCTATCCAGCAGCTTTTGTTCTTCTTCCGGCAGCGTCAATGCCTGCACCTTGTCCTGTAACGCCAGCACAAAGCCCTCGCAGTAGCTGTCGGCGCGCAACGTTTTGCTGCGCGTTTTGCAGTTTTTGGAGAGCCCCGCAATAAATATTTTGCGCGCCCCCATGATTTGGCGGCGCAACACGGTGTAGGCGTAGCTCGCCACCTCAACCCGTGCCGCTGTACCAATGAAAGACACAAACGACTCCCCAAAAAAACTGCGTATCAGCATGCACTCGCAACCAAAACCACTAGCGACGGTGCTAATCAGGACGTGGTGCCAGCGTGGCAGGGTTTTCGACGGCAGCCCCAGTTTGGCCTCGGTAATCCCTGCCAGCGCGACGTCCTCGGCGGTCACACCCGCCATTGCCATCAGTTTTTGCGCCTGGCGCATCGCGGCGGCAGCCTCGTGCGGGTTGGATGATTTGCCCAGTGCCAAACATTTCTTGATGCGCGCCAACAGGTCGTTTTTGTCCCGTTTCATCATTGCACCCCGCTTACTTCATGTGGCACGACCACAAAGTCTTCCACGCCGCGCTTGATGGTGATGCCCGCCACCCCGGCAGCAACGTCCGGTTCGTTTAGCATCGCCTCTTTGTTCGGTTCCTCCTTGACGCGGATAAAGCGTTCCAGGCCGCGTGCGCGCAGGTTTTCCAGCACGGCTTCCACGCCACGGATGGCAACCGACGGCGGGCGCGTGCGCCAGCTCACTTCCCCGGTGACCAGATTCGCGGTCTTGCTCTTGCCGTCGGTGAGCTCGTCGCGGTGCGCCTCGCACCATGCCTGGATGCCTTTCAGCAGTTCTTCTATCCGCGCTTGTAGTGCGTTCAGTTCGGGGGTGTAACTGTGGGTGATTGCGGCAATCTGGTCGTTCATCTCCGCTGTGGTACGCCCGTGTTCGCGTTGTTTGTCGCCCAGTTCGCGTATCCAGCGCTGGGTTTCTTCACGGCTTTGTGGCGCTTCCAGGGTTTGAGCCTTGATGCGGGTCTTTTTTACGGTAGTCATGTTTTTTTCTCCGGTTTAACAGGTTGTTCAAAGGGGGTTAAAACGGCAGGTCGCGTTGTGCGGCGCGCCGCTCGTCAATAAATTTCTGTACTGCCGCCGCCTCAAGCGACAGGCTGTCGAGGTGGCTGTCGAATATCGCCTCCAGACTCAGCCCGCAGGCGGCGAGGGTTTTGCGGTCAAAGCGGCTCAGCCGTCCGCCATTGAGACGACGCCCATGCCAGGTGATGCTGCTCGTCAGTCCGCCGCCGCTGAAAATCAGCAGTCCGCCGATGTAGTTGCCATAGTTGAGGCGGATGTGGATGTCGCCGTTTGCCGGGTCGCGCAGGATGGCGCTCACGTCTTCATCTAGCTCGCGCAGGATGTTTAGTGCGCTGCGCATCCGGTTTCCCAGTAGCAGCATCAGTGTGTTCATTCGCGTTGCGAGAGGAAACAGTGCCTCATCGCCCTCTGCTGAAAACTGGAAGGGGACGAAATACCCGTCGCGGATGGATTCCTCCAGCGTTTCCCAAAGGCTGTCTTCGCTGCTCATGCTGCTTCCTCCCGCGCCGCGCTTTCCCCCGCCGCCTGTGGCGGTGGGGTTTGCGGGTTCTGCCCCGCTGTTTGTCCGTGCAGGCGGGCGACTGCCGCCAGTCTGACCCGTGCAATGCCGCAGCCATTCAGGCCGACGGCGGTTGTGGTTGCTTTCTTCACCTTTCCTGCTCCCTCAATCAATCAACATCCCGGCAAAGCGGTCAATCATCGCGGTCGAGACAGCTCCGCCGTGGTTTTCGGCCATTTTCGTGACGCCACGCAAAAGCTTGGATAGCCGCCGCGCGTTTCCGCCGCTCACCTTGTAGAGGTGCGCGTTGTGCGCAGCCGTGCCCAGCACCGCCTCGCACATCTGGGCAATATCTCCCTCCGGCAGCCGGTCGCGCAGGTCATGGCAAAAGCCGACACGGCTGTAGAGCTGCTTGTACTGCCCGCGCGCGCCGCGCAGGTTGGCGCGCAGCCGTGGCATTCCCGCCAGCACCATGCCGATGCCGGTCAGGTCGTGGATGCGCCGCAGGATTTCCAGCGGTTTGATGGCGAGTAACTCCGCCTCGTCCACAATCAGCAGCCGTTCGCTGTCTTTGAGCTTATCCACCACCGCGCTCATCATTTCGTGGTTGGTGCGTGAGGCGGACAACCCCAGCGCATCGCATAGCGATTGCAGCAGTACCTTGGCGTTATAGGTCGGCTCCGTCTCCAGCAGGATGACGTCCGGGTGACGGCGCGCGTACTCCCGTAGTGCCACTGTTTTGCCGAGGCCGGCATCGCCGATAATCAGGTAGATGTCGGATAGCGCATGCGCCAGTCCGCAAATTTCCAGCATGTTTGCCGCGCTGGTGGTCTCGACAAACGCCTGCTTGACCTCTTTCGCTTTCTCGCGGCTGCGCGCCATCAGTTGCTGCGCCTTGGCGTCCAGCGCCGCCGTGTCGCCCTTGTACTTGCCCTGCAAATACTGGTTCACGGTGGCAGTAGATACGCCCAGCTTTGCCGCCAGTTGCCCCTGTGTCAGCCCTTGCGCCTCGGCAAAGGCTTTCAGTTCTTCAATCACGCTCATCGCTGGCCTCCCCGCAGCCTCAACAAAGTGGCTGCACGCCGTGCCGGATTGCTCCAACCGTCCGTCCCCACGTCATAACCATCACGGACAGCGAGGCAAATCACCCGCCCGTCCGTCGCCAATACCTTGCAAGTGCGCCCATCTTGCGCCACCTGTACCCGCACCCGCTCGCCGTCATGCCGCTCCAGCGTTTTGCGGTAAAACAATTCGCCTTGCACCTGTATCCAGCCGCGCCGTACCTGGCGCACCAATGTCTCATTCATCGTTTAATCCTCATTTCATTGCTGTCTTCAAAAATTGATACTCCGGCTCGGCGTTTTTCACCTTGCCATCCGTCCCCGTCCCCAAAAGCTCACGCAGCGTTGCCGCCGTATTGCCCTCAATGGCTGGCCGCAACTCTGCCGCCGCCTGCTCTGCCTTGCTTTTCGCCCGCTTGATGGCCGCCTCGGCACGTTTGCGCCGCGCGCTCTCGACCAACGACTCGGCAAAACCGGGGCGCTTGTTGCCGTCAAGCTTCGCGTCGCAAATCCAGTCGCCATCGAGTGATTTGACGATGACCGCCGTCGGGTCATGCTGGTCAACCGCCATCACCACCGTCTCGCCGTCGTGCTTTTCTAGCTCGCGGTGCCAGTAGTCCTTGTTGTGCAACTCCAGCCAGCCGCGCCGCACCACCCGCGTAAACTGCGGGCGAAACATATCGCGCAGCTCAATCTCGGAGAGACGCACAATCTCGCCTTCCTTCGCCTCTGCCAGCAGCGCCGCGTATAGCGCCGCCGGAGTGCATTGAATTTCGCTGTGCTCGCGCTCGTGGTTGTAGTGATGAATGACCGCCTCAATCACCTTCAGCAGGTCATCCCAGCGCGGCAGCTTGCCCTTGGCGCGCACCTGCTTCGGCGTCAGCTCGGCCTTTTTCTCGGCAATCGCCTTCGCCAGCGAAGCCACCCCGGTCAAGTTCTCGCGCACCGTCTCCGGGTCAGCACCGCCGCCGTAGTAAGTTTCAAACTGGCGCGCAATCAGGTGCCCAACCGTCTGGTTGAGCCGCTCAATCATCCCGCGCCCCTGCGGATTACCCGGCAGGCCGGTTTGGTGCTCAATACCGAGACGAGGCAAAACCCCGAACACATCCGTATCCAGCACCTTGTTCGTCTGCCCGCTGCCGTTGTCGGAGTAGTAGATGGCAGGCACCCCGTGCTGGCTGATGGCATGGCGCAGCGCATCGCCAACCGCAATGCAGCTTTCGCTGTAGGCGAGCGACCAGCCGACAACCATCCGGCTGCGCGTGTCCATAATCATCGTCAGCTCCGGCGTAAACGGCTGCCCGTGGTCGGGATGCTGCACCTTCATCTTTAAGCTGTGGCCGTCGCCCATCCACACATCATTGATGTGCGCCTGCGACCAGTCACGCTTGACGTAAGTCTGATGCGCCCGCAGCGCCGCCCCGGTCAAACGACCGCGCAACAGCTCCACATTCGGGATTTGCGCCAGCGCCCGCCGCACCTTGTAAATATTCGGTAGCTCGGTCACATCGCCCTCGTGCGCTACCGCCCAGGCGGTGGCAAAACTGCGATAAGCCTCATTCACCCCGACTCCGTTTTTCAGGCGGTAATGCCGCAAGAATTCAGGCAACCAGCGCAGCCCTTCCAGCCGTGCCATCGGCCGCCCCGTCTTGTGCGGCGCAAACGTCGCCAACCGCTCGGTCGGGTTGTCGCAGCGGTTCGCATCCGCCATCCACTGCTTCAAGGTGCGTTCGCCAACCCCCGCGCCAGCCTTGCGTGCCACCGCCTTGTCCAGCCATTGCGCAATCTCCGGCGCGAGCGTGCCATCGCGTGATTGCGCACTTACCAGCGCCACCGCGCGATTGACACCGACCTCGGCGGCAATGCGGCGCAAATGCACCACCACCGCCAACCGTGCATCGCAGGTTTGCCGTTGCTTGTCATTGAGGCGGGTAACATCCCGCATCGCCAACGACACCTCGCGGTCAATCGCCCGCTCCTCGGCGGATTTCACCGGCTGCGACAGCAATTTGACGGCGTGACGGTTGCGGATTTCGGCTTGCACATCGTCAGGTAGTCCAGATATTGGATAGACCTCACCTGCACCGCGTCCCGTTCTTTTTTCGCTGGGCCAGCCTTCCCGTTTTGCACGGTTTCTGACATTGCAATGCGCATGCGGCAGGGTTTGCAGCCTCATAGATGCAAGTTCCTTGGCCGAATACGCTTCTTTCATGCACGTTGCCATACATCACCATGCTTAACTTTTATGTAAGACTGGTTTAAAATTTCGGGAGGCATGTCGTTCAGGCCAGATAAATTCCGCTGGTACGCCAATCGCTTCTGCAATCAGGCGTTCCGATTTGGGATAAGGTTTATCGAGGGCACTGCGCAACGTGCTTGGTGCCAACCCATGCGCTTCTGCAAGCGCTTTGATTGACCATCCACGTTTATGTAATGCAGCAATTACGTCCGCACGATGCCAGTCGTGCGAATTTTTTTGCGCCGTTAGTACGTTCTTCATCTTGGTGCTTCCGTTGAGTTGATGCGCGTATTAAAACATGCACGAATGGACAAGGCAACATGCACGCATGGTATGCAAGATGAATATTTCGTAAACGTATGGTATGCGCGTCTAACCTTTTGCTTACGCGCATTTTTCTAACAACATGCACGTTATAATCATACATGCATGTTTCGTGCAAGATAGCGAGGTTCCATATATGCACACTGAAGACTTCGCAGGACGCTTGGATCTGGTCGTAAAAAAGTTGGGTGGCGTAACAAAAGCAAGCCAGCTGGCAGATATATCTCAGCCAACCATTTCACGCTGGAAGGATGGGAGTTCAGATCCCAAAATTTCCAACCTGGTCGCACTTGCCCAAGCAGCGCAAGTAACGCTTGATTGGTTAGTATTAGGTTCAGCTGAGCAGTCCGACATTAAAAAAGCGGCCAACGACGAGTACTACTACATACCGGCGTATGAAATCGAAGCCAGCGCCGGGCATGGCGCGTTTACCGAAGGCGCAACCACCCCGGCAAAGCGCCTTGCTTTCCGCAAAGACTGGATACACGACCGCCGCCTGACACCTGCAAGCCTCTCAGCCATCTTCACCCGCGGCGACAGCATGGAGCCGACCATCCCGGACGGCGCCACCATCCTCGTTGACGGCAGCCGCATCGAGCCGCTCGACGGCAAAATCTACGTCATCCGCATCGACGAACGCCTTTGGGTCAAGCGTGTCCAGTGGATACTAGGTGGCGGTCTGCGCCTCATCTCCGACAACCGCATCTACAGCGACATCGACATCAGCAAAGCCGACCTCGAACACGCAGACGTCCAAATCTGCGGCCAAGTCGTCTACGTCTCCTACGACCTCCCCGAATAACGCCACAAAAAAAGCGGGGATAAACCCCGCTTTGAAAGCACTTAAACGCGCGCGTTTAAACCGCAAATGGTGCAAATAAAACCGCAACAAAACCGCACAAACTGCGCATTTCCTCGCAACTGCTATCTGCACCACTCCGCACCCCTTGACGCCGCCGCACCCCGCACCGTTGCGCGCTCCTCGGCAAAATTTCGCGCCGTTTTTTTCTCTGCTAAATAGTGCATATATAACTGCTCCCCCACATGAGGCGGAAAGCGGCGGACGCATCAAAATCGAGCCGCACTGGGGCGGTACTATCGCCAGGGCGCACGACGAGCTGCAAGCCCTCGCCGACGGCAAAACCGACCTCATCGTCGCCGTGCCCGAATACAGCGCCGAACAACTGCCGCTGAACCAGCTCTTCAAAGGCTTCATGATTGGCCCCGCTGGCGAGCAACAAGTACAAACCCTGCGCCGCATCTACGCCGACATCCCCGAACTCGCCGCCGAATACCAAAAAAACGGCGCGATGCCGCTCATCATCGCCACCGGCTACCCCGTCGCCTTCTTCAGCGTCAAACCCCTGCAAACCCTCGACGACATCAAGGGACAAACCTAGCGCACCGCCAGCTTCTGGCACCGCGCCTTCCTCAAAAACGCGGGCGCCATCCCGACCAACAGCCGCTGGGGCGAAGAAACCTACGCCAAACTGAAGAACGGCGAAATGCACGGACTGATGGTCAACATCGACAGCGCCATCGACATCAAAGCCTACGAGTACGCGCCCTACGCGCTGGTCTCGCGCGACTTCTAGCTGGGGCACATCTACCCCGTGGTTATCAACAACGAAAAATGGGCGGCGCTCGGCGACGACGACAAGGCCGCCTTTGCCCGCGCCGCCGACAAATCCTGTGCCGAACTGGGCAAAATGATGGACGACCACTACGCGCAAATCCTCAAGACCGCGCAAGAAAAAGGCGTCACCCTGCGCGAACTCACCCCGGCAGAAGTCGCCGCCTGGGGCGAGGCGAGTGATTACCGCGCCGAACTCGACCGCTGGGCGCAGGAGCAGCAACAAAACGGCACGGTTGGCGCGACGGCCGTGTTGGCAAAACTGAAAGCCCGGCTGCTGCCGCCGCAATAACCGCGTCAAGAAAACCCGCCGGATGGCGGGTTTTTAGCAGCTGTTTACCATTTCCCTGCAAAGCGGGGAGGAAGTCTCCCGGCGCCAGGCAATAAAAAAACCGCCCCGAAGGGCGGAGGTTAGGCGCGCGAATGCGGTAGCGCATGGGCGCGAATCAGAGCTCGGCAGCGCGCAGTTGCGCGTAGAGCGCTTCGTGTTCTTTGATGGTGGCGTTGTCAATGCGACGGCGGACGGAGTTGTAGCCGACGATTTTGCCGTCTTCGATGATGGGGTCAATCACCGCGCGTACCCAATAGTAGCCGCCGTCCTTGCGCAGGTTTTTCACGCAGCCCGTCCACTGTTTGCCCGCTTGCAGCGTGCTCCACAGGTCTTCAAAGGCGGACGCCGGCATATGCGGGTGGCGCAGGATGTAGTGCGGCTGGCCGATGAGGTCTTCTTTGTCCCAGCCACTGGCTTCGATGAAGGGCAGGTTGACGCTGGTGATGAAGCCCTTGGTGTCGGTGCGCGAGAAAATCATCATGGTGTTGGTGAGGTAAAACTGCGCGTCGGTCACATATACGCGGCGTTTGTGGCCGTCGTAGTAGGTGAGGTCATAGGCTTCGGACTGGCCGGACGGTTTTTCCATATCGGGTATGGGATTCATGGTTTTCCTTTGTTCTGGAAGGGGTTTCTTGGTTATTCCCGTCACGAAAGAACGCGACGATTGTCTTTATTGAAGCACGTTCTGTGCCATGTCGGGCGAGGGGTTATTGCTGGTAAAACTCCAGCGGCAGGCCGTCCGGGTCTTTGATGAAAAATAGCTGCTTGCCGGTGTATTCGTCGATGCGGATGGCTTCGCAGGCGACGCCCCGCGCTTGCAGTTCGGCACGTTTGCCGGGGATGTCGGCGACGGCAAAGGCGAGGTGGCGCAGGCCGCAGGCTTCGGGCGCGCCACTCGTGCTGCCCGGTCGTGGCGGCGGGTTGGGGAAGGAAAAGAGTTCAAGGACGTACTGGCCGTTCAGACCAAGGTCAAGTTTCCACGAATCGCGCGCGGCGCGGTAATGCTCGGCCAGTATTTCCAGGCCGAGGATTTCGGTGTAGAAGCGCTTGCTGCGCGCGTAATCGGAGACGATGAGGGCGGTGTGGTGGATGTGCATTTAGAGCCTGTTCAATATTCTGGTGCGTGGCGGGTGGGTGCGGGTTGGGATGGGATGCAAGGCGCAAAACGCAGGCAATGTGGGCTACCTTGCCAAGTTTTGCAACGCCGCAGCCCGCCCAACCCCGCATACATTACGCCCGTAACGGGATATTGAACAGGCTCTTACGGCTCCAGATGGTAGCCGTAGCCCCGGCGGGTACGGATGGGGTCGGCGTCGGGCGCGATGGCGCGCAGTTTTTGCCGCAGGGTTTTGATGTGGCTATCGACGGTGCGGTTGTCGATGTGGTCGGGGTGATCCCACAGGGTGTTCAGCAGTTGGTCGCGGTCAAAGGTCTGGCCGGGATGGGCGAGCAGATGACGCAGCAGGCGGTATTCGTAGCGGGTGAGGTCAAGGATGACGCCGTGATAGCTGATGGTTTGCGCGCTGTCGTTATGCTGCCAGACGCTGACCGTCTCCGCCTCGCCGCTGCGGCGGCAGACCGCCTTGATGCGCGAGATGAGTTCGCGGTTGCTGAAGGGCTTGCCGCAGTAGTCGTCCGCGCCGAGTTCAAGGCCGACGATGCGGTCGATTTCTTCGTTGCGCGCGCTCAAAAAGATGAGCGGCGTTTGCCATTGCTGGCGGATGCGGCGGCAGAGTTCAAAGCCGTCGGTGTCGGGCAGGCCGACGTCGAGCACGATGCAGTCAAAGCGCTGCGCCTGCAGGGCGGCGAGCGCGGCGATGCCGGTGTCGTGCCACACCACCTGCCATTGTTCACGCGCGAGCGCGTAGCTGAGCGGGTCGGCAATGGCGGGGTCGTCTTCGATGAGGAGGATGTGTTTCATGCGGTCATTATAAGTAATGTGGCGTTAAGCTGGCGTTCACCCGCGCGTGCTATGGTTGCCCGCGTCTGAATATCCAGGCGCACACTAAAGAGGTGAATCATGAAGAAATCATTGTTATTGACCCTGATGGCGCTTGCGCTACCCGCGCTGGCAGATGGCAACGCCGTTGATCGCGCGCAACCGCAGCCGCCATCCAAAGTGACGACCACCAGCACCATCACCACCGAGCGCACCGTCGGCGGGCAAACCAGCACCGAAACCGCGCAACCGGTGGCGAACGTGCAGGAATGGCAGGACAACAGCAAACGCGGCGGCTACGCGCACAGCAGCAAGGCTGGCGGCAAGGTCAAAAGCAGCCAACTGCGCGACAGCTTCGCCGCCCTGCAAAACGCCGACTCGCCCGAAGCGATGGCCGCGCCGTTGCGCCGCTTTAACGCCGCCGGGGAACGCGCCCTGTCGCGCAAGGGGCTGAAAGCACAACGCGCCGAGTTCCGCGAAGCCATCGCCGCGCTGCGTGAAGCGGTGGATGCGGGCGACCTCGCCAGCGCCAAGGCGCAACTGGACACCATCGCGCAAATCCCTGCCATTGCCAACCGCCTGCAATAAGGGGTCGCCATGAAAAAAACGCTGCTATTCAGCCTGATCGCGCTCGGCGCATCCGCGCTGGCGGCGAACGACAACGCGGTAGATATGGCGCAACCGCAGCCGCCTGCCATCGTGAAAACCACCACGACCGTCACCACCGAGCGCACCGTGGGCAACCAGACCACAACAGAGACCGCGCAACCGGTGACGCAGGTGGAAGCCGCGCCCGCCAGCGACAAACTGCCGCCGCCGCAGCGCTTTGACAACGCCGACGCGGCGCAAACCCGCCAGTATCTGCGCGACAATTTCCACGCGCTGCAAAAAGCGGACACGCTGGAAGCGATGGCAGAGCCGCTGCGCCTGTTTTCCGCCTACGCCGACCAGGCGCAACTGCTGGGTATCGGCGATGTGGACAACGCGCAGCAGCAGGCCTACGTTGATGAGCTGGCGCAGCTCCGCCAGGGCATCGTCGAACTGCAAAACAAGGCCGAACTCGGCGATCTTGCGGGCGCGAAAGCGCAACTGGACGCCATCGCGCAAACACCCGCCGGGCAAAAATGGCTGCGCTGAGCGCACGCCGTCATGAAAAACCCCGCTGCGGCGGGGTTTTTTGTGTCGTTCAGGGGATGTTTGCAATTCAGCCCCCTTACCCGACGAACCTGTATAGAGCGGACACATGGGTAACAGGTGTGCGAGGACATAGGTATAGCCATCCACCGAAAGTCTCAGACAAGGCGCGTTGTCGAAGACAGTACGCGGTTGTACGGCGAGACAACGCAGTATGAGGCTTTCGGCGGATGGCTATAGATAACACTTTTACCATCCCAACGACGGAGAACCCTATGCCCTGGAGAACCCTTACCGTGAACCGACAACGTCAAGAATTCCTTGCCCTCGCCCAAAATCCCTCTCGCAACCTCAGCGAGCTCTGCCGCCGCTTTGGCATCAGCCGCAAATACGCCCTGGCAGCGTTTTGAACACCCCTGGCCCAATGCCCTGTGGCAAATGGAGTTCAAGGGACGCTTTAAGTCGCCGGGCAACGCCCGCCACCGGCAGCCAGTACGCAACAGCCACAGAAGGCTTATACGCCGCGATTTCGCTTTTTTTGGTGTGCGCTTGCCAGTAGCGGGCGGAGGTTTTCAAACTGTTTGCGGCTGATGTTGCTGGGGTATACTTGCCTCAATTCTGCAAAATTCTCATGTTTTATGGGAATTTCCGTACCATCCCCTTCCCGACAACCCCGGACACAAAACCATGAACATGACCACCTGGTGGCTGGCGCTCGCGCTGATGCTCCTCTGCGAAGGCGCGCTGATTGGCATCGCCCCCGCCGTCTGGCGGCGCACCATGCGCCAACTGGGCGAACTGCCGGACAACGCCCTGCGCCGCATCGGCCTCGGCATGGCCGCCACCGCCCTCCTCATCGTCGCCGTGCTGCTATGGCTGGCGCGCTAAAGCCCTTGAACCCGTTAGCTTCAGCAAGAAGCCCCACCCTCCTGTAGCAGTGGGCGGCGGCATACATTTCAGAACAGCGCCCGATTTTTATTAAATAAAGTGGCACAATAGCCGCCAAATCCACCCCATTCCTCACTACTTAACCAAGGAAACACCCATGAGTACAAACCTGGTCGTCATTGGCGCCCAATGGGGCGACGAAGGCAAAGGCAAAATCGTTGACCTCCTCACCGAAAAAGCAGGCGCGGTCGTGCGCTACCAGGGCGGGCACAACGCCGGCCACACCCTCGTCATTGACGGCAAAAAAACCGTGCTGCACCTCATCCCCGCCGGCATCCTGCACGCAGGCGTCGAAAGCTACATCGGCAACGGCGTCGTCCTCTGCCTGCGCGCCCTCTTTGAAGAAATCGCCGCGCTTGAAGCCGCAGGCGCGCCCGTGATGGAACGGCTGCACATCTCGCCCGCCTGCGCCCTCATCCTGCCGAGCCACAGCGCACTAGACCAGGCGCGCGAAGCCGCACGCGGCGCCAACAAAATCGGCACCACCGGGCGCGGCATCGGCCCCGCCTACGAAGACAAAATCGCGCGACGCGGCCTGCGCCTTGCCGACCTGATGCAGCCGGACACCTTCCGCGAACGCCTGCGCGAACTGATGGACTTCCACAACTTCCAGCTCGAACACTACTACCACGCCGCCCCGGTGGATTACGACGCCGTCGCCGCCGAATGGCTCGCCTACGCCGACCGCGTCCGCCCGCTCATCACCGACGTGACGCTGGCTGCCTACCGCCACCGCGAAGCAGGCGAACACATCATCTTTGAAGGCGCGCAAGGGGCGATGCTCGACATCGACCACGGCACCTACCCGTTCGTCACCTCCTCCAGCACCGCCGCTGGCGGGGCAGCAACCGGCAGCGGCGTCGGCCCACGCCACCTCGACTACATCCTCGGCATCGCCAAAGCCTACACCACCCGCGTCGGCGGCGGCCCCTTCCCCACTGAACTGACCGACGCCACCGGCAAACACCTCGCCGAAACCGGGCACGAATACGGCGCCACCACCGGCCGCGCCCGCCGCTGCGGCTGGATAGACCTGCCCGCGCTGCGCCGCGCCATCTACAACTCCAGCATCAGCGGCCTGTGCCTGACCAAACTGGACGTGCTCGACGCACTCGCGGAAATCAAAGTCTGCACCGCCTACCAGATGGACGGCGAACGGCTCGACATCGCCCCGGTCGGCGCGGACGAACTGGCGCGCTGCCAACCGGTGTATGAAACCCTGCCCGGCTGGCAAAGCAGCACCGTGGGCATCACCAACTACGACCAACTGCCAGAAAAGGCACGCGCCTACATCGCCTGGCTTGAACACGCGCTCGGCGTCCCGGTTGCCATCGTCTCCACCGGCCCCGACCGCGTCCACACCATCCAGCGGGAAACGCTGCTTGCCTGAGTGCTCCCCGCTCCCCGGTGGGGCGAGGGTACCCATGAAAAGGCCATGAAAAGGCGTCGGTCTTTCCATGGGTGCCGGGGGATGGGGCTGGCGGCGCACAGTTATTCTGCTGCCCCACATTTACATACACCTGGGCGCTCAAGGTGTATGTAAACCGTATGGGGTACTTGTCGCAGCCGTGGATGATTCATCGCCCCAAAATCGCATAAAACCAACCAACAGGCGCTTTCAACAAAAATCCCCCCGTTCGCCACCCCGGAGCCTCGCCATGACCAGCCGCTACATCCCCATCTACCTCTTTGCCGCCTTCATCATCATCCTTCTGGTCGTCCTGACCTTTGTCGCCAAAGACGAAAACCAAAAAATCTACCGCCCCGGCACCCTCGAAAAATACCTGCTACAAAAAGCGGCGCGCATCCACCAGCATATCCGCCAAACCCTGCGCAGTTTCGCCCAGCGCCCTGCCTTGCCCGCGCACATCCCGGAAACCCGCGCCGAGGACGGCACCCTCACCTTCCACGGTGCACTCAGCCACAACGGCATCCTCGACAGCGACTGGTTCCGCCGCCAAAGCGGCGGCACGCTGCCCGCCCATATCATCATTGACGGCGACCTCACCCTGCACGGCGCGCTCAATCTTGACGGCGGCATCCGCCTCACCATTAGCGGCAACGCCCGCATTGACAGCCTGACCCTGGACGACGCCACCCTCGACATCCACGGCGACCTTGACGCTGCCCTCGCCGTCTGCGCCACCAGCCCCGCCGCCGTCCTCCGCGTCGGCGGCGCGCTGCGCAGCCCGTACCTCCTCGCCTGCGGCGACGAAATGCCGCGCCACAACGCCCACCCCGACCACATCTACATTGATGATGGCGCCGTCGGTTATATGCCCGCCAGCGCGGACGGCAATGACGCCTTCCCGCTGGACGACAGCATCGGGCGCGGCGCGCATGGCTGGTACACCTTCCATAACGCCCAACGGATGCTGCGCCCTGAAACCCGCGACGCGGACAATCATTTCTCCCCGGCACGCACCTTCGCGCTGATTCAAAGCGGCGAAAATCCCTTTATCCGCCCGCCGTCATCCCCGGCCTGATTGAGCAGCCTCAGCAAGACAAAACGCCGTTTACATACACGAAAGCGGGAATCGTGTATGTAAACGGCGTTTTGCCGCAGCCCGCAGTGGGCAACAGATTATTGCAATTTCCAGTCGAATTTCAGCATGACATTGCGCGGTTCGCCATAGAGATTGTTAATGCCCATGGTGCGGACGCGGTGATTTTCATAATAGCGTTTGTCTGCCAGGTTGCTGCCTGTCAGGCTCACACTCAAATCTTTGCTCACATCATATTTCACGCCCAAATCCCACAAGGCGTAACCGCCCTGGCCAACATTCCACAAACTATTCGTTGCACTTTGCGCACGCACGCCGCCGCTGATGGTCCATTTGTGGTCATGGAATGGCAGGTTATAGCTGCTGTAGAGGCGCGCCATGTGTTTCGGTGTGTGTTTACTGAAATTCGTTCCGGCGGGGTAACGTTCGCCTTCGTTTTTTTGGTATTTGCTGGTGTTGTAGGTGTATCCGGCAAAGAGTTTCCAGTCGGGAGTGAGACTACCGGAGATTTCGGCATCAATACCCTGACTGCGGATTTTTCCCTGGGCGAGATATGCCCATTCACCCGCGCTATTGCGCGTTTCCAGATCAAAGGGACGATTTTTTTGTTCGATGCGGAAGATCGAGAGCGCGCTGTTTAATTCGCCATTGCCGAACCAGTCTGCTTTCCAGCCGATTTCGTAATTCGTGCCGGTTATCGGTTTCAGCAAATGGTTATTCATATCGTGCACGGTTTGCGGCTTGTCGATAGTGGTATAGCTGGCATAGAGGCTATGTTTCGGCGTGAGGTCGTAGGTAATGCCGAAATAGGGGACGAGCATATTTTTGCTGTATTTGCTGTCTTTACCCGTTTTGCGATTTTCCGAGTCGTAATGCCAGTTGGTGAAGCGTGCGGCGGCGAGAATGTGTAATTGTTCGGTTGGGTTAATTCTCGCCCCGGCGGAAAACGCATGGGTGGTAATTACCCGACCGGTGTCGGTGTAATCTTTGTTATTGTTTGTCCAATCGGGTTTGGTGAGTGTTTTCCAGTCGAAGGTGTAGATGTTGTAGGGATGGGCAGTGTGGTCTTTCCAAACGTTATGTGAATCAGATTTTTCGCGACTGGAATGGTGGGTAAAGAACAGGTCGTGTTGCTGACCAAAGGCATTGAATTTACCGCTAAGGGTATTTTGCCAGGCGATGTTGTCGCCACGATTTTTATAACGCTGGATGTTTTCGCTGGCACCCGCCAGTTCACCATTTTTTTTCAACGCCGGTAAATTTGCCACTGGTATTGCTGATGAAGGCAAATTGTTCATCGGATTCAGCGTGAACGTAATTCAGTTTGCTGTTGAAATCCCAATTATCGTTGATGGCGTAATCGAGTTCGGCAAAAACATTCGCCTTTTTGTATTTTTTGCGGTTCCAGTCGGCGCCAAGATAACTCTTGGCGGGCAAGTTGAGATTGAAGCCGCGACCCATCGGTACGCCGTAGAAATCCGGCGTTTCCTGCGTGCTTTGGTACATTCCGCCGAGGCTGAAGGTGGCGCTGTCGCCAAGGTCGGTTTCCAGTACGCCGTAGAGGGTGCCGTCGTTACCCGCGTGTTTTTTCTGCCAGTTTTTGTTGCGGCTGGCAACGCCGACGACGCGACCGCGCAGGGTCTGCGCCTGGTTGAGACTGCCGGAGAGATCGCCAGTGCCATACACCTTGCCGAAGCGGTCGGCCTGCAGACTGGCGCTGGCCTGCGTCGCTGCGGTCGGTTTTTTGCGCACCGCGTTGATGGTGCCGCCCGGCTCACCGTTGGACTAGGTGAGTCCGGTCGCGCCGCGCACGACTTCAATGTGGTCGTAAATGGCGAGATCGCTCATGCTCTGCGGATCGTTGTAAGGGTTGCCCGCAGCACCCGGCACGGTGCTGGCGATGCCGTCTTCTTCGATTTTGTCCACGTAGAAGCCGCGCGACTGGTAGCGCCAGCGTCCGGAATCGGGGATGACGTTGATACCGGTGGTGGTTTTCAGCGCGTCGTGCATGGTGGTAATACCGCGCTCGTCAAGCTGCGTTTTGGTGACGACGCTGACGGATTGCGGTGTTTCCTGCGGCGCGAGGGCAAGGCCGGTGGTGGTGCGCATCGCCGCAGTGGTGTAGCTGCGCGTGTCTTCGGTGCGGGTATCGTCGCCGCTGCTTTTGACGTTAATGGCTTGCAGGTCTTCACTTTCGCCGTTTTGTGCCAGGGCAGGAATGGCGAGCAGCACAGCAGCCGCCAAAGGTGCGTGTTTCATGGTTTATCTCTGATATTTCTTGAATTATCTGACGTTAAGCGGGATGCGCTTGGCGACGGTGCGGCCTTCCGGCGGTGGCGCGTAGCTGCCGACGCTGCGTACCGATTCGAGGATGAGGTCGTCAATGCGCTGTACGCCGGAGCTTTGTTCGATGCGGATGTTGGTGAACTGGCCGCTGGCCTGGATGTCAAAGGCAACCACTGCGGTGCCGCGTTCGCGGATGCGCCCTTTGCGTTTTTGTACGGTGCTGGCGATGCGCCCTTGCAGTCCGGCGTTGTAACTGGCCGCGCTTTGTTTGTTGCCGCTTTGTGCACCGTTCGCGGAGCCACCATTGGCTTTGTTGCCATTATTGGCGACGGCATTCGGTGTTTGTCCGTAAAGGTTGTTGCTGGGCGGTGCGATATTCACCGGGCGCGGTGCGGGCGGGATGTTTTGCGGACGTTCGCGGATTTGTGGCGCGGGTTCTGGCGGTGTTTCTGCACGCGGTTTGGGTTTTTCTTTTGGCTTGGGCGGCTCTTTGGGTTTTTCTTTCGGTTTTTCTTTTGGAGGTTTGGGTTTTTCTTTGGGCTTTTTGGGTTCTTCTTTTTTCGGCGGCGGCGGTGGTTCTTTTTTGATTTCGACCGGCGCGGCTTTTTCTTCTACAACGGGTTCAGGTTCCGGCTCCGGTTCGGGTTCCGGCTCCGGTTCGGGTTCTGGCTGCGGTTCTGGCTGCGGTTCTGGTGGCGGTGGAGGCGGTTCGGCAGCGGGGGGCGGGGCAGGCGCGTGTTCTTCTTCGGTAAGGTATTGCAGCGATTCCCAGCCTAATACGTTTTCGACTGCAACGGGGGCGGCGCGTCCGCTTTGGTAGAGATCCCAACCGCCGCCAAAGAGTGCGGTGTGTACGGCGAGCGAGAGGCAAAAGGCCGCCGCGCTTCTCGCCCGGCTGTATCCGGCCATGTTATTTCTCCTCTGGTACGGCGAGTACAGCGACGCGGAATTTTTTGTTTTTCAGCATTTCTTGGATTTCTATGAAATGTTGGAAGGGGGTTTTGGCGTCAATTTTTAAGGTTACCCGCTGGTTTTCCGGCCAGCTTTCGATGATTTTTTCTAGCTCATTGACGCCGATTTTTTCGTCCACAATTTCGCCGTCTTTCAGGTAATAGATGCCGTCTTTATCGATGGTGATGAGTTTTAGGGTGTCTTCGGAATGCAGGGCGGCGGGTGATTTTGAGGTCGGCAGATTGACGTCTATTTTGCCCTGGGCGATAAAGGTCGCGGTCATTAGAACGATGGCGAGCAATACCAGCATGATGTCGATGAAGGGAATAACGTTGATTTGGTCAAATTTTTTCATCGCGCATTCCCGATTTGGTAAGACAGCCATTTCTCGCGGCGGATATCAACTTTGCGCGAGAGCATGTTGTAAAACATGATGGAGGGTATGGCGACGAGGATGCCGAGCGCGGTCGCTTTTAAGGCGAGTGCGAGGCCGACCATAATTTGTGCCGCGTCAATATTGCCGCCGTGTTGTCCCATATCGTAGAAGGTAATCAAAATCCCGGTGACGGTTCCCAGCAGTCCCACATACGGCGCATTGGAGCCGATGGTGTAAATGGGCGTCAGATTGCGTTCCAGCGCGATATTGAGTTCATGGATATTGGGATAATCGCGCACGTCCATGCGGGCGAAGAATATATAGCGTTCTACCACTTTCCACAGCATGATCAGGCTCATTAAACCCAGAATGCCGAGGATGATGTAATCGACGTGCGCTTTCAGAAATTCCATGATGGAGTCCTCTAATGTTAATGAAAGGCGCCACTATACGCGGGCGCTATGGGGCTGTAAACAAGAGGGATTCTTATCTTCTATGGCGGCCTCACAAAGCCCTGTACGGTGTTGCGCCGCTTCGCCGTACAAATGCGTACTGCCTTCAGCGGCGCGCCTTGTCCAGCGCTTCGTGAATGCCGCTATAGTTTTGTAGTCGCATTGCACTTTTCCCGCGCGGTGGTAATGTGCGCGCCTTACTTTTCCAGGAGAACCCCATGCAATACCGCAAACTTGGCACGACCGGCATCGACGTCAGCGTCATCTGTCTCGGTACGATGACCTTCGGCGAGCAGAACAGTGAAGACGAGGCGCACGCGCAGCTCGATTACGCCCTCGCACACGGCGTGAACTTCATCGACACCGCCGAAATGTACCCGGTACCGCCGCAGCGCGACACCTACAGCCGCACCGAACAATACATCGGCAGTTGGCTGCAAAAACGCGGCAAACGCGACGACATCGTCCTCGCCAGCAAAATCGCCGGCCCCTCGCGCGACAGCGACGAACAGGACTACATCCGCGGCGGTTCGCGCTTCACCCGCGCACAAATCCACGCCGCCTGCGATGCCTCGCTTGCCCGCCTGCACACCGACTACCTCGACCTCTACCAACTGCACTGGCCGGAGCGGCGCGTCAATTACTTCGGTCGCCTTGGCTTGAGCGCGCTCAACGACCCGCCCGACATGACCCCGCTTGAAGAAACCATCGCCGCCCTCGACGAACTCGTCCAAGCGGGCAAAATCCGCGCCTATGGCCTGTCCAACGAAACTCCGTGGGGCGTGATGGCGCACCTGCGCGAAAGCGCGCACAGCCAGCGCAGCCGCGCCGTTTCCATCCAAAACCCCTACAACCTGCTCAACCGCAGCTACGAAGTCGGCCTCGCCGAAGTGTCATTACGCGAAAACATCGGCCTGCTCGCCTACTCGCCGCTCGCCTTCGGCCTGCTCAGCGGCAAATACCGCACAAAACCGTGGCAACCCGAGTGGCGCATCGCCCGCTTTGAGCGCTTCACCCGCTACACCAAGCCGCAAGCATTCGCTGCGGTGGAGCGCTACGCCGCAGTCGCCGAACAGGCCGGACTCAGCCTCACCCAAATGGCGCTGGCGTTTGTGAACAGCCGCCCGTTCGTCACGTCCAACATCATCGGCGCGACCACGCTCGACCAGCTCGCCGAAAACATCGCCAGCATCGACATCACCTTGAGCGACGACACCCTCGCCGCCATTGACACCATCCACGCCGACATCAGCAACCCATGCCCATGACCCCCCGCGAAATCAGCATCGACCTGCCCCACATCCGCCTCGCCGGCCAGCGCTGGGGCGACGGCGAACACATCGTCCTCGCCCTGCACGGCTGGCTCGACAACGCCGCCAGCTTCGCCCCGCTCGCGCCGCACCTCATAGATGACAACACCTCGCTCATCGCCCTCGAATTTGCCGGACACGGCCGCAGCGCGCACCGCCCGCTCGGCGCGGGCTACCACTTCACCGACCATATGCGCGACGCCATGTACGCCGCCGAAACGCTGGGCATCGAAAAAATCGACTTCGTCTGCCACTCGCTCGGCGCGGCGGTCGCCAGTATGCTCGCGGGCACCTTCCACGACCGCATCGCGCGCCTCGTCTGCATCGAATGCTACGGCACGCCGTACGTCTCCGACCACAACGACCTGCCGGAGCGGATGCGCGAGCGGCTGCTGACGATGGACTACATGAACCCGCGCAGCACCCGCCACTACGACGACCTCGCGCCGCTCATCGCCGCGCGCATCAAGGCAGGCGCGATGCACCCCGCAAGCGCCGAACGCCTCGTACGCCGCAACCTCATCAAAGAAGCACAGGGCTACCGCTTCATCAGCGACAAACGCCTCACCGTGTGGCAACCGATGATGCTCTCCGAAGAACAAGTACAAGAATTCATCCCGCGCATCACCGCGCCCGTCCTGATGATCGAAGGCAACCAGGGCTTCACCGCGCACTGGCATTACCTGCCCGAACGCTACCGCCTGACGCAGGACATCCGCGTTGCCAAACTCGACGGCGGCCACCACCTGCACATGGACCATCCCGAAGCCGTCGCCGCCGCCATCAAACAATTCTGGCAGGAAAAGCCGCTGCCATAATGGATTACATAACTATGCGAAACAAAAAAGGATTCAGCTATAACGACAAATTCCACTGCGATGTGCTGCTATTTCGCGGCATCGCCGTTGGCGTTAACAAAAGCCGCACCGTCCATACCGAAATAAGCGGGGGCGGCGGCAGTATTCGTACCGGTATAGATGGAAAAGTGTACGGCGGTACCAGCGGAATACGTTCTACCACGCAAACCCATATCTACGACAAATTCTTCCTGCGCAACCAAACGAGCGGCAAAGAAGAAGACTTTTCATTGACAGACTGGGACATTCCGCTACGCGACGGACACGATGCCGCAGTTGCCTGGGTTGTTCCCCATGGCAATAACCAGGGGCCATACATCGCCTTGCACAACTACACCCTGCAAAAAACCACCTGGCGCGCCGACCTGCTGCCGCAAATGTTTCAAATTAAAAAACCGATTTATCTGTGGGTATTAAATGTCATTGTCTGTATAGCTTGTTTTATTATGGCCAATAACATGACGAAATGGATTTCCGATGGTTGGCTATTCTCTTTATTTATGATTGCAGTAGCTTTTTGTAGCGCCTTTTACCTCAATGACAAACTCTACCAACTTATGTGTGGCGCGCGCGACGCCGAAATCGAAGCCGCGCGTAAAGCACTCTCCGACCGCGTCGTACAAATGATGAACGAAGCCAAACCCTGACCTTCCCTCCAATATACATACACATGAGCGCTCAACGTGTATGTAAAACCCAAAAAGGAACCCCATGAAAACCCCGCTCCTCCTCGCCCTCCTTCTGGCCGTCCCGCTCGCCCATGCCGATGACGACACCGCCCAATGCGACCGCGCCGCCGACCCGCTGCACCCCGGCAACCCGTCCGGCGTGCGTGGCGTCGAACAACCGCCACGCTTTGACGACGACAACACCGCCTGGGACACACTGCGCCTTGCCTGCGAAAACAGCTACGCCGCCCACCCGGACACCCCGCGCTACGCCTACCAGCTCGCCCGCCTCTACCAGGCACGCGACTACAACGTCTCCGCCGAAAAATACCTGAAAACCGCCGCCGAACAGGGCGACCCGCTCGCACAAAACGCCTACGGCAACACCCTGAACGAACAAGGCTATGACGGCACAGACTGGCTGGAAAAAGCCGCCGCACAAGGGTTCGTCCCGGCGATGGAAGCCCTCGGCGACCACTACCACGACGAAGAAAACAGCGACCCCGACCAGGCACGCGACTGGTACCAAAAAGCCGCCGAAGCCGGCAGCGCCCGCGCCGCCTGGAAACTGGGCGACCTCCTGCAAGCCGAACAACCCGAACAGGCGCGCGACTGGTACCAAAAAGCCGCCGCGGGCGGTGAACTGCACGCCGCGCTGCGCCTCGGCGACCATTACCGCGACAGCGACCCCGCCAAAGCGCGCACCTATTACCAAGCCGCCACCGCCCTCGGCGAAGCCGAAGCCCACTACAAACTCGCCGAACTGCTGCGACAAAGCGAGCCCAAAACCGCGCGCGAACACTACCGCAAAGCCGCACTCACCAACTACGACAGCAGCAAAAGCGACGCCAAAGCGGCCACCGCCCTCGGCGACATCTACCGCCACGGCGAAAACGTGCCGCAAAACCTGACTGAAGCCTACAGCTGGTACAGCATGGCGGGCAGCATCCCGGCAAACATGGCGCTGGCGGCAATGTTCGAGAACGGCGAAGGCGTTGCGGCCGACCGCGAACGCGCGCGCCTGCTCTATCAGCGCGTTAGCGAAAACTACGACTATCAAATCGAACCCAACCCGCAGGACACCCCCGCCGTCGCCCTGGCCTACCAAAAACACGCTGACCTCGCCGACGCCGACACCCCGGCAGAAGAACGCAAGGCGGACTACCGCCAGTCGCTGCGCCTCGGCAACGACGCCGCCATCGAAAAAATGCGCGCCCTCGGCGAAACGCCGTACGACATCAACCAAATCCTCAACGAACGGCGACAACTGCGCGGCGAATAAAGCGCGCATGAAACCCGCCATTCTTGACATCCCGCACGCCGGACAAACCTGGCGCATCCACTGCCGACCGCCGCGGCGCAACAACCGCCGCCTGCGTCTGACCGTAGAAGCCGACGGCAACATCTACCTCTCGCACCCGCCGCGCAGCAAGACAGAAGACATCCTGCGCTTCATCCACGAACACCTCGACTGGCTGGCCGCGCGCGCCCGCTCGCTGGAAACACAGGCGGCGCGTCCCTCGCCCTACGCCGACGGCAGCACGCACTGGCTCCTGGGCGTGCCGCTGCGCCTCGTGCTGCGCGACACCGCCGCGCGCGACATCCACCGCGCAGGCGACAGCCTGATTGCCGTCCGCAGCGACGCGGCGACACTTGCCGCCGCCTTCCGCCGCTTCCACCAGACACAAAGCGCCGCCCATTTGCCCGGCATGGTCGCGTTTGAAGCGGCGCGCTGCCCGTGGGTACGCGCACTGCCGCCGCTGCGGTACCGCGCGATGCGCCGCAGTTGGGGCAACTGCCGCCGCGACGGCATCCTCACCCTGAATACCCGCCTCATCCAGTATCCGCCCGCGCTAATCGCGCACGTCATCATTCACGAACTCTGCCATTTACAGGAACACAACCACAGCCCCGCCTTCTACGCGCTGATGCAGGCGGTGCAGCCGGACTGGCGGGCGCGCAAGACAGCGCTGGAACACTTCCGCCGGGAGCACGGCACGCTGATGTGAGCACCGGCATCTGCCCACTGCCCGCACCCGCCGGGATGAGCCAATCGGCGTACAATGCCCGCACCACTTATTACTACGGAGACACACCATGAAAACCGCATACACCGGCGCCCGCATCTATCACCGCGACGTGCTGCTCGAAGGCCACGCCCTGCTCGTGGAAAACGACAAAACCCTCGCCGTTGCCGCCACGGGCGACATCCCGGCAGACGCCACCGTGCATCACCTCGGCGGTGGCATCCTTACCCCCGGCTTCATCGAAACCCAGGCAAACGGCGGCGGTGGCTACCTCGTCAATGACCGCTTCGACGCCGACGGCCTCGCCCACATCCTCGCCGCGCACCGCCAGTTTGGCACCGTCGCCATGCTGCCGACCTTCATCACCGACGCCAAAGACAACTACCACCGCGCCATTGCATCCATCGCCGACGCCACGCGCCGCGTGCCGGGCATCCTCGGCGGCCACTTTGAAGGGCCTTTCCTCAGCCCGGAAAAAAAAGGCACGCACAACCCCGCTTACCTGCGCGTGCCAGACGAAAGCGACTTCGCCTGTTTTGAAAAACACGCGGACGCGCTGCAACACAGCATCGTCTCGCTTGCGCCGGAGCGCGTCCCCGCAGGCACCGTCCGCCGCCTGCGCGCGCTCGGCCTGCGCGTCAATGCCGCGCACACCATGGCCAGCAAAGCCGATATGCAACGCGCCTGGACAGAAGGCCTCGGCGGCGTCACCCACCTCTACAACGCGATGCCGCCGCTCGCCGGGCGCGACCCCGCCGTTATCGGCAGTGCCGCCGAACTGCGCCTCTACTGCGGCATCATCGCCGACGGCGTCCACAGCGACCCGTATTCGCTCGCCGCCGCCTGCAAACTCATCGGCAAAGACCGCCTTATCCTCGTCACCGACTCGATGCACACCATCGGCACGGATATCCGCGAATTTACCCTGCCGGGCGGGGTGCGCGTCTTCGTCGAAAAAGACCGCCTGGTCAACGAACACGGCTCGCTTGCCGGCGCGCACGTCACCCTGCTGCAATGCGTGCAAAACGCCATCCGCTACATGCACCTCGCGGTAGAAGACGCGCTCGGCATGGTCATCACCAACCCCGCGCGCTACCTTGACCGCCCTGATCTGGCGCGCATCACCCGTCGCGATGTGAACGACGTGCTGTGGCTGAGCGATGCAATGCAGTTGCAGGCATTACCGACCACATAACATCACCCCGCTTCACCACAACCAAGAGAGGTCCTTATGAAAACCACGACACCACTGACGATTGCCTTGCTCTCCCTCAGTGCTCTCGCCGCCTGTGGCGGTGGTGGAGGCCGCGAAAACTTTATCGCACCGCCACCGCCGGAAACCCCTGCTATGCCGGATGCCTCGGACAGCTCGACCGCCACCCCGGCGCCGACGACGGAAGATCCGCGTAGCTATTGGACCAAAGAGCGGATGCAAAATGCCCAACCCGCGCCAATGCCGGGAATGCCATAAATACTGGCGTCGCCAAGCGGCGTGATTACCGGATTTGCCGCTGATGCGATAGCTTCAACCCCTCACTTATAAAGCGAGGGGTTTTTTATGGTGTCTAACTTCATTCACGACAAAACTTGCCAAGCGAGGCGTATAGGAAAAAATGGAGGCTATTAGCCTTCTTTGACGGAGAAATAATCCTTTATAAACATTATCTTATTCACCTTTCTCATCCCGTGATGACACCCCACTGCGCTTTAAGTCGGCAAATTTTCCGTCCAGCAGATTGGTGGTGTTGTGGATGCCCAAACCGGGATGCGCCTCAAAGGTAAACAGGTAGTCCAGATTCCGTTTCAGGCTCAAATACGCACTCCTCAGCTGCTTGTGCGTGTAGTGCGACCTGCCGCTTTCCTCATTGACCGTCCGTTCGTTGAGAAAGCCCTGATGCTGCTCAAACCACGCTTGCAGGGCGTTTTGGAAGGCCACCTTGCTGCTGTCTTTCAGCGTTAGCGCCAGCTGCCACAACGCCTTGCCCGC